>Ga0208654_1000002_pt1 | contig 30009 bp, 29 predicted proteins | sample MayberryNE_Catta_3_FD_185657 | JGI IMG/M metagenome (GOLD analysis project Ga0208654, IMG submission 185657) | Natural and restored wetland microbial communities from the San Francisco Bay, California, USA, that impact long-term carbon... | ecosystem: Environmental > Terrestrial > Soil >...
CGTGCGCTTCCCCACGATGGCGAACCACACCGGGACGCATCTCCTGCACCGCGCCCTGCGCGACGTGCTGGGCGAGCATGTGCGCCAGGCGGGCTCGGCGGTCCGGCCGGACAAGCTCCGGTTCGACTTCACGCACGAGCACGCGCTCGGCGCGGACGAGCGCGAAGCCGTCGAGCGCGCCGTGAACGAGCGCATCTTCGCCGGGCTCCAGGTCAACGTCTTCGAGACCCCGATCGACGAGGCGCGCCGGCTCGGCGCGACGATGCTCTTCGGCGAGAAGTACGGCGAGATCGTGCGCGTCGTCGAGATTCCGGGCTACGCGACGGAGCTGTGCGGGGGGACCCACGTCTCGACGACCGCGGAGATCGGCGCCTTCGTGATTCTCTCCGAGGGCTCGGTCGGGGCCGGCGTGCGGCGCATCGAGGCCGTCACCTCGGGGGACGCCTGGGCGCTGCTGCACTCGCGCTCGCGGGAGCTGGACGAGCTGCGCTCGGAGCTCGAGAGCGTGCGCAGGGAGGCGAGGAGACGTCCTGCCGCGGAGCCCAGGGCGGAGGCGGACGCGGACGTTCGCGTCGAGGGCGGCGTCAACGTCATCGTGCAGTCCGTCGAGGGACTCGACGCGGACGCCCTGCTCGACCTCTCCGACCGGTTCAAGCAGCGGCATGCGCCGGCGGCGGTCGTGCTCGGCTCGCGCGAGGACGGCAAGGTGCACCTGGTCGCGAACTTCGACGACTCGGTCGCCCGCCGGGTGAGCGCGTCCGATGTCGTGCGGCAGGCGGCCGCGATCGTCGGCGGAGGTGGCGGCGGCCGGCCGACGATGGCGCGCGCGGGCGGCAAGGACCCCGAGAAGCTCGGCGAGGCCCTGGCCGAGGCCGAGCGGCTCATCGTCGCGGCGTTGTGAGGGTGCTGGCCCTCGACTTCGGCGCCGCGCGCACCGGCGTCGCCGTCACGGACGTGACCGGGTCGCTCGCGCGCCCGCTCACGGTCGTCGAGCGCGCTGCGGGACCCGACGGCCTGGAGCGCCTCGCAGACCTCGTCCGCGAGCACGACGTGGGGCGCGTCGTCGTCGGACTGCCCCTGACGCTGCGCGGCGAGCGCGGTCGGCAGGCGCAGGAGACGGAGGCGTTCGTCGAGGCGCTCCGCAGCGTCCTCCACGTGCCGGTGGAGACCTACGACGAGCGCTTCACGACGCGCCTCGCCGCGCGGCCCGGGACGGGCTCGGCGCCGGAGGACGCGCGCGCGGCGGCGCACCTGCTCGAGAGCTACCTGCGATGGTCGAGCGCGACCGCGGGTTAGGAGCGCCGGGAGGGCGCCGGCCGGGTCGCGGCCGGATCCTGCTGCGGCGCGCCGTGGCCGTCGTCGGGGTGCTCGCCGTGCTCGCAGCGGCGGGGGTCGCGGCCGCGTCCTTCCTGCGCGAGGACGATCCTCCGCCTCCTCCGACCGAGACCGCGCCGCCGCTCGCGCGCCTGCGTGTCATCTTCCCGGAGGGGTTCACGCGCAGGGAGATGGCGGAGCGGGTCGCCGCGGTACGCGCAATCGCGATCCGGCGGCGCGGCGTCACCCCGCGGCTGACGGCCTCCGGGTACCTGCGGGCGAGCGCGGCCGCCCGTCCACCCGCGCCGTTCCGCAAGGACTGGCAGGAGGGCACGATCGAGGGCTTCCTCTTCCCGGCGACGTACGAGTTCACGAAGCTCACGTCGTCGACCGCGCTCGTCGCCGACCAGCTCGCGCACTTCCGGAGGCAGTGGGCGAAGCTCGACCTCCGCTACGCGCGCTCGCGGAACCTGACCCCCTACGACGTGCTCGTGATCGCGTCGATGGTGGAGAAGGAGGCGGTGGCGCCGAGGGAGCGGCCGCTCGTGGCGGCCGTGATCTACAACCGGCTCCGTCTCGACATGCCGCTCGGGATCGACGCCACCATCCGGTACGGCCGCAATGTGCCGGGGACGGAGTCGCTGAAGCAGTCGGATCTCGAGAGCGACAGCCCGTACAACACGCGCAACCGCCTCGGGCTCCCTCCGACGCCGATCTCGAACCCCGGGCTCGCCTCGCTCCGCGCGACTGCGAAGCCGGCGCGCGTGGACCACCTGTACTTCGTGCGCAAGCCCGACGGCGTGCACCACTTCTTCACGGCCAGCGAGCCGGAGTTCTGCCAGAAGTCGCTCGAGTACGGCTACGGGGGCTGCTGACCGGCACCACCCCATAGGGGGAGCGCTCACTCCTTCGGGGTGCCGACGAGGAGTGAACGATGGACGGCAGAACGGCTGCGGCGATCGCCTGCGCGCTGGCGGGAGGCACCTGGTCGCTGCTGGCCGTGGGCGCCCTCGTCCGGCGCGGGCGGTTCTCGCGGAGGAAGAGGGCGCTGGCGGCCGCAGCGCCTGCCGTCGCGCTGCCTCCCGAGCCCGTCCGGGGCTACGGCTGGCCGGACGACGAGCGTGAGGCGACGCTCGCCTTCCTCGAGGCGAACGTCCCCGACACGGGCGAGACGGAGGACCAGGTCCTCCTGCGCCGTGCGCTCGCGAGCCGCGAGCCGGAGGTACGGCGCGCCGCCGTCACCGCGCTCGGGAAGCTCGCGGACCGTCACGACTGGGCGATCGACTGGCTGATCGAGGCGCTCGCGGAGGGGCGCGACACGCCCGCGCGTGTCGCTTCCGAGCTCGACCGGCTGGCCCCGCGGGTCGGAACGCGGCTCGTCCCGCTGCTCGGCCACCCGTCGAGCGTCGTCCGCTTCTACGCCGTCCGGCTGCTCGCGCGCCACGGCGAGGCCGGGCGCCGTCTCGCCGCGGGCCTCGTCTCCGACCGCTCGCCGAACGTGCGCGCGGCGGCCCTCGAGACGCTCAGGACCGTGGACAGCGGCGAGGCCCTGCGTAGCTCCCTGCGGCTGCTCGACGACCCGAACGCGCACGTCCGTGCCCACGCGTGCAGGACGGCGTGCTCGATCGGCGGCGCCAGCGCGGCCCCGTTCGTCCTCCCCCTGCTCGGCGATCGCTCGTGGGCGGTCCGGGACGCCGCGGTACAGGCGCTCGTGTCGGCGGGGAAGGACGTCGCCCCGGCGATGCTCCAGGCTCTCGAGCACCGGGACGAGCCCGTGCGGAGCGGCGCGGCACTCGTCCTCCAGGACGTCGGGCACGTCGACGAGCTGCTCGAGCGCGGCGACCACACCGGTGCCCTGGAGCGGATCTTCGCGGCGGGCGGAGAGAGGCTGCGCACGGCTGCCTCCGAGCGCGCGCGCCTCCGAGGCTCGCTGCCGGCGGGCCCGCGTCCCCTCGCGTCCGGAGCGGACGCATGAGCTGGAGCGACGCCCTGCACGCGAGCGTGCTCGCGTGCGCCGTCTACCTCTGTCTCGTCTACGCCTCGTACCTCGTGCTCATGGCCGTCGGGCTCGTGGAGGGACGTCGCAGGCGCCGCCAGCGCCGGCTGGAGGATCTCGACGCGGCCGCCGCGTCCCGGTTCTTTCCGCCCGTGAGCGTCGTCGTCGCGGCGTACAACGAGGCGAGCGCGCTGCCGGCTGCGGTCCGGTCGCTGCTCGACCTCGAGTACCCGGAGTTCGAGGTCGTCGTCGTCGACGACGGCTCGACGGACGACACGCTCGCGCGGCTCGACGAGGTCTTCGACCTCGTCCCCGTCGACGTCTCGTCGCGCGACGTCGTGGCCACCGAGCCCGTGCGCGCGTTCTACCGCAGCGGGCGCGATCCGAGGCTCCTCGTCGCGGCCAAGACGGGCGGCGGGAAGGCGGACGCCTTGAACGTCGGCCTCAACCTCGCGCGTCATCGATACGTGTGCGGCGTCGACGCGGACACCGTGTTCGCGCGCGACGCGCTCGGAGCGACCATGCAGGCGTTCATGCGCGATCCCGGGACGGTGGTCGGGATCACGAGCTTCGTCGAGATCGCGGAGGACCCCGGCGCGGCGCTCGTGGGCGGGGTCGAGTACCGGTTGCCCGACCGCAGGCCGTTGCTCGTCTACCAGGCGCTCGACTACCTCCGCGCGTTCATGAACAACAGGGTCGCCTGGTCGCGGTTCGACTTCATGCTCTGCGCCGTCGGCGCGTTCCAGATCTGGCGCCGCGACGTGCTCGACGAGCTCGGCGGGTGGTCGCGTGACTACACGTGCGAGGACATCGAGCTGACGTTCCGCGTGCACCGGCACATGCGGGAGCAGGGCCGACCGTACCGCGTCCTGTGCCTCCCGGACCGGGTCGGCGTCACGGAGGGCCCGGACACCGTCCGCAAGCTCGTCGCCCAGCGCGAGCGCTGGCAGCGCGTGATCCTCGAGACCTGGTGGTCCTACCGGACCATGTGCTTCAACCCGCGCTACGGCAGCGTCGGCCTCGTGGGGATGCCGTTCTACCTCGTGTCCGAGATCGTTGCGCCGGTGTTCGAGCTGCTCGCCGTGTGGACGCTCGTGGCCGGAGCGGCGACGGGACTCGTCGACTGGTGGCTGGCAGGCGCGGTCGTGCTCGCGATCACGTTCGTGAACAGCCTCTTCAGCACGGGGTCGCTACTGATCGCGGACCTCGAGACGGGGGCGTACCGCACCTCCGCGCTCATCCGCGTGCTCGCGCTCATGCCGCTCGAGATCCTCGTGTACCGGCCGATCGCCTCGTGGGCGAGGGTCAAGGGGACGTGGCGCTTCCTTCGCGGCGACAAGGCGTGGCACAAGTTCGAGCGCAACGCACGGGCGGAGGCCGCATGAGGCTTCCACGGGCACGGCGGTCGCCCGAGGAGCTCGTCCTCCTCGTCGTCTCGGCGGGCGCGGCCGCCGTCGTCGCCGCCTCCGTCGTGCGCGACGCACCGCCGAGCCTCGCGCTCCGGGCCGCCACCGTCGCGGCGCTCGTGCTCTCGCCGCTCGCCGCTTTCGCGTTCTGGTTCGCGGGAGCCCTGCGGCGCTCCATCGTGGAGAGCGCGGGCCGCGAGCACGACGCGGCGCTCGAGCTCCTGTCCGCACTGCCCGACGGGCTGCTCGTCCTGCAGGAGGGACGTGTCGTCTCGGTCAACCGGCGCTTCTGCGAGCTCGTCGGATACCCGCGCACCGAGCTCCTGGGCGAGACCGCACCGCTCCCCTTCTGGCCGCCGGAGCACCGGCACGAGATCGAGCGCTGGCATGACCGGCTCCCGAAGGAAGACGGGGAGGTGGTGCAGCTCGTCTTCCGCCGCCGCGACGGAGAGCGCGTCCCGGTGCTCGTCGCCGCGGGCGCGCTCGGCGGCGCGCCCGACCGGCGGGTCGTCACCGTGCGGGACGTCGCTCGCTCCCAGCTGTACGTCGAGCGTCTCGCGGAGCTCGCCTCGCGCGACCCGGAGACGGGGCTCCTGAACGAGCGCGGGTTCGAGGAGTGGTTGCGCGAGGCCGTGCGCCAGGCCGTCGCGGGCGGCGGAAACGTGAGCGTCGCGCTCCTCGAGCCCGGCGTCGGATGGAGCGGCGGCCTCGGCACGGCAGACGGCCGTCGGCTCGTCGAGCGTCTCGGCGGGCTCGTTCGCACGGGCGAGTCGCTCGCGCGCGTGCGCGGGGACGAGCTGGCGTGGATCCTGCCGGGAACGGACGCCGCGGGCGCCGCGAAAGCCGTCGCGCGCGTGCGCGAGGAGCTCTCCGGGCTCGGGGCGACCCTCACCGCCGGCGTCTGCGACCTTGCTGCCGCGGGCGACGCGCTCGCGCTGTACGCGTTCGCCGACCGGGCTCTCGTCGCGGCGAAGCGACAGGGCTGGGACGCCACGGCGTGCTATCCGGAGCTCTGGGCCGGGGAGGTCGACGAGCTCGCCCGCACGCTGGCAGGTTGAGGGTGCCCGCGGCCACGACGTCGTGCATGCTGGCGGCGCTGTGGAGGCCACCGGCATCTCCGGACGGACGACCCTCGTCGGGATCGTCGGCTGGCCGGTCGCGGGCTCCCTCTCGCCCGTGATACAGAATGCGGCCTTCGCAGCCCGAGGGCTCGACTGGGCGTACGTGCCGCTACCGACCGAGCCGACCCGCCTGGCCGAGGCCGTGCACGGCCTCGCCGCGCTCGGATTCGCCGGCGCGAACGTCACGAGCCCGCACAAGCTCGCGGTCGCGACGCTCTGCGACGCCGACGCTCCCTCCGTGAACACCCTCGTCGTGCGCGGTGGGCGGATCGAGGGCAGGTCGACCGACGCGGCCGTGCTCGCGGGGCTGGCGGCGCCGCGGAGCCCGGTCGTCCTCGGGGACGGGGGCGCGGCGACCGCGTTCCTGGAGGCCCTCCCGCACGCGCGCGCGTTCTCCAGGCGAGGCCAGTGGCCGCCCGTCGTCCGAGGGGCCGACCTCGTCGTCAACGCCACGGCGGCACGGAACGAGGTGCTGGCGGAGCTCGGCCCCGGGCAGACGCTCGTCGACCTCCCGTACCCGGAGACTCCGACGGCCCGGGCCGCCGCCCGGGCGGGCGCGAGGGTCGTCTCGGGGCTCGAGGTGCTCGTCGCGCAGGGAGCTGCCTCGTTCGAGCTCTGGACCGGCGTGCCGGCGCCGGTGGACGTCATGCGACGGGCACTAGGCTTGCGGGCGTGACTCTCCGGCTGACAACGGCGGGCGAGTCGCACGGCCCCGGCCTCGTCGCGATCGTGAGCGGGCTCCCCGCCGGGCTCGAGCTCGAGCGGGACGCGATCGCCCTCGACCTGCGCCGGCGGCGCGAGGGGTACGGGCGGAGCCCGCGACAGAAGCTCGAGCACGACGAGGTCGAGGTGCTCGCGGGCCTTCGCCACGGGCGGACGCTCGGCTCGCCGCTCGCGCTCGTCATCCGGAACACGGACCACGCGAGCTGGGCGTGGGGGATGAGCCCCTGGCCTCCGGAGGGCGAGCCCTCGGGGAAGGGCACGTCTCCCGTCACGCTCCCGCGCCCCGGCCACGCCGATCTCGCGGGAGCACTCAAGTTCGGCCACGAGGACGTGCGCGACGCCCTCGAGCGCGCGAGCGCGCGCCAGACCGCGGTCCACGTGGCCGCCGGCGCGGTCGCGAAGGCGCTCCTCCGCTCCGTCGGGATCGCCGTCGCCGGTCGTGTGCTCGAGATCGGCGGCGAGGCCGGCGAGGAGGGCCGGCGCACCGCGACCGACGCGGCCCGCGCGGACCGGGACACGCTGGGCGGGATCGTCGAGGTGGTCGCGGAGGGCGTGCCCCCCGGCCTGGGCTCGTACGCGGACAAGGACGCCAGGCTGGACGCGCGCCTGGCCGCCGCGCTCATGGGCATCCAGGCGGTGAAGGGCGTCGAGATCGGCGCGGGGTTCGCCCTCGCGCGCGAGCGCGGCTCGGTCGCCCACGACGAGATCGACCCCGACCGGGGCCGGCGCACAAACCGGGCCGGCGGCGTCGAGGGGGGCGTCTCGAACGGCGAGCCGCTCGTCGTCCGCGCCGCGATGAAGCCCCTCCCGACGCTCATGCGGCCGCTCGCCTCGGTCGACCTGGCGACCGGCGAGCCCGGCCAGGCGCTCGTCGAGCGGAGCGACGTCCAGGCCGTCGAGGCGCTCGCCGTCGTCGCCGAGGCCGCGGTCGCGTGGGAGCTCGCGCGCGCCGCGCGCGAGAAGTTCGGCGGCGACGCGCTCTCCGACTTCGTCGCCGCGCACCGCGCCTACCTCGAACGGATCGAGTGGCGCACGCCCTAGACCGTCATCTCGTCCTGGTCGGCTTCATGGGGGCGGGCAAGTCGACCGTCGGGGCCGAGGTGGCCCGCCGGCTCGGAAGGCCGTTCGTCGACGTCGACGACGAGCTCGAGCATGCGCACGGGGCGATCGCCGAGCTCTTCGAGACGCGGGGCGAGGCCGCGTTCCGCGAGCTCGAGGCACACACCGTCCGGGACCTGTGCGGCCGGCGCGAGCCGAGCGTCGTCGCGGTGGGTGGCGGCGCGGTGGAGACCGAAGGCCTCGTCGAGAGCCTCGACGCGCTCGTCGTCCACCTCGAGGTCACGTTCGAGGCGGCGCGGGAGCGCGTGCGCGGGAGCGGACGGCCGCTCGCCCGGGACGGGGAGGAGCTCCGCCGCCGCTACGACCTGCGCCGGCCGCTCTACGAGCGGGTGGCACACGCCCGCGCGCAGGACGCCGACGACGTCGTGCTCAGGGCCGCCGGCATTCGCCTCGCCCCGCGCCTCGAGGCCTCGGGCGAGGCGCTCGTGGCGGACGAGCGGGTCGCCGCCCTGCATGCGCTCGACGCGACGCACCTCGTTCCGGCGGGAGAGGCGGCGAAGACCGTCTCGGAGGCGGAGCGGCTGTGGCGCGCGCTTCGTCTCGAGCGCTCCGCGAGGCTCGTCGCGGTCGGAGGCGGCTCGACGACCGACCTCGCCGGGTTCGTTGCGGCGACGCTGTCCAGGGGGCTCGCGTGGGTGGCGGTCCCGACGACGCTCGTGGGCCAGGTGGACGCCGCGATCGGGGGCAAGACCGCGATCGACCTGCCCGAGGGCAAGAACCTCGTCGGCGCCTTCCACTGGCCCGAGGAGACCGTGATCGACACGACCTTCCTGGAGACGCTGCCGGACGAGGAGCGCGCGAACGGCCTCGCCGAGGTGGTCAAGACCGGGTTGCTCGCGGGAGAGCGGCTCTGGGAGCTCGACACGGGACACCAGGTGCGCCGCTGCGCCGCGTACAAGGCCGCAGTGTGCCTGCGCGACCCGCGCGAGCGCGGCGAGCGAGCGCAGCTCAACCTCGGGCACACGTTCGCGCACGCGCTCGAGGCCGCCTCGGACTACGGGCTCGCCCACGGGCGCGCCGTGGCGCTCGGGCTGCTCGCGGCGCTCCGGCTCTCCGGTCTCGCCGAGGAGGAGCGGATGGTCGAGGAGGTCCTGCGACCCCGGCGGGCCGACGTCGACCGCGACCGCGCCTGGGCGGCTCTCGAGCGCGACAAGAAGGCGCGGGCCGGGAGCCCGCGGCTCGTGCTGCTGGACGCGCCGGGGCGCCCGCGCACGGGAGTGGAGCTCCCGGAGGCCGAGCTCCGGTCGGCTCTCGACGCGTTGATCGAATAGGGTCGAGGCGTGCGCATCGTCGTGCTGAACGGCGTGAACCTGGACGTGCTCGGCCGACGCGATCCGACGACGTACGGGGAGTTCACGCTCTCCGAGCTGGAGACGAAGATCTACGAGTGGGCGAGCGAGCTCGGCTGCACGGTGCGCTGCCGGCAGACGAACCACGAGGGCGAGTTCGTCGACTGGTGCCACGACGCGCTCGACTGGGCGGACGGCGTCGTCGCGAACCCGGCGGCGTGGACGCACTACTCGTGGGCGATCCGGGACGCGGTCGAGCTCTTCACCGTGCCGTTCGTGGAGGTGCACCTCTCGAACGTCGACGAGCGGGAGGAGTGGCGGCGGTTCTCCGTGCTCGAGGGACTGTCCGCTGCCCGCTTCGTGGGCCTCGGGCCGGAGGGCTACCGGAAGGCGCTCGAGTTCCTCGTGCAGGGGGACGGAGGCTCGTGACCCGCCTCGAGCGTCTCGCGGCGCTCCTCGAGCACCCGCTGCTCGTCGCCGGCCCGCCGTACGTCCTCGGGGGACAGGCGAACGTGCGCTACCTGACAGGGCTCTCGAGCTCGAACTCCGCGGTGCTCGTCGAGCCGGACGCGACCGCGACGCTGTACGCCGACTTCCGCTACGCGGCCCGAGGGCGCGAGGTCGACGGCGTGACGTTCGTCGAGACGGCTCGCAGCCTGCTTCCCTCGATCGCCGAGCTGCTCGCCGGCCGGCGGATCGCGTTCGAGCAGGATCAGCTCCCGTACTCGGGCTACCGGGTGCTTCTCGACGGCGGTGTCGACGCCGTGCCGACGAGCGGGCTCGTCGAGTCGCTCAGGGCTGTGAAGGACGACGAAGAGATCGCCGTCCTCCGGCGCGCCGGTGCCCTCTCGGACGAGATCTTCGCCGCGCTCGCGAAGGAGCCCTTCGGCGGCCGCACGGAGCGCGACCTCGCGTGGTGGGTCGAGCGGAGCTTCCGCGAGGCGGGCGGCGAGGGCGTGTCCTTCCCGACGGTCGTGGCTGCTGGCGAGACGGGGACGTCGCCGCACGCGGTTCCCGGGGACCGGCCGATCGAGCAGGGCGTCCTCGTCACGGTCGACGCCGGCTGCCTGCTCGGGGGCTACTGCTCCGACTGCACGAGGACCTTCGCCGTGGGGGCGGTTCCCGCGCGCCTGCAGGAGCTGCATGCGCTCTGCCTCGAGGCGCAGCTCGCCGGCCTCGCCGCGGTCGGGCCGGGCGTGCACGGCCGGGATGCGGACGCCGCGTCGCGGGCGCCGATCGAGGCCGCCGGGCTCGGGTGGGCGTACGGACACGGGCTCGGGCACGGAGTCGGGATGCAGATCCACGAGGCCCCGGTCCTCCGCCCGGAGTCGACCGACGTGCTCGAGCCCGGGAACGTCGTGTCGGTCGAGCCCGGGATCTACGTCCCGGGCGAGGGCGGCGTCCGGATCGAGGACCTCGTCCTCGTCACCGAGGACGGCCGCGAGCGCCTGACGGCGTTCACGAAGGACCTCGTCACCGTCGAGTAGACGCCTCGGCGGCAGGGCCGCGCGGTCTCCACGGCGCGGTCTGGGCGGCGCGTTCTACACTGGCGCCCGTTCATGGCCGAGATCGTCTCCACGAACCAGTTCCGGAACGGGATGCACATCGAGCTCGACGCGTCGGTGTGGCGCATCGTCGAGTTCCAGCACGTCAAGCCCGGGAAGGGCGGTGCGTTCGTGCGCACAAAGCTGAAGGCCCTGGACAGCGGCGCGGTGGTCGACCGGACGTTCCGCGCGGGCGAGAAGTTCGCGCGCGTCCACACCGAGGTCAAGAACGTGCAGTACCTGTACGACGACGGCAACGAGGCGCACTTCATGGACGAGGAGACGTACGACCAGTTCGGTCTCCCGCGCGCGGAGGTCGCGGACGCGCTCGCGTACCTCGCGCCCTCGAGCTCGGTGCAGATGCTCGCCGTCGACGGGAAGCCCGCCGGGCTTCAGCTCCCGGCGTCGGTCGAGCTCACCGTGGCCGAGACGGAGCCGGCCGTCCGCGGCGACACGGTGACGAACGTCACGAAGCCGGCCACGCTCGAGACGGGCGCCGTCGTCCAGGTCCCGCTCTTCGTCGACCGGGGCGAGCGGATCAAGGTCGATCCCCGCGAAGGCCGCTACATCTCGCGGGCCTGACGCCCGGCACCTGCGGCCGACGGAGCCGCTGTCGACCCACCGCGGAGGCCGGTCGCGAGGGCCTGGAACCCGCTCGCTCCGTGTTGCCTCGACGCGATCCCCCGGCTGGACGAGGCCGCTAAGGTCCAGGGCCGTGCCGAAGCTCGTGGACACGACGATCCGGCTCCTCTCGCAGGAGCCGCTCGCCGGGCGCCTGCCGACGTCGGAGATCCTGCGCGTCGCGGAGATCCTCGACGGGGCCGGGTTCGCCTGCCTCGAGGTCTCGGGCGGCGGGGTCTTCGACGCCACCGTCAGGCGCCGGACCGAGAGCCCGTGGGAACGCATCCGTGCGATCAGGTCCCGGGTCTCGACGCCGCTCGGAATCGCGTTGCGCGGCCGCTTCCTCGTCGGCTCGAGCCCCGTCAGCCCGGACATCGTGAGCCGCTTCGTCGCCTCGGCGGCGAACAACGGGATCGAGGTCTTCCGCCTCCACGACCCGCTCAACGACGTCTCGAACCTGCGGGAGGCAGGTGCTGCGATCACGAGCGCCGGGGGCGTGTTCCACGCCGGCCTCGTGTACAGCCCCGGCCGCACGGGGGAGACGGACACGCTCGTCGAGCAGGCGCGCAAGCTCCCGGACCTGGGCGCGACGCGGGTCATCGTGAACGACCCGACCGGCGCCCTCGTCCCGCACCGCGCGCAGGAGCTCGTCGCGCGCATCGGCGAGGCGAGCGGGCTGCCGGTCGGCTTCTACGTCCAAGGCGCCGGCGGGATGGCGCTGGCCGCCGCGCTCGGGGCCGTGGACGCGGGCGCCGACCTCGTCGCGACGACCGTGTACCCCCTCGCGCTCACGCTGCACCGGGTCTCCGGCGAGTCGCTCGCCGAGTCCCTCGAGGGGCTGGGGCGTGCGGCGGGGCTGGACGCGGAGAAGCTGTGGTCGGCTGCGGACCTGATCGACGAGTACCTCGGGGACGAGCCGGTGTCCCACGTGGCGCCCCGGATCGCCGTGCGCGCGGCCGAGTACGACCTCCCGGCCGGGCTGGTGGCGGCGCTCGAGCTCCACCTGCGCGCCAACGGCGCCGCCGACCGGCTGCTCGAGGTGCTGGAGGAGGTCGGGCGCGTGCGAGCCGAGGCGGGCTGGCCGCCGCTGGCTGCTCCGATCGGCCAGATCCTCGCGTCGCAGGCGCTCCTGCACGTGCTGGAGGCGAGACGTTACGGGACGGTCGTGGACGAGTTCCGCGCGCTCGTGCAGGGCGTGTACGGCGAGACGCCGGAGCCCGTCGACCCGCTCGTCGGACGGGCGGTGGAGCTCCTCGCGCCGCGGGCGGCGCTCCACGACGACCCCCCCACCGCGGAGAACGTCCGGGAGCGCGCCGAGGGCCTCGCCGCAAGCGAGGAGGAGATCGTCCTCCTCGCGATGTTCGGGACCGATGCAGAGGAGCTCCTGCGCAGGATCCGCTCGCGGCACTCGCGCGAGACCGTCCTCGTCGCCGAGGACGCGGATGCGGAGCGCGCCGAGCGGATCCGCGAGCTCGTCCAGATCGTCCAGGAGAGCGGGGTGGGGGAGATCGAGATCGAGGACGAGGGCATGCGCGTCTCCGTGCGCCGCGCGGACGAGCCCGCGACCGCGGGGGTAGTCGGGGCCGTGGCGCTGGCCGCGGATCCGGGGCAGGCCGGGCAGAGCGAGAACGGCCTCCTGCGCGTTGAGTCCCCGATGGTGGGCGTCTTCTACCGCGGTCCGAATCCGGGCGCTCCGGCCTTCGTGGACGTCGGCGACGCCATCGTGCCCGGCCAGACCCTGTGCCTGCTCGAGGCCATGAAGCTCTTCAACGAGCTGAAGGCCGAGATCTCGGGCGTCGTCCGTGCGATCCACGTGGAGAACGCGCAGCCGGTCGAGTACGGGCAGCTGCTGTTCGAGATCGACCCCGCGCTCGAGCCGCCGGCCGTCTAGGTGGGAGCGTTGTTCTCGCGGGTCCTCGTTGCGAACCGCGGCGAGATCGCGGTCCGCGTGATCCGTGCGCTGCACGAGCTCGGGATCGAGGCCGTGGCCGTGTACTCGACCGCGGACCGGGACGCGCTCCACGTGTCACTCGCTGACCAGGCCGTGTGCGTCGGGCCCCCGCCCGCCCTCGAGAGCTACCTGAGGATTCCGAGCATCGTCGCGGCCGCCGAGACCACCGGCTGCGAGGCCGTCCATCCTGGGTACGGCTTCCTCGCCGAGAGCCCGGCCTTCGTCCGAGCGTGCGAGGACTCCGGGATCGCCTTCGTCGGCCCCCCTGCGGAGGTCATGGAACGCATGGGAGACAAGGTCCAGGCGAAGCGCGAGCTCGGGGCCGTCGGCGTGCCGCTCGTGCCCGGGAGCGACGGCGCGGCGTCCCTCGAGGAGGCGCGCCGGGTCGCCCGAGAGGCCGGCTTCCCCGTGCTCCTGAAGGCGAGCGCCGGGGGCGGGGGGAAAGGCATGCGGGCCGTCCGCTCGGAGGACGAGCTCGACGGCGCGTACGCGGCGGCGGCCATCGAGGCGGAGTCGGCGTTCGGCGACGGCTCCCTGTACGTCGAGAAGGTCGTCTCGCCCGCCCGTCACGTCGAGATCCAGGTTCTGTGCGACACCTCGGAGGGCATCCTCACCCTCGGGGAGCGCGAGTGCTCCATCCAGCGGCGTCACCAGAAGCTCGTGGAGGAGTCGCCGTCGCCCGCGCTCGACCCGGCGGGGCGGGAGGAGATGGAGGCGGCCGTGGAGCGGGCCTGCCGGGCGATCGGGTACGTGAACGCTGGGACCTTCGAGTTCCTCGTCGGCCCCGACGGGGGCTTCCACTTCATCGAGGTGAACTGCCGCCTCCAGGTCGAGCACCCCGTGACGGAGCTCGTCACCGGGATCGACATCGTGCGCGAGCAGGTCCGGATCGCGGCCGGCGAGCCGCTCGCCCGGACGGGCCGGGCGCCGCGGCAGGGGCACGCCATCGAGATCAGGATCAACGCCGAGGACCCGGCCCGCGACTTCGCGCCCGCCCCGGGCACCGTGACGTCGTTCCGGCCGCCCCTCGGGCCCGGCGTGCGGGTGGACACCGCCATGGTGGACGGCGCCTCGATCCCGCCCTACTACGACTCCCTCATCGCGAAGGTGCTCGTGTGGGACACGACGCGGGAGGCGGCCCTGACCCGGGCCGGCCGCGCGCTCGAGGAGCTGCGCGTGGGCGGCGTGCCGACGACGCGCGAGCTCGCCCTCGACGTCCTGCGCTCCCCCGAGTTCGCGAGCGGCGACTACTCGACTTCCACGCTCGCGGAGCTGGCGGGCCGCGTGCCGTCGCTCGCCGCGGAGGAGCAGGACGTGCACGAGACGGTCGCGAGCGGGTCGTGAGCCCGCCCGCGGGCCGCCGGGCAGGACGCCGGCAGGCGCTGTTCCTGCTCTACCAGTGGGACCTCACCGGCCAGCCGCTGACGTCGCTGTACGAGGGCGAGCCCGACGCGTTCGCGAGCGAGCTGGCCGCGGCGGTCGCGGAGCGCTCGGCGGAGCTCGACCGGCGCATCACGCTCACCTCCGACGAGTGGCCGGCCGACCGGCTGGGTACGCTCGAGCGGAACATCCTGCGCATCGGCGTCTACGAGCTCGAGGAGGGGAACGTGCCCCGCGAGGTGGCGATAAACGAGGCCGTCGTGCTGGCCAAGCGGTACGCCTCGGACGACGCCGCGCGGCTCGTGAACGGCATTCTCGGCCGCATCGCGCGGGACCAGGAGGCCGCGTGAGCGGCGTGGAGGACGCTCTCCGGCGCGCCGAGGAGCTGCTCGCACGCCTGAACGAACGGCGCGCGGAGCTCGAGCGGCTCTCGGCGGCCGAGGACGTGGACGGCGAGGCGGCCGTGGACGTCATCGCGCAGCTCGCCGAGATCGCGAAGGAGATCGAGTCGGAGCTCACCCGCGCGCGCTCTCTCGCCGATGCGGACGCCTGAGGAGCTGCGCGAGGCGGTCGAGGAGCACCTCGCCGCCCTCGCGTTCGCTCCGGAGCTGGGCGGTCTCGCGGAGGTCGTGCGCTATGCGCTCGACCCGGGTGGCAAGCGCATCCGTCCCGTCCTCTGTCTCGCGGTCGCCGAGACCTGCGGCGCCGAGGTCCGCGACGCCCTGCCGGCGGGCGCGGCGCTCGAGCTCGTGCACACGTTCTCCCTCGTGCACGACGACCTCCCGGCGCTCGACGACGACGCCGAGCGGCGCGGGCGGCCGAGCGCGCACGTCGCACACGGCGAGGGCGTCGCGCTGCTCGCGGGCGACGCGCTCCTCGCGGAGGCCGTCCGGCTCGCCCTGTCCTATGACGATCCTGCCCTCGTCCGCGAGCTCGTCGAGGCGACCATCGGCATGATCGGCGGCCAGTACCGCGACGTCACCGGCGACGACGAGGACCTCGCCGAGCTCCACGCCCTGAAGACCGGGCGCCTGTTCGCGGCGGCCGTCGGCCTCGGGTTGCGCGTGGCGCGGGTCCCCGAGGCCGCGCAACGGCCGTGGCGGGTGTTCGGCCAGGAGATCGGTCTTCTCTTCCAGCTCGTGGACGACATCCTCGACGACGACGGCGTCGTGGAACGCGTGGGCGGGGCGGAGGCGAGGCGCCTCGCCGACGAGGCAGCTCGCCGGGCCAGGGAGCGGGTGACGGCGCTGCGCGGCGACACGTCGACCCTGCTCGAGCTCGTCGAGAGCCTCGCGGTCCGCACGACCTAGCACGCGACCCTCGTGCGGGGTACCCCCGGGCGACGGTTCGGGGGTGGACAGCGGGTGGGTCCCGACTAGGATGCGACGGCTCACGAACACGCCAGGGTCGGCGGACGCCTTCTCCTTCGCGTCCACGACCCGCGACTTCCCTCATGCCTCCTCGTCACCGCAGACCCCTGCTCGCGCTCGCGCTCGCGCTCGCCGCCGCCGTGGCGATCGCGGCGATCGCGGGTGGCATCGTCGCGAGGCCCCCGGGCGCACAGGCGGGCGCGCAACCACTGGCCCTCGACGTGCCAGACGTGCCGACCCGCCCTCTCGCCACGCCGCCCGAGCCTCCTCCCACCCCGGGCCAGCGCGCGGTCCGGGTCGCGCTCGAGGCGGTGGGCACCCCGTACCGCTGGGGCGGGGAGACGCCGGCGAGCGGCTTCGACTGCTCCGGGCTCGTGCGCTGGGCGTACCGCCACGTCGGCATCGACCTCCCGCACAGCTCCTACGCGCTGTACGGCGAGGGTCGCCCCGTCCCGAGGCGCTCCCTGGACGCCGGCGACCTCCTCTTCTTCGAGGGCCTCGGGCACGTGGGCCTGTACGTCGGCCGCGGCCGCATGGTCCACGCGCCGCAGACGGGGAGGTCGGTCGAGGTGGTCCGCCTCGCCGCCACGAACTACGGCGGCCGCCTGATCGGCGCGCGCCGCGTCGTGCGCGCGTAGGGCGGGCGCCGCCGCCGGGCGCGAGCGGGACCCCGGCCACCCGACGAGCTCTCTCGTCCTCCGGAACGATCCGGAAGTCGTCCCGGCGGACGACGACAGCGCGGACACGAGGGACTACCGTGCTCCTCGTGCAGCGCATCCGCGAGCTCTGGAGAACGGACCGGGGCCGGCTCGCCCACTACATCGTCACGGTCTCGCTCGCGGTCTTCCTCATCGTCGAGATCGCGATCCTCGACTCCGAGCACCGCGGCACCTTGCTGCTGCTCGGGCTCGTCGCTGCGGCGGCGCTTCCCTTCACCCGCGCGTACCCCTTCGTTGCGCCCATCGTCACCGCCCTGGCCGTCGCGGGCACCCTCGTCTTCGAGCCGGAGGCGATGCGCGATGCCAACTCGCCGTTCTTCGTCGTCGTCCTCTTCCTCCCCTGGTGCATGGCGACCTACAACGAGCGGCCGCGCGCGATCGCGGGGCTCGTCTTCATGGAAGCGGTCGGCATCTGGGCGAACGCACGGTTCGCCGAGACGGTCGTGGACTACGTCTGGGTCGCTGCCTTCATCGGCGTCTCGTGGGCGACCGGGTTCATCCTCAGCCGGCGGAGCGAGCGCGCGCGCGAGCTCGCCGAGCGGGCGGCCCGCCTCGAGCGCGAGCAGCTCGAGGCCGCCGAGCGCGCGGTGGCCGGAGAGCGCCAGCGCATCGCCCGCGAGCTCCACGACGTGATCGCCCACTCCGTCTCGGTCATGACCGTCCAGGCGGGCGCGGTGCGGCGGCTCCTGCTCCCGGAACAGGAGCGCGAGCGTCAGGCACTCGAGGCGGTCGAGGCCACGGGGCGCGAGGCGTTGACCGAGATGCGGCGCCTCGTCGGCCTCCTGCGGGACAAGGGGACGATGCCGGACTTCGCGCCGCAGCCGGGGATGGAGACGATCGACACGCTGCTCGACGGCGTGCGCGCGGCCGGGCTCCCGGTCGACCTCGAGATCGAGGGGGAGTCCCGCGAGCTTCCCCCGGGCGTCGACCTCGCCGCCTACCGGGTCGTGCAGGAGGCGCTCACGAACGCGCTCAAGTACGCCGGACCGGCGCACGCCTGGGTCGAGGTGCACTGGCTGCCCGACGCCCTCGAGCTCGAGATCGCGAACGACGGCCGAAGCGACGGCGACGGGGACGGAAGCGGTCACGGGCTGACCGGCATGCGCGAGCGGGTCTCGCTCTACGGTGGCGAGATCGAGAGCGGCCCCCGCGACGGGGGCGGGTACGTCGTGCGCGCGCGGCTCCCACTGGAGAAGATGTCCTGATGGTGCGCGTGCTGATCGTCGACGACCAGTCCCTCGTCCGGGCCGGGTTCCGCATGATCCTCGAGGCCGAGGAGGACATCGAGGTCGTGGGCGAGGCCTCGGACGGCGCCGAGGCGCTCGAGGCCGCGGCCGAGTACGCCCCCGACGTCATCCTCATGGACGTCCGCATGCCGAACGTCGACGGGCTCGAGGCGACGCGTCGCCTGCTGGACGGCAGGGCGACGGGCCCCCGCGTGCTCATCCTGACGACGTTCGACCTCGACGAGTACGTCTGGGAGGCGCTGCGGTCCGGCGCGAGCGGCTTCCTGCTCAAGGACACGCCCCCGGAGCAGCTCGTGGAGGCGATCCGCGTCGTGGCGTCCGGCGACGCGCTGCTCGCGCCGGCGATCACGCGCCGCGTGATCGAGGAGTTCGTGAGCCGCCCGCCCGCCTCGGTGCGCAGGCAGGCACCGGGCGTCGACGAGCTGACCGCGCGCGAGCTCGAGATGCTGCGCTACGTCGCGCGCGGGCTCTCGAACGCCGAGATCGCGGAGACGGCCTTCGTCTCCGAGACGACCGTGAAGACCCACGTCGCCCATATCCTCTCGAAGCTCGGCCTGCGCGACCGCGTGCAGGCGGTCGTGTTCGCGTACGAGCACGGGATCGTCGCGCCGGGCGAGTCCGGCTAGCAACGCACGAGACCGGAACCCTCGGAGGATCCCGGTCTCATACGTCTCCGTCCGCCGCGACTCGCGGCAACGGCCCTAGCGGCGGCTGTACCCGAACCCGCCGAAGAGGGCGAGGACGAGCAGCACCACGAGCAGTACCCATAGCCATGTCGGCATCTGTTCACCTCCTGACGCCTCTGTATGCCCCGCCGACGGCCCGTCCAAACGACCGTCTAGCCTCAAGTCGTGAAGAAACGGCTGGACGTCGTGCTCGTCGAGCGCGGCCTCGCGGAGTCGCGGAGCCAGGCGCAGGCCCTCGTGCTCGCGGGCCTCGTTCCCGGCTACGAGAAGCCGGGACAGCAGGTGGACGAAGGGGCGGCGTTGCGCGTGGAGCGCCCGCCGCGCTTCGTGTCCCGCGGCGGCGAGAAGCTCGCGAACGCGCTGGCCGCGTTCGCGGTCGACCCCGCGGGCCGGGACTGCGTGGACGTGGGCGCGTCCACGGGGGGCTTCACCGACTGCCTGCTGCAGGCCGGAGCGGCGCGCGTGATCGCGATCGACGTCGGCTACGGCCAGCTCCACCCGAAGCTGCGCGCCGACCCCCGCGTCACGGTGCTCGAGCGCACGAACGCGCGGACGGTGAGCGAGCTCCCCTTCCCGCCCGACCTCGTCACCTGCGACGTCTCGTTCATCAGCGTGACGAAGGCGCTGCCCGCGGTGCTCGCGCTCGCCCGACCCGGCTGGGAGGCGCTCGTGCTCGTCAAGCCGCAGTTCGAGGCCGCGCGTGCGGACGCGGGCAGAGGTGTCGTCCGCGATCCGGGCATCCGCCGGCGGGCCGTCGAGCGGGTGGTCGAGGCAGCGGCAGGGTGGGGCGCCCACGTGGCCGGAGTCGTAGACTCGGGCCTGCCCGGTCCGAAGGGGAACCGGGAGCTCTTCGTCCACCTGGTGAACCGTCCGGACGCCGCGACACCCGATGACATCGACCGCTGGATCGACGAGGCCGTCGGTGCCGCCTAGGGCGGTCTCCCGCGCCGCGGTCGTCACCCACGGCAAGACGGGCCAGATCGGAGCCGGGCTGGCGCGGCTCCAGGTCGTCGCCGGCGAGCACGGCGTCGAGCTCCTGTTCGCGCCCGAGGAGGCGGAGAAGCACGCCCTCGCGGCCGTCGAGGACCCGGCCGAGGCGGACCTCGCGGTCGTGCTCGGAGGCGACGGCACGATGCTCCGCGCGCTCACGCGCTTCCTCGGGACCGGCGTGCCCGTGATCGGGGTGAACTTCGGCCGGGTGGGCTTCCTCACCTCCATGGGCCCGCGCGACCTGGAGACCGGCCTCGCGCGCGTCTTCGCCGGCGAGTACGAGGTCGTCGAGCTGCCCACCCTCGAGCTCGAGCATGCAGCCGGACGGGAGGTCGCCGTGAACGACGTCGTCGTCGCGAGCGGCTCGCTCGGGCGCATGATCGAGCTCGACGTCGCGGTCGGGGGCGAGGAGCTCGGCCGCCAGCCGTGCGACGGCGTCATCTGCGCGTCGCCCTCCGGCTCCACGGCGTACAACCTCTCGAACGGCGGCCCGGTGCTCATGTGGGGGCTCGAGGCGCTCGCGCTCACGTACATCTCGGCGCACTCGCTCCACGCGAGGCCGCTCGTCGTCCCGCCCGGCTCCGACGTCATCGTCTGGAATCGGACGCACGACGTCGAGGCCGGCGTGCTCGCCGACGGGCACCGGGTGGCGACACTCGCGAAGGCTGACCGCGCCGTCGTCCGCGTGGGCCCGGAGCGCTCGCTGCTCGCGACGCTGCCCGAGGCGACGTTCGTCCGGCGCTACCGCCAGAGCTTCGCCTCGTAGCGAGAGTTGCAAGCTGCGCGGCGCCGGAGTAGCGTTGCCGCGTCATCGAGGGAGAGGAGGGGGAATGAGGGTGAACTTCGTGCTCGCCTTCGCAACGGCGGCCACGGCGGCTTTCGCGTTCGCGGTGCCGTCGGGGGCGACCGTTCACGAGATCGTCGGGCAGTGGTGCAGCGGCCAGGGCGACCTCGCGCCGCCCGGCGTCTCGGATCCGACGAAGGCGAACTTCGCTCGGCCGCTGTTCGCGTCCGGAGTCGCGACGCGCGTGCCCGACGGGGCAGGGCCGGGAACGGTGCTGATCCAGTTCAACTTCGATCATCCCGCGATCAAGGTCGTGTCCGCGGGGCCGCCGGTGCTGCTCTTCGGGAACATGTGGATCACGCCGTGGACGACGGATGATGACTTCCCCGCGTTCCGGAACTGTCCCGGGTACGTGGGTGGATCAGGCCCGTAGTCGGCAACAGAGGATCGCGATCGGGGCCGCCACGTGCGGCCCCTCGCGTCTTGTCACGCATTCGTACCGGCCCGTCCCTCGGGCCGCACGAACCGACCGCTCGCGTCGGCTAGTGTCGCCGAGTGAGCCATGCTTCGTAGGCTGCGGATCGAGAACCTCGTCCTGATTCGCGAGGCCGATCTCGATCTCCATGCAGGTCTGAACGCGGTCACCGGCGAGACGGGAGCGGGGAAGACGATCTTCGCGCAGGCGATCGGCCTGCTGCTCGGCGCGCGCGCGGACGCGTCGCTCGTCGGGGAAGCCGGCTCCGAGGCGTACGTCGAGGCCGAGCTCGACGTCCCCGACGGGTTCTTCGACGACGAGGAGCTCGGCGCCCTCGCCGACCTCCGTCCGGAGGACGAGCCCGGCCTCGTCCTCGCGCGCCGCGTCTTCGGCGACGGCCGGACGCGGGCCTACGCCTGGGGCCGAGCGGTCGCCCGCGAGGACGTGGCCGTGGCGGCCGAGCGCCTCGTCGCCATGTCCGGGCAGTTCGAGCAACGGCGCCTCGCGCGCCCGTCGTTCCAGCTCGATCTCCTGGATGCCTTCTGCGGTTCGGAGCAGCTCGAGCGTCGTCGGGCGGCGGCGGACGCCTGGCGCGAGCTGCGCGGGGCGCGTCGATCGTACGAGGAGCTCACGCGGGACGCCGACGCCGCGGCGGCCCGCCAGACGGAGCTCGCGGCTCTTGCCGAGGCCGTCGACGGCCTCGAGCCGGGGGACGAGGACGAGCTGCGGGCACGGCGGGAGCGGCTGCGCCACGTTGCCGAGCTCGGGCAGGCGGCCGCCGACGCGGCCGAGGCGGTCACGCCGGAGGAGGGGGAAGGGGCGGCCGCGCTCGCCGCGCTCGCCGAACGCGCCGTCGCCCCGCTCGAGCGGATCGCACCCGAGCTCGCGCGGGCGGCGGGCGAGCTGCGCGACGTCTCGCTCCGGCTCCGCGAGGTCGGGAGCGACCTGCGCGGTTTCCTCGCCTCGCTCGAGGCGGATCCCGCCGCGCTGGACGAGGTGGAGAGCGGGCTCGAGCGGATCGCCGACCTGAGACGCCGGTTCGGAGCGGGGTCGTACGAAGAGCTGCTCGCGCGCGCTGCGGACGCCCGCCGCGAGCTGGACGAGGTCGCCGCCGGTCACGATCCCGTCCAGGCGGCGTCCGACGCGCTCGTGGCGGCCGAGGCCCGGGCCGGCGCGCTCGCGGAGGAGCTCCGCGCCGTGCGCCGCTCGCAGGCTCGCGGGTTCGCGCGCGCGGTCGCGGCCGAGCTGCGGGGGCTCGGGATGGGGGAGGGAGAGTTCGCGTGCGAGCTCGAGGAGCGCGATCCCGGAGCGTCCGGCGCGGACGGCGTCGTCTTCCTCGTCCGCCCGAACCCGGGGCTTCCGCTCGCGCCGGTGGCGGAGACCGCGTCGGGCGGCGAGCTGTCCCGCATCGCGCTCGCGCTCGCGGCCGTCGCGGGCGGCGAGACGCTCGTCTTCGACGAGATCGACGCCGGCATCGGCGGGGTGACCGCGCACGCCGTCGCGTCGACCCTGCGGCGGCTCGCCGAGCGCGCACAGGTGCTCACGATCACGCACCTCCCGCAGATCGCGAGCGTGGCGGACCGGCACTTCCGCGTGGAGAAGGTTCCCGGCGACCCGACGCACACCCGCCTGGAGGAGCTGGACGAGGCCTTCCGGCGGGAGGAGCTCGAGCGCATGGCGGGCGGCGCCGAGTTCATCGCCTCCCTGACGGAGGGGTAGGGTGCCCTGCGTGCTCGTGACGGGAATGTCCGGAACGGGCAAGTCGACCGCGCTCGTCGAGCTGGAGCGGCGCGGCTACGCAGTCGTCGACACCGACGAGCACGGATGGAGCGAATCGGTCGAGGGGCCGGACGGCGTCGAGCAGCTCTGGCGTGAGGAGCGAATCGCGGAGCTCTTGGCCGCAGGGCGCAACGAGACTCTCTACGTCTCCGGCTGCGTTCGAAACCAGGGAGGTTTCTACGATCGATTCGACGCGGTGGTGCTGCTGAGTGCCCCGGTCGAGGTGCTCCTGGCGCGCATCGACAGCCGCACGACGAACCCCTTCGGGAAACGAGCCGACGAACGCAGGCGCATGCTTTCCGATCTCAGATCGGTCGAGCCCTTGCTCCGGGCAACCTGCACGCACGAGCTCGACGCGACGCAGCGACTGCACGAGCTGGTAGACGAGCTCGTCGCGATCGGCCGGGCGGCGGGGGACTGACCTCCGGCTCCGACCCGTCCTCCTGCTACGGTGGGATCCCGTGGCTCGATTCGTGTTCGTCACGGGCGGCGTCGTCTCGGCGCTCGGGAAGGGGATCGTCGCGGCGTCGCTCGGGCGCCTGCTGAAGTCCCGCGGTCTCTCCGTCAGCGCGCAGAAGTTCGACCCGTACCTGAACGTCGACCCGGGGACGATGAGCCCGTTCCAGCACGGCGAGGTGTTCGTGACCGAGGACGGGGCCGAGACCGACCTCGACATCGGGCACTACGAGCGCTTCATCGACGAGAACCTCTCGCGCAACGCGAGCCACACCGCAGGCGCGGTCTGGGACACCGTCCTGCGCAAGGAGCGCAAGGGCGAGTTTCTGGGCGCGACCGTGCAGGTCATCCCGCACATCACGAACGAGATCAAGGCGCGCATTCGCCGCGCCGAGAAGGTCGCTCCGGCCGATGTCGTCATCTCGGAGATCGGCGGCACCGTCGGCGACATCGAGTCGCTGCCCTTCCTCGAGGCGATCCGGCAGTTCCGGCGCGAGGTGGGGCAGGGGAGCGTGCTCTACCTCCACGTCACGCTCGTTCCCTTCATCGCCGCGGCGGGTGAGCTGAAGACGAAGCCGACGCAGCACTCGGTCAACGAGCTGCGCCGCATCGGCATCCACCCCGACATCGTCGTCTGCCGCTCGTCGGAGCCGCTCTCGAACGACATCCGCGAGAAGATCGCCCTCTTCGCGGACGTCGACCCGGGCGCGGTCGTCGGCTGTCCGGACGTGCCCGACGTGTACTACGTCCCCGAGGTCCTGCAGGCGGAGGGCCTGGACGCGCTCGTCTGCGACAAGCTCGCGCTCGGCTGCGCGGCGGCCGACCTCGGGGAGTGGCAGGAGCTCACCGACCGCACGCGCGCGCTCGAGGGGGAGGTCGAGATCGCGCTCGTCGGGAAGTACGTGAAGCTCCACGACGCGTACCTCTCCGTCCACGAGGCGCTGAAGCACGCGGGCGTGCACCACGGGGCCCGCGTGCGCGTCCGCTGGGTGGACGCGGAGAACATGTCCTACGAGGAGGCTGCGCGCGAGCTGGAGCAGGTGGACGGCGTGCTCGTGCCCGGAGGCTTCGGCTCGCGCGGCTGGGAGGGGAAGATCCTCGCCTGCCGCGTCGCGCGCGAGCGCGAGATCCCGTACCTCGGCATCTGCCTCGGCATGCACGTCGCGGTCTCCGAGTTCGCGCGCAACGTCGCCGGGATGGAGGGCGCGAACTCGACGGAGATGGACCCGGAGACGCCGTTCCCGGTCATCGACCTCCTGCCGGAGCAGAAGGAGATCGAGGACCTCGGCGGCACGATGCGGCTCGGCGCCCAGGCGGTCGAGCTCGCCGACGGGACGCGCGCGCTCGAGGCGTACGGCGAGCCCGTCGTCCACGAGCGTCACCGCCATCGCTACGAGGTGAACAACGAGCTCCGGCAGCGCCTCGTCGACGCCGGTCTCGTCGTCTCCGGGACGTTCCAGGAGGGGCGGCTCGTCGAGGTCGTCGAGCTGCCCGACCACCCCTGGTTCGTCGCCAGCCAGTTCCACCCGGAGTTCAAGTCGCGCCCCACGCGTCCGGCGCCGCTCTTCCGGGAGTTCGTGGGCGCCGCGCTCGAGCGCGCGCAGGCGCGCGCGGGGGTCCGTGCGGCCGCCCGCTAGCGCCGCCCGGCACCCTTCCTCGCGTGACGACGGGCCTCAGGTGACCGCCGTCGCGCAGTTCTCGTCGATCTGATGGAGGGCAGGAAGCTCGCAGGGCTCGCGATTCATCTCGCCGCGTAGGCGACGCCCCCACGCGGAGCTCGTGGAGCCGGTTCTGCAGGGAGCCGCGGCTCCTGCGCGGACGCCCTGGCTCGGGAGAACTGCCTCGAAGGACGCGTCGATGCCGGGACGCTCCGCTTCGAGCGGTGGCGAGACGACGGCGTGGACGTCCTGCTCTAGCCGTCGTTACTTCACGGAGCCGGCGAGCAGGCCCTCCACGAAGTAGCGCTGGAACGCGAAGAACACGGCGAGCGGGATCGCGAGCGACACGAACGCCGCCGGGGCGATGAGCTCGATGTTCGCGGAGAACTGGCGCATCTGGGAGAAGATCGCCACCGTGATCGGCTGGGTCTCGCGCCCGAGCGAGAGCGCGACCAGCAGGTCGTTCCACACCCACAGGAACTGGAAGATCGCGAGCGAGGCGATGGCGGGGATGCCGAGCGGGAGGATGACCCGGGCGAAGATGCGGAGCTCGGACGCGCCGTCGATGCGCGCCGCCTCGAGCAGATCGCGCGGGATCCCGATGAAGAAGTTCCGCAGGAGGAACACGGCGAGCGGGAGCCCGAACGCGGTATGGAAGAGGACGAGCCCGAGGATCGAGTCGAAGAGCCCGAGATCGTTGTAGAGCGAGAAGATCGGGATCAGCGCCATCTGGATGGGGACGACGAGGAGCGCGACGACGATCAGGAACAGCCAGTCGCGGCCGGGGAACTCGAGCCAGGCGAAGGCGTAGGCGGCGAGGGCCGCGACGATGATGGGGAGGATCGTCGCGCCGACGGAGATCCACACCGTGGTCCAGATCGCGGACGTGATGTCCTCGTTCTCGAAGATCTCGCGGTAGTTGTCGAAGGTGCCGAGGCTCGGCGTGGAGAGGAGCTCCCACCATCCCACGCGGCCGATCGCCGTCGGGTCGAGCAGCGAGGTGAAGAGGAGCCCGATCGTGGGCACGAGCCACAGGACGCCGACGAAGGCGAGGAAGAGGTAGACCGGCGTCTTTCCGAGGAAGCGGACGATCTTCGCCGACGTCGGCTCCTCCGCCGTGGGCCGAGCCTCCGCCTCTGCTGCGACGGTGGTCATCACATCTCCCTCCGGAAGCGTCGGATGTTGAGCGCCAGGATCGGGATCACGAGCAGGAAGAGGAAGACCGCGATCGCTGCGCCGAGGCCGAAGTCGTTCACGCCCCCGAACGAGGTGCGCCACATGGCGAGCGCGATCACGTTCGCGTCGTCCTGCACGGAGCCGGGCGCAATCGAGACGACGATGTCGAACACCTTGAGGACGTAGATGAGCATCGTGATGAAGACGACGCTGAGGACCGGAGCCAGCAGAGGGATCGTGACGCGGCGGAAGACCTGCCACTCGGTCGCCCCGTCGGTGCGCGCCGCCTCGAGCAGGTCCCGCGGGATGGCTGCCAGCCCGGCGGCGATCACGACCATCGAAAACCCGGCCCACACCCAGATGTAGGCCATCATGATCGAGGGCGTGATGAGGCTCGCGCCGAGCCACGAGACGCCCGCGTACGGCGTGGAGAACGTGTCCGGGCCGATCGCGGCGCGGTAGGTCCCCGGCTCGACCTCCTCGAACGCGAACGTGCCGTTCGCCTCGGTCTGGGTCTCGACGATGGTCCGGCCGCTCTCGTTTCGCAGCTCGACGGTGACGCCCGGCAGCCCGAGCTCGTCCTGCTCGAGCTCGCCCGGCGTTCCGCCGCCGGGCTTGAAGTCTCTCCAGACGACCCCGGTGATCCCGCCTGCGAGGGCCTCGGGGACGACGGCCTGCTCCGCGTTCTCCGGCACGTCCGACTCGCGGATCGCGGTCAGTCCGAACTGTGCGACGCTCCCGGGCTCGAGTGGCGTCTGCAGGACGAGCCCCCCTTCGGGTCCGCCCTGGACAGCGTCCGTCGACGGCCGTGCGTCCGAGAGCACGCCCGCAGGGGAGACCGCGTCCTTCACGACTGCCATCGCGGCGTTCACCGTCCCCTGGCTGGGGTCCTTCTCGTACATCAGCCGCCAGATCACGCCGGCCGCGAACAGCGAGATGGCCATCGGCATGAAGACCGACACCTTGAACGCGGTCGAGAAGCGAACGCGCTCGAGGAGCACGGCGAAGACGAGCCCGATCGCGGTCACGAGTGCGGGAACGACGAGGAGCCAGAGGAAGTTGTTCTTGATCGCGATGACGAGCGTGTCGTCGGTGAAGAGCGTCTCGTAGTTGTCGAGACCGACGAACTCGTCGCCCGTGCGGTCGTAGAAGCTCCTGATCATCGTCCGGACCGTCGGATAGACGATCCAGACCCCGATCATGAGGAGCGCCGGCCCGAGGAACACGAGGACCATGCCGTAGCGCTCCCACAGGCCGGGGCCGTTCTCGTCCGGTGGAAGCCCCCTGGCGGGGGCCTCCACCGTCGAGGGTGCGTCGGTCATGCGCGATCGCGCCCGGGACGCCTAGCCGAATGCTCTCGCTGCGTCGGCCTCCAGCTTCTCCGCCGTCCCGTCGATGTCGTCAGGGTTCGCGACGAAGTCGGTCAGGTGCTTCCACATGCCCTGCCCCGGGGTCCCACCGAACTCGGACGGCTGCAGGTCGGACATGTCGAAGCGGAACGTCTCCGCCTCGGCGAGCGCGCCGGCCGTGGTCTCGGTGATCGCGTCCGGGTAGATGCCCGTGTCGAGGTCCTTGTTCGGGGACGAGAAGCCACCGCGCTCGGCCCAGATCTCCGCTGCGTCCGTCGTCGTCAGGTACTCGAGGAATGCATCCGCCGCAGGGTTGTCCTTGAACTGGACGAAAAGGTCCCCCGAGCCCACGACCGCGGGGTCCGAGTCCTCGATCGACGGGAACGTGAAGACGTTGAATCCCGTCTCCGGCTCGAGTGTCGTCTCCGTCACGCCCGGTGCGAAGTCGCCGATGATGACCATCGCTGCCTCGGGGTCGTCCCTGAAGACCTTCGCGACCGAGTCCGGCATCTCGGTCTGCAGCGCCTCCTGAGTCCCACCTGCCAGGTAGTCGGACTCACCGACGACGTCCGCCATGAACGTGAGCGCGTCCTTCACCGACTGGTCCGTCCACGGGATCTCGTGATTCGCGAGCTGGTCGTACATGTCCGGGCCGGCCGAGCGGATGTAGATGTTCTCGAAGAGGTCGGTGACCGGCCAGCCGACGTCGACGCCCACCGAGTACGGGGTGATGCCGGCCGCGCTGAGGGTGTCCCGAGCTTCCACGAGCTCGTCCCAGGTCTCGGGCGGCTCCACGCCGGCCTCCTCGAGGGCGGCGACGTTGTACCAGATCGTCGACTTGTTCGAGCCCTTGAACATGACCGCGTACTGGGTTTCGTCGACGGCGCCCGCGTCCGCGACCGCCTCGCCGAAGCTGTCGACGATCTGGTCGCGCAGGTCGTCGATCGGCTGGATCGCTCCCTGCTCGGCGAACTGGGCCATCAGGCCAGGCTGGGCGATGGCGGCGAGGTCCGGCGGATTGCCGCCCTCGACGGCCGTCGACAGGAGCGGTGCCAGGTTGTCGCCGCCGGACGTGTAGTTGACGCTCACGTTCGGGTAGAGCTCTGTGAACCCGTCGATGACGGCCTGGAACGACTCCTGCTCCTCGCCGGCCCAGATCGCCATGATCGAGATCGAGCCCGTGACGTCTTCGCTGCCCTCCGCACCTCCGTCGTCGTCGCCGCCGCAGCCTGCGGCCGCGAACGCCAGCACGCCGACGAACAGCGCGAGAGCGAGCCATCGGTATCTCATGAGCGTCTCCTTCCCCGTGTCGCCTGTCGCTTGTCGCTTGCCAACGCGTTCAGTCCTGCGCGTAGATCCCGAGCCCGGTTTCCAGGTCGAAGAGGTGGATCGTGGCCGTGTCCACTGCGACGTTGACGACGTCCCCGCTGCGGACGCGCGACCGCGGGCCGAAGCGGCCGACCATCGTGGTCTTCTGGCCCTCGCCGGGCTCACGGACGACCTCGTCGCCGACGTCGCGGGCGAGCTCACGCACGTCCTGCGTCAGCGCGGGCGGCGCGTCCACGTCGAAGTGAGCGACGATCTCGGAGCCGAGCGGCTCGCGAAGCACGACGACGCCCTTGAGCTGGCGCTCCGTGGGCACGTCCGGCGCGAGCGCGGCGTCCTCGAGCCCCTCGGGACGGATACCGAGCACGACCTTGCGCCCGACGTAGGACTCGAGAGCCGGCCGCGCGCGCACGAGGTGCTCGCCGAGGGCCAGCTCGTGAGAGCCGACGCACGCCGTGAGGCCCCCGTTCCGTCGCTCGACGGTCGCCTCGACCATGTTCATCGCGGGCGAGCCGATGAACCCGGCGACGAAGAGGTTCACCGGCCGCTCGTACAGCTCCTGCGGCGCTGCGACCTGCTGGAGGAGGCCCTTGCGCATGACCGCGATCCGATCGCCCATCGTCATCGCCTCGGTCTGGTCGTGGGTGACGTAGAGCGTCGTCACCCCGAGCTCGTGCTGCAGCTCGGAGATCTCGGCGCGCATGTGCACGCGGAGCTTGGCGTCGAGGTTCGAGAGGGGCTCGTCCATGAGGTACGCCTGGGGCTCGCGGACGATCGCGCGCCCCATGGCCACGCGCTGGCGCTGGCCGCCCGAGAGGGCGCGCGGCTTGCGGTCGAGGAACTCGGTGAGGCCGAGGACGTCCGCGGCCTCGCGCACGCGCCGGTCGATCTCCTCCTTCGGCGTCTTGCGCAGCCGTAGCCCGAAGGCGATGTTGTCGTAGACCGAGAGGTGTGGGTAGAGCGCGTAGCTCTGGAAGACCATGGCGATGTCGCGATCCCGGGCAGGAACGCGGTTCACAATCCGCTCGCCGATCCGGATCACGCCCTCGCTGATCTCCTCGAGCCCGGCGACCATCCGGAGGGCTGTCGTCTTCCCGCACCCGGAGGGCCCGACGAGCACCATGAACTCCCCGTCGCGGATCTCGAGACTCATGCCGGACACAGCTCGGGTGCCGTCGGCGTAGACCTTGCCGACGTCCTCGAACGTCACGCCCCCCACGGAAGCCTCCGCGTCAAAGCACGGCCACTATAACCGGGCGTTCACATCGGTCCGGGCGCAAGGGGTCCGTGGCCCCGCCGCCACGCGTGGTCGGGAGAGGCCGGCATCGACCATCTAGGATCGGCGCGTGGCGACCCCGGACCTCCTCGACCTCTTCCTCGAGCTCTGCGCGCTGCCGAGCCCGTCCGGGAGCGAGCGGGCGGTCGCGGACCGGGTCGGCGAGTACCTCTCCGCGCTCGGGCTGGAGTGGGAGGAGGACGGGACCGCCGAGCAGCTCGGTGGCGACACGGGAACGATCTACTGCCGCCTGC
>Ga0208654_1000007_pt1 | contig 23734 bp, 25 predicted proteins | sample MayberryNE_Catta_3_FD_185657 | JGI IMG/M metagenome (GOLD analysis project Ga0208654, IMG submission 185657) | Natural and restored wetland microbial communities from the San Francisco Bay, California, USA, that impact long-term carbon... | ecosystem: Environmental > Terrestrial > Soil >...
TTCCTCGGCTTCGCCGTCGCGTTCGCGATCAAGGCGCCGCTCTTCCCGTTCCACGGCTGGCTGCCGCTCGCGTACCGCGAGGCTCCCGTGGAGGTCTCCGCCCTGCTGTCGGCGATCGTCTCGAAGGCGGCGATCTACGGCTTCCTGCGGATCGCGCTGCCGAAGTTCCCGGAGCCGGTGGACGACCTCACGGTTCTCATCCTCGTGCTCTCGGCGGCCGGGCTCGTGTACGGCTCGCTCCTCGCCTTCCGGGCGCCGGACCTGCGCGGGATCGTGGCCTACTCCTCGATGGCGCAGATGGGGCTCATCATGCTGGGCGTCTTCGCCCTGAACGACCTCGGGCTCGACGGTGCGGTGCTGCAGTCCGTCGCGCACGCGCTCGTCTCGGCGAGCATGTTCCTCCTCGTCGGCATGGTGGAGCGGAGGTGCGGGACGGGCGAGCTCGACGGGCTCGGAGGCATGGCCCGCGGACGCCCGCTCCTCGCGACGGTGCTGATCACCGCCGGCGTGATCGCGCTCGCCGTCCCGGGCTCGGCGACCTTCGCCGGCGAGTTCCTGATCATGGCCGGCGTCTACGACGAGGGCTGGGGCTACGCCGCGATCGTCGCGCTCGGGATCGTGCTCGCGGCCATGTACACGCTCCGTCTGATCTCGGCCGTGCTCCACGTGCGCCCCGGCCCCGCCGTCCGCGACGAGGCGCTCGACCTGAGGCCGGGCGAGCTCGCGCTCGTGCTCCCGCTCGTCGCCTGCCTCCTGGTTCTCTCCGCCTGGCCGGCCCTCGTCAGCCAGAGCTCGTTCCCGGACGACCGGCCGGCCCAGGTGATCGCCGAGGGCTTCCGATGATCGACACGCCGAAGGTCGACTGGTTCGCGCTCTCCCCGACGCTCGCGCTGCTCGGGGCGTCGGGCGTCGCCCTCATGATCGCCGTCCTGCTCCCGCCCTGGATGCGGCGGGGCGCATCCGCGGCGACCGCCTTCCTCGGCTTCGCGGTCGCAGCCGTCCTCGCCGGGCTCGTCTTCGCCGAGACTCGGACCCCGGCGTCGCTGATCGCCGAGTCGATGACCCGTGACCGGCTCGCGGCCCTGGCTCAGGTGATCCTGGCCGTGACCGGTGGGGTCGTCGTGCTCGTGTCGTGGGCCGAGCGTCGCCGCGCGGGGCACGGCGAGTACTACGCCCTGCTGACTGCGGCCGGCGCGGGGATGGTCTTCTTCGTCGGGGCCGAGAACCTGATGACGCTCTTCCTCGGGCTCGAGTGGTTCTCGCTCTGCCTGTACGTCCTCGTCGCCTTCGACACCGACCGCGCCGGCTCGCTCGAGGCGAGCCTCAAGTACCTCATCGTCGGCGGTTTCGGGTCGGCGGTGCTCCTCTTCGGCTCGGCGCTCGTGTACGGGGCGACGGGCGAGATCGGGTTCTCGCAGATCGCAGGCGCGGCGGCCGGCGACGACGCGTTCCTGCTCGCCGGGCTGGCGATGATCCTCGCCGGGCTCGCCTTCAAGGTGTCCGCGGCGCCGTTCCACATGTGGACGCCGGACGTCTACGAGGGAGCGCCGACCTCGGTGACCGCGTTCATGTCCGCGGCGACGAAGACCGCCGCCATGGTCGTCGCCTTCCGCGTCCTCGTGACCGCGTTCCCCGAGGAGAGCGAGATCTGGACGATCGCGGTCGCGGTCCTCGCGTGCGTCTCGCTCGCCTGGGGCAACCTCGCGGCGCTCGCGCAGCGCGACCTGAAGCGCCTGCTCGCGTACTCCTCGATCTCCCATGCGGGCTTCCTGCTCATCGCGGTGGCCGCCGGCAGCGAACGAGGACTGGAGGCGCTCCTCTTCTACCTCGTGCCCTACTCGGCCATGTCCGTCGGCTCCTTCGCCGTCGTCGCTGCGCGAGAGCGCGAGCTCGGCCGGGCGGTGACGCTCGAGTCGCTCGCCGGCCTCGGCTGGGAGCGGCCGCTGTACGGCGTCGCCATGTGGGTCTTCATGCTCGGGTTCGCGGGGTTCCCGCTCACCGGCGGCCTCTTCGGGAAGCTCTTCGTCTTCTCGGCCGCGTACGACGCGGGCGACTGGTGGCTCGTGCTCGTGGGCGTCGCGGCGACGATGATCTCGCTCGCGTACTACCTGAACGTCGTCCGCTGGCTGTACATGCGCTCGGGCGCCGAGCTACGACTCGCGCCCGCGGGCGGCTCCCCGCCGTACGACCCGGCCCTCGCCGTCGCGGTGGCCGCCTCGCTCGTCGTCACCGTGGGATCCTTCTTCGCCGCGCAGCCCATCCTCGACCTGGCCGCCGACGCCGCCTCGTCGCTGCCGTTCTGATCCGCAGACCGAGGTCGGCTCGCGCGGAGCTCCGGTCGCGAGAATCCCTGATGGATCCGCTTCGCACCTGTGCGTCGTCGCTCCGACGTCTTGCGGCCGGGGGCGGCCGGGCTACCCTCCGGTCGGGATGCCGGAGGCCCGCATCGGCTGCTCGGGCTGGAACTACGCCCACTGGCGCGGGCTCTTCTACCCCCACGACCTGCCGACCAGCCGGTGGCTCGAGCACTACGCCCGCGCGTACGACACGGTCGAGGTCAACGCGACCTTCTACCGCCTGCCGACGCGGAAGAGCGTCGCTCGCTGGGCAGCGCAGACACCGGACGACTTCGTCTTCGCGGTGAAGTCGAGCCGTTACCTCACGCACGTCAAGCGCCTGCGCAGGCTGGCCGGGAGCCTCGAGCGGCTGCTCGAGCCGCTCCAGCCACTCGCGCAGGTCGGGAAGCTCGGCCCGCTGCTCTGGCAGCTGCCGGAGACCTTCCACCGCGACGACACGCGCCTCGCCGAGGCGCTCGCGGCCCTCCCTCCGGGGCGGCACTGCTTCGAGTTCAGGCACGAGAGCTGGTTCGTCCCCGAGGTCGAGGGGCTGCTCCGGGCACACGGCGCCGCGCTCGTCATCGGCGATCACTCGCGGCGCCCGTTCCAGACGAGGAACCTCACGACCGGCTGGACGTACCTGCGCTTCCACTACGGGCGAGCGCGGGACGGCGCCTACGGAGATGCGGCGCTGCGGACCTGGAGCGAGCGGATCGAGGACTGGCGTAGGCGCGCGGACGTGTACGCGTACTTCAACGACGACTGGAACGGGCACGCGCTCCGCGAGGCCGCACGCCTGCGCGCCCTCGTGACCGCGACCTGAACCGCGTACGCTCCACTAGATTTCGCGCCATGCCGACGGAGCTCACCTGGCTCGGGCACTCCGCCTTCCGCGTCGAGACCCCGGGGAGCAAGCGCATCTACGTCGACCCGTTCCTCACCGGCAACCCGAAGACCCCGGACTCGGAGCGGGCACCCGAGCGCTGCGACCTGATCCTCCTCACGCACGGCCACGGCGACCACCTCGGGGACACGGTGGCGCTGCACCGGCGCTTCGGCTGCCCGGTCGTCGCCCAGGTCGAGCTGCGCGGCTGGCTCACGGGGAACGGGGTGGCGGACGACGGCTCGGCGCACTCGATCAACAAGGGCGGCACGATCGCCGTCGAGGACGTGAGGGTGACGCTCACGCACGGGAACCACTCGTCGAGCGTCCCGGACGGGACGTACGCCGGCGAGTCCTGCGGATTCGTCCTCGAGCTCGAGGACGGGTTCACGATCTACTTCGCCGGCGACACGAACGTCTTCGGCGACATGTCGCTGATCGGGCGGATCTACCAGCCGGACGTCGCGGTCCTGCCGATCGGCGACCACTTCACGATGGGCCCGAGGGAGGCCGCCGTCGCGCTCGAGCTCCTCGGCGTGGTGCGCTGTGTCCCGTGCCACTGGGGCACGTTCCCGCTGCTCACCGGGACTCCGGAGGCTCTCCGCGAGCTCGCACCACCCGGTGCCGAGATCCTCGCGCCGGAGCCGGGCGAGACCATCTCGTTCTGATGCGGGAGCGCTGGTTCGGCGCCACCGGGCGCAAGGTGCCGCAGATCGCCCTCGAGGGGACGATCGACCTCGAGGGCTCTCTCGTCCTCGACGACGTGACCGACCTGGGCGCCATCCGGGCCGCGCACGAGCGCGGAATCCCCGTCGTCGTGCGTGCGACGTCCCCCGAGGAGGTGCACGCGGCGCTCTCCCTCGGGGAGGTCGCGTGCGCGCTCGTCCGGGACGAGTCCCTCCTCACGCTCGACCTCCCCCAGCTCACCTACGGCTAGTGGTCGTCTCCACCTACTCCATCGCCGCCTGCGACCTCGGCACTCGTCAGTGGGGCGTGGCGGTGCAGTCGAGGTTTCTCGCGGTCGGGTGCATCGTCCCCTGGGCCGAGCCGCTCGTGGGGGCGGTCGCGACCCAGTCGTGGGCGAATCCCCGCTACGGGCCGGACGGGCTCGCGCTCCTGCGCTCGGGCGTCGGGGCGGAGGAAACGGTCCGGCGGCTCACGGACGCGGACGAGGACCGCGCGCAGCGACAGCTCGGGATCGTCGACGGCGAGGGTCGCGGCGCCACGTACACCGGTGAGGAGTGCAACGCGTGGGCCGGCGGCCGCGTCGGCGACGGCTACGCGGCCCAGGGCAACATCCTCGTCTCGGGCGAGACCGTGGACGCGCTCGCGGAGACCTTCGAGGCCATCGCGGGGCGGCCGCTCGCAGAGCGGCTCCTCGACTGCCTGGACGCAGCCCAGGCGGCCGGCGGGGATCGCCGCGGCCAGCAGTCGGCCGCGCTCCTCGTCGTCGGCCCGGAGCAGGGCTACGCCGGCCTCTCCGATGTCTTCGTCGACCTCCGCGTCGACGACCACGAGCGCCCGCTCGACGAGCTGCGCCGCCTGTTCGAGCTCCACCAGGAGCTGTTCGCCCGCACTCCCCGGTCGGAGTGGATCGCGGTGGACGACACGCTGCGCGCGGAGATCCGGCGCCGCCTCGAGGAGCTCGGTTTCGAGCGGCTCGAGGACTGGGCGGGCGAGGCCAACCTCGAGGAGCGCGTCGACGGCGAGGACGCCGTCGACCCGTTCGTCCTGGAGCGGTTGCGGCAGGCATGAGAGTCACCGAGATCGGGGTCGACGGCTACGAGCGAGTAGCCCGCGCGGAGGACGAGGAGACCGGGCTCCGCGCGTACATCAGCGTCCACTCGACACGGCTCGGCCCCTCGCTCGGCGGGATGCGGCTGTGGCCGTACGCGAGCGACGAGGCCGCGCTCGAGGACGTCCTCCGCCTGTCGCGCGCGATGACCTACAAGTCCGCGGTCGCAGAGACCGGGCTCGGCGGAGGCAAGTCCGTCGTCGTCGCCAACCCGACCGCCAAGTCCGAGGAGCTGTTCGAGGCGATGGGTCGCTTCGTCGCCGACTTCGACGGCACGTACATCACCGCCGAGGACGTGAACGTCGGCATCCCCGACCTCCGCTGCGTGCGGCGCTCGACCCAGCATGTCACGGGGCTCACGGTCGAGGAGGGCGGAGGCGGGAACCCGCGGGAGGCGACGGCGCTCGGGTGCTTCCTGGGCCTGCGCGCCGCCCTCAGCGAAGCGACGGGGAGCGACGGGCTCGAGGGCAGAACGGTCGCGGTGCAGGGCCTCGGCAGCGTGGGGTTCCTCCTGGCACGGTACGCGAGCCGGGCGGGGGCGCGGCTCGTGGTCACGGACATCAGTACCGAGCGCGTGGCGCGCGCCGTCGACGAGCTCGGCGCCGAGGTGGTCGAGCCGGAGGCCGTGTACGACGTCGAGTGCGACGTCCTGTCGCCATGCGCGCTCGGTGGCGTGCTGAACGACGACACCATCCCCCGCCTCCGGTGCACCGTCGTCGCGGGCGCGGCCAACAACCAGCTCCTCGACGAACGCCGGCACGCGGAGCTGCTGCGCGAGCGCGGGATCCTGTACGCGCCGGACTACGTCATCAACGCGGGCGGGATCATCAACGTGGGCTGCGAGCTCCGCCCCGGCGGCTACGACGCCGAGTACGCGCGCCGGCGGATCGAGGGGATCCCCGGAACGCTCGCCGAGGTCTTCGCGCGCGCGAGGGCGGAAGGGATCACGACGCACGCGGCGGCCCAGGCGATCGGCGACGCGGCACTCGCCGCGGGCCCCTCAACCACCCGGTAGCCGACGACCGCCCGCGAGGGCGCGGAGGGCCGGGACCGGGTCGTGCTCCGGCCGCGCGACGGCGAGCACCGCGCCGGGCTCCGGACCGGCGAGCGCCGAGACGAGAAGCTCGAGCCCCAGCGCGAGGGCGAACGCCTTGTGCGCGTGCTCCCCGCCGAAGGGTACGAGCTCCTCCGGCGCGGCGCGGCCCGCGAGCACGTCGCCGTGGGTGACCGCGCCCATGGACACGTCGGAGACGAGCGGGAGGGCGTCGCTCGAGGGGATGCCGATCGCGAGCGGGTTCGTGCCGGTCAGCGGAGGACCTCCCTCGGGGTGCGGCAGCCGTTTCGGGGACGTCGCGGTGAGGGCCGCGACGAGCCCCCCTTCGGCGAGCCGGCGCACCCAGTACCCGAGCACGCCGGTCGGGAAGCAGCGCCCGGCGACCACGACCCGCGCGCGCTCGGGCGGCGACTCGAGCGTCGCGCGCACGATCGCGTCGAGGACGAGGTAGCCGAGGGCCCCGGCCCCGTCCCAGCGCTCGAAGCCGGGCTCCGAGCCCACGCGCACCGGACAGGCGGAGACGTCGAGGTCGAGCGTCTCGAGCCAGGCCACCCGCGAGAAGCCGTGCCCGGCCTTGCCGCGCCGCTCGGCGTCCGCGAAGTGTGCGTGCAACACCTCCACGGCGGGATCCTCGAGCCCGAGCGCCTCGAGCCGGGACCGGGCCTCCTCGCTCGTCACGACAGGCGCAGGGTACGACGTGTGACGTGCAGCCGAGGCGCTCCTAGAGGACGGTGAGCGGCTTCCGGATCGTCCCGGCGCGCGAGGCGGCGACCGCCTCGGCGAGCGCGAGGATCGCCTGCGCCGCCTCCGAGTCGGGAGCGGCCTCGAGCACCGTCGTCCCCTCGTCGGCCGCCTCCCGGAGGATCGGGTCGAGCGGGATGCGCGCGAGGAGCGGGACGCCGATCTCGTCCGCGAGCGCCTGCCCGCCCCCCGAGCCGAAGAGCTCCTGGCCGGTGCCGGCGAGGTAGGACATGTTCTCGACCGCCCCGACGACGCGCATGCCGGTCTTCTGCGCCATCTGAGCGGCTCGGACCGCGACCTGTTGGGCGGCAGGCTGCGGCGTCGTCACGACGAGCGCCTCGGCGCGCGGGAGCAGCTGGCCGAGCGACATCGCGACGTCGCCCGTCCCTGGGGGCATGTCCACCACGAGCGTGTCCAGGTCGCCCCAGTGGACGTCGGAGAGGAACTGCTCGAGGGCACGGTGCAGCATCGGCCCGCGCCACATGACGGGCGCGTTCTCGTCGAGGAAGAAGCCGATGGACATCAGCTTCAGGTCGCCACGGACCGGGGGGACGATCATCTCGTCCACGGCCACGGGCTTCTGGTGGACGCCGAGCAGGTGCGGGACGGAGTGCCCGTACACGTCGCCGTCCAGGACCCCGACCTGCTCGCCGAGGCGGGAGAGCGCGTCCGCGAGGTTCACGGTGAGCGTCGACTTCCCCACTCCGCCCTTGCCGGAGGCGACCGCAAGCACGCGGGTGGCCGGGGAGAGCGAGATCGCCTTCTCCGGCCGGCCGCCGCGCAGCCGCGAGACGAGCGCCGACTTCTCCTCGGGCGTCATGACGTCGAAGCCGAGCCGCACGCGCGTCACGCCCGGCACCGCGCCGACGTGCTGCGCGACCTGCTCCTGGAACGAGTCGCGCAGAGGGCACCCCGCGACGGTGAGCGCGATCGTGACCGACACGGACCCGTCCTCCTCGACGAGGACGTCGCGGACCATGTCGAGCTCCGTCACCGGTCGCCGGAGCTCCGGGTCGATCACGTGCTCGAGCGCCTTCAGGATCGCGTCGCGGTCGGGTCTCACGCAGGCGAGGGTACCAGCGACCTCCGGGCCGGCCGGTTAGCCTGAGCGACGCCACGGGCAGATTCGTCCACGCAAACGGAAGGGAGACCGAGATGCCTGGAAGAAGGGTGTGGGAGATCGGTGGACTCGTCGCCGGAGCCGTGCTGATCGTCTTCGGTGCGGTCGCGATCTACATGGGCGTCGACGGGCGGAACACCGTGCGCGACAGCCTGACCGAGGAGCAGATCTACTTCGGATCGACGGAGGACCCCGCGGTGGCGCAGTACGCCGAGGAGTGGGCGGCCGAGCCCGGGGAGTCGCAGGGAGACCAGGTGAAGACCGGCGAGCAGGCCCGCGCCTTCGCGAACATCATGCGCTACCACACGATCAACGCCGAGTGGAACCCGGAGCACCTGACGTACGCGCAGATGGGCCGCTTCCTCGCGGCGTCCGACCCGTCCGACCCGGCCGGCACGAGCGACGAGGAGGCCGCGCTGACGGACGACGACGGGCGGCCGGTGTCCAACTCCTTCCGCAACCAGTGGGTCACGCAGACGGCGCTCTCGAACGCTCTGAACATGAGCTACATGGCCGAGCAGCTCTCGCTCTTCGGCATCGTCGTCGGCGTGGCGCTGCTGCTCACCGGAGTGGGGCTCGTGATCCTCGCCCTCGCGGTCTTCGGACGCGGGAGGATGGAAGAGGCGTACTAGCGCAGAGCGTCCGCGAGCGCGGCCGCGAGCTCCGTCGAGCCCGCGGCCGCGACTCGCGAGCGGGTCACGAGATCGAGCGGCGCCGACTCGAACGGCGGCCGGTCGAAGAGCTCGATTGCGGCGCCGCGCTCCCGCACGAGGAGCTGCGCGGCCGCGATGTCGACCGACCGGGCGGGCTTGAGCGAGCACACGGCATCCACGCGCCCGGCGGCGAGGTGGCAGAGCGACAGCGCGAGCGAGCCCATCACGCGCACGCGCCCGACGAGCGGCAGGACGTCTCCGATCCGCTCCGCGATGGCCTGTGCCGTCGTGCCTTCGAAGGAGAGGATCTCGATCGAGTCCTTCGGGAGCGTGCCGTCGAGCGCCACGCCCTGGAGGTACGCCCCCCGCCCGCGCTCGGCCGTCCATTCCTCCCCGGTCCCGAAGTCGAACACGTAGCCGAAGCGAACGTCGCCCATCCTCGGCCCGTCGGCGACCGCGAGCGAGAAGGAGAAGAACGGGATCCCCCGCTTCGCGTTCACGGACCCGTCGATCGGGTCGACGACGACGTGGACGTCGCCGCCCGTGCCGAAGACCCTCGTGCCGAGCTCCTCGGACACGAGCACGAAGTCCTCCTCGAGCGCCGTCAGCCGCGCGACGACCGCGTCCTCGGCGGCCTGGTCGATCGCCGTCGTGTCGTCGCCGCCCTCGCCGCGCCGCACGACGGGCTCCCGCTCGACGCGGGTCGGGAGCCGGTCGAGGATCGCGCGCACGTCCTCGACGCAAGCGCGGCAGGTCTCGAGCCACGGGCTCACGGCCTGACCGGGTGGAAGAGGAGGCCGGAGAGGGGCTTCGGGAAGAAGTAGGTGCTCTTCTGCGGCATGCGCGCGCCCCTGCGGGCGACCGCGAAGACGTCCGCAACGCGGGGCTCCCGGAGAAGGAACGCGGCGTCCGCCCTGCCCTCGTCGACCGCGACGATCGCCTCCTCCCGCTGGGACGTGTACCCGAGCCCCCGGAGCCCGTGTCGGTCGACGAGCTCGACGTCGAGCTCGCCCTCCGTCCCGCGCACGAGCTCGACGCCGGCTCTCCGGTAGACGATCGCGGCAGAACGGTCGTAGGGCTCGCCGCCGAGGCGCTCGTGCGCTTCCTCGAGGCTCGCACAGAGCTCGCCCTCGCCGGGCTCCGCGAGGTCGGGTCGCCCGGAGAAGACGCGGTGGGTGGGGTACACGTGCAGGCCCGGGTCCTCCGTCGAGACGAGGAGCGCCATCACCCTCGTCCCGGAAGCGCCGACCTCCTCGCCGAGCTCCACCGCGCTCTCGTAGCGGTGGTGTCCGTCCGCGACGAGCAGCTGCTCGTCGCCGAGAGGGGACAGGTCGACGTCCATGCGCCAGAGCCGCGAGCCGTCGACCTCGGCGTCGGGGGCGCGCTCGGGCGGAGCGGTCACGAGCCGCCCCTCGTGGAGGAGGAAGATGGGCTCGGGCTGCGCCCCCGTCGCGCGCAGGAGGCGCAGGCGCTCCTCGCGGATGTGCGGATGTGTCCGCTCGTGCGGCAGGACGCCGGCCGCCGAGTAGGGCTGGGCGGACACGGAGGCGACGACGCCGTGGCGCTCGCGCGGGACGCCGTCAGGGCCGACGAAGTCCTCGACCAGGACCCACGTGGACGGATCGGCCTCTCGCTCGAGCACACCGGTCGCGAGCCAGTCGCCGTACAGCCGGCCCGCGTCCTCCGCGGTGTCGGGCAGTGTCAGATGCACGACGTTGTACGGGCTGCGGGTGTACAGGAACGTGCGCTCCGCGTCGGATACCGCGTCGTAGGGTGGGGCGACGAGGTCGCGGAGCGGCCCGGCCGCGCCGGAGTAGCGGACGGCGCGGAACGGCTGCACGTCGACCATCTCGGGCGAGCGTACCAACGGCGCGAGCGAGCCTAGACTCCTGCCGTGACCGTCATCTCCGAGCTCGCCGAGGACCGGACCGTCGAGGGCGTGTACGCGGTCACGAGGAAGGAACGGCGCCGCACACGGGCCGGGGCGCCGTACCTCGCGCTCGAGCTCGCGGACGCCAGCGGGCGCATCGAGGCGCGCGTGTGGAGCGACGTCGAGCTCCTCGACCGCCGCTTCGCCGAGGGCGATGCCGTGCGCGTGCTCGGACGCGTCGAGCGCTTCGGCGGGCGCCTGCAGGTGCAGGTCCGCGCGGTCGAGGCCGCCGAGGACGCCGACCCGGCGTCGCTGACCCCCGCGCTGCGGAGGGACGCGGACGAGCTCGACGGCTTCCTCGAGTTCCTCGCGGCGGAGATCGCCCATCCCGGGCTCGCGACCGCCGTCGGGGCCTTCCTCGGCGACGGGGAGGTCCGCCGGGCGCTGCGCTCGCTCCCCGCGGCCGGGGCGGACGGCCACCACGGGTACGCCGGAGGCCTCCTCGAGCACACGGTGGGCGTGGCCACGCTCTGCCGCGAGACCGCGCAACTCCACCCGCGCTTGCGTTCAGACCTGCTGCTGGCCGCGTCGCTCCTGCACGACGTGGGCCGCACCCTCGAGCTCGGTCCCGGGCCGGCCTTCCGGCAGACCGACGAGGGTCGACTGCTCGGGCACGTGCACCTCGGCCTGAGGCTGATCGAGGAACGGGCTCGCGGGCTCGAGCAGGACGTCCTCGCCGAGCTCCTGCACGCCGTCGGCTGCCACCACGACCGGCAGGCCGCGAAGACCGCCGAGGCGGCCGTCCTGTACCACGCGAACCAGCTCGACGCGCAGGCCGCGACCCGGCCCGTCGGCGACGACTGAGCTCGGCCCATGGCGGCGCTCCTCGCGCTCGCCGGCGCGCTCTGCTGGGGCGTCGGCGACTTTCTCGGAGGCCTCGCCACGCGGCGCGCCGGGGTCCTCGTCGTCCTCGCGACGTCGCAGGGGGTCGGGCTCGTCGGGCTGCTGCTCTGGGTGTGGGCGACGGGCGATCCCTGGCCGGGCGGTGGCGAGCTCCTGCCGGCGGCGCTCGCAGGCGTCGCGGGCGCGATCGGGCTGGGCGCGCTCTACCGCGGCCTCGCGGTCGGCGCGATGGGGATCGTCGCGCCGATCTCCGCCGCCAGCCCGATCGTGCCGCTGGCCGTCGACGCGGCGAGAGGGATCGTGCCGGGGGCGCTCCAGTGGGTCGGCGTGGGGCTCGTCCTCGTCGGGATCGGCGCGGTCTCCCGAGAGCCCTCCGGACGGGAGCGACGGCTCGCGCACGGCGCAGGCCTCGCCCTCGTCGCAGCGCTCGGGTTCGGGCTCTTCGTCGTCGGGCTGGACGCGGGCGCCGACGAGAGCGCGCCGTGGGCCGTGGCCGCCGCCCGTGCCACGGGCCTCGCGGCCGTGGGCGCCGCTGCGCTCCTCGTTACGCGCGCCTCCCTGCGACCACCGGTCGTCCTCCTCCCGCTGCTCGTCGCCGTCGGGCTCTTCGACACCGGCGCCAATGTCTTCGTCGCCTTCGGGACGACGAAGGGCGCAGCCGGGATCGTGGCCGTGCTCAGCGCGCTCTACCCGGTCGTCACCGTCGCGCTCGCGCGCGTGCTGCTCCGCGAGCAGCTGAGCGTCGCCCGGCGCGCGGGCGGTGCCGTCGCGCTCGCGGGCGCGGCTCTCGTCGCCGCCGGCTGACGTCGCCCTGCAGGACCGCGCGCGGTCCTGCCGAACACCCGGCCGATGGAGACGGGTGCGACCGACCGCGAGCGGAGCCGGCTCGAGCTTGGCGTGTTCGTCGCGCTCGTCGGGCTCGCCGTCGCCGCGCTGATCGGCTTCATCGCCGTCTTCGACGCCGACGGCGTCGCGGGCGCATTCGGAACCGGGTTCGGGATCTCGCTCGTCATCGCTCTCGGAGGCGCGACGCTCGCATCCGCGCTGGCCTGCCTCGCACGCGGGACCGCCGAGCTTCCGGCGCTCGCCGGTATCGCGGTCTCCGTGCTCGCGATGGACCTGCTCGCGCTCGCGATCTGGCTCGACATCGAGAGCGAGGCGTACGGGAAGCTGACGGCGCTCGCATTCGTCTGGAGCTTCTTCGGCCTTGTCTGCCTCGGTTTGGTCCTCGTCGTGCGGCGGCCGGTGACGAACGTCGCGCGCGCGCTCTACGTGGCGGCGCTGATGGCGGCCGTCTGGGCCGGCGTCATCGCCACGGCGCTCGTCCTCTCGGCCGGCGACGACGGGGTGGGGGTCGAGATCGCGACCGTCCCCTTCGCGGGATCCGCGGACGAGGACCTGCTCCGTCTCCTCGGCGCGTTCCTCGTGCTCCTGGCGTCCCTCTGGTTCGCCGCGCTCGCCGCGAGCCGGCTCGAGCGGTCACAGCCGGTCTCCTAGCGGCCACGGTCATGCCGTCGGAGCCCGGCGGCGAGCGCGGCGTGGTCAGACGTTGAAACGGATGTTGAGGACGTCCCCGTCCTCGACGACGTACGTCTTTCCCTCGAGGCGCTGCTTGCCGTGGCGTGCCGCCTCGGCGTGCGACCCGTGCTCGAGCAGATCGTCCCAGCGGATCACCTCGCAGCGAATGAACCCGCGGGCGAGGTCCGAGTGGATCGAGCCGGCGGCGTCGAGCGCGGTCCGTCCGTGCTCGAGCGTCCACGAGCGGGCCTCCGTGTCGCCGACCGTGAAGAACGTGAGCAGCCCGAGCGCCTCCTTGAGCGCGAGGACGATCTCGTCGAGCGCGGACGGGCCCGAGCGGAACTCGGCGGCTTCCCCGGGCGGGAGCTCGGCGAGCTCCATCTCGAGCTTGCAGTCGATCCCGTTCGGCCCGTTCTCCACGGGGATGAGCGGCTTCGTCGTCAGCGGCTCCAGCTCCCGGGGAAGCTCGCCCGGCCACTCGGCGAGCGACCGCCCGGCCTCGACGTGCGCCAGCACCTTCTCCAGCCGCGCGAGCTCCTGACGCAACGCCGGGTCGCCGGACTTGGCGTCCCTGCGCACCTTCTCCACCCGGCGTTCGACGTGGTCGCGGTCCGCGACCACGAGCTCGAGCCGGAGGGCAGCCAGGTCGCGCTCGGGGTCGACCCTCTCCGAGAAGCCGTCCACGACGGCAAGGAGCGCGTCGGCCTGCCTCAGCCCGCCCGGCACCTCGACGCCGGCGCCGGGAACGTCGACGACGCGGATCGCCGCGGGCGTGACCTTCTTCGAGCCGACGAGCTCTGCGAGGCGGTCGAGGCGGTCGTCGGCGATCACCGCCATCCCCACGTTCGCCTTCTCGGTCACCGACGCGTACGCGGTGACCTCGGCGCCGGCGTGCGTGAGGGCGTTGAAGAGCGTCGTCTTGCCGGAGTTCGGAAGCCCGACGATCCCGACCTGCAGCGCCACCTAGTTGCCGAAGCCCACCCGGCCCTCGCGGGCGAAGCGCTTCGCGTACAGCACGCGCGAGAGGACGAGCAGGATGCTTCCCTCCTGGGCCTCGAGCGTGAGCGCGAACGCGCCGGCGGCTCCCGCGTTCAGCTCCCGTTCCAGCGCGTCGGCGCTGGCGGTCGTCACCAGGGTGCTCAGGATCTGCCCCCCGTCGAGCCCGATCTCGACCCGCACGTACTCGCTCTCAGCCACTCGACACCACCTCCGTGAGGACGCCGTGCACGGCGTCGGGATGGACGAACGCGACCTCGAGGCCGAAGAGCCCGGGCCGCGGCTGCTCGTCGACCAGCTGCGCTCCCTCGGCCGCGAGCGCCTGCAGCGCGGCGCCGACGTCACCGACCTCGAGCGCGACGTGGTGCATGCCCGGTCCGCGCCGGGCGAGGAAGCGGCCGACCGGCGTGTCCTCGCCCGTCGGAGCGAGGAGCTCGATCCGGCCGTCGCCGACGAGGAGCAGGGCGGCCTCGACGCCCTGCGTCTCGAGGACCTGGCGTCCCTGCAGGCGCGCGCCGAACAGGCGCTCCCAGGTCGCGATCGCCTCGTCCAGATCGGCGACCGCGAGCCCGAGGTGATGGATTCCGCTGCCCTCCACTGCGGCGATGCTACTCGTCGGGGCGCGGGCGGCCGTTCAGGTGACGACGGCCGTCTGAGCCGAGACCGCTGTCGCCTCGCCCGCCGCGTTCCGTGCGGTCACGGCGACGCGGATCGTGAAGCCGACGTCGGCGTCGGTCACGAGGTAGGTGCCTGCGGTGGCGCCCGGGATCGCGACGCACGCCGCGCCCGCCGCGTCGCAGCGCAGCCACTGGAAGGCGAACCCGAACGGGTTCCCCGTCCACGTCCCCGCTCCTTGCGCCGTCAAGGTCTGGCCGACCTGCGCGGTGCCCGCGATCGTCGGGGGCGAGACGTTCGCCGGCGGCGCGTTCTCCGGGACGACGCCCGTCGGCGCCGACACCGCGGTCGCCGCTCGAACGGAGTTCCGGGCGGTGACCGTGACCCGCATCCGCGAGCCGACGTCGCCCTGCCCGACGAGGTACTGCCGGCCGTTCGCCCCCGCGACGGCGGCGCAGGAGAGTCCCTGCGCGTCGCAGCGCTGCCACTGGAAGCCGTAGGCCGTCGGACCCCCGCGCCAGGTGCCGCGTGTCGCCGTCAGCGTCTGGCCGACCGCCGCGGTCCCCGAGATCACGGGCCTGCCCGTGCTCCTCGGCGTGAGCTCGGCCGTCATGCGCGCGGTCATGATCCGCGCGAGGCGCCTCGGTACCGCGAGGGTGACCCGTTCGCCGGGCTCGCCCATGACGAGCAGGAGCCCGAGCACGCGATCGACCCGGAACGCTGCGACGTGCGCCCGGAGAGGCAGCCCGAGCGCCTCGAGCGTGACGAGCACGTCGAACGAGCCGGCGCCCGTCCCGAGCGCACGGGGCCGTCCGACGCGGACGTTCGAGACGAGCCCCTCGGCCTCCCCGGTGATCGCCCGGACGAGCAGGTTGCGTCCCGCCTTCGTGCCGAGGAACCGCGCGAACGTGCGCAGGAACGTCGCGGACGTCGCGAGGCTCGCGACGACGTCTGCCTCGCTGGAGACGGCGAGGAGACTCGTCGACCCGACCCGCCCGGACTCGAACTCGCGCTCGTAGGAGACGACCGAGGGGAGGTCGCGGTCCCGGTAGTAGCGCTGCGCCGTGACCCGCGCTCCGCCGAGGTCGGACGAGCGCAACACCATCTGCCTCGGGTCCGGGCTGCCCGCGGGCGGGCGCTGGCCGGCCGTGGCCCCCGCCTGGGCGGCGAGGCCGAGCGACGCCGCGAGGGCGACGGCGACGAGCACGGCACCGGGCGTCGTGCGCATGGCCCGACCGTAGGTGTAGGGGAGGCCGCCGTCAAACAGCGTGCCTGGAGTAGCGTAGGTGGAGATGCTCGGCGAGCTGCCTGTCCCGCCGCACGTCCACCCCGAGCGCGTCGGCGAGGTCTGGCGCGTCGACTACGCGGCGCGCTTCGCGGACGCCACCGCCTGGCGAGAGGAGCACGGGCTCGAGGCGGCCGCGCTCGACGGCGGGCGCGCATGCCTCCTGCTGGTGGACGCGCAGAACACGTTCTGCACGCCGGGCTTCGAGCTCTTCGTCGCGGGTCGCTCGGGGACGGGGGCGCTCGACGACAGCCGGCGGATCTGCGACTTCCTCCACCGGAACCTGCACGCGATCACGCAGACGATCGTCACGCTCGACACCCACCAGGCGTTCCAGATCTTCCACGCGCCCTTCCTCGTCGACGGCGAGGGACGCCATCCGGACCCGTTCACGCTCGTCACCCCCGGCGACGTCGTCTCCGGCCACTGGCGGATCGATCCCGCCGCCGCGGAGACGGTGGGCCTCGAGCGCGCGGACGACCACCTCGTCGCCTACGTCGAGACGCTCGCCGCGGGGGGCAAGTACGACCTCACCATCTGGCCCTTCCACGCGCTGCTGGGCGGGATCGGGCACGCACTCGTGAGCGCGGTCGAGGAGGCCCTCTTCTTCCACGCGATCGCGCGGCGCTCGCAGACGCGCTTCGAGATCAAGGGCGGGAGCCCGCTCACGGAGCACTACTCCGTCCTCGGGCCGGAGGTGATGCACGGAAGCAGGGGAGAGACGCTCGGGAGGCGGAACGCCGAGCTCGTCGAGCACCTCCTCCGCTTCGACGCCGTGGTCGTGGCCGGCCAGGCGAAGAGCCACTGCGTGGCCTGGACGGTGGAGGACCTCCTGCAGGAAGCCCCCGAGATCGCATCCCGCCTGTACCTGCTCGAGGACTGCTCCTCGCCGGTCGTCGTCCCCGGGATCGACTACACGGACGATGCGGACGCCGCGTTCGCGCGCTTCGCCGAGGCCGGTGCGCACGTCGTCCGCTCGACCGAGCCGGTCGCCTCGTGGCCCGGTCCGGCCGGCGAGCTGACCGTCTCCTTCAGTCGGCCTCGTTCGCGCTGAGGCGCTCGAGGGCCGACACGAGGTACTCGTCGTCGAACTCGTCGAGCCCCGCGCGATGTCCGCGGCGTCCTCGAGCCGACCGGCCTGCACGAGCGCGAACACGAGGACCGTCCAGGCGAGCGGCGTCCCGCGCTGACGAGGGGCGGCACGAGGAAGAACGCGATCCACCGCGGCCGGTGTCCGGCGGGCTCGACGGACGCCGCGTAGGTCCAGCCGCTGCCGGGATCGAGCCGAGGACGAGCTCGGGCTCGCGCCCGACCGTCACCAGCCTGCGCCCTCGCCCATCTCGACCCTCGTCACGACGGGCCCGAGCTCGTCGAGCGCCGCTGCGGTCAGGTCCAGTCGACCGGCTCGAGGCGGGAGCTCGGCCGGTGCCGGCGGCCGATCTTCGCCACGGGCCGTCCGTCGAGGAGGACGACGTCCGCCGTGAAGTCGTTCTCGCCGCGGATCAGCGAGGAGCCGACACCGTAGGCGTCCGCGGGGACGCCGTGCTCTTCGAAGCGCGTGATCTTCTCGACGGTGAAGCCGCCGGAGACGACGATCTTCACGTTCTCGAAACCCTCGCGGTCGAGCGCGTCCCGTACCTCGTGCACGAGCCGCTCGTTGACTCCCCGCGGGTCGAAGTCGCCCATCCGCTCCCAGAGCGAGCGGTCCACGAGGTCGCCCGAGGTGTCCAGGCGGACACCCCACAGCCGCTTCCCCAGGGCCCTGGCGACCTCCAGCGACGTGCCCACGGAGTCGTTCTCGAAGTCCGCGAGGACGACGACGTTCATGTCCTCCGGAGCCCACTCGGCGAACTTCCGCGCGGCGAGCACCGTGTCGCCACCGTACGCGGCGATGAGCCCGTGCGGAACGGTGCCGATCCCGCGACCGCCCCACCACGACGCCTGTGCGTCGGTCGAGACCCCGATCGCGCCGGCGACATGGGCGGCATAGCCGTCGCCGGTCTGGACACGGTGGTGGTCGTGGCGCGCGGGGAAGTAGAGGATCTGCTTGCCGCCCGCAGCCTCGACCACGCGCCGCACGTTCGTGGAGATGAGCGTGCGGCGGGCGAGAACGCCCAGGTACACGGTCTCGAGGTGCGCGAAGAGCGTGTAGTCGCCCTCGATCGTGAGCACGGTCTCCCAGGGCGCGATCGGATCGCCGTCGTACAGCGCGCGCACCTCGAGCGCCTCCCAGTCGTGCGAGCACAGGTTCAGGATCGCGAGCGCCTCGTCCATGCCCCCGAGCACCGCCTGCCTCTTCTGGAAGACCTGCATCAGCACCCGGGGGTGCCGGTCGTCCGCGAGCAGCGCCGAGCGGGCGTGGTTGAAGTACGCGTCGGTGTAGTAGCCGTCGCGGATCTTCTCGACGGGGAGCTCGAAGACGTGCGGGTCGAGTCGCGGCCGGCGCGGCCTCGCGCTCATCGCTCGAGCGCGAGACAGGCGTCCCGGGCCGCGTCGGCGACCTCGAGCTGCTCCGGCGACGGCTCCGCGGTCGAGAAGCGGCGCTGGAGCTCGAAGCCCGGGCGGGAGAGCGCACGTGCCAGCGGATGCCCCGGGTGGCGGTTCATCCACGCGAAGACCTCCACCGAGGCGCCGACCGCGGCGGTCGTCCCGAGGAGCCGGGCGAGGCCGCGGGCCGGGCGGGGCGCGGCGGAGGCGGCGACGTTGGCGGCGAGCGAGGACGCGAGCAGCGGCCCGATGAGCATCGACCCGCAGCGTGGATGCTCCTTTGGCGCGCGCTCCCCGTCCCGCTCGTACGTCCCGATGGAGACGTGCTCGGCGCCGTGGTACTCCGCGAGCCCCGGCTCACGGAGCGCGAGCGCGGCGGGGACGAGGGCGAGCGCGCCCGCCGCGAGCTCTCGTCCCGCACGGGAGATGCCCGAGCGCCGGAGCAGCTTGCCGCCGAGCATCGTCGCCCCGACCGCCGCCAGTACTGATGGCCGCGCGAACGGCAGTCGGGCCTGCGGGAGCGCGCGGTACACGACGGGCAGGACCGCGAACGCCTCGGCGAGCCGCGCCGGCCCGCGGAGGACCGGCGTCGAGATCCGGTCGGCGAAGCGCGGCTTCGCTCCGGAGGCGACGTGCAGCGTCCCGTCCGGGTCGCGGACGGCGGCTCCCCAGGAGGTCGGACCGTGCACGAGCACGCCGTTCTGCATGGCCATCCCCCCGAGGCGGATCTTCTCCGGCACGTCTCAGACCTTAGCCGCCCGCTCGCGCAGCGCCTGCTGCAGCACGGCGGCGGCGGGGCCCTGGTCGAAGTGCCTACCGTCGAGCTCGACCACCGGCATGATCTCGCGCACGGACGACGAGGTGAACGCCTCGTTCGCGTCGAGCACGTCGCCGAGCGCGAACGCGCCCTCCTCCACGCGGTACCCGCACGGCTCGGCGAGCTCGAGAACCTGCTGCCGCGTGACGCCCGCGAGGATGCCGAGGTCGAGCGAGGGCGTGCGCAAGACCTCGCCGTGCCGCCACCACACGTTCGTCACCGTCCCCTCGAGCACGATCCCGTCGGGATCGACGAAGACGGCCTCGTCCGCGCCGCGCCGCTTCGCCTCGGCCTCCGCGGCCATGTTCACCGCGTAGCTCGTCGACTTCACCCCGGGGAGGAGCCACGGCGCAACCGCCCGGACGCCGAGCAGCGAGACCGCGCTCGCGCCACGCTTGCGGACGTCCTCGATCCAGCCCGGGATCTCGCTCAGGAGCGCGAGGCCGCTCGGCGGGCCCTCGCGGGGGCCCGCCGTCCAGACGAGGCGAAGGACGGCATCCCCCTGGGCGGCCTTCGGAAGGACGAGCCCGGTCAGCACCTGCATGCGCCGCCGCTCGACCGGCGGCAAACCGAGGGTCTCCGCAGAGCCCGCGAGCCGGTCGAGGTGCGCGTCGAGCGCGAACGGCCGACCCGCGTAGATCCTCAGGGTCTCGAACGCCGCCCGCCCGCGCAGGAGCGCCTCGTCGTCGGCACGGACGGCGGGCTCGTGCGGCTCGATCAGCCCGCGGCCCGTGACGGCGAGCGCGAGCGCCGTCATGTCCGCGCGCCCGGGATCACGGCCGCCCGGTCGCCGATCGCCTCGAGCAGCGGGCGCGCCTTCGTCCACGACTCCTCGATCTCGGCGTCGGCGTCGGAGTCCCACACGATCCCTCCGCCCACCCACAGGTGCACGCGACCCTCCGCGACCGCGAAGGTACGGATCGTCAGCGCGAGCTCGAGGTCGCCGTCCCCGCGCACGACGCCGAGCGCGCCCATGGACGCACCCCGCCCGACCGGCTCGAGCTCCGCGATCAGGTCCACCGCCGCGATCTTCGGCGCGCCCGTCACGGAGCCTCCGGGGAACGTCGCCTCCAAGAGCTCGGCCAGGCCGACGTCCTCGCGCAGCACACCCTCGACGGTCGAGACCATGTGCTCGACTCCCGCCAGACCCCGCGTCGCCATCAGCTCGGGCCAGCGGACCGTTCCCGGCACGCAGACGCGCGAGAGATCGTTCCGCTCGAGGTCGACGATCATCACGTGCTCGGCAGCGTCCTTCCCCGACTCGCGGAGGCTCGTGGCCTCGCCGAGCGGCCGCGTGCCCTTGATCGGCATCGTCCACACCCGCCGGCCGCGCCGTGCGAGGAAGAGCTCTGGTGACGCGGAGACGACCGTCCAGCCGTCCCCGGCGAGCGGAAGCCCGTGCAGCGGCCGGAGCGGGGCGAGACGGGCCGCGAGCGCGCCCGGGGCTCCGGCGAAGGAGGCCGAGAGGTGCTGTACGAGGTTGACCTGGTACACGTCCCCGCGGGCGATCGCCTCGCGCACGCGCGCGATCGCGTGCGCGTACGCCTCGGCCTGCCAGCTCGGCCCGAAGGTTCCGATGCGGCACGCCTCCGCCGCCGCCGGTGACGGAGACCGCTCGGGCCGGACTGCGCAGGCGAGCAGCGGGAGCGCAGGGCACGGCTCCGGCGGCGGCGCGGAGGGCGAGCGACGGATCGCCTGCGAGAGCCCGTACCCGAGGTAGAGGTCGGCGGAGAGCCGCTCGGCGCCGGGCGCGAAGAAGCCGCGCTCGCGCAGCCAGACCTCGAGCCGGGGGAAGGCGTCCTCCGGCTCGCGCAGCTCGAGCAGCTCCACGCCTCTACGCCTCTCCGTCGCGCAGGTCCCGGTAGCGGCGGATGAGCGCGTTCGTGGACGAGTCGTGCAGGAGCTCGTGCTTCCAGCCGGGAGCGAGCTCCGGCGCGATCCTCGCCGCGAGCTCCTTCCCCAGCTCGACGCCCCACTGGTCGAACGGGTCGATTCCCCAGATCGCCGCCTGCGTGAACACGCTGTGCTCGTACAGGGCGACGAGCGCCCCGAGCGAGGCGGGCGTGAGCTCGCGCAGCAGGATCGCCGACGTCGGCCGGTTTCCCGGCATGACGCGGTGGGGGATCGTCGCCTCCGGCACGCCGGCCTCCTCGAGCTCCTGCTCGCTCCGTCCGAACGCGAGGGCCTCGGCCTGCGCGAAGAGGTTCGCGGCGAGGAGGTCGTGGCGTCCCGCGTCGCCCTCCCGCGAGCGGGCCACGCCGACCAGGTCGACCGGCGCCAGCACCGTGCCCTGGTGCAGCAGCTGGAAGACCGCGTGCTGCGCGACCGTCCCCGGCTCCCCCCAGAGCACCGCGCCCGTGTCGGTCTCGACCGGCTCGCCCGTCTCCTGCACGCGCTTGCCGAGCGACTCCATCGTCAGCTGCTGGAGGTAGGCCGGAAGCAGCCGGAGCGCCGACGAGTAGGGGACGACCGCGGTCGTCTGCGCGCCGAGGAAGCTGCGGTACCACACGGTGAGGAGCCCGTGCGTGGCGGGGAGTTTTCCGCCGAGCGGCGCCCGGGCGAAGTGCTCGTCGAGCGCGCGGAACCCGGCCAGGAGGTCGCGGAACCCGTCGGGGCCGAGCGCGATCATCGTCGAGAGCCCGACCGCCGAGCACAGCGACGTGCGGCCGCCGACCCAGTCCCAGATACGGAAGGTCGCGGCGGGGGGGATGCCGATCTCCGCCGCCCGCTCCGGCTTCGCGGCCACTCCGGCGAAGTGGTGCTCCAACCCCTCGTCGCCGACGGCCGAGCGCACCCACTCCCGCGCCGCCCGCGCGTTCTCGAGCGTCTCCAGGGTCGACATCGTCTTCGACACGACGACGAACAGCGTCGTCCGGGGGTCGAGACCGCGCGTCGCCCGGGCGAGGTCGACCGGGTCCACGTTCGCGACGAACCGGAACGTGAGGTCGCCCGTCGCGTGCGCGCGGAGCGCCTCGTACGCCATCGCGGGCCCGAGGTCGCTGCCTCCGATCCCGATGTTCACGATCGCCCGGATCGGCTCGCCGGTCCCTCCCAGGTGCTCGCCGGAACGGATCCGCTCGGCGAACGCCGACATCCGGTCGAGCTCCTCGTGCACCTCCCGCACGACGTCGACGCCGTCCACGACGAGCGAGCGCGAGCGCGGCATGCGGAGCGCGACGTGCAGCGCGGGCCGGTCCTCGGAGACGTTCACGTGCTCGCCGCGGAACATGCTCCGGATCCGCGCCTCCAGCCCGCGCTCGTCCGCGAGCCGGCGCAGGAGCTGCAGCGTGTCGTCGGTCACGAGGTGCTTCGAGAAGTCGTAGTAGAGGCCCACCGCCTCCACGGTCAGGCGCTCGCCGCGCGTCGGGTCGTCCTCGAAGGCGGTACGCAGGTCGAGCTCGCGGAGCTCGCCGCGATGCCACTCGAGCCGCCGCCAGGCGTGCAGCTCGCGGAGGTCAGGCACGCGCGGCCTCCCGCACGAGCCCTGCGAGCTCCTCGTACGCGGAGACGGGGTCGTCCCGCCAGAAGATCGCGCTCCCGGCGACCAGGAGGTCCGCCCCCGCCTCGTGCGCGGCGACGATCGTGCCCGCGTTCACCCCGCCGTCCACCTGCACGCGCACCGTCGGCGGGAGGAGCGACCGCAGCCGACGGATGCGCTCGAGCGTCTCCGGCAGGAACCGCTGGCCCGAGTAGCCGGGCTCGATGGCCATGCAGAGGACGAGGTCGGCGTCCTCGGCCGCCGCGACCGCGTCGTCCACCGAGGTTCCGGGGTTGAACACGACGCCCGCGCCCAGCCCGAGCGCCCTGGCCACCCCGATCGCGCGCGGCGGGTCGTCGCAGGCCTCGACGTGGAAGGTGACGTGGTCGGCGCCCACCCGCGCGAAGGCGTCGAAGTGACGCTCCGGCTCGCTCACCATCAGGTGGCAGTCGAGCGCGGCTCCGAAGCCGTGCACGAGCGGGGCGACGGAGGCCGCGACGACTGGCCCGATCGTGATCTCGGGAATGAAGTGCCCGTCGCCCGCGTCGAAGTGGAAGACGCGCGCGCCGGCCGCGACGAGCGCGCCGAGCTGCTCGCCGAGACGCGAGAAGTCCGCGGCGTAGATCGACGGCTCGACCTCCACGGGACGTGCCCACTCGCTCCAGCCCATCGCCTGCGCACGCTAATCGACGGCCAGAGGGCGCTGTAGGGTTGCCGTCGATGGTCCCCGACGTCGAGCGGGAGAAGCGGCTCGCCGCCGAGGCGGCCGCGGCGCTCGCGGAAGACGGAATGCGCGTCGGGCTCGGCACGGGATCGACGGCGGGGCACTTCCTCGTCGCCCTCGCGGCCCGTGGGCTCGACCTCCGCTGCGTCCCGACCTCTCCCACGACCGAGCGTGCGGCGCGCGAGCTCGGGCTGCGCCTGGAGCCCTTCGGGGCCGACCTCGTTCGGGTCGACCTCGCCGTCGACGGAGCCGACCAGGTCGCCCCGGACGGCTGGGTCGTGAAGGGAAACGGCGGCGCGCACACGCGCGAGAAGATCGTCGCGGCCGCGGCCGACCGCTTCGTCGTGATCGCGTCGTCGGACAAGCTCGTCGAGCGCGTCGTCCCGCCCGTTCCGCTCGAGCTCCTCGCCTTCGGGGCGACGGCGACCCTCGCGCTCCTGGAACGCGCACGCCTACGCG
>Ga0208654_1000015_pt1 | contig 19912 bp, 18 predicted proteins | sample MayberryNE_Catta_3_FD_185657 | JGI IMG/M metagenome (GOLD analysis project Ga0208654, IMG submission 185657) | Natural and restored wetland microbial communities from the San Francisco Bay, California, USA, that impact long-term carbon... | ecosystem: Environmental > Terrestrial > Soil >...
CGGCTAGCCGGGGTTGACCCGCGCCGCGCGTGTTCGGCCGAGGCGGAGCCACCGCGGGGCTCTCGCGCGTCAGCGACCCTCGAACTCGGGCTTGCGCTTCTCGACGAAGGCCTCCACGCCCTCGCGGAAGTCGTGCGTCTGCTGCAGCAGGCCGTAGGCCAGCCCCTCCAGCTCCAGCCCGAGCGGGAGCGGCCCGGAGTAGGCGTGGTTGAGCACCCGCTTCGCCATCGCGAGCGCGAGGGGGGAGTGCTGCGAGAGCTCTTCGACGAGGCGCGACACGGCGGCGTCCAGCTCGGCCGAAGGAACCACCTCCGTCACGAGCCCGAGTGCGAGCGCTTCCTCGGAGCCGATGCGGCGTCCGCGCATGACGATGTCCTTCGCCCTGCCCAGCCCGACGAGCCGCGCGAGCCGCTGCGTGCCGCCGCTCCCCGGGATCATCCCGATGGTCACCTCCGGGAACGCCAGCTGGACGTCGTCGGCCGCGATGCGGAAGTCGCAGGCGAGAGCGAGCTCCAGGCCGACGCCGAACGTGTAGCCCCGCAGCGCCGCGACGACGGGCTTCGTGCAGCGCTCGGGCGCCGCGACGTCGTCGGCGAGACGCGAGACGTGCCAGGCCGACCGCTCGAGGAACCCGGGAATGTCGCCCCCGGCGGTGAACGCGCCGCCCGCCCCGGTCAGCACGACGAAGCGGACGGACTCGTCCCGGTCGAGCTCCTCGAACGCGGCACGCAGCTGGTCGCGGGCGGCCATCGAGACGCGGTTGAACTTGCCGGCGACGTCGAGGGTGATCGTCGCCGTCGCCCGGTTCGCGTCCCGTTCGATCGTGAAGCCGTCGTGCTCGCTCACACCCGCTCCTCCGTCCCCTCACGCAGCACGCGCCGGAGGATCTTCCCAGACGGGCTCTTCGGCAGCTCGGGGACGAAGCGGTACTCGCGCGGGCGCTTGAAGCGGGCAAGCCGGTCGGAGGCGAGGCAGAAGGCGTCGAGGGACTCCGCCGACGCGCCCTCGTCGGCCACCACGTAGGCGACGACGCGTTGGCCGAGCCGGTCGTCGCGCGCGCCGACGACGGCGACGTCGCGCACCCCGGAGGCGCGGGCGAGCACCTCCTCGACCTCGACCGGATGGATGTTCTCGCCACCCGAGATGATCATGTCGTCGACCCGGCCGACGACCCACAGGTCGCCGTCCTCGTCGATCCGCCCCACGTCCCCGGTGCGGTACCAGCCCTCGTCGATCGCCTTCGCATCGGCGTCCGGGCGGTTCCAGTACCCGGAGAAGGCCTCGTCCGAGCTCAGGTGGCAGAGGATCTCGCCTTCATCCGGAGGGTCGAGCCGCAGTCGCGCGTTCAGGGAGGGTCGTCCGGCGCAGCCCGGCTTCGCACGCTGGTCGCGATGCACCGAGAAGGTGTAGATCTCCGTCGAGCCGTAGTGGTTGACGAAGACCTCCGGGTCGAAGGCCGTCGCAACCCTCTCCGCCAGCGCGCTCGTCATCGGCGCTCCCGCGTACGCGATCGCCCGTACCGACGACGTGTCGAAGTCGCCGAAGCGGGGGTGGTGGACGAGGTCGTAGAAAAGGGTCGGCGCGAGGTAGAGCGACGTGATGCCCTCCTCCTCGATCAGGCGGAGCGCCTCCTCGGGATCCCACTGCGGCTGGGCGACGAAGCAGCCCCCGGCGAGGGAGACGGCGATCAGCGAGTGCACGCCCATCGTGTGGTAGAGGGGCATGACGCCGAGGGTTCGCTCGCCGAAGGCCAACCCGTGCTGGACGACCTGCGAGAGCCCGCCCGCGCGCTCGGCCCGGTGCGAGCGCGGGACGCCCTTCGGGCGGCCGGTCGTCCCCGACGTGTAGAGCTGGATGGACGGTTCCCGCTCGTCGAGGTCGAGCGCTCCCGGATGCTCCTCCTCGCCGTCGAGCGCGCGCACCTCGTCCGGTTCGCGGACGACGACGCGGGCGCCGCAGTCCTCGATGCAGTAGTCCAGGTCCTCCGCGCTGACGCGGTGCGAGAGCGGCACGAAGCACGCGCCCAGCCATTGCGTCGCCCAGTAGAGCTCCACGGTCTCCGGCTCGTTGCGGAGGACGCAGGCGACGCGGTCCCCGCGGTCCACGCCCCGTTGCGAGAGCGCCGCCGCCATCCGCGCCGCGCGGGTGCGTTGCGCGGCGAAGGTGGAGCGGTGCTCGAGGCCGACGAGCGCCTCGGCGTCCGGTGTGCGCTCGGCCGCGGCGAGCAGGCTGAGCGCGAGGTTCACGCCCCTGCGACCTCCGCGATCGCGTCGACGATCGGCGTGTATCCGGTGCACCGGCAGAGGTGGCCGGAAAGCAGGTCCACGATCTCGTCCCGGGTTGGCCGCGCCGCCCGCGAGACCAGGTCTTCGGCGGCCATGAGGATCCCCGGCGTGCAGAAGCCGCACTGCAGCGCGTGGTGTCTGCGGAAGGCCTCCTGCAGCGGCGTCAGCGCCCCGTTCCGCGCCAGGCCTTCCACGGTGACGATCTCCGCTCCGTCCGCCTGGACAGCGAGGAGCAGGCACGAGCGCGCCGCGACGCCGTCGAACCGGATCGTGCAGGCGCCACAGACGCCGTGCTCGCAGCCCACGTGCGTGCCGGTCAGACCCAGGCGCCCGCGCAGGAAGTCGGACAGGAGCAGGCGAGGCTCCACGGCCTCCCGGTACACGCGCCCGTTGACGGTCACTGCGATCTCGGTCATGCCGCGGCCCGCTGGCGTGCCTGCGCGACGGCGCGGTCGACGGCGACGCGGACGAGCTCCTTCAGGTATCGAGCGGACGCGTGCGCGTTACCCCAGGGCTCGACCTGAGCGGCCGCGGACTCGCCCGGCCGCTCCGGGTCGACGTCGAGTCGTGTGGGGCGGCCGACGACGGATCCGACGACCACGCGGAGGTCGTCGCCGCGCACGAGCGCGCCTGCCATGCAGAGCGCGTAGTCCCCGCGCCGCTGCGCGACCTCGTAGAAGCCCACGCCGACGCCGTCCTCGGGCAGCGGCCACACGGTCTCGACCACGAGCTCCCCCGGCTCGAGCGCGGTCGTGAAGTGGCCGAGGAAGAACTCCGGGGCGCGGATCTCGCGGTCTCCGCGTTCGGACCGCGCGCAGACCGTGCCGTCGAGGAGCACGAGGCAGAGAGGAAGCTCCGCGGCGGGGTCCGCGTGCGCGACGGAGCCGCAGACGGTGCCGCGGCTCCGCGTGACGACATGACCGACGTAGGGAAGCGCCTGCGCGAGAAGGGGATGGGCGAGAAGCCGCGCGTCGGCCTGCCGCACGGTCGCCCCGACGGCGAGCGACCCGTTGCGGCGGGTGACGGCGTCGAGGCCGCCGACGCCGTTGACGTCCACGAGGGCTCCGGGGCGGACGAGGCGCATGTTCAGGGCGGGGACGAGGCTCTGGCCGCCCGCGAGCACCTTCGCGTCCTCGCCCTCGGCGGCCAGCGCTGCGAGCGCGTCCTCGAGCGTCTCCGCGCGCGCGTACCGGAACGGCGCGGGCTTCATCGCCGCAACAGCTCCCAGACGCGGCCCGGCGTGAACGGCGGGTCCACGTCGTCGCGGCCGAGCGCGTCGGCGACGGCGTTCGCGATCGCGGCCGGTGCGCTCATCGTCGGCCCCTCCCCGAGGCCCTTGGCGCCGAGCGGCAGGAAGGGCGAGGGTGACTCCCGGTGCCCGATCCTCGGGGTGGGCAGGTCGGGAGCGGTCGGGCAGAGGTAGTCCATGAACGAGGCGGTGAGCAGGTTCCCGTCCTCGTCCCAGGCGAGGCGCTCGAACAGGGCGGCGGCCGCGCCGTGGGCGAGCCCGCCCCGGACCTGCCCTTCGGCGAGGAGCGGGTTCAGGAGCCGGCCGGCGTCGTGCACGGTGACGTAGTCCAGCACGCTCACGTGACCCGTCTCGCCGTCGATCTCCACGACCGCGACGTCCACGACGAACCCGTGCGAGGCGGACGACGCGACCCGGTCCTCGTCCGGCGGGAGCAGGTTCGGCGCCGCGTAGTACGCGGTGACGGCCAGGCCGGGGTCCATGCCCGGCGGGAGCGACTCGGGGTTCCAGTGGGCCGTGCCGGCAACCCGGCGGAGCGAGGCTCCGGGGTCGTCGAGGTGCTCGCGGATCGCGGCGATCCGCTCCGCCAGCCGCTCCGCCGCGAGAGCGACCGCGCCGGCGCCGACGCCCGAGAACCGGGAGGAGTAGTTGCCGGAGCCGACCGTCCAGGGGGACGTCCAGGTGTCCGACTCGGTGAGCACGGTCACGTCCTCCGGCTCGACGCCCAGCCCGTCGGCGACGATCTGGGCCGCTACCGTTCGGTGCCCCTGCCCCTGCGGAGTGGTCGTCAGCTGCACGGTGATCCCGCCGAGAGGGGAGATCGTGATCGTGCAGCCCTCGGCGTTCCCCGACTTCGGGAGCCCGCGCTCGCCCGCGGGCTCCGCGAGCGTGATGTAGCCCATGTTCGAGATCGACGGCTCGACGACGCACGCCAGGCCGACTCCGACGAGCCTGCCCTCCGCCCGCGCGGCCGCCGCCTCCGCGCGCCGCTCCTCCCACGCCGCGAGCGCGAGCGCGTCGTCGAGGCAGCCCTCGTAGTCGCCGGAGTCGTAGAGCGCCCCGGACGGCGTCTCGTACGGGAAGTCGCCTGCGCGGACGAGGTTGCGGCGGCGAAGCTCGGCCGGGTCGAGCTCCAGGCGGCCCGCCGCCACGTCGAGAGTGCGCTCGAGCGCCAGGTAGAGCTGCGGCCCGCCAAAGCCTCGGTTGAGCCCGCTCGGAACGGTGTTCGTGAGGACGACACGGTTCCGGGCGGCCACGTTCCGTACGCGATAGGCGCCGGAGAGCGAGCCGTGCATGCGGTACAGCGTCGCCGGCTCCGGCGCGCGCACGTACGCGCCCACGTCCTCGACCACGTCGTACCTCAGGCCGAGGAGCTCGCCGTCCGTCGTGAAGCCCGCCTCGACCTCGGTGATGCGTCCGGTCGCGGCTGAGCTTCCAGCGAGGTGCTCGAGCCGGTCCTCGATCCAGCGGACGGGGACGCCCAGCTTGCGCGAGGCGAGCCCCAGAAGGACAACGTAGGAGAAGACCGCGGACTTGATCCCGAACGAGCCTCCCGAGTCGGGGGGCGTGACGAGGCGCAGCTTCGAGCCGGGGAGGCCGAGGGCCGCCGCAGCGACCGAGTGGAGCGTAAAAGGCCCCTGGAAGTTCGCCCAGGCCGTGAGCGACGCCTCGGCCTCATTCCACTGTGCGACGACGCCGTAGCACTCGACCGGCGTGCAGCTCCAGCGGTGGAAGCGCACGCGGTGCCGCACGACGAGGTCGGCTGCCGCCAGCGTGGCCTCCGCGTCCCCGTACTCGAACGAGCGATCCGACACGCAGGCAGCGCCTTCCGCGGCGGCCACGGGGTCGAGGACCGGTGGGAGCGAGTCGTACTCCACCTCGACGAGCTCGAGCGCGTCCTCCGCGACGTACCGGTCGCGCGCGACGACGACCGCGACCGGCTCCCCCACGTAGCGCACGACCTCGTGCGCCGCCGCGTAGTGGGGCACGGGAGAGTCGATGCCCGCGGGGAAGGGGCGGGAGAGGGCGACGACGTCCGCTCCGGTGAGCACGCCGACGACGTCCGGATGCTCGAGCGCGGCGGTGACGTCGATCCGGGTGATGCGGCCGTGGGCGAGCGGCGAGCGGAGGATCGCGGCATGACCCGCGTGCGGCACGGGGTCGAGATCGTCGATGAAGCGACCCTCGCCCCGGAGGAGCGCCTCGTCCTCGAGGCGCGGGAGCGGGCGCCCGACCCAGGTCTCCTGCGCGACCTCCACGCCCACGCGCCTACCTTACTATCGCCCTGTGGCGGGGCTGAGGGACGATCTGCGCGCGCTCCTGGATGAGGTCCGGTCGGGAGCCACGAGTTCGGAGGACGCGCTCGAGCGGCTGAGCACGCTGCCGTTCCGCGACCTCGACTTCGCCCGCGTGGACGTCCACCGGGAGCTGCGCCAGGGGGCGCCGGAGGCTGTCCTCGGAGACGGGAAGACCCCTCAGCAGGTCGCGCGCATCGTGCAGGCCCTCGTCGAGGGCGGCGCGGGCAGCGTCCTCGTCACTCGGGCGAGCGAAGAAGCGCGGGCGGCCGTGCGCGAGGTCGCTCCCGAGGCCGAGGAGGACGCGCTTGCACGCTGCATCTGGATCGCGCGGGGCGTCCCCGAGACACGCGGGCTGGTCGTCATGGTCTCGGCGGGCACCTCGGACGGGCCGGTCGTGCGCGAGGCGCGTATCAGGGCCGTGCTGCTCGGAACGGAGGTCGTCGTGCACGAGGACGTCGGGGTGGCCGGTGTCCACCGCCTCGCGGCAGCGCTCCCCGATCTCGAGCGCGCGGACTGCGTAGTCGTCGTCGCCGGCATGGACGGTGCGCTGGCGAGCCTCGTCGGCGGCCTCGCCCGCGCGCCGGTCATCGGGGTTCCCACGAGCGTGGGGTACGGCTCGGCTCACGGCGGCCTCACCGCGCTGAACGCAATGCTCGCCTCGTGCGCGGCGGCGCTCGCGGTCGTCGGGATCGACGACGGCCTGGGAGCTGGGACGATCGCGGCCCGGATCGCCCGGGGGCGCGAGTGACGCCGTCCGGGCCGGGCGCCGGGCGGCACGGTCGTCTCTGTTACCTCGACTGCGTCGGCGGCCTCGCCGGCGACATGCTGCTCGCTGCGCTGCTGGACGCGGGCGCCGACCTCGAGCGCCTGCGCAGCGTGCCCGCCTCGCTCGGCCTCGAGGGCGTCGTCGTCTCGGCCGAGCGGGTCGAGCGGCAGGGAATCGGCGCGCTCCAGCTCCGGATCGACGCGCCGGACGACCACCACCACCGCGACTACCGGGAGATCCGGCGGGTCGTCGAGGAGTCGGATCTCCCGGACGAGGTTCGCTCCCGCTCGCTCGCCACGTTCGCACGGCTGGCCGAGGTCGAGGGCGCGATCCACGGCGTGCCGCCGGACGAGGTCCACTTCCACGAGCTCGGTTCGCTCGACACGCTCGTGGACGTCTGCGGCGCGTACGTCCTGCTCGACGACCTCGCCGTCACGCGGGTCGCCTCGTCGCCGCTCCCCTTCGCGCGCGGGCTCACGCGCGCCGCACACGGAGTCCTGCCGCTCCCGGCCCCGGCGACGCTCGACCTCCTCCGCGGCGCTCCCCTTGTCGGAGTCGACACGGAGTCGGAGCTCGTGACCCCGACCGGCGCGGCGCTGGCGGCGTCCTTGGTCGATGAGTGGGGCGCGCTCCCTCCGCTCGTGCTCGACCGGGTCGGATACGGCGCGGGGACGAAGGACTTGGCGGACCGGCCGAACGTCGTCCGCGTCGTCCTCGGTACGGAGGCGGCGCTGCCCGTGGGGCAGGCGGTCCTGCTGGAGACGAACCTGGACGACCTTCCGCCCGAGCTCGCCCCGGACGCCGTGGATCGCTGCTTCGCGGCGGGGGCGCTCGACGTGTGGACGGCCCCGGCGCAGATGAAGAAGGGCCGCCCGGGCTTCGTGCTCTCCGCGCTCGCGCGACCCGGCGCCGCGGCCGACGTGGCCCGGGCGATCTTGGAGGAGACGACCGCCCTCGGCGTTCGGACGACACGGGTCGACCGCTACGAGCTCGACCGCGACGAGCGCACGGTCGAGGTCACGGGCGGGACCGTGCGCGTCAAGGTCGGGCTGCTGGACGGCCGCGTGGTCAACGTGGCGCCCGAGCACGACGACTGCGCGGCGGTTGCCAGGGAGACGGGGAGGCCCGTAAAGTCGATCTGGGCGGAGGCCCTCGCCCGCGCCCAGGAGCCATGACCCGGACGGAGGAGCTCGAGAGCCGCATCCGCTCGCTGGAGAGCTGCGTCGTCGCGTTCTCGGGCGGTGTGGACTCCTCGCTCGTCGCGGCGCTCGCGGCGCGTGCGCTCGGAGACCGCGCGCTCGCCGTCACCGCGGTCTCCGCGGCGCTCGCCACCGGTGAACTCGACGGCGCCGACGAGGTCGCCCGGGCGATCGGGATCCGCCACGAGGTCATCACGACCGCGGAACTCGAGCGCGAGGGCTACCGGCGGAACGACCGCGACCGCTGCTACCACTGCAAGACGGAGCTGTACGGCGCGCTGCTCGCGCTCGCGCGCTCCCGCGGCTATCGCGCGGTGCTCTCGGGCGCGAACGCCGACGATCTCGGCGACTGGCGTCCGGGCCTCCGGGCCGCGGAGGAGCACGGCGTCGTCCATCCGCTGCTCGAGGCCGGTGTCGGCAAGGACGAGGTCCGGGCGCTCGCCCGCGAGCTCGAGGTCCCGAGCGCCGACAAGCCCGCTGCTCCCTGCCTCGCCTCCCGCATCCCGTACGGCACCGCCGTCGACCCGCAGGTACTCGCCCGCATCGACCGGGCGGAGCTCGCGCTGAAGCGCCTCGGCTACCGGATCCTGCGCGTCCGGCACTTCGGCGACCTCGGCCGGGTCGAGCTCGGCGGTGACGAGCTCGCCCGCGCCCTGACTCCCGCGGGCCGGTCGGAGGTGGCCGCGGCCGTCGTCTCGGCGGGCTACTCCTCGGTCGAGATCTCCGAGGAGCCCTTCCGCTCGGGATCGCTCAACGGCGTCTCCTTCACCAGGCGCCTCGCGGTCTCCGGCGGCTAGCGCGTAGCACGAGGCTCAGGAGACGCGGTCTAGCGCCGCGCCGATCTGGTCTCGGGTCGGGCCGCCTGCCTCGAGCGCCCGGAACGCGTCGAGCACGGCCCGTGGGTCGCGGCGATGCCGCTTCGCCGCCATGGTCAGCGGCTCGTGGAACGCGCCACCGCAATGGGCGCAGGGCAGCTGCAGCTCCGCCATGAGCCTCGCCGCCTCGCCACCGGGGAAGAGGCGCAGGAGCTCGACCATCGTCGTCGAGCCCCTGATCTCCCGCGACTCCGGGGCCGCGGGCGCCGTGCCGCGCGCGACGAGCCCCGGGACGGCACGTTGGGTCAGTGCGCCAGGACCTCCTCCGGGTACCGCAACGCCTCGGCGTCCATGCGCACCATGTTCGCCGGCAGCTGGTAGCGCGCGTACGGAAGGACGATCACCTTCGCCTCGGGCCCGTGGCGGTCCATCGCCTCGGCGAACGCCTCGTCGAGCGAGGTCGTCGCGTCCATGCCGATGTCCGCCGCCAGCTCGAGGTTCTCCTGGAGCGTGACGAGCTTCAGGTGCTTGCGCGTCATCACCTCGTAGATCGGGACCCAGATGCACCCCGCCCACATCTGGATCGCGCGGGCGTGGATGTCCTTGAGCACCCGCTGGTAGTTCTCCGGGGTGGCCGGCATGTACGGCTTCATGAGGTCCATGAGCGCCAGCCCGGGGAAGTCGCCGATCGCCGTCGAGACCCCGGGCGAGGGCGAGCAGTACACGATCGTGCCGCCGTCCCGCAGCACGAAGTCGGCGGACATGCAGCCCCACCCGGTATGGAAGAACAGGTGGTCGGTCGGGGCGAACACCCCGCAGATCGCGATGTCCGCCTGCGCGCCCGGGTGCTCGTACGCGTAGATCTCGTTGAACCGCTCGATCGCGGCGCGGTGGGCATCCGGGTGCGCGCCGAAGAGGCACTCGATCACGCGCCCGTGCGTGTCCAGGACGACGTTCATCGTCGCCGAGAGCCCGCACATCGTCGCGACCTCGTCGATGTCGGACCGCATCGGCCCCGCGTAGGCCCCGTAGTGGGTCTGGGGGGAGGGGACGAAGGCGCAGTGGTTCGACTCGATCGTCTCGTCGGAGACGACCCCGGGGAGGATCAGCTTCCCGCCGCCGCCCGCGCCCCAATGGTTCGACTGCGCCTGACCGATGGAGATCTTGACGTCGCAGGCGGCGACCTCCTCGTGCAGCCACACCGGAGTGCCGCGCGACGAGACCCCGACGTACGTGTACTGCTCCTCGTTGCGGGGGTCGTTCTGGTGGAAGGAGATCCCGAGGCGCTCCATGCGCGCGAGGTTGTCCTTCCCGATCTTCTGCCCGATGTCCGAGTCGGACATCGGGAAGACCTTGCCGTTCGCGCAGACGACGACGGCCTTCTTGCTAGCGGCCTCGATCGCGTCGAGGACGGGCGGGAGGAGCTTCGACTGGGGCGTCGGGCGAAACTGGTTGTCGATGATCACGCAGACACGCGTGGCCGAGGCGACGAGCTCGGAGAAGCGTGGCCCGGCGACCGGCGCCTCGAGCGCCGCCCGCGCGGCCTCGGTCGCGTCCGCGACGGGCTCCGGCTCGTCGGGGTAGATCGCTGCGAGAAGGTTCGCCTCCGGGATCTCGAGCTCGAGCGCCTCGCGCGAGACCTTGCTCTCGTCGCCCGACGCGCCGATCGTCAGCGGGTCGAGCGACTCGTAGGGGATGACTGCCCTGTACGTGTCCGCCATGGTTCCTCCCTCGCCGTCGCCTCGTCGCCAGGCTATGCCCCTCCTTCTGGGCCGTCAAGCGGGAGCCGGCACGCCGGTCCGTAATCGATTATCGAGGGTTACCGTTGAAAGTCCCGCGGGGGCTTGGTACGTTCGCGCGGCCGGTGGCCGAGCGAATCCGCGCGTGGGGAGTCGTGGGGGCCGTGCCGCGCGTTGCCGCGGCCGGACTCGTGCTGTTCGCGATCCTCTACGTGGTCGTGATCGCCGATCCGGTGGTCGACGCGGGCAATTGGCGCACGACGAACTTCGGCTCGGCGATCGACAACCCCGGGGCGTTCGTCTACACGCTCCTCGACGCGATCACGTTCGCCGGACTCCTCTTCATCGTCGCGAGCGGCTTCTCCCTCATCTTCGGCCTCATGCGGGTCGTCAACATGGCGCACGGCTCGTTGTACCTCCTCGGTGGGTACGTCGCCTACGAGGTTCAGCAGGAGATGACGGGCCAGGGCTTCTCGGTGCAGCCGTCGGACGTCACCACGTGGGAGTGGGTGCTCCCCCTCCTCGTAGCCATGGGGAGCATCGCGCTCTTCGGGCTCGCGATCCAGCAGCTCTTCCTCCGCTGGAACCAGGGCCAGGACCTGCGTCAGGCGCTGATCACGATCGCGATCTCTGTGATCGTCGCCGACCAGGTGATCGCGCACTTCCCGCGGCACGTTCCCGAGGGCTCCCAGCAGTTCGGGGGAAACGCCGTGAGTCTCGGCTGGCCCGGCTGGACCAACCGCCTCGTCGACCTTCAGGTCTGGGACGTCACCTACTCGCTGGCCCGCCTGACGATGCTCGCGCTCGGCGTGGCCGTGGGTATCGCCCTCTGGCTCTGGCTCTACCGGACGAAGACCGGGATGGTCATCCGCGCGGGCGTCGACGACCGGCAGATGACCTCGGCGCTCGGCATCAACATCCAGATCACGTTCGCGATCGCGTTCGCGGTCGGTGCGGCTCTCGTCGCCATGGGTGCCGTCGTCCAGAGCTCGCAGGGCAACGTCTCGCAGGGCCAGGACGGTGTCTGGCTGCTGAACTCGCTCGTCGTCGTCATCATCGGCGGCATGGGATCGCTGCTCGGCGCCGCCGCCGGATCCCTGCTCTTCGGGCTCGTCTCGGCGTTCTCGATCACCTACCTTCCCGTCGCGGGCGAGGACTGCTGCACGCAGTACTCGCCGGTTCTCACGTTCGTGCTGATGGCACTCGTCCTCGCGTTCAGGCCGCAGGGGCTCTTCGGGAGAGCCGCGTGAGCGTCGACGCCACGAAGGCCGTGGTCGAACGGTCGATCGGCGTGGGGCTGCTCGTGCTCGCACTGCTCGGCCCGCAGCTCGTCACCGACTTCTGGATGGACACGGTGCTCACGCAGACGTTCATCCTCGGCATCGGTGCAGCGAGCCTCATCTTCCTCTCTGCCTACGGCGGAATGATCTCGCTCGCGCAGGCGGGCCTCATGGGTATCGCGGGGTACGCGCTCGGAAACATGGTCTCGCAGCGAGTCCCCGGCGGGGAGACGAAAGGTCTGACGCTCGGCTGGGACCCGACCGTCGCCGTCGTGGTCGCCATCCTGTTGACGGTCGCCATAGCGCTCGTGTTCGGCCTGGTGGCGTCACGGAGCTTCGGGATCTACTTCTTGATGCTCACGCTCACCTATTCGGTGATCGCGTTCCTGTTCGTCAGCCAGGTCACCCAGGTGGGCGGCTTCTCGCCGATCGCCGGCATCGATCGCTATACGCCCGGGTTCGTCGGCGACGTCGTCAACGACCGGGAGCGGCTGTACTACATCTCGCTCGGCGTGGCGATCGCCGTCTACGTGCTGATCCGCTACCTCGTGCGGACGCCGTTCGGGATCTCGCTGCAGGGGATCCGGGACGAGCCCCTGCGCATGGCATCGCTCGGCTACAACGTCGCGTTGCACCGGACACTCGCCTTCGGTATCGGCGCGCTCGTAGCGGCGGTCGGCGGCGTCCTGTTCGCGTGGTGGTCGGGCCAGCTCTCGCCCTCGAACATCGGCCTGCAGGCGACCATCGAGCTTCTGGTGATCGCGGTGATCGGGGGACTGGTCAGAATCGAAGGCGCCTGGATCGGCGCGTTCGCCTACATCGTGATCAGCAACGAGGTGACGAACCGGATCCCGTCCGAGGGCCTGCCGGTGATCGGCGGGAGCTTCAACACGGTCATCGGTCTGGTCTTCCTCGCCATCGTCATCGTGTCTCCCGACGGTTTGATGGGGATCTGGGATCGCATCTGGGACCTCGCGCGACGCCGCGGGGGACCGCCGCAGATCCCCGCCGAGATCCAACGGCCGGCGGCGGAAACGAGCCCGTCTTGAGCGAGGAGGTGAAAGCCCGGGCCCGACTTGTCATAGGGTGGACCTTCCCACTGGAACCGCGGAGTGTGTGCAGGTACGAGAGGAGGAGTAATGAAGCTAGGTAGGTGGAAGCTCTTGCTTCCGCTGGCGTTGCTCGTCGCAGGCGGCACGGTGGCGACCTCTGGCGCCCTGGCTACGCCGGCGCAGAGCAACGTCGTGAGGGTCGCGGTCATGAGCGACTGCAAGGGCGCATTCGGTTTTGCACAGGAGCTCGGAATCGGCGGCGCCCAGACCGCGTTCGCCCAGTTCGCGGGCGGGAAGCCGAAGAACAAGAAAAAGCCGTCGGCGGGCATGACGGGCATCAGGGCCGGCGGCAAGGACGTCAACATCGTCGGCTACGGCTGCGGTGACGACACGCCGGCGACGGCGCTCAAGGAGACGCGTCGCCTCATGCAGCAGCTCGGGGCCGACGTCCTGGTCGGGCCGCTGTCGGGTGACGAGGCGGTCGCGATTGCGAACTGGGCCAAGCCGCGTCCCACCAAGACGGTGATCATCGGCACCGCCGGGTCGCAGGACCCGACGTTGCAGATCGCCCCGAAGAACATGTTCCGCTACCACGGCGACGGTGCCCAGTGGAACGCCGGGATCGGCGAGATCGTCTACAAGAAGCTCGGCTGGCGGAGTGCCGCGATCATCATGGACGACTACAGCTTTGGCTGGACGTCCGCGGCCGGCATCATCGCCGACTTCTGCGCGATCGGCGGCAAGATCACGAAGCGCGTGTTCCCGCCGCTCAACACGACCGACTACTCGTCGTACGTCCGTCAGCTGCCGCGTCCGGGACAGGTGGACGGCTACTTCTGGGTCGTCGGCGGCACCGGCACCGGTCCCGCGCTGAAGGCATTCGAGCAGGCCTACGGCCCGATCAACCCGGAGCAGCACTCCGGGAACCTGTTCCTGTGGTTCCTGACCGGTAAGGAGGATGTCGCACCGCGCATGATCGGTGTGTACGTCGGCGGCTTCGGAACGGCGCCCGGCCTGAAGACGAAAGCCGTGAACCAGTACCACGCCATCGTCAACAAGTGGTACCCGGGGCAGCCCGCGGACGACGGCTTCTTCTACAACTACTACCAGGCCACGCGGGCGCTGATCGCCGGCCTGAACAAGTCCAAAGGGGCTGTCGGAGCCAGGCTGCAGGCGTCGCTCCCGCGATCGATCACGGCTCCCTTCGAGCTGTCGGGTAAGTTGAAGCTCGATCGGAACCGCCAGGCGGTTCAGGATCAGTGGCCTGTTCGGATCGTGAGGAACCCCCAGGGGAACCCGGCCGTCGAGCTCACCGGGTACGTCCCCAACGTCAACCAGACGTTCGGCGGCCTCTTCACGTCGAAGAGCCCCGCACCCAGCCGCACGCAGCCGAAGTGCGTGAAGAAGAAGCTGCCGTGGCAGGGCAAGATCCGCGAGGTGAAGAACGGCGTGGTCACGAAGACCGTCATCAAGTGAGGCGGTGATCGAGGCAGCGCCAGCCGCCGAACCTGCCGCGCCGGCCCTCCGCTTGCGGGGGGTCGGCCGGCGGTTCGGCGGCCTGCTCGCCGTGCGCGACGTCGATCTCGAGGTCGCGCACGGCGAGCGCCGGGCGGTTCTCGGGCCGAACGGTGCCGGCAAGACGACGTTGTTCAACGTCATCTGCGGCGACATGCCCCCCTCGAGCGGCTCGATCGAGCTCTATGGCGAGAACGTCACCGCGAGGCCCGCCCGGGCGCGCGTGAAGCTCGGGCTCACCCGTACGTACCAGCAGTCGAGGCATTTCCTCGGCCTGACGGTCGAGGACAGCATCTACCTGTCGATCGTCGGCGTCGCGGGTGGCCGCCTCAGGCCCGTACGTCGACCTCGCCACGACCGTGAGCTGCGCGAACGTGCCCGGGAGGCTGCGGGCCGCGTCGCGATCGACGACAAGCTCGGAGAGCTCGTCGGAAACCTCTCGCACGGCGAGCATCGCCAGGTCGCCATCGCGATGGCGCTCGCCGCGAACCCACGCATGCTCATGCTCGACGAGCCTGCTTCGGGGCTGTCCCGGGGCGAGCGCGTGCTTCTCACCGAGCTTCTCCTCGCGCTCGACCCGGCGATCACCCTCATCCTCATCGAGCACGACATGGACATCGCGCTCCGCGTCGCGGACAACGTGACGATGATGCACGACGGCAGTGTGATCGTCGAAGGGACGCCCGACGAGATCCGCGCCAACGAGACGGTGCACGACCTCTACCTCGGGCGAGGCCATCGCGATGAGTGATCAGGTCGTATCCCCGCCCGCGGTAGAGGCGAGGTCGCTGCTCGAGATCGAGAGCCTGAGTGCCTTCTACGGAAAAGCGCGGGTCCTGGAGGACGTGAGCTTCCGCGTGGAGCACGAGTCCGTGGCGATCGTCGGCCGCAACGGCATGGGCAAGACGACGCTCTGCAATGCGATCATGGGGATCACGCCCCCTCGCGTGACGGGCTCGATTCACTTCGAGGGATACGAGCTCGTCGGCCACCAGTCGCACAAGATCGCGCGTCGTGGCATCGGCTACGTGCCGCAGGGACGACGCCTGTTCCCGTCCCTGACCGTCGACCAGCACCTGCGCATCGCTGCCCGCGGCGCCTCGTCGAACGGACGGAACGAGTGGACCCGCGAGCGCGTCTACGACGTCTTCCCGCGACTCGGTGAGCGCAAGCGGAACGGCGGCGCCCAGCTCTCGGGAGGCGAGCAGCAGATGCTCGCCATCGGGCGCGCGCTCGTCACGAACCCCAAGCTCCTGGTGATGGACGAGCCGTCGGAGGGCCTCGCGCCGACCGTCATCGAGGTCCTCGTCGAGACGGTTCAGCGGCTCGAGCAGGAAGGCCTCGCGATCCTGCTCATCGAGCAGAATCTCGGCGTGGCCACGGCGCTCGCCGAGCGTCAGCTCGTCATGATCGGCGGACGCATCGCGGCCGAGACGACGGCGGACAAGCTGTCCGGAGATCCTGATCTGCAGCGCCAGTATCTCGGCGTCGAGCCGCTCTCACACTAGGCTGCGTCCCGCTTGCTCCCCCGACGCACACTCGTCACCGCTCGGCTGCTCCTCGGAGCAGCGCTCGCTCTCGCAGGTCTCACGCTGGTCGTCGCGTGCGGAGGCGACGACGGAACCACCCGCCCCGACCTCGCGTTCGTCAGCACGCGCGACGGCGACTACGCGATCTACCTGATGAGCGGAGACGGGAAGGGCGAGCGCCGGCTGACCGAGCACGACGCCGACACCTCGTCACCCGCAGGCCTGTTCTTCCAGATCGACCCCGCGTGGTCTCCGGACGGGACGAAGATCGCATTCTCCAGCAGGCGCAGCGGCTCGCACGACGTGTACGTCATGAACGCCGACGGCACGGGGACGCGGCGACTCACGTCCACGAGAGCGGACGACCTGCACCCGACGTGGTCTTCCGACGGCCGGCGGATCGCGTTCGCTCGCAGCGGCGACATCGTCGTGGTGGACGCCGACGGCTCGGGGGCGCGCAGCATCCTCGCCTCCGACGCGGAGGAGTCGGAGCCGACGTGGTCGCCGGACGGCGAGTGGATCGCGTACGTTCGACACGTGCCGGGCGCCCCGGTTCGGGAGGTGTGGCTCGTTCGCCCCGACGGATCCGAGGACCGTCAGCTGACCCGCCAAGGCGCCGCCGCCTACACGCCCGCCTGGTCGCCGGACAGCGCCCGCATCGTCTTCACGAGCAACAGAGACGGTGAGGTGTTCGAGCTCTACACGATCGGGGTGGACGGGAAGCGACTGCGGAGCGTGGCGCCGACCGCCGGCGACGTGTTCGAGCCGTCGTGGTCTCCCGACGGATCCACGATCGCGTACTCGGAAGACGGCGCGATCTTCACCGTGGAGCTCGGTGGCGGGAACGTGGAGCAGCTCACGTCCAACGAGAGCAACGACTCGAGCCCCGCCTGGAACCCGGAGCCCCCGCCGCCTGACGAGTGAGCCGGGCCAGGACGAGGGAGCCGGGCTAGAAGGTTCCGTACCGCTCGTAGGCCTCGAGCGGGAGCATGCCGTCGCGGACGGCTGCACGGATCTCGCTCTCGGTCGCAGCCTTCTCCTCCGCGTTTGCGAGCACGCTCTCGGCGATCGCGTGCGGGACAACGACGACCCCGTCGTCGTCCCCCACCACCCAGTCGCCCGGCTCGATCTCCACCCGTCCGATCGTGATCGGCACCTGCGTCGCCTCGAGCTCCCACCGCCGGGTCGAGTCCTCGGGAGTCACGAAGCGGCAGAAGACGGGGAAGCCCTCCTCGAGGACGAAGGACACGTCGCGGCAGCCGCCGTCGAGGACGCAGCCCGCGACCCCGCGCGCCTTCAACGACGTCACCGAGAGCTCTCCGAGGTGCGCCGCCACGTCCTGCTCGCACGAGTACACCGCAACGTGGCCAGGCGGGACCTCCCCGAGCATGGCGAGGACCTTCCGCAGCGCCGCGTCGTACTCCGTGCGCTCCGCCGGGCGTCCGTGAACCGTGAAGGCAGGACCCGCGAGCGTCGTTCCTTTGCTCAGCGCGCGGATCGAAGGCGGGAGCGTCTGCTCCCGGTACCCGTGGGCATCGAGGACGTCCGCGAGGGCGGCCGTGTAGATCGACGCGAACCGCTCCCTCACGGCTCAGGTATCCCCAGGTCCGGGGGCCGGTCGTCGCCGCGCCCTTCGACGAGCTCCGGCGCTCGGTCGCGGAGGAGGCGGAGGACCAGCTCCGCCCGGCGGACGCGCTCGCGGCCGAGCTTCTCGGCGAGGTCTTCGAGGTGGAGGCCGGACGGGTAGATGTTGGGAGCGTTCCGCAGCCCGAGCTTGACGTACAGCGGCGCGGCGGCGCGGATCAGGTCCGGCACCTCGTAGTGGCGGACGAACCCGCCCTGGTCGTCCGGCACCTCGACGTACACGTCGAGCGGCGCCGAGCATGCCGCGCGGAGCTCGCCGAGCTCGATGGGCGAGAGATCCGTCGCGGTGTTGATCGTGGTCGCGCCGAGCTCCTCGAGCGCCCTGGCGGTCTCGGGATTTGCGCACGGGAGGAGCACCGATGTCTTGAGCACGAGGTTCGACGGTAGGACGCCGGACTTCCTGAGGCGCCCGAGGACGGCGAGGACGCCGACGTCCGCGACGAGGAACGAGCGGATGCCCCGAGCGACGCCGCGCTCGACCTCCGCGACGCACGCGTCCACGGCCGCCCGCCCCCTCGCGACCCCCGCGACCGCCGGGCTCGCGAACGACTGCCCGCCGGTGTCCCATGCGCCGCGGGGCCCGATGAAGAGCGAGACCTCGATCCCCCTCGTGGCGCCCAGCTCGGCCATCTCGTCGATCTCTGGGTCGGTGAGCATCATCACCCCGCTTCCCTGCGAGACCCGCCGCACCGGTACGTCGCGGGAATCCGCCTCCTCGAGCACGGCTCCGAGCACCCGCGGCCCCTCGACGGAGGGGATCTCGATGCGGTAGCGGAGACCGTCGGCGAAGCGTGACTCGCTCACGGGCCGAGCTTCTCCGATCGTGCCCCCGGCTGCAACCGCCCGGGTCGCGACGAGCGAGGTCGGTGTGGGGGTTCAGGCCCGCCTTGTCGAGCTGCCCGCTCGACGTGGAATCAGAGACTCGCGTCGTCGCGCTTGTCGCGACGACGTCTTGCGGCCATCGTTAGCGACATGGCGAGCCACGTGATCGGCCGCGACGGCGAAGTCGAGTGCCTTCGGGCATTCCTCGACGCTGCCGGTGTCGACGGACTACGCGCGCTCGTCCTCGAAGGCGAGGCTGGAATCGGGAAGTCGACGCTCTGGCTCGCGGGCGTGGACATTGCCCGCGAGCGAGGGCTGCGCGTTCTCTCGAGCCAACCCGCCGAGGCCGAGCGGGCACTCGCCTTCGCGGGTCTTGGCGACCTGCTCGAAGACGCCCTGGTTGAAGTCCTGCCCGCGCTCCCGCCGCCCAGACGGCGCGCGCTCGAAGTCGCGCTGTTCTTGGCGGATGCGACGCAGGATCCGCTCGATCCCCGCGCGCTCGGCGTCGCGGTGCGAACCGCGCTCGAGCTTCTCGCCGACAGAGAACCGATGGTGGTCGCGGTCGACGACGTCCAATGGCTCGATAGCCCCTCCGCCGAGGCGTTGTCCTTCGCATTGCGACGCACGAGCGCGCCGATGTACGTGCTCCTTGCCCGGCGCATCACGACGCGGGCAGCCACTACGAGCCTCGAGTCGGCACTCCCCGCTCGGTCGGTCGAGCCCCTGCACATCGGTCCCTTGAGCTTCGGGGCGCTACAAGCCGTCGTCCGCGAGCGGCTCGACCGCGTTTTCCCGCGCCCGACGCTACTTCGCATTCACGAGGCGTCGGGCGGAAATCCCTTTTACGCCCTCGAGATCGCGCGGGCGCTCCCGCAGGAGCTCGACCCGACCGAGCCGCTGCCCGTCCCGGACACGCTGGAAGAGCTCGTCCGTGCCCGCATCGCCGCCCAGCCGGAGAGTTCGCGGCAGGCGCTCCTGCTGCTGTCCGCGATCGGCGAGGGAGACGCGGTCACGCTTCGCAAGGCCGGCGCCGAGAAGGACCTCGAGCCAGCCGTCGTAGACGGGGTCGTCGAGCGAGCCGCAGGCCGCGTGCGGTTCACGCACCCGCTTCTCGCTTCCGGCGTCTATCGGGGCGCCGACGACGCGGCACGGCGTTCGTGCCACGCAGTCTTGGCCGAGATCGTTCGCGATCCACTGGAGCGCGCTCGCCACCTCGCACTCGCGACTGAGGGTCCGGACCGGAACGTCGCCGGGTCGCTCGACGAGGCCGCCGTCGTCGCGAGCGCCCGAGGCGTCCCGAACGTGGCCGCACAGCTGGGCGAGCTCGCCCGCCGCCTTACGCCGGACGAGGATCGCGAGGGGCGACACCGACGGGCGATCCTCGGCGCCACGGCTCTTCTCCGAGCCGGCGACGTGGGGCGTGCCCGAGCACTCGCGGACGAGACGATGGTCGAGGCTGTCGACAGACGCTCTCGGGCCGAGGCGCTCGTCCTCTTGAGCGCCGTCGAAGCGGCCGCCGGGAACATCGCCCTCGCGCTGACGCTCCGCCGGGAGGCGCTGTCCGAAGCAGCCGCGCACCCCGCGCTGCAAGCGGCAATCCACCAGTGGCTCGCGGCAAACGTCCCGTGCTCGGACGGCATCAGCGTGAGGTTGCTGCACGCACGTGCGTCGCTCGATATTGCGCAGGCGATCGACGACAACTACCTGCGAGCGGGTGCGT
>Ga0208654_1000016_pt1 | contig 19357 bp, 19 predicted proteins | sample MayberryNE_Catta_3_FD_185657 | JGI IMG/M metagenome (GOLD analysis project Ga0208654, IMG submission 185657) | Natural and restored wetland microbial communities from the San Francisco Bay, California, USA, that impact long-term carbon... | ecosystem: Environmental > Terrestrial > Soil >...
TTCCCGGCCGTTGCGTCGCCGTCGCCGGTGTTGTCGCCGCCCGAGGTGCCGTCGTTGCCCGCGGTGCGGTCGCCGTCGCCGGTGTTGTCCCCACCGGAGGTTCCGTCGTTGCCCGCGGTGCGGTCGCCGTCGCCGGTGTTGTCGCCGCCCGAGGTGCCGTCGTTCCCGGCCGTGGCGTCGCCGTCGTCGCTGTCGTCGCCGCCGCTGGCGCCGGAGCCGTCGTCGTCCTCGACCGTGACGACGTCGTCGGCGTCCTTCTTGACCGCCTTCTGCTCCTCCTGGAGCTGGATCGGATCGGTGCCGGGCTGGTCGCTGGCGCGATCCCAGGCGGCGGCGATCCCGCCGGCGCCGAAGGCGGCCGCGAGGCCCAGCACCACGAGCTTCCCGAGTCCCCAGTGCATCGTCTCGTCCTTTCCTCGATTGCCGCTCTCGAGGATCGCCGCGCCCGGTGAGCCCTCGATGAGCGGCTCGTGAGACTTCTCTCACCGATCGGTGGGCCGCATCCGGCCGAGCCGCGGGCGGGGCAGCCTCGCCTCCACGGGCTCGAGGACGGCCGCGACGTCCGCGGCGGTCGGACGTGAGTCCGGGTTCCGCGAGAGGCACCGGAACACGACCTCCGCGAGCTCGTCCGGGAGACCCTGCGGCAGCGGCGCCGGAGCGACGTCGAGCTGCGGGAAGCGGCCGCGGCCCTCGGCTCCCTCCGGAGCGTCGGGGAACGGCCGGCGCCGCGTGATCGCCTCGTACAGCGTCGCGCCGAGCCCCCACACGTCGGTGGCGGGCCCGATGCGCCCGAACGACGCCCGCTCGCACTGCTCGGGGGCCATGTACCGGTGCGTCCCGGCCGGAGTCTCGAGCCGGCGCGCGTCCGCGACAGGGCGCGCGATCGACAGGTCGATCAGCCGCGGCGGCGAGGAGAGGATCACGTTCGAGGGCTTCACGTCGAGGTGGACCCATCCCTCGACGGCGAGGTAGTGGAGCGCCGAGCAGAGTTGCAGCGCGAGCGGAAGCACCTGCTCGACCGACACCGGAAAGCGCCTGATCACGGTCGACAGCCTCGGGCCGTCGAGGAGCTCGAGCACGAGGAGCGGCCGCTCGCCGTCCAGGCGGGCGTCGAAGAGGCGAGGGAGCACCGGGTGCGAGAAGCGGTCGAGCGCCGCCGCCTCACGGCGGAGCGCCGCGAGCGCCTTAGTGTCGCCGAGCAGGTGCGGCCGCAGCAGCTTCGCGACCACGAGAGCGTGCCGACGAGCGTCCCACGCGAGGTAGGCCTCGAACGCCTTGCCGCCGCCGAGCCTCCGGACCGCGTCGAGGCCAGGGGCGATCGCGTCGCCTCCCGCCAGCTCCCAACGCGTCGTCTCGGACAGCTCGATCGCCATGCTTCCAGGATGGGACCGCGCGGTGAGGCGAGAATGAGCCGATCGTGAGAGTCTTCTCATCCAGGGCTCACTCCGCCCTCACCGGCGAGGACGATGCTTCCGAGGTGACGGAGCCGCTCGCTCCCGTGGAGTCCCGCGTCGCGCGAGCACGACCCTCGTGGCCGGCGATCGGCGTCCGGACACGGATCCTGCTCGGCTTCGTCTCGCTCCTCGCCCTCGCGACCATCGCCTCGGTCATCCTCGCGCGCCAGATCGAGATCGCGAACGTCGACCGCCGGATCTCCGACGCGCTCGCGCAGGAGTCGCGCGAGCTGCGCCGTCTCGCGGGTGGACGTGATCCGGCCACGGGCCAGCCGTTCGCGGACGACGTCCGGCGTATCTTCGACGTCTTCCTCGCGCGCAACAGCCCGTCGCGCAACGAGGCGTTCCTGACCTTCATCGACGGCAGGCCGTACCGGCGAACCGCACCCGTCGGGGGCTATCGCCTCGACCGCGACCCGGAGCTCGTCGCTCGCTGGGGCAACCTGCTCGACACCGAGCGCGGCGAGGTGGCGGGGACCCCCGCCGGCGACGTCGAGTACCTCGCGGTGCCGTTCCTCGACGGCGACCGCTCGGCCGGCGTGTTCGTCGTCGCGGTCTTCCGCGAGGGCGAGGAGGACGAGGTGCGCGCCGTCACGCTGGCGACCGGCGGCGTGGGCCTCGCCGTGCTGCTCGTAGGATCGATCCTCGCCTGGCGCCTGGCCGACCGCATCCTCCGCCCTGTCGCGCTCGTGACCCGGACTGCGCGCTCGATCTCGGAGTCGGATCTCGAGCGCCGCATCGCGGTCGAGGGCCGGGACGAGGTCGCGGAGCTCGCGCAAACGTTCAACGAGATGCTCGCGCGGCTCGAGCGCGCGTTCGAGGGGCAGCGGCGCTTCCTCGACGACGCCGGCCACGAGCTGCGCACGCCGATCACGATCGTGCGCGGCCACCTCGAGCTGATGGGCGACGACCCGGCCGAGCGCGAGGAGACGGTGGCGCTCGTCACGGACGAGCTGGACCGGATGGCGAGGCTCGTCGACGACCTGCTGACGCTCGCCCAGGCCGAGCGGATCGACTTCCTCGACCGGCAGCCAGTCGAGCTCGCCCCGCTCACAGACGAGCTGCTCACGAAGGCTCGCGCGCTGGGGGAGCGCGACTGGGTCCTGGACGCGCGCGGCGAGGGCGAGGTGCTCGCCGACCGGCAGCGCGTGACCCAGGCCGTGATGCAGCTCGCCGAGAACGCCGTCCGCCACACCGCGCCCGGCGCGGAGATCGGCATCGGCACGGGGCTCGCGGCGACCGAGGCGCGAGTCTGGGTGCGGGACACGGGGGCGGGCGTCCCCGAGGACGAGGCCGAGCGGATCTTCCGCCGCTTCGCACGAGGCCGCGGCGTACCCCGCGGGGAGAGCTCGGGGCTCGGCCTCTCCATCGTGCGCGCGATCGCGGAGGCGCACGGGGGCCGCGTCGCCCTCGACTCCGTGCCCGGGGTGGGCGCCACGTTCACGATCGTGCTCCCGGCGGGAGGACGTGCAGCGTGAGCAGGATCCTCGTCGTCGAGGACGAGCCCCGCATCGCGGCGTTCGTGGAGAAGGGCCTCCGCGCGAACGGCTTCGCGACCACCGCCGTGACCGAGGGGCGGTCGGCGCTCGCGCTCGCGCGAACCGGCGAGTTCGACCTGGTCGTGCTCGACCTCGGGCTTCCGGATCTGGACGGTCTCGAGGTCCTGCGCGAGCTCCGGCGGGCCGATCGGACGCTCCCGGTCGTCATCCTGACCGCGCGCGACAGCGTCCACGACACCGTGACCGGCCTCGAGGGCGGCGCGGACGACTACGTGACCAAGCCGTTCCAGTTCGAGGAGCTGCTCGCGCGCATTCGCGTGCGCCTGCGCGGCGAGCGGGCACCCGAGGAGACGGTCCTCTCGGCAGGCGGCGCGTCGCTCGACCTCCGGACGCGGCGGGCAACGGTCGGAGAGCGCGTCATCGAGCTGAGCGCCCGCGAGTTCGCGCTGGCCGAGATGTTCTTCCGGCACCCCGGCCAGGTCCTGAGCCGGCAGCAGCTACTCAGCCACGTGTGGGGCTACGACTTCGAGCCGGGCTCGAACGTCGTCGACGTGTACGTCGGCTACCTGCGCCGCAAGCTGGGCAAGGGGCTGATCGCGAGCGTTCGCGGCATGGGCTACCGGCTCGAGCGCGCCGCTGATCCCGGCGACGACGCCTAGCGGCCGCGGGCTCAGGCCCCGGGTTGCGGCCGCCTGCGCACGAGCTGCCACGTCTCGATCTCCCCCTTGCCCTTCACCGGCACGAGGCCGCGGGGCTCCGTCTCGTACTCGTCGCGGAGCAGCTCGTACGTCGAGCGCGTGATCTGGATCATCCCTGGCGCGCCGTGCGACTCCATCCGGCTCGCCATGTTCACGGTGTCGCCCCACAGGTCGTACAGGAAACGACGGCGGCCGATCACCCCCGCGACCACCGGGCCGGAGCTGATCCCGATCCGGAGCTGCAGCTCCTCGCCGCTCGCCGGGAAGCTCTCCCGGGCGCGCTCGCGCATCTCGAAGGCCATCTCCGCGAGCGCGTGCGCATGGTCGACGCGGGGCGTCGGGACGCCGGCGGCGACCATGTAGCAGTCGCCGATCGTCTTGATCTTTTCGACGCCGTAGCGGTCGGCGAGGTCGTCGAAGGCCGAGAACAGGCGGTCGAGCAGGCCGACGAGCTCGCGCGGGCCGAGGCGGCTCGAGAGCGGCGTGAAGTCGACGACGTCGGCGAAGAGGATGCTCGCCGCGTCGTGGTGGTCGGCGATGGCCTGGCGCTCGGCCTGGAGCCGCTGCGCGATCTCGTCCGGGAGGATGTTCAGGAGCAGGCTCTCGACCCGCTGGCGCGCGAGCTCCCGTTGCCGGGCGAAGCTGACGAGGAGCGCGAAGGCGACGGCCGAGACCGTGCCGATGTTGAGACCGGCGAAGGCGAGAACCGCCCCCTCGGGCAGGTCGGCGCCGTCCGGGCGCACGAGCGGGGCGAGCGCGATCGTGCCGACGAGCAGGGCCAGGAACCCCGCGAACCACCGCCAGGCGTGGGTCGGGCCCTCGAACACGACGGCGCCGATCGGCGCGAGCAGCGACCAGAGGACGACCCCGCTCGACTCGACGAGGCCGCCGAGCGCGACCGTGAGCAGGGCCGGCGTGACGAGGATGAGGAGAAGCTCGGCCACGCGCAGGAACCGGAAGCTCCGCGTCCTCGCGAACACCGCGAGGCAGACGACCGAGAGGACGGCGTACGCCCAGGGGAAGAGCGCCGCGACCGGCTCCTCGAAGATCACGTACAGGAACCCCCACACGATCCCGGCCGGCCACACCATCACGCAGATGGCGACGAGCAGGGACTTCCGCGCCTGCTCGTCCGGGGTGTCCGTGGCATCTGCGCCGATCGCGAGGAGCCGGACGGCGAGCGTCGAGAGCAGCCCGGGCCGCGCTTCCTCGGGAGGCACGTCGCCGACGCCCTCGACGTTCGTCATCCACGGCGATGAGTAACACAACCCGGCGCGTCCGCGGGTACCCGCGGCTCGAACTGCACGCCGGCCCCGCCGGGCCCGACCTGGGGTCGGGCCCGGCTAGCCGGTTGCGTCTAGGGAAGCTCGTTGACCCGATTCGTCCCCGGCGGGTCGATCGGCCCCTCGGAACCGAGGTAGTTGATCAGCTCGTCGAGATCGATGCCGCCTCCGATCCGGTCTGCCGGATCGACGTCCCGGAACGTTGTGAAGTTGTCGCCACCGTCTGCCAGGAAGTTGTTGACGGTAACGACGTACGTCGCATTCGGGTCGAGCGCGGTCCCGTTCAGCTCCACGTCGGTGACGCTGATCGACGTGCACCTCCCGGCGACGATCGTCTTCGAGAGGTCGTAGGCGAACCCCTCGGACACGCCGAGGTGGAGGAACGGCCGGCTCGCGGTCTGCGGCTGACACTGCTGCTCCAGCACGTCGATGATCTGCGCACCCGTCATGGGGAACGTCATGAGGATGTTGCTAAAGGGCTGCATGTTGAAGGCTTCCTCGTACGTCACGACGCCCGGGCCTTCGGTACCCGACGGGGCGAAGAGCAGGTCGGACCGGATGCCGCCCGGGTTCATGAAGGCGATCTGGGCTCCGTTCACCTGCGTCGCCCAGAGTTGCGCGTCCGCGATCATGTTGCCCGCGTTCGACTCGGAGGCCCGGTCTTCGGAGCTGCCGACGAACGCCCTCGTGATATCGCCGGTGATCTCCCCGACCTCCTGGCTTCCGATCTCGTCGCTGAGCGGCTTCCACCTGTCGATCACCTGGGTGATCGCCGGATCCGGGGTGATCTGGGCCCGGATGACCGCGTGGTTGACGGCGCCGCTGAGATCACGCCGCACGTCGTTCGTGCCCTTGTCGAGCACGAGGTTGATCTCGGAGACCACGCGTCCGAACGAGTACGCGCTCGTCACGATCCGGCCGTCCAGCGTGCAGTTGTAGGGCAGGTGGGTATGACCCGTGATCAGCGCGTCGATCTCGGGGTCGAGCGCGTCGTTGATCTCGACGATCGGCCCGGAGATCCCGACGCAGGCGTTCACGGCACCGGGAGGCGGCGTCTGCGAGCCTCCCTCGTGGAGCAGGACGACGATCGACTCGACGCCCTGCTTCTGGAGCTCCGGAACGAGCGCATTCGCCGTCTCGGCCTCGTCGAGGAAGCTCCAGCCCTCGATGCCCGCCTGCGCGACCAGAGTGTCCGTCTCCTCGAGGGTCATCCCGATGAAGCCCACCTTGACGCTCTCGATCTTCGTGATCCAGTACGGGGGGAGAGGCGTCTCCCCTGTCGTGTCGTTGACGGTGTTCGCCGCGAGCCACCGGAAGTCGGCTCCCGGATAGGGAATCGCCGGGAAGTAGCAGCCGTCGACGGGATGACACCCGCCGTTCTGCATCCGGAGGAGCTCGGTCACACCCTCGTCGAACTCGTGGTTCCCCACACTCGACACGTCGAGGTCCATGGCGTTCAAGGACTCGACCGAAGGCTCGTCGTGAAACAGCCCCGACAGGAATGGCGAGCCGCCCACGAGGTCGCCCGCTGCGACGGTGAGGCTGTACTTGTGACCCTCCCGCAGCTCGCGGAGCTTGGCGGACAGATACTCTCCTCCGCCCGCCGGGTCGGACCCGACGTTGCCGGGCCCTGGGTTCGAGTCGGACTCGAGATACCCGTGGTAGTCGTTGAAGGCCAGCAGCTGGAGATCCACCAGCTGTCCGGGCGGATCGGGCTTCTTGGCCGTCGCCGCAGGAGCGGCGAAGACCGCGAGCGACGCGACCAGCGCGACCAGCCCGAGCAAGAAGAGCTTCCCTCTGTGCATTTCCCCTCCCACTGATCATTCCGCACTCCAGGAGTGCGCTCGGACACTTGCAGTGGTCGGGCTGTATCCCCGCGCGACCTCTCCCACCCGGGGGTGACACCCCCGACCCCTTCCCGCACGACTCTACTGACTCGCCCGCGCGGGCTTCAAGCGACAACGAGGTCGCGGCCGGGCTGCACCCAGGGCTGAGCCCCGGTGGCGCCCGCCGAAGCAGGGCGCCACCGGGGGCGGCATCTCCTATGCGCTCGGTACCACGACGTCCACCCAGACGAGCCGGTGGTCCGAGCTCGGGAACGGAAAGACCCCGACGAGCGAGAAGAGCGGGTCGCTGCTCAGGGGCCAGAACACGCCCGCATCCACGACGCGGAGGTTCTTGCGAGGGAGGACGTAGTCGGCGCGGAGGTTGCCGGGGGCAGTGTCGGAGAAGTCGGCGGTGTCGAAGGCGGGGTCACTCCGATGCGTCGTGTTCGCGCCGCCCTGGAGCGCGGACTGCTCGACGGCTCCCTCGCTCGACGGCGTCGTCTTCACGTTCACGAGCGGGTGCTCGATGAGCTGCTGGATGGCGCCGGGAATGCTGTCGCCGTCCAGCGGATCCGAGTTCTCGTCGCCGGCGACGACGAAGAGCTCGCCCGGCTTCAGTCCGCCCGTGCCACCCTCGTCGTCGTAGATGTAGCCGTCGCGCCCGGGGGAGACGTAGTCGGCCCAGAAGCGGATCTCGTCGAAGTTTCGGGTGCCGTTTCGATCCTCCGGCCCGTCGAACACGGGAGGCGTGGGATGGCTGACGAGGAAGTGGACGGACTTGCCCCCGATCAGGACGGGAACGTCCCAGTGGCTCTTGGAGGAGAGGCGGAAGACGTCGAGCTCGGCCTCCGAGTACCAGTCGGCGGGCGCCGGGGTCGCCGGGTCGTCCGGCAGCAGCGCTCCGGGCATGTCCTTCCAGAGGAAGAGCTGGAACGTCCGCACCGACTCGTAGTCGATCGGGTAGCGGGACAGGACCGCCAGCCCGAACTGCCCCGGGAAGAAGCCGAAGCCGAACGCGTCGTCCGGGCCTCCGACGGCACCGTTGTTGTTGAGGTCGAAGCCGGACGGGATGCCCGTGTTGGAAGGCGCGACGAAGGCGTACGGGTACTCGATGGGCGACGCGCCGTTCTGGGACACCTCGAGGTAGTTGTCCCTGAACAGGTCGATCGCCAGGTCGTCCTCGACGAAGTCGAACTCGTTGATCAGGAGGACGTCGGGACGCGTGCGCTGGACGATCTCCGCGACGGTCTTGGCCTGTGCGTTGTTCGGAGTCGAGAGATCGGCGACCAGCTGACCGGCGAAGTTGCGGTTCAGGGACGCGTTGAACGTGGCGAAGCGGACGGACGACTGGGCGGCGCCGGCCGGCTCGCTCACGACGGCTGCCAGGGCCGCGAGCCCCAGGATGACGGCCGCGGCGACCGCGAGTGCGAATGCTCTCATCGAATCACTCCTCGTCTCGGAAGGTCGGCGATACGGGAGACGACGTCGTCGAGCCGTCGTGAAGCCGGGCCGGGCCTGGCCAACGGCTGCCCCGACGCGTGGATGCCGCGCCGGAGACGCGCGGACACATCTTCCCCTCCCACCTCACGCATGGTCCCAAATCCTGCGATCGGCGGCAAGCGCCCACCTCCCGCGTCGTCAGGGAAGCTCGAGCGTCATGCCCTCGCAGGCCGCCACCGGCTGCACGGGGGACGTGCCGTCCCAGAGCTCGCGCGCCCGTTCGACGAGGCCGTCCACGCCCGCGTCCGTGCGATCCGGGTCGTGGTGGAAGAGCACGAGCCGCCGCACGTCCGAGCGCTGTGCGAACTCGACGGCGTGCGCGACGCTCGAGTGTCCCCAGCCCACACGCGACGAGTACTCGGACTCGCTGAACTGGCAGTCGTGGAGGAGGAGGTCGACGTCCGCCGCGATCGCGTGGCCCGAGATCCACTCCGGCTCGAGAGAGGCCATCTCGACGCCGAGCACCGGCTCGTGGTCGGGGATGTACGCGAGCGAGCTCCCGTTCACCGAGAGCCGGTAGCCCACCGTCGGCCCGGGGTGCGAGACCGGCTGGGCGTCGACCCCGATGCCCTCGATCTCCCACGTGTGGTGCGGGACGTCGTGGAACGTCACCGAGGCCGGGGTGTCCGCGAGCTCGAGCGGGAAGAGCGGCGGCGAGAAGGCACGCGCGATCCGCTCCTCGAGCGAGTGCAGCGGTGACGCCGGCCCCCAGATGTGCAGCTCGACGCCCGGCCGCCAGAACGGGGCGAAGAAGCGCAGGCCCTCCACGTGATCGAGGTGCAGGTGCGTGAGGAGCACGTGGAGCGGGCCTTCGCGCTCGAGCCCCGCGCCCAGTCGCTTGATCCCCGTCCCCGCGTCGAGGATGAGGAGGCCGCCCTCGGGCGTCGTGATCTCGACGCAGGGCGTGTTCCCGCCGTAGCGCACGGTCCCCTCGCCCGGCGTCGGCAGCGACCCGCGACACCCCCAGATCCGGGCGTGGAGCGGCACTCAGTCGTCGTCCGCCGTCGGGATCTGCCAGAACATCGCGACCATCCCCACGAGCTCGGTCGGCGACGCCATGAGGGGCACGCCGGTCACGGAGAGCAGCCTCCGCTGGCCGTCGAGCCCCGTCATCCAGAGGTTGGCGTGGGCGGGCCGCTGCTCCATGAGCGCGATCGCGGCCGGCATGCGGTCGAGCGAGAGCGGTTGGCCTTCCAGGTCCTCGAGCCGGAAGAGCGCCGCCCACTCGTCCGGGGGCATCGGTCCCGCCTCGGCGAACGTCCGGCCGAGGATCTCCTCGGCGCGCTCGTTGTAGAAGACGAGCTCGCCGGTCGCGTCCGCGATGAAGGTCGCGCTCGCGAGCTGGGAGGCGAGCTCGCGCGCGAGGATGAGCGCGAGGTGCTTCTGCGGCCGTCCTTCCACGGGGCGGAAGCCTAAAGGGTCGCCCGAACGCCGAGCGGGGCGTGCGAGCCTCGCGCGCGGATACCGTGAGGCACCGTGGCCGAAGAGCTGCTCGTCTCCTCCGTCCGACCCGCGGCCGCAGCGCCGGTCGGCCTGCTCGTCCTCTTCCACGGCCGCGGCGCGGACGAGGCCGATCTCCGCCCGCTGCTCGACGTCCTCGACCCCGGACGGCGCCTGCTCGGCGTCACGCCTCGGGGCCCGCTGCTCCTTCCGCCGGGCGGGGCGCACTGGTACGCGGTGCGCGAGATCGGCTACCCGGATCCGGAGACGTTCGCGGCCACCTTCGCGCGTGCGGGCGCCTGGCTCGACGGGCTCGAGGCCGAGACGGGCATCCCGCCCGAGCGGACCGTGCTCGGCGGCTTCTCGCAGGGGGCCGTGCTGACACACGCCCTCGCGCTCGGCCGCGAGCGCCCACGCCCGGCAGCCGTCGTCGCGCTCAGCGGGTTCGTCCCCTCCGTCCCCGGCCTCGAGCTCGACCTCGAGCGGCCCCTCCCGCGGATCGCGATCGGCCACGGCGCGCTCGATCCGGTCATCTCCGTGGAGTGGGGCCGGCGGGCACGAGCGCTGCTCGAGCAGGCCGGGGCCGACGTCGTCTACGGCGAGTCGCCGCTCCTCGGCCACGGGGTCGACCCGGCCTTCCTGGAGTCGCTCGTCCCGTGGGTCGAGGCCGCGGTCGGAGCGCCGTCGCCGGAGAGCGCGTGACGCCGCTCGAGCGGCTCTTCGAGGCCGACGGGCTGTCGGCCTCCGAGCTCCCCGCCGAGCTCGAGCGGCTGTACGGCGGCGGGCTCGGGTTCCGGGAGCCGTGTCTCTTCGCGAACTTCGTCGCGACCGTCGACGGCGTGGTCGCCGTCCCCTCGATCCCCGAATCGAACAGCCTCGTCGCTGCGGGCAGCGAGGCCGACCGCTTCGTCATGGGGCTGCTGCGGGCGTACGCGGACGTGGTGCTGATCGGTGCGGGCGTCCTGCGCGCGTCCCCGACGGGGACGTGGAGGCCGGAGAAGGTGTACCCGCCCGCTTTGGAGGCGTTCGCCGAGCTTCGCAGCCGGCGCGGGAAGCCGGAGCGGCCGGAGGTGGCGGTCCTCACCGGCCGCGGATCGATCGACCCGGCGCATCCCCTGCTCGCCACCGGTGCCGTCGTCCTGACGAGCGAGCGCGGAGCCCGTGAGCTCGGGGAGGTCCCGGACGCGACCGCCGTCCTCGTGCTCGGCGCTGACGTCTCGCTCGCCCCGGACGCGATCGTCGCGGCGCTCCACGCCCGCGGCCATCGGCTGGTCCTCTCGGAGGCGGGACCCCACGCCTTCGGGTCGCTCCTCGAGGGCCGCGTCGTCGACGAGCTCTTCCTCACCGTCTCGCCGCTCCTCCTCGGCGACGCCGGCCCGGACTCGCGGCTGCGGCTCGTCGAGGGCGCCGACCTCCTTCCGCCCGCGCGCTCCCGGCCGCTGAGCGTCCGCCGCCACGAGGATCACCTCTTCCTCCGCTACGAGCTGGGCCGGACGAGGCGTTGACCCTGCTTGCGACGGGCGCGGAGCTCCGGCGCACGGGCGAGGGCACGGTCGGCGCGGTCGTGTGCGTGAACGGCGGGCAGGCAAGGGACGTCGAGGGCACCTGGAGCGCGTCGCTCGAGTGGCTCGTCCGGCGGGTCGCGCCGAGATTTCCCGAGCTGTCCTTCGCCGAGGTCCGGTATCGCGTCAAGTCGTGGCGCAGGCTCGAGTGGTGCGTCGAGGACGCCCTGGCGGCGATCGCCGAGGTGGGCACGCGGACGCTCATCGTCGGCTTCTCGATGGGCGGGGCCGTCGGGATCGCAACCGCGGGGGAGCCGGCCGTGGAAGGGGTCGTCGGGCTCGCGCCCTGGATCCCCGACCAGCTCGACGTCTCACCGCTCTCCGGCAAGCGGATCGTCGTGGTGCACGGCACGCTCGACCGGCCGCTCCCGGGCATTCCGGGCGTGTCGCCCGGACTCTCGCGCCGCGGGGTCGAGCGCGCGCGGGCGGCCGGCGCGACGGCGTCGTACGTGCTCGTCCAGGGCGGCGTGCACGGCCTCGCCCTGCGCGCCCCGTGGGGAGCGCTGCTCACGCTCCCGCGCGCCGCGCGCTGGGTGGAGGCCGTCGAGGAGGAGCTTCGCCGCTTCGCCGCCGGCTAGGCGGCGTCGACGACCCCGGCCTCGAGCTCAGCTCGGGCGTGTGTTCGCACTCCCTCACCGCCGCCCACTCTCGCTCACGCGTGGAGGTCCCCGAGGCGCTCGGCCTCCTCGCGGAGCCGCCGGAGGACGCCACGGTCGAGCCGCTCGAACGGCTCGAGCTCGATCCTCCCGCCGTCGTGCCGCCAGGCGCCGGCGACGATGCCGTCGACGAGGAACGTGGGCACCGAGGGCGGGTTCCTCGGGTGGAAGACCACGGGCTTGTAGCGCTCCGGGAGAACGCCCGTCCGGCGCGCGTGGGCGAGCAGCACCGCGTCCCACGTGGGTAGGAACCGCGGCGGCGCCGGGAGGTCGGGATCGGGGAGGGGCGCGCGCGGGAGGTCGAGGAGCTCCCTCCCGGCCTCGTCCCGGAAGCGCCTGAGGGTCATGCGCTCGAGCGTCGGCGCCACCCGGGCCGGCGGCAGGTGTGCCCACGACGCGATGTCGTCGCGGGCGGCAGGGCCGAACGCGCCGAGGTAGCGGCGGACGAGGTGCTCAGTCGCATCCTCCACCGAGCAGTCAGGCGCGCCCACCCAGTCCTCGGCGAGCGCGAACGTGCCCGCCCGGCGCCGCTCCCAGGTCCCGGAGGGCGGAACGCGGACCAGCTCGGCATGGTTCGCGAACCCCCACGAGCCGGGCGCGGGGAAGCCGTTCGCCCGCTCGAACTCCGTGATCTCCGCCCTCGTGCGCGTTCTCGCGCGCAGAAAGCCGCGCATGCGCTCGACGAGCGGGGCGAGGTCCACGTCCTCCGGCACCCCGTTCACGCGCCGCCACCACTCCTGCTGGGTCGCCCGGATGGCCGTCGCGAGAGGCCAGAAGTCGCGCTTCGAGACGACGTGGATCGTCCCCCGCATGAGCGTCGCCTGGATCGCCGTCCGGCGCCCGAGGGCGCGGGTGAGATCCTCGCGGTCGAAGCCCTCGAGACACGAGCAGAGCCGGATGTAGGCGTTGGGGGCGTACTGGTTCTGGATTCCGCCGATGCGCTCGAGGACACGCGGGAGCGGAAGTCGCGAGCGCTCGAGCAGCAACTGCCGGGCGAGGAGCGCCCGGTTCAGCTCGCGCTGCGTGAGGGTGCGCTCGCCTCCGCCCGCCACGGCGCCAATCTAGCCTCGGCCTCGGGCGCGGAGGCGCGCTGGGCGAGGACGATGCCGCCGACGACGAGCGCCGCGCCGAGGAGGAGCCACGGGGTCACGGTCTCGCCGAGGAAGAGCGCGCCGAACGCGATCGCCAGCGGGGAGTTCGCATTCGTGTACGAGACAGCCCGCGTCGGGCCGAGCGCGCGCAGGCCGACGTTCCAGACGACGTACCCGAGCAGGGTCGCGAGGACGCCGAGGTAGAGGAGCAGCGCGAGGTCGCCCCGCGAGATCCCCGTCACGGCGTCGACGGTCGACCGGTCGGCGAAGGGAAGGAGCGCGACCGATCCGACGAGGCTCGTGGCCGCCGTCAGCGCGAGCAGGTCGTAGCGCCCGAGGAGGGGCTCGAGCAGAACGTTGTAGAGCGCGAACGAGAGCGGCGCGCCGAGGACGATCGCCGGCCCCTTCGCGCTCTCGAGCGAGAGCCCCTCCCCGGTCCCGAGCGCGACCACGACGGCGACGCCGCCGAACGCCACCGCGAGGCCGGCGACCTGCCGCGGCCTGACCCGGTCGAGGCCCAGGAGGACGGCGAGGACGAGCGTCAGCGCCGGGGCCAGGGCGACGACGAGCGCCGCGGCGGCGGAGGTCGTGTGCCGTGTCCCCAGGTTGAGGCAGAAGTGGTAGCCGAGCACGACGAAGAGCCCCGCCGCGACGACGCGGCCGGCGTCGCGAAGCGTCAGCCCGGGGAGGCCCCGCGCGAGCCAGAGCACGAGCACGAATCCCGGCGCCGCGATCGCGTAGCGCAGGAGGGCGACGTCCTCGGCGGCGAAGCCGTGGTCGAGGAGCGCCTTGATGACCGAGAACGACCCCGCCCAGACGGCGACGACGCCGATCAGCAGCAGATGCGCGCGCACGTCTTCCGGAACGTCGAGGAAGCCCCCACCGTGAGGGGGGCCAACGTCGCGCGGGGCGGAATGCTTCTAGCGGACGCGCGCGAAGCGGTGGACGGCGTCCAGGAGCTCGGACGTCTTCTCCGCCGCCTCGGCCTCGTCGCCGGAGGCGAGCGCGCCCGCGACGCAGTGGCTCACGTGGTCGTCGAGGATCCGGAAGGCGAGGCTCTCGAGCGCCGTGTTGACGGCGGCGATCTGCGTGAGGACGTCGATGCAGTAACGGTCCTCCTCGAGCATGCGCTCGATCCCGCGCACCTGGCCCTCGATCCGGTGCAGCCGCCGCACGAGCGCGTCCCTGTTGCCCGCGTACCCTGGCGAGTGGGCCTCCGGGCGGCTCATGCCGCCCTCTCGCGGGCGGAGCGAAAGCCCCGCAGCCGCAGCGAGTTCGTGACGACGAAGACGCTCGAGAACGCCATCGCCGCCGCCGCGACGATGGGGCTGAGCAGCCCCGCGACGGCGAGCGGGATCGCCGCGACGTTGTAGGCGAACGCCCAGAAGAGGTTCCCCTTGATCGTGCGCAGGGTGCGCCGCGCGAGAGCGATCGCGTCGACCGCCGCGCGCAGGTCGCCGGAGACGAGGGTGAGGTCGGAGGCCTCGATCGCGACGTCGGTCCCGGTCCCGATGGCGAGCCCGAGGTCGGCCTGCGCGAGGGCGGGCGCGTCGTTGATCCCGTCGCCGACCATCGCGACCACCTCGCCGCCCTCCTGCAGCCGCCGGACCTCGTTGACCTTGTCCTCGGGGTAGACCTCGGCCAGGACCCGCTCGATGCCGACCTCGTGCGCCACGCGCTCGGCGGTCTCGCGCGAGTCGCCGGTGAGCAGCACTGCTGTCAAGCCGAGCCGCTCGAGCCCGGCGACCGCTTCCGCGCTCGTCTCTTTGACGCGGTCGCGCACGGCCAGGGTCGCGCGCGGCAGGCCGTCCCAGGACACGGTGATCGTGCCGTCGAGGCGACCGACCTCGACCTCGTGACCCTCCACGAGGCCGCTGACCCCCACGCCGGGCACGTTCCGGAACCCGGTGACCGCTGGCAGCTCGCCGATCTCGGCACGTGCCGCGGCGGCCACCGCCTGCGCGATCGGGTGCTCGGACGCGGCCTCCACCGCTCCGGCGAGACGCAGGATCTCGCCGCGCGCGGCCCCGTCCAGCGGCGTGACCGCAGCGAGCTCCATTCTTCCCTCGGTGACCGTGCCCGTCTTGTCGAGCACGATGGTCGTGATGCGGCGCGTACGCTCGAGGGTCTCCGGGCCCTTGATGAGGATCCCGAGCTGCGCCCCTCGGCCCGTGCCCACCATGAGGGCGGTCGGCGTGGCGAGCCCGAGGGCGCACGGGCACGCGATGATGAGGACGGCGACCGCCGCGGTGAAGGCGGCGCTCGTGTCCCCGGTTGCGAGCAGCCAGCCGACGAGCGTCCCGAGCGCGATCACGAGCACGATCGGGACGAAGACGCTCGAGACGCGGTCGACGAGACGCTGGATGGGCGCCTTCCCGGACTGCGCTTCCGCAACGAGGCGGGCGATCTGCGCGAGCGCCGTCTCGGACCCGATCTTCGTCGCCCGCACGACGAGACGCCCGTAGGTGTTGACGGTCGCGCCCGCGACCTCGGACCCCGGCTGCACGTCGACGGGCACGGGCTCACCGGTCAGCATCGACTGGTCGACCGCGGACTCGCCCTCGACCACCTCGCCGTCCGTGGGGATCCTCTCGCCGGGCCGCACGACCAACAGGTCGCCGTGTGCCACCTCCGCGATCGGGACCGAGACCTCCCCGCCGTCGCGCAGGACGCGCGCCTCCTTCGCGCCGAGCTCGAGGAGCGCACGGATCGCGGCGCTCGAGCGGCGCCTCGCGCGCGCCTCGAGGTAGCGACCGACGAGGATGAGGGTCGTGATCACGGCTGCGACCTCGAAGTAGGTGTGCGCGTCGTCGAGCAGGACGAGCGCCACGACCGACCACGTCCAGGCCGCGACCGTGCCGATCGAGATCAGCGTGTCCATCGTCGCCGTCAGGTGGCGCGCGTTGCGCGCCGCGGCGCGGTGGAACCCGGCGCCCGCCCAGAACACCACCGGTGTCGCGAGGGCGAGCGCCAGCCACTCCCAGCCCTCGAACTGGAGCGGCGGGACCATCGCGAGCGCGGTCAGCGGCGCGGTCAGCGCCGCCGCGAGGAAGAGCCGAGCACGAAGCGCCCCCGCCCGGTCCTCGGCCTCGCCCGCCTCGGAGGCGAGCCGCGCGTGGTACCCGGCCGCCTCGACCGCTCCGAGGAGGTCGGCGAGCTCGACCCGCGCCGTGTCGTAGTGGACCGCCGCCTTCTCGGTGGCGTAGTTCACGGACGCCTCGACGCCGTCGAGCCTGTTCAGCTTGCGCTCGATGCGGTTCGCGCACGCCGCGCAGGTCATGCCCTCGAGCGCGAGGTCGACGCGCTCCCCGGACTCGAGCGCGGCCGTCACGCCGCCTCGTACCCGGCTTCCCGGATCGCCGCGCGAACGGCGGCGTCGTCGACCGAGGCGCCCTGGACGGTCACGAGCTTCGTGTCCAGGTCGACGTCGACGTCCTCTACGCCCTCCACCTCGGACACCTCCTCGCGGATGGACATCGCGCAGTGCGCGCAGTGGATCGCGGGAACCGCGTAGGTGATCGTCTCGCTCACGCCACTCCTCTCGGGGCTCGCAGGTGAGTGCCACCTGCGGTGACAGCCACCACTATACCCCATTGGGGTATCAGAGGCCTTCGATGCGCGACGCGCCGACGATCGCCTCGTCGCCGTCGCCGAAGCGGACGAGCGCCTTGCCCTTGCCGTCGTAGTCCGGCGACCACACGACGACGGTCGCCTCGTCCCCGTGCACACGGCAGCGCCGCCCGTCCTCGGGCTCGAGCCCGCGCCAGTAGCGGACGAACGGGTTCTCCTCCCACTCCCGCCCGATCGTGCTCTCCTCCGTGTGCCCGGGCAGGACGCGAACCTCGTGCGGCAGCGCCATGAGCACGTCCATCACGGAGCGCTGGAGCTCCGGCGCGGGACCGCCACCCACGGCGTCCCGGAAGAGCGTGTCGCCGGTGAAGCACAGCTCCTCGCCGGCGAGAAAGGACACGCCGTCGTCGGAGTGACCCGGGGTCGCGAGGACCTCGACGCGCAGATCGCCCGTCTCTACCGCTCCCGTCGTCACCTCGAGCCCGAAGCGGCGGACGAGCTCGTCGTTACCGGCGACGTGATCGGCGTGCCCGTGCGTCACGAGCAGGTGCGTGGGCCGGAGGCGCTCGCGCTCGACGACCTCGAGCAGGGGCTCGAGCGGAGCGCCGCTGTCCACGAAGACCGCCACCCCGCCGGGCCCGTCCCCGAGCAGGTACGCGTTGGACAGCCAGGACGGGTGCAGCGACCGCTCGAGGAGCATCTTCCGGATCGTACGGGTTTGCCCCTCTCGCCTCCGGGTAGCTCCCGACCGTCCAGATCGATTCGTTAGGATCGCCACCGTCCATGCGTCGAACAGCCCTCGCCCTCGTCACCCTCGTGCTCGCCCTCGGAGTCGTGGCCGTCGGCTGCGGCGGCGAGGAGGAGGCGTCGCCGACCCCGGACACCGTCACGGGAACCACGACCGAGACGACGACCGACCAGACGACGACGGACACGACCGAGACCACCGAGACGGAGACGACCGAGACGGAGACGACCGAGACGACGGACACCGAGCCCTCGGGCGAGGGCGACCCGGATGCCGGTCGCGAGGTCTTCCTCGGGGCGTCCGGCTGCGGCACGTGCCACACGCTGGCCGACGCGGGGACCTCCGGGACGGTCGGCCCGAACCTCGACGAGACCCAGCCGAGCTTCGAGCTCGCCGTCGACCGGGTCACGAACGGCTTCGGCGCGATGCCCTCGTTCTCGAGCACGCTGAGCGAGCAGCAGATCGCCGACGTCGCGGCCTACGTCTCCTCCGAAGCCGGCTAGCGCCTTTCTAGACTCCCGGTCGTGATCGACCTCAAGGCGGCCCGCGCCGCTCCCGACGCGTTCCGCGCCGCGCTCGCCCGCAAGGGCGCCGCCGCGGAGCTCGACGCGCTGCTCGCGGCGGACGAGCGCTGGCGGGTTCTCGTGCCCAGGGTGGACGAGCTCCGTTCGCGTACGAAGCTCTCCGGCAAGCCCACCCCCGAGCAGCTCGAGGAGCTGCGGCAGGTCAAGGCGGAGCTGAAGGCCGCGGAGGAGGAGCTCGCGGCCGCAGAGGCGGAGCGCGACACCGCGCTCGCTCCCGTGCCCAACCCGCCGCACGAGTCTGCGCCCGACGGCGAGACGGAGGACGATGCGGTCGAGGTGCGCCGCTCGGGGGAGCCGCCCATGCTCGAGACCCCTCGGGAGCACACCGAGATCGGCCGCTTCGAGATGGAGCGCGCCGCCCGCGTCTCCGGCGCCCGCTTCGGCTACCTCGTCGGCGACTCGGCGCTCGTCGCGCTCGCGCTCTACCGCTACGCGATCGACCATCTCGTCGAGGCCGGGTTCACGCCGGTCCTCCCGCCGGTCCTCGTGCGCGAGGAGGCGATGTACGGAACCGGATTCTTCCCGACCGACCGCTCGAACATCTACGCGCTCGAGGCGGACGGCCTCTACCTGACCGGGACGTCCGAGGTCGCGCTCGCCGCGCTGCACATGGGCGAGATCCTCGAGGAGCTTCCGCTCCGGTACACGGGCTTCTCGACGAACTTCCGCCGCGAGGCGGGCGCCGCCGGGAAGGACACGCGGGGCATGTTCCGCGTTCACCAGTTCAACAAGGTCGAGATGTTCGTGTTCGTCGAGCCGGACACGTCGTGGGACGAGCACGAGCGCATGCTCGAGCTCGAGGAGCGGTTCCTCGACCAGCTCGCCCTGCCCTACCGGGTGATGAACGTCGCGGCGGGCGACCTCGGCGCGTCGGCCGCGAAGAAGTACGACATCGAGGCCTGGTTCCCGTTCCAGGAGCGCTACCGCGAGGTCACCTCGTGCTCGAACACGACCGACTACCAGGCCCGCCGCCTCGGCATCCGCTACCGCGGCGCGCACGGCCTCGAGCATCCGCACACGCTGAACGGGACGATGGTCACCGACCGGGCGCTCCTCGCGGTCCTCGAGAACTTCCAGGGCGGCGTGCCGGACGTCCTGCGGCGCTACGGCGCACCGGCCGAGATCCGCGCCTGAGCGCCGGTCCCGGCGGGGAGCCGGGTGAGGACGAGCGCGCACGCGGCCGCGACGCCGAAGGCGACCGAACCGAGGAGCCAGGTCGCAAGCGGCCCGGGGCCGACGCCCCACCACCACTCGACATCGGCGCCGAGGTCGAGCCCGTCCACGTCGACCCCGGTGACGTAGCGCCGGATGTTCGCATGGAGCGCCGCCGCGTGCGCCACGACGACGGCCGCGCCGATCGCGGCCACCTGGCCGCGACGGAGCTGGACACTCGGGCGGCCGGCCGGCGCCGCGAGAGCAGTGCCTACGAGCACCGGCAGGAGGGGG
>Ga0208654_1000019_pt1 | contig 18956 bp, 19 predicted proteins | sample MayberryNE_Catta_3_FD_185657 | JGI IMG/M metagenome (GOLD analysis project Ga0208654, IMG submission 185657) | Natural and restored wetland microbial communities from the San Francisco Bay, California, USA, that impact long-term carbon... | ecosystem: Environmental > Terrestrial > Soil >...
TTCTCGAGCGTGAGGTTCACGGTCCGGCCGCGCCGGTGGCACGCACGGCCTCGAGGAGCGCGTCGAGGCCCGCGTCCTTGCGCACGAGCGGGGCGCCGAGCGCCCGCGCGGCGGCGGTCTCGCCCTCCCCGGCGGACGCGCTCAGGAACACGATCGCCGCGCCCGGGCAGCGCCGCCGCACGTCTCCTGCTGCCTCCGCGCCGTCCACGTCCGGGAGACGGTAGTCGATCACGGCAACGTCCGCGCCCAGCTCCTCGCAGGCCGCGCCCGCCGCGGCCCCGGTCCCGACCGCGCCGACCACCTCGATCCCGTCCACCCGTCCGAGCAGGAGCACGAGAGACTCGCGGTACACGTCCGAGTCCTCGACGAGGAGGACGCGGATCGACGAGGCACCCGAGGTCACTCCGCGACCAGCAGGAGCGGGTAGTGCGGCTGCCCTCCCTCGTACACCTCGAGCTGGACCTCCGGGTGCCTCGCCTCGATCGTCGAGCGCGCGCGGGCGAGCGGCGGCGCGTCCTCGCCGACGAAGATGCGCAGCCACTCGCGGCCACCGGCGAGGACCTCGTCCGCGACGGCGACGGCGACCGCCTCGAAGTCCGCGTCCGAGGCCACCGCCTTCTCCTCGACCCGGCCGAGGTAGTGGCCCTCGTGGATCGAGACCCCGTCCAGCCGCGCGCCGCGCGAGGCGATCGACACGTCTCCCGTCGCGATCTCCTCCAGCCTCCGGAGCATGGTGGCCTCGTTGGCGTCCGCGGACTCCGCGGCGATGTAGCTCTCGATCGCTGCGATCCCGGCCTGGATCGACCTGGACGGGACGACGCGCACGTCCTTCGCGCTCTGCGCCGCCGCCTCGCGCGCGGCGAGGATGACGTTCGAGTTGTTCGGGAGCACGATGACGCTCTCCGCGGGCGTCGCCTCGATCGCGTCGACGAGGTCGCCCACTGCCGGGTTCTGCGTCTGCCCCCCGTCGAGCACGGTCGCGTGCTCGCTCCTGAAGATCGCCCGCGTCCCGACCCCCTGGGCGACGGCGACGACTCCCGTCTCGAGCGCGGGAGGCGGCGCGAGGGGACCGGACAGCCGCGCCTCGCGCGCCGCCGTCTGCGCGTACATGTCGGCGATCTCCACCTCGTCGATCGCGCCCATCGCGGTCGCGACCGACAGCGCAGCGCCGGGATCGTCCGTGTGCACATGCACCTTGAGGGCCGACTCGTCCCCGACGACGAGGAGCGAGTCCCCGAGCTCTTCGAGCGTGGAGAGGAGGCGGGTCTGGTCGAGCCGGCTTCCCTCCACGACGAAGCCGGTGCAGTACCGGTAGCGCGAGAGCTCCTGGTGGACCGCGTCGTAGCCGAGCACCGCAGGCTCGACGTCGGCGACGGGCACGTCCTCCCCGTTGAGGGCCGACGTCGCTCCCCGGACGATCTCGACGAGGCCGGCACCGCCCGCATCCACGACGCCGGCGTGCGCGAGGACCTCGAGCAGCTCCGGGGTTCGGGCGAGCGCGTCCTCGCCGCGCGCGAGGAGGAGCCTCGACAGCTCGGCGAGCGAGAGACCCGGGTCGGCCGCTTCCGCCTCCTCCGCGATCTCGCGGATCACGGTGAGGATCGTCCCCTCGGCGGGGCCCACGTGCGCGACGGCCCGGTACGCCGCCTCCGACCCGGCGCGGAGGGCACGGGCCACCGTCGCCGTCGCGAGATCGTCCTGCTTCCCGGCCTCCGACGCGAACCCGCGGACGATCTGCGAGAAGATGACCCCCGAGTTCCCCTTCCCCGCGCGCAGCGCGACGGCGGAGATCTCGCGCACGAGGTCCGCGGGGCTCGCCGCAGCCGTCTCCTCGAGCGCGTCGACGATCCGCCGCAGCGTGAGCACGAGGTTCGTCCCCGTGTCGCCGTCGGGGACCGGGTAGACGTTCAGGTCGTCGATGCGCTGGCGGTTCGCCTCGAGGCTCCGCAGCGCGGAGCGCGCGACCTGCCTGATCGCCTCGAGGTCCACGGCGCGAGCTTAAAGGGAACGTCGCGGGCGGGAGGAAGACCCGGGCGCGGAGAGCTAGACGGCCTTCTGGACCTTGCCGGCCTTCAGGCAGCGCGTGCATACGTACGCGCGCGTCGGGCGGCCGTCGAGAAGGACGCGGACGCGCTGCAGGTTCGGGTTGAAGCGCCGCTTCGTGGCGACCATGGAGTGGCTGCGGCTGTTGCCGAAGCCGGGCTTCTTCCCGCAGATGGCGCAGACCCTGGACACGCGGCTGCGGAGTGTAGCGGCTCGGACCCGCTCGGGGCCTCCGCCACGAGTCCCGCGAGGCCCGTTCAGCGAGAGGCGGCTGCGCGCAGGTGGGAGAAGACGTCCGCCATCTCGAGCGCGCTGCGGACGGCCTCCGCCCCCTTCTCGTAGCGGGCGTCCGCCTGCTCGACGCGCTCGAGCGTGAGCACCCCGAACGACACGGGCACGCCCGTCTCGAGCGCCGCCAGCTGGAGGCCGCTCGCGGCCTCGCTCGCGACGTAGTCGAAGTGCGGCGTATCGCCGCGGATCACGCAGCCGAGCGCCACGACGCAGGCGAAGCGGCGTGTCTTCGCGAGCGCCGTCGCCGCGAGCGGGAGCTCGAACGCGCCCGGGACGACCATGACGGTGATCGCCTCGCGGCGGACACCGGCCCGCTCGAGCTCCTCGAGCGCCCGGTCGAGCAGGCGCGAGGTGACCGCGCCGTTGAAACGGGAGACGACCACGCCGACGGCGCGTCGGCCCCCGTCCGCCTCGCCCTCGAGCACGGCGTAGCCGTCCGGGATCTCCAGCTCCCCGGCCGCGTGCTCGTGCGAGAGCTCGATCGCCATCGGCGCGACCTCGAGCGCGTCGGGTCCGTCCCCACCGGTCTCCTCGAGCTCCTCGGGCTCGTGCTCCGGCCGCTCCTCGTCCGAGGGCTCATCGCCCTCGAACGCGGGCACGGCGAGGCTCTGCGGCGGCTCCACCCCGGCCGCTGCGGTGCCCCAGGCGGCCGGCTCGCGGAGGTCCCGCGCGTCGTCGTGCGCGCGCTCGTCCTCCGCTCCCTCGCGCTCGTCCTCGTCGTCGCGGCTCGGCGTCCACTCGGAGAGCACGTTCTCGCTCGAGTCGTCGATGTCGCGGCTCATTCGCCCTCGCCCTCGGGCTCCTCGCCGAGCCGCGTGCCCTGGTGGTGGAGCCTCGTGATCGTGTGCCCGAGCTTCTCCCGCTTCGCCGCGAGGTAGCCCGCGTTCTCCGGCTGCGGCTCCACCTCGATCGGCACCTGCTCGACCACGGTGAGACCGTACCCGTCCAGGCCGGTCAGCTTCCGCGGGTTGTTCGTGAGGATGCGGATCGTGGTCAGCCCCAGGTCGGCGAGGATCTGGTTCCCGATGCCCCACTCCCGCGCGTCCGCCGGGAAGCCGAGCTCGAGGTTCGCCTCGACGGTGTCCAGCCCGGCCTCCTGCAGCTCGTATGCGCGCAGCTTGTTCAGGAGCCCGATCCCGCGGCCCTCCTGGGCCATGTACAGCAGGACGCCGGCCCCCTCCTCCTCGATCCGCGCGAGCGCCTGCTCGAGCTGCTCGCCGCAGTCGCAGCGGAGCGAGTGGAAGACGTCCCCGGTCAAGCACTCGGAGTGGACGCGCACGAGGACGTTCTCCGCGTGCGCGACGTCACCCTTCACGAGCGCGACGTGCTGCTTGTCGGTGAGCAGCTCGCGGTAGGCGTGGGCCTGGAACTCGCCGAAGTCGGTGGGCAGGCGGACCGAGACGACCCGCTCGACGAGCTTCTCCCGGCGCCGGCGGTACTCGATCAGATCGGCGACCGTGACCATGCGCAGCCCGTGCCGCTCGCAGAAGGCGGTCAGGTCCGGAACGCGCGCCATCGTCCCGTCCTCGTTCATGATCTCGCAGACGACCCCGGCGGGGATGAGGCCGGCGAGCCGCGCGAGGTCGACCGCCGCCTCGGTCTGGCCGGCGCGCTGCAGCACGCCGCCGGGCTTCGCGCGGAGCGGGAAGACGTGCCCCGGCTGCACGAGGTCGCTCGGCGTCGAGCCGGGATCGATCGCGACCTGGATCGTCCGCGCCCGGTCGTGTGCCGAGATCCCCGTGGACACGCCCTCGCGTGCCTCGATGGAGACGGTGAACGCTGTCCCGAGCGGGGTCTCGTTCCTCTCCGTCATCGGCCGCAGGCCGAGCTCGTCGCAGCGCTCGGGCGACAGGCAGAGGCAGATGAGCCCGCGCGCGTGCGTCGCCATGTGGTTGATCGCCTCCGGCGTGACGAACTGCGCGGCGATGGTCAGGTCGCCCTCGTTCTCGCGGTCGGCGTCGTCGACGACGACGACGAACTTCCCGGAGCGGATGTCCTCGATCGCCTGCTCGATCGTGGCGAAAGGCGACGACGTCTCGGTCGCGTGCAGGTCCACGCTCACCTCCGGATCGTAGCCCTCACGGCTCGCGGGTCTGCAGGAGCCGCTCGACGTACTTCGCGAGCACGTCGACCTCGAGGTTCACCGGCTGCCCGGGCGCGAGGCGCGACAGCGTCGTCGCCTCGAGCGTGTGCGGGACGAGGGCGACCGCGAACGCGTCGGCCACGAGCTCGGCGACCGTGAGGGATACCCCGTCGACCGCGATCGAGCCCTTCTCGACGCAGTAGCGAAGCACGTCGTCGGGGGCCTCGACGAAAACCCGCAGACCGTCGCCCTCCGCCTCGACCGACTGCACCCGCCCGACGGCGTCCACGTGGCCCTGGACGTAATGGCCGCCGAGCGGCTCGCCGGCCCGTGCAGCCGCCTCGACGTTGACCGCGTCGCCCGCCGAGAGACCGCCGAGGGTCGAGCGCGCGAGGGTCTCCGGGACGGCGTGGAAGGTGAGCATTCCCCCGTCCAGCCCGTCCACGGTCAGGCAACAGCCGTTGACCGCGATCGAGTCGCCCGTACGCGTCCTGGCGGCCGTGGCAGACGCCTCGACGACGAGCCGGAGGCCGTCCCCGCCCCCCTCCGCGGACGCGACGGTCCCGAGCTCCCGAACGATGCCGGTGAACACCGTCGAAGGCTAGCCGCGAAACTCCGAGGCCATGGCGATCACCGAGCTGCTCGACGAGCTGAGACTGGCGCACCTCGAGCGCGGATCCGCCGTCGACCGACATCTGCAACCCGGCCTTCCGCGCGACGAGCTCCGACGGCGAACCCGCTCGCTCGGCCTGACGCTGCCCGACGACGTCGTGGAGCTGTACGCCTGGCGCAACGGTCAGGACGCCGACGCCGAGATGTCCGTGGATGCCCTGGTCTTCCGAGACCAGAAGTTCGTGGATGTTGCGGGAGCCCTCCGCGAGTACCTGCTCATCCAGGGGCACCACGCGCCGGAGGAGGACACGATCCCCTACGGCTTCGAGCTCGCCGAGGCGTTTCCGTTCGCGACGCACCTGGGGAGCTCGTACGTGATCGTGTGCGGTCCCCACGAGCTCGCCGGCCCACATCCTCATCCCATCGTGAGCGTCTTCCAGGGCGTCGATCTGTACTTCCACTCGCTCGAGACGATGCTCCGGACCTGTCTGGACTGGGTTCGCCATCCGAGCTGGGAGGCCGCGTCCACGCTTCCGGACGAGGTCGAGCGGGAGGTATGGCAACGCCACAACCCAGGTGTCTTCGGCTGGAGTCAGGGCTCGTGAACGTAGCCCTGTAGAAGCACGTCGGCTCCGATCGCCCGCGCCTCGAGCCGGGACAGCCGGACCGGGCTCGGGAGCCCTGCGAGCAGGCCAGGCCCTTCGCCCGAGAGCGTCGGCGCGACGAACACGAGCAGCTTGTCCACGAGGCCCTGCTCGAGGAACGAGGCCGCGAGCGTCGGGCCGCCCTCGAGGAGGAGCGACTGGACGTCCTCCGTCGCGAGCGCCTGGAGCTCCTCGCCGAGCGGGCCGGAGCGGAGCTCGAGCTCGGAGCCCTCGGGGAGCGGGCCCCGGCCGAAGGCGAGACGGCGCGGCTGGCGCAGGACGGGCACGTCACGGGCGTCGAGGGTGGGGTTGTCCCAGCGGACGGTGCCCATGCCGACCGCGACCGCGTCGGACCGTGCCCGCAGGAGGTGCACGAGGCGCCGCGACTCCTCTCCGGTCACCCAGCGCGACCCCGGGACCGTGACCCGCCCGTCGAGCGTGGCGGCGACCTTGAACGTGACGAACGGTCGCCGCTCGACGACCCACGTGCGCCACTCCTCGATCTGCTGCCGGCAGCGGAACGCGGGGTCGCCCTCCGCGAGCTCGACCTCGACGCCGCCGGCCCGGAGCCGCTCCAGGCCCCCGCCCTCGACCCTCGGATTCGGATCGCGCTGGCCCGCGACGACGCGGACGACCTCGGCCTCGAGCAGCGCGTCGGTGCACGGCGGAGTGTCACCGTGGTGCGCGCAGGGCTCGAGCGTCACGTACACGGTCGCTCCGCGCGCGCGTGCGCCGGCGACGGCGAGAGCATTCACCTCGGCATGGGCGCCGCCCTTCCGCTCGTGCCAGCCCTCGCCGACCACCTCACCGCCCGCGACCACGACCGCGCCCACGATCGGGTTCGGATGCGTCGTGCCCCTCCCCCGCTCCGCGAGCTCCAGCGCGCGCTCCAGGAGCCGTGCGTCCACGCACACGATCCTACGGACGCTCCGTACGCTCCCGCGCATGCGGGTCCCGCGCGCCCTCGCAGAGACCTGGAGCCACGAGCCCGAGTGGCTCGTCGCCCTGCCCCGGCTCGTCGCGGAGTGCGCAGAGCGCTGGTCGCTCGCGCTCGAGGAGCCGATCGACACCCCGCACTCGCTCGTGGTGCCGGCGGGGGACGTCGTGCTCAAGCTGAACGCGCCCTCTCACGCCGAGGCGGATCGGGAGGCAGACGCGCTCGCGGTCTGGGGCGGGAAGGGCGCGGTCCGGCTCGTCGCGCGGGACGACCACGCGCGTGCGCTGCTGCTCGAGCGCTGCAGGCCCGGGACCCGGCTCTGGGACGCGGACGAGGACGAGCTCGAGGTGGTCGCCGGACTGCTACCGCGCCTGCAGACGGAGGTCCGAGGCGCCCACGAGTTCACGCTCCTCTCCGACGAGGCCGACCGCTGGGCGGACGAGGTGCCACGCCGCTACGCGGCGGCAGGGGCGCCGTTCCCGCGCGAGCTGCTCGAGGCCGCGCTCGACGTCTACCGGACGGTCGACCGTGGCGCGGGCCGGCTCGTGAACCAGGATCTGCACGGCGGGAACGTGCTCCGGGCGGAGCGGGAACCGTGGCTCGTGATCGACCCGAAGCCGCTCGTGGGCGAGCGCGAGCTCGAGGCGACCGGGCTGCTCCGGAATGCACGCTCCGTCACGCGCTGGCTCGACGCGCTCGCCGGGCTCGGCCTCGACCGCGAGCGTTCCCGGGGCTGGGGCGTCGCGCACAACCTCGCGTGGGCGTGGGACGAGCGCCGAGGCTGGCTTGACGAGCACGTGGAGGAGGCGCGGCGCATCCTCACGGCGCCCTGAGCCGGGCGACGAAGAACCCTGCGGTGCCGTGCGCATGCGGGAGGGTCTGCAGGAACTCCGGCCGCTTCGGGTGCCGGAAGCGCGGCCACTCCTCCGCCAGCGATTCGTCGACGTGCAGCCCGGACGCGTCGACCACGGCCTCGGACTCGTCCGCGTTCACCGTGCAGACGGAGTACACGATCGTCCCTCCGGGCCGGACGCGCTCGGCGGCCGCCCGCAGCAGCTCGAGCTGGAGGCCGGGCAGCGGCTCCGCTCGCCAGCGCAGGTCCGGCCGGCGGTCGAGCACCCCGAGACCGGAGCAGGGGGCGTCCACGAGGGCCCGGTCGAACGCGTCCAGGTGGGGCGGCAGCGCCCGCCCGTCGGCGACGACCACGCGTACGTTCGACGCCCCCAGCCGACGCACCGTCTCCTCGAGCTCCCTCGCGCGAGCCTCGTTGACCTCGACCGCGACGACCTCGCCGCGGAGCATCGTGGCCTTGCCGCCCGGGGCGGCGCAGAGGTCGAGCGTGCGCTCGCCGTCCCGGGCACCGACGGCGAGGCCCACGAGCTGCGACGCGCGGCTCTGCGGCCAGATCCGCCCCTCCGCGACGGCATCCTCCTCGACGCGGTCGACGTGCCAGGCCCCGCGAATCTCGGGGTCCGCCCTGCCCTCGATCTCGCCGCGCACGAGCCGGACGACCCGCTCCGCGGGCTCGTTCTGCGCCCGCATGAGCGCGATCGCCTGCTGGAGCCCGAGGTCCCGCTCCCACACGTCGGCGACCCAGTCCGGGTACGAGTGCCTGAGCGCGGCCTCGCGCGCGGTGCCCTCGGGCAGCGCGTCGAGGAACGGGCGCAGGCCCTCCCCGAGACGGCGCAGAACCGCGTTCGTGAACGCGACGGCGCGCTCGAGCCGGGCGGAGCGGACGAGCTCGACCGACTCGTTCACCGCCGCGTAGCGCGGCACGCCGTCGACGTAGCCGAGCTGGTACGCGCCGAGCCGGAGGGCCGCGCGGACGGGCGGGTCGAGCCGACTCGCCTTGCGGCGCCCGAGCACCTCGAGCGCGTGGTCGAGCGTCCGCACGCGTTGAACCGCCCCGAACGCGAGGCGCTGCGCGAGGGCGTGGTCCCGGGCGTCCAGCCCGGACGCCTCCGAGCGAAGGGCCCGGTCGGCGTACGCGCCGTCCTCGAACACGCGGAGGAGGACCCGGAAGGCGGCCCGGCGGGCCGGGCTCACCGCAGCCCGCGAAGCCACGCTCCGTACTCCATGCGTCGTCCGCCGTCGGGCTGCACCTCGAGCGGGACGAAGGACCCGTCGTCGCCGACGCGCGCGCGCCAGACGGTGACTCCCCGTCCGTGCAGCTGCGCCCGGGCGCCGATGTGGGGCGAGAGGGCGCGCACGACGTCCACGAGCTCCCGCGCAGACCGCGAGAGAACGAGCTCCCGATCCTCGGGGCCGATCTTCTCGGCGTAGGTCACCCCGTCGTCGGGCTGTGGCCGGAACCGCGGGCGCTCGAGAACGGCGTCGAGGAGCTCGACCGCGACTCCGGCCGCGCGCTCGTAGACGGCGCCCGCATCGTCCTCGGGCGCGATCGGGAACGCCTGCTGCGCCGCGACCGGGCCCGCGTCCAGCTCCCGCACGAGGCGGATGACGGTGACCCCCGTCTCGCAATCGCCGGCCATGAGCGCGCGCTCCACCGGCGCCGCCCCGCGCCAGCGCGGAAGGAGCGACGGGTGCACGTTCAGCCACAGACGCTCCTCGAGGAGCGCGTCAGGGACGATGCGGCCGTACGCGACGGCGACCACGGTCGGCGCGCCGAGCTCGAGCCCCGGCTCGAGCCGCTCCGGCTGCAGCACGGGGATCCCCAGGCGCTCGGCGACCACCCTGGCCGGCGGCGGGGCGAGCTTCCGCCCGCGGCCCGCAGGCGCGTCGGGCCGGGTCAGCACGGACACGACCTCGTGCCCGGCGGCCAGTCGCTCGAGGACGTCGGCGCCGAAGGGCGCCGTTGCGGCGACCGCGATCCTCGAGCTCAACGCGTGCCGAGGACGGGCTGCGGACGCAGCTGCGCGAGCGCCGCGCGGCGCGACTCGGGGTCGGTGCGATCGATGATGAGGACGCCGTCCAGGTGGTCGAGCTCGTGCTGCACGATCCGAGCGGAGGGGAGCTGGAGCTCGAGCTCCACCCGGCTCCCGTCCAGGTCGAGCCCCGCGATCGTCACCGCGGACGGCCGCTCGACGGGCACGAGAACGTCGCGCAGCGACAGGCATCCCTCCTCGTCCAGCTCGGTCGTCTCCGAGCGGGCGGTGATCGCCGGGTTGACGAGGGCCCGGTTTTCGCCGTCGTCGACGAACACGAACAGGCGCCGGAGCACGCCGACCTGCGTCGCCGCGAGCCCGACCCCCTGGGCCTCGTGCATGAGGTCGGTCATGCGCGCCGCCAGCCGCCGCAGGTCGTCGTCGACCTCCTCGACCTCCCGCGCCCGCAGACGCAGGACCGGGTCTCCGTACTGCCTGATGCGCGCGAGCGCGAGCAGCCGTCGCGCCTCCCGCTCGAGCTCCTCTTCCTCCTCGTGCCCTTGGTCGTGCCCGTGGTCGTGGTCATGCTCGTGCTCGTGGTCATGCTCGTGCTCGTGGTCGTGCTCGTGGTCGTGGTCGTGCATCGCGCGGCGAGTGTAACCGCGCCTGCAGGCGGCTCACAGCGACTGCGGGTCGACGTCCACGACCGTGGCCAGGCCGTCGCGCCGCATCGCCGGCGCCGCCGCGGCGAGCAAGGACGCGGCGCGCGAGGCGAACGCTCGCGGCGCGACGGTCTTCGCGACCAGCTGCGCTCGGTGCCGGCCGCGCAGCCGGAGGAGAGGCGCCGGCCCGAGGAGCCGGACGCCGGGGACGCGCAGGGCTTCCCGGAGCTCTCCGAGCGCCTGCAGCGGCGCGTCCGGGCCGGGTCCCGAGACGACGATCGAGACGAGGTGCCGGAAGGGCGGGTACTCGAGCTCCCGGCGCCGTTCGAGCTCCTGCGCGAGGAAGCCCGCGACGTCGTGCCGGGTGGCGTAGGCGATCGGCGTCGCGTCCGGCAGAAACGTCTGCACGAGGACCCTGCCGGGAGCGTCCCGGCCGCTTCTCCCCGCGAGCTGCGTCACGAGCTGGAACGTCCGCTCCTCGGCCCGGAAGTCGGGGAGCGCCATCCCCGCGTCCGCGTCCACGACGGCGGCGATCGCGACCCCGGGGAAGTGGTGGCCCTTGGCGACCATCTGCGTTCCGACGAGCACGGCCGCGCGCGCGCGCGCGAAGCGCTCGAGGGCCGCTCGCAGCGCGCCGCGCTCGGAGGCGGTGTCCGCATCGAGGCGGAGTCGCTCGAGGCCAGGCAGGCGCCTCGCGAGCTCCGCCTCGAGCCGCTGCGTGCCGGCGCCGATGCGGGCGAGCTCGACCGAGCCGCATGCCGGGCACGCCTCGGGGCGCGGCTCGGAGTAGCCGCAATGGTGGCAGTGGAGGCGCTCGTCGCGGTGCAGCGTGAGCGCGATGTCGCAGCTCCGGCACCGTCTCGACGTGCCGCACGAGCGGCAATGGATAGCCCCCGACACGCCCCGCCGGTTGAGGAGCAGGATCGCGCGGCCCCCGTGCTCCTCGATCGCGGCGAGCTCGGCGAGCAGTGGCGCGGAGAGTGGGTAGCCCGCCTCGCGCCGGAGGTCGACGACGTGCACGGCCGGCAGCGGAGCGCCGATGCGCGCCGGGAGCCCCACCCTCTCGAGCCGCTCCCAGCTCTCCACGCGGGGAGTCGCGCTTCCGTACACGGCGACGGCTCCTTCCAGCGCGGCACGCTTCGCCGCGACCGTCCGCGCGTCGTAGCGCGGGTCCGACTCCTGCTTGTACGAGGCGTCGTGCTCCTCGTCCACGACGAGCAGCCCGAGCCGGCCGACGGGGGCGAAGACCGCCGAGCGGGCGCCGACGACCACGCGTGCGACGCCGGCCGCGATCCGCTCGCGCTCGTCCCGACGCTCGGCGTCGGTGAGCGCCGAGTGCAGCACGGCCACCTGCTCCCCGAAACGGGCCGAGAAGCGGCCGAGCGTCTGCGGCGTGAGCGCGATCTCGGGCACGAGGACGATCGCGCCGAGGTCTCGCTCGAGCACCGCCGCGCAGGCCTGCAGGTAGACCTCGGTCTTGCCGCTGCCGGTGGGGCCGTGCAGGAGCACGTGGCCGCCTCCGCCGTCCAGCGCTCGGACGACGCGGGCGACGGCCGCACGCTGCGCCGGCGTCAACTCGTCGGGGGGCGCCTCGCCGGGCAGGCCTTCCCGCAGCGCCGGCAGCCTGCGCTCCCCGCGCCGCGAGCGAGCCCTCGGCGCGACGAGCGCGAGCGCGCGCGACGGCGTGGAGCCGTAGTAGTCGGCGAGCCACAGCGCCAGGTCGAGAAGAGCCGGAGGGATCCGGTCCACGACCGGCCCGGTCTCGGCGATCGCGACCCCGGGAGGTGCCGCGACGCCGCGCTCGACGACGATGCCCCGTAGCCTCCTGCCGCCCAGACGGACCTCCACGACGGAGCCGCGCGCGGCGTCTTCCGGGACGTCGTACGTGAACGGCCGGGCGAGCGCGCGCGCCGTGACGAGGGGGTAGACCTCGGCGAGAGGCACGCGTGCGAGCGTACTCGCGACGCACGACCACGTTCCGTGGACTCGCCGGGGGGAGGCACGGAGGCCTCCCCCCGGCGGCACGGCTCACGCGCCGAGGAGCAGGCCGATCGCCCCGACGTCGATGTCGTGGGTCGTGGCCGCGTAGTTCAGGCGCAGGTTGAGCGTGATCGCACCGTCGACGACGACGCCGCCGACCGGGCTGACCGCGCACGTGGGCGTCGTGCTCGTCAGGTCGGTCGCGTCGTCGTGCACGACGAGCGCCGAGGGCGGTACCGTCTCCTTGCTGAGCCGGACCTGCGAGATGAAGCTCGTCGCGTCCTCCAGGTCGTAGCAGACCGTGACCTGCTTCACCTTCAGGTCGGACGGGAGGGCGAGCGCGAGGTCGACCCACTGCAGGTCGCCCGGCGCGGAGGCGGTGACCCGCAACGTATTGCCGGAGAACCCGCGCTCGAGCACGAGTCCCGGCTGCTCGACGGTCGCGTCGAGCGGGCTGATCCAGAGCGTCCGGTCCAGCACCGGCGCCGGAGGCCCCGGCGGCCCCGGCGGCCCCGGCGGGCCAGGCGGACCTGGAGGCCCTTGCGGCCCCGTCTGGCTCCACGTCAGCTCCTTCTCGCTCGGCAGGCACGCATTCGCGGAGGCGTCGATCACCCGGAGCTGACCGTTCACCTTCTTGTAGCAGCCGGTGATCGTGCCTCCCGGCCCAGGGATGGCCGCGAGCGCGACCGTCGCGGCAACGCCGAGCGCCACCGTGACGAGGCCGAGCGCGGTCGCTCTCCGCGGGAGCGAGCGAACGTTCATGGTCTCCCCTTCCCGTTGGAACGTGCGACTGCCCACGCCACGGCAGGTCGCGGAACGCGCCGCAGTGCGACGCTAGACCGCCCGCGCGACCGTGCCATCACCCGAAACGGTGCTCGGCGGCCACATCCGCTGTAAGGTTCCCCTTACATGCCCTGCTCGATGATCCGGCTCGAGGGCGTCAGCAAGCGCTTCGGGGAGGTCCTCGCCGTCGACGGGACCTCGTTCTGCGTCGATCGCGGCGAGGTCGTCGCGCTCCTCGGCCCCTCGGGCTGCGGGAAGACGACGCTCCTGCGCCTGATCGCGGGCTTCGAGCGCCCCGACGGGGGCTCGATCGAGGTCGACGAGCGGCGGGTCGCGGGCTCCGGCGCGTGGGTCCCACCCGAGCAGCGGCGGATCGGGATGGTGTTCCAGGACTACGCCCTGTTCCCGCATCTCACCGTCGCTGAGAACGTCGGCTTCGGCCTACCCCGGCGCGTTCGCCCGGGCCGCGTGCCCGAGTTGCTCGCAATCGTCGGCCTGGACGGCCTGGGGCCGCGCTACCCGCACGAGCTGTCCGGAGGGCAGCAGCAGCGAGTCGCCCTCGCGCGAGCGCTCGCGCCCGCACCCGAGCTCGTCCTCCTCGACGAGCCGTGGTCGAACGTGGACCCGTTCCTGCGCGAGTCGCTGCGCTCGGAGCTGACCGAGATCGTCCGGCCGCTCGGCGTTACCGTCGTCCTCGTCACGCACGATCGCGAGGAGGCGTTCTCGCTCGCCGACCGGATCGCGCTCATGCGCGACGGGCGCGTCATCCAGGAGGGGACCTCCGAGGACCTCTACTTCGCCCCCGTGTCGCGGTGGGCCGCCGAGTTCGTCGGCGCCGGGAACGTCCTCGCGGGCCGTGTGGTGCACGGCGTCGTCGAGACGCCACTCGGCCCCTTCCCCGCGAACGGGGCGGCGACCGACGGCTCCGCCCGCGTCCTCGTCCGTCCGGAGCTGCTCGAGCTCGAGTGCGATCCGGCCGGCCAGGGCGAGGTCGTCGCCCGGGAGTTCCGCGGGCACGACGTCTTCTACCGCGTCCGCATGGACGGCGTGGAGCTCGTCTCACAGCGCCCCTCGAACGAGGTGGTCCCGCTCGGCGCCCGCGTGTCGATCCGGCTCCACCCGGGCCGGGTGCCCGTGCTCCGCTGAGCGTCGACTCCTGTCGATCTCATATGTAAGGTGCCCCTTACACCACGGCTGGGGTGGCCCTTACATGGATGTCCGAATGAAGTCGATCGCAGTGCTCGCGGCCCTCGGGGCGGCGCTCGCCACCGCAGGCTGCGGCGGAGGCGACGAGACGCTCACCGTGTACTCGGGGCGCGAGGAGGAGCTCGTCGCCCCCCTCTTCGAGCGGTTCACAGAGGAGACCGGGATCGAGGTCGAGGTCCGCTACGGGGACAGCGCGGAGCTCGCAGCCACCATCGCCGAGGAGGGCGACAACTCGCCGGCGGACGTCTTCTTCGCCCAGGATCCCGGGTCCCTGGGCGCGGTCGAGAGCCAGCTCGACGTGCTGCCCGACGAGGTCCTCGAGCGGGTCGACCCCCGCTTCCGGGACGCTGACGGCCGCTGGGTCGGCACGTCGGGTCGGTCGCGCGTCATCGTCTACAACACCGATGCGGTGGCCGAGAGCGAGGTCCCGGACTCCGTCTTCGATCTCCTCGACCCCCGCTGGGAGGGGAGGATCGGCGTCGCGCCCACGAACGCGTCGTTCCAGGCGTTCGTGACCGCGATGCGGCTCGCGGAGGGGGACGAGGCGACGCGGCAGTGGCTGCTCGACCTGAAGGAGCTCGGGCCGCGGATCTACGAGAAGAACACGCCGATCGTCGAGGCCGCCGCCGCGGGCGAGATCGACCTCGGCCTCGTCAACCACTACTACCTGTACCTCGTGCGCGAGGAGCAGCCCGACGCCCCCATCGAGAACCACTTCCCGGATGCCGGCGACCCCGGGGCCCTCGTGAGCGTGGCCGGCGCCGGAGTCCTCGCGAGCGCCGACGGGAGCGAGGATGCGACCCGGTTCGTCGAGTTCCTGCTCTCGGACGAGGGCCAGCGGTTCTACGTGGACGAGGCCGAGGAGGCGGAGTACCCGCTCGCGGCCGGCATCGACGCGAAGCCGGGCCTGCCCCCGCTCCGCGAGCTCGAGGGCCCGGACGTCGACCTCACGAGCTTCGGCGCCGAGCACGAGGCGACGATCGAGCTCCTGCGGGAGACCGGCTACCTGACGTGAGCACGCGGGCGGGCAGGGGCGCGGAGCGCGACGCTCCGCTCCCGCTCGTCCTCGTCGCGGGGGCCGTCGTCGCCCTCCTCCTGCTGCCGCTCGCGTACCTGGTCGTCCGGGTCGCGAGCGGCGGCAGGCTCCTCGAGATCCTGGGCGAGGCGACCACCTGGCGCCTCGTCCTGAACACCGTGCTCCTCGCCGGCGGCGTCGTGACGAGCTCCGTCCTCGTGAGCGTGCCGCTCGCCTGGCTCGTCACGCGGACCGATCTCCCCGGACGCAGGCTCTGGGCGGCGGCGGCCGCCCTTCCCCTCGTCATCCCGAGCTACGTCGCCGCGTTCTGCCTGCTCGGGTTCTTCGGGGAACGGGGGCTCCTGAGGGACGTCCTCGGCGTCGAGCGGATGCCCGAGGTGAAGGGCTACTGGGGGTCGCTCGTCGCACTCACCCTGGCCACCTACCCGTACGTGTACCTGCTCGCGCAGTCGGCGTTCCGGACGCTCGACCCGTCGGCCGAGGAGGCCGCACGCGGGCTCGGCGCGTCGCCGACCCGGACGTTCCTGCGCGTCACCGCGCCCGCGCTCCGGCCCGCGGTCGGCCTCGGTGCGCTCCTCGTCGCGCTGTACACCCTCTCGGACTTCGGAGTCGTGTCGCTCATGAACTACGACACGCTCACCCGGGCGATCTACGTCCAGTACAGGAGCCTCTTCGACCGCGCCCCGGCGGCCACGCTCGCGCTCCTCCTCGTGGCGCTCACCGGCGTCGCACTCGTCGTCGAGTACCGGATCCGCCAGCGCGGCCGCCTGTACCGCTCCGGCCCGGGGACGAAGCGGCCCGGGCGGCCGGTGCGGCTCGGCCGGTGGACGGCGCCGGCGCTCGCGTTCTGCAGCGCCGTCGTCGGGCTCTTCCTCGTGCTCCCCGCAGGCGTGCTCGCGTACTGGCTGGGCCGCGGCATCGCGAACGAGCGCGGCCTCTCCGTCCCCTGGTCTGAGGCGCTCGGCTCCCTGACCGCCTCGGCGCTCGCGGCGGTCGCCGCCGTCGTGGCCGCGCTTCCGGTGGCGGTGCTCGCGCTCCGCTACCCGTCCCGGGCGTCGAGAACGCTCGAGCGCCTCTCCTACGCCGGCAACGCGCTCCCCGGGCTCGTGATCGCCCTCTCCCTCGTCTTCTTCGCAGCCCGCTACGCGTCCCCGCTCTACCAGACGCTCGCGCTCCTCGTCTTCGCCTACGTCGTACGCTTCTTTCCGCAGGCTCTCGCCGGCATCGAGCCCGCGCTCGAGGCCGTCAGCCCGCGACACGAGGAGGCGGCGCGCAGCCTGGGCGTCGGGCCGGTCCGCACGTTCGCGCTCGTGACGCTGCCGCTCGTGCGCTCGGGTGCGCTCGCCGGGGGGGCCCTCGTCTTCCTGTCGGCGATGAAGGAGCTCCCCGCGACGCTGCTCCTGCGCCCGATCGGGTTCGAGACGCTTGCGACGGAGATCTGGAAGCTGACGCAGGTCGGCGCCTACTCGCAGGCGGCCGTGCCGGCGCTCCTGCTCATCGTCGTCTCCGCTCCCGTCCTCTACCTCGTCTCGTCGGACCGCCGCTTCGAGTCCGGCGCCTCCGGCTAGCTAGTCTCCTCCCGATGGCACCGCCGCACGGCCACTCCGTCGACGAGTACCTGGAGACCATCTACTTCCTCGCGTTCCCGATCGGGGAGTACCGGCCCGCAACCGGATCGACGGCGATCGCCGCCCGTGTGGCCGAGATGCTCGGGGTCTCGCGCGCCTCCGCGGGCGAGATGCTGAAGCGCCTGGAGGCCGAGGGCCTCGTGGAGCGCGGCGAGCAGAAGGAGGCGATCCTCACGCCCGAGGGGACCGAGCGGGCGCGGCGCGTCGTGCGCAAGCACCGCATCATCGAGCGCTTCCTCACCGACTTCATGGGCTATACGGCCGCGGAGTCCCATGTGCACGCGGACGAGCTCGGCGACACGTTCACGGACGAGATGATCGAGCGGATCAACGACCGGCTCGACCACCCGGACCGCTGCCCGCACGGCTGGCCCGTCGACACCGAGTTCGAGCAGTCCGAGAACGCGCACCTCGTCCCGCTGGCGGAGCTCGCGCCCGGCCGCGACGCCGAGATCGTCAGACTCGCCGAGCACGACGGGGACCTCCTGCACTGGTTCTACGAGGAGGGTCTCGTCCCCGGCCGGCGGGTCACCGTCCAGCGGGCCGAGCCGGCCGCCGGCGAGCTCACGATCTTGCTCGAGGGCGCTGAGCGCCCGATCGCCGAGAAGGCCGCGGACGGGATCTACGTCCGCGCAGCCGCCTAGCCGCTTACGAAACCCTCACCGCCCCTTTGCGCTGCCCTCAACGGATGGTGCGAGCATCCGCCCGGCAGATCGACGAAGGGAGACGGGGATATGAGAGCGAAGCGCGCCGCGTTCGCGGCGCTCGTGGGAGCGGGAGCGATGCTCGTCGGCGGTGGGGTCGCGCTCGCCGAGCGCGGCGACGGCGACCGCAGGCAGCGGTGCGACGACAGGATCGCGCGCGTGGCGGAGCGGCGCGGCGTCTCCGCCGAGGAGCTTCGAGCCAGGATCGAGGCGAGGCTCGCCGCGCGCGTCGACCGGGCGCTCGCGGCGGGGCGCATCTCGTCCGTGCGGGCGGCCCGGCTGAAGGAGCGGATCGCGGACGGTCGGGTCTGCGCCCGGCCCGCCCTCGCGATCCGGCTCGCGAAGCGCGGCCTGCTGCGCGCGGCCGCACGGTACCTGGAGCTGACGGCTGCACAGCTGCGCGAGCAGCTGCCCGGGACGTCGCTCGCCGCGCTCGCGGCGACGGAGGGCAAGAGCATCGACGGCCTGACGGCTGCGCTGCTCGCCCCGGCGCAGTCCCGCCTGGAGCGGGCTGTCGAGCGGGGGCGCATCAGCCGTGAACGGGCGGCCGCGGCGCTCGAGCGGCTCGAGGCCGCCGTCGACCGTCTCGTCACGAGGACCTTCCCGGCGAGGTAGCCCGTCACGAAGGTGCCGGGAACGTGCACGGGGTCCGCGCGGCGGGCCCCGTGCGGTTCTTACGCTCTTCTTACCCGGGTCTCATGCGCCTCTCAGGAGCGGGTGCTTCGATGGGAGGCGTACCTGCTCCTTCCGACCGGCCCTCCACGCAAGGCCCGCCCCGGCGGGCCTTCGCGGTTCTCAGGCTCGCGTCTCGCTGAGCACGCCCGCGGCCTGCCGGAGCGTGTCCGCCCGGTCGGTGCGCTCCCACGTGAAGTCGCGGTCGTCCCGGCCGAAGTGCCCGTATGCGGCGGTCTTCGCGTAGATCGGGCGGAGCAGGTCGAGGTCGCGGATGATCGCCCCCGGGCGCAGGTCGAAGTGCTCGGAGACGAGCTCCTCGATCCGCGCGAGCGGGATCGTCTCCGTGCCGAAGCAGTCGACGTTCACGCTCATCGGGTGTGCGACGCCGATCGCGTACGCGACCTGGAGCTGGCAGCGGTCGGCGAGACCGGCCGCGACGACGTTCTTCGCGACGTAGCGGGCGGCGTACGCGGCCGAGCGGTCGACCTTCGTCGGGTCCTTGCCCGAGAACGCGCCGCCACCGTGCGGCGCCGCGCCGCCGTACGTGTCGACCACGATCTTGCGTCCCGTGAGGCCGGTGTCCCCCATCGGGCCCCCGATCACGAACTTGCCGGTCGGGTTCACGTACAGGAAGTCCTTGGCGCCGAGCCGCGCGGGGTCGTACAGGTTGCGGAAGTCCGCGTGCAGGATCGGCTCGACGACGTGTTCCAGGAGGTCGGGCTTGAGCATCGTGTCGATGTCGAGGCCGTCCCGGTGCTGCGTCGAGATGAGCACGCGCTCGACCTCGACCGGCCGCTGGATCCCGTGCTCGTCGATCTCGTAGCGCACCGTCACCTGCGACTTCCCG
>Ga0208654_1000021_pt1 | contig 18646 bp, 20 predicted proteins | sample MayberryNE_Catta_3_FD_185657 | JGI IMG/M metagenome (GOLD analysis project Ga0208654, IMG submission 185657) | Natural and restored wetland microbial communities from the San Francisco Bay, California, USA, that impact long-term carbon... | ecosystem: Environmental > Terrestrial > Soil >...
TCCACGCGCGCAGCCTACGACCGCACGGGGCGCGTCGAGCGAGGGTCGCGGGCGAGTATCGTCCGGCAACCGGGGACCTGCGGCTCCGGTCGTGAGCGGGGCGCCGCTTGCCCCGCCCGAGCCCGCGGGCCCGGAGGGGACCTTCTAGCCCGTCCGGGCGGACACTCCGGAGACGCGGGTTGCGAATGGTCGGTATTTCCCGTATGTTCAGCGATCATCGACCGTTACCCGGACTACGAGCTCGACGACGTGCTCACCGTCGAGGCGCCGAACCAGCTGCGCGCTCTCGCCGATCCGCTGCGCGCCCGGATCGCGACGTTGCTGCGCGAGCGGGCCGCGAGCACGACGGAGCTCGCGGTCGCCCTGGAGACGCCGAAGGGAACGGTGGGCCACCACCTGAAGGTGCTCGAGAGGGCCGGCCTCGTGCGCGTCGTCCGCACGCGCAAGGTGCGCGCGCTGACGGAGAAGTACTACGGCCGCGTCGCCCGCCTCTTCGTGCTCAAGGGGGACGAGTCCACCCCCGACGATCTCCGCGGCGGCGCGATCACGGCGTTGATGCTCCGCCAGGCGGCCGACGAGGCGATCGCTTCCGGCGCGGTCGAGAAGGACCAGTCCGCGTTCGTGCACGTCCGGCTCACGCCGAAGGACGTCACCCGGTTCCAGCGACGGCTCGCCCGCCTCGTCGCCGACCTGCAGCGCGACGAGGTGCCCGAGGGCGAGCTGCACACGCTCGCGTACGCCTTCTTCGGCTCGACGATCGCCCTGCCGGAGCGCCGGGATGCGTAGCTTCTGGCCGAGGGGCGGCCTCTGGCGCCACCCGGACTTCCTGAAGCTGTGGTCGGCCGAGACGATCAGCCAGTTCGGCTCGACGATCGACGACATCGCGTTCGCGCTCGTCGCGATCCTCGTGCTGGACGCGAGCGCGTTCGAGGTCGCGGCGCTCGGCACCGTCCTCTTCCTCCCGTTCATCCTCTTCACCCTGCCCGCAGGGGTGTGGGTCGACCGCCTTCCCCGGCGGCCGATCCTCATCGTCGGCGACTTCGGCCGCGCGGCCCTGTACGCGACGGTGCCGATCGCGTACGTCGCGGACGTCCTCACGCTCTGGCAGCTGTACGCCGTCGGCTTCCTGGTCGGCGTCTTCCAGGTCTTCTTCGACGTCGCGTACATGTCGTACTTGCCCTCGCTCGTCGAGCGCGACCAGATCGTCGAAGGCAACTCGAAGTTGGAGATCAGCCGCTCGGCCGCCCAGATCTCCGGCCCGGGGATCGGCGGGATCCTCGTGGAGATCCTGACCGCGCCCTACGCGGTGCTCGTGGACGCGCTGAGCTTCGTCGCGTCGGGCGCCTTCCTGCTCGGGATCAAGAAGCCCGAGCCCAGGCCCGAGCGGGCGATGGTGACCGGTCGCAAGGCCAGCATGCGGCACGAGCTGAAGGAGGGGCTCCGCCTCGTCCTCGGCAACCCGAACCTGCGCGCGCAGGCCGGGTGCACGGCGACCTCGAACCTCTTCTCGAGCGTCGGCTTCTCGATCCTGCTCGTGTTCGCGGTCCGCGAGCTCGAGCTCTCGCCCGGGGTCATCGGCTTCGTCTTCTCCGTGGGAGCCGCCGGCTCCCTCGTAGCGGCGCTCACCGCCACGCGGATCTCACGCCGCTTCGGGATCGGGCCGACGACGATCGCCGTCGCCGCGCTCTTCGGCCCCGCGATGCTGCTCGTCGCCTTCGCGCCGCCGGGGAACGCCGCGATTCCCTTCTTCGTCGCGGCGCAGCTCGTCTTCGGGTTCACGGTCGTCGTCTACAACATCGTGCAGGTGAGCTACCGCCAGGCCATCTGCCCACCCCGGCTGCAGGGACGCATGAACTCGGTGATGCGCTTCGTCGTCTGGGGCACGATCCCGATCGGGACGCTGCTCGGCGGGGCCCTCGGGTCGACGATCGGGCTGCGGGAGACGATCGTCGTCGGCGCGGTGGGCGGCGGCCTCTCCGTCCTCTGGATCGTCTTCTCGCCCCAGCGGCACCTGCGCGAGATGCCGGAGCCACTCGTGGACGAGCCCCTCCAGGCCGACCTCGGCCCCGAGGTGCCGGGCGTCGGCGACCCGCTCCCGTCCGAGTCGCGCTGACGTGAGGTGGTGGCCGCAGGGCGGGCTCTGGCGCCATGCCGACTTCCTCAGGCTCTGGTCCGCGGAGACGGTCAGCCAGGTCGGCACCCAGATCTCGCAGCTCGCGCTCCCCCTCGCCGCCATCCTCGTCCTCGACGCGAGCGCGTTCGAGGTCGCGCTCCTCGGCACGATGCAGTTCCTCCCGTTCGTGGTCTTCGCGCTGCCCGCGGGCGTGTGGGTCGACCGCCTGCGCCGACGGCCGATCCTCGTCGCCTCGGACGTCCTGCGCGGGCTGCTCCTGGCCAGCGTCCCCCTCGCGCACGCCGTCGACGCGCTCACGATGTGGCAGCTCTACGCGGTCGTGTTCGGCGTCGGCGTGGGGACGGTGTTCTTCGACGTCTCCTACCAGTCGTACCTTCCCTCCCTCGTCTCCCGCGAGCAGCTCGTGGAGGGGAACTCGAAGCTCGAGATCAGCCGCTCGGGCGCCTTCGTCGCCGGCCCCGCGCTCGCCGGGGTGCTGGTCGGGGCGATGACGGCTCCGGGCGCGATCCTCGTCGACGCGCTCAGCTTCGGTGCGTCGGCCGCCTTCCTCTTCCGCATCCGTGCCGTCGAGGAGGCGCCCGCGCCGGCTGCCCATCCGAGCCTCGTACGGGAGCTCCGCGACGGGCTCCGCTACCTGCTCGGGCATCGGTACTGGAGGCCGTTCGCGGCCTCGATCGCCACCTCCAACTTCTTCGGACAGATCGCATTCGTGGTCTTCCTCGTCTACGCCGTGCGCGTGCTCGACCTCTCGCCGCAGCTGATCGGCCTCGCCCTCGTCCCGGTCGGGGTCGGCGGGCTCGCCGCGGCCGTGCTCGTCGGTCGCATCACCGCGCGACTCGGGGTCGGCCCGACGCTCATCGGGGCGGCGCTGGTCTTCGGCCCGGCCACGCTCGCTCTGCCCCTCGCGCCGGTCGGCTTCCCCCTCCCCGTCCTCATCGCGGGCTTCGCGCTTCTCGGGTTCGGCGGGATCGCGTTCAATGTCACCGGGATCAGCCTCGTGCAGACGCTCACGCCGGAACGCCTGCTGGGCAGGCTCAACGCGACGCGCCGCTTCCTCGTCTGGGGGGCGATCCCGCTCGGGAGCCTCGTCGGCGGAGTGCTCGCGACGACCATCGGGCTCCGCCCGACGCTCTTCGTCGGAGCGATCGGCTCCTGCCTCTGCTTCGTGCCCATGCTCCTGTCGCCGGTCCGCTCCTTGCGAGAGATGCCCACCGAGCCGGAGACGGACCCGTTCCACCTGCCGCTCGGCGCCGCCGCGGCGACGCCGGCCGCGGCGAGGCTCGATGCCTGAGCTGCCGGAGGTCGAAGCGTGGGTGCGGGAGCTCGACCCGCTCGTCTCGCGCTCCCCGGTCGTCCGTGCGGGCCCGGCCCACGTCGCCACGCTGAAGACGATCGACCCGCCGCTCTCGGCGCTCGAGGGCAGACGCCTCGCGGGCGCGGCGCGACGCGGCAAGAACCTGCTCTTCCCGACGGAGGACGGAGACCTGGTGCTGCGCGTCCACCTGATGAGCGCCGGGCGGCTGCGCCACCTCGCACCGGGCGCGAAGGGGCCGAAGACGCCCATGTTCCGCCTCCGCTTCGGTGACGGCGCGGAGCTCGTCCTCACCGAGGCCGGGAAGAAGAAGCGGGCTGGTGTCTGGCTCGTCACGCCCGGCGGGCTCGAGACCGACCTCGGGCACCTGGGGCCGGACGCGCTCGAGCTCGACGCCGCCGGGCTCGCGGAGATCCTCCGCGCCGAGCGCCGGCAGCTCCATCCCCTCCTCCGCGACCAGCGCGCCCTCGCCGGCATCGGCCGGGCGCACGCGAACGAGATCCTCCTCCGCGCACGGCTCTCCCCATTCAAGGCCTCGACCGAGCTCACCGACGAGGAGGTCGCCCAGCTCGCCGCCGCCATCCGCGAGGACCTCGAGCGAGCGCTCGAGCTCCGTGAGCGAGGGAAGGGGGACCGGGACGTGTACCTCGTGCACGACCGCCTCGGCGAGCCGTGCCCCCGGTGCGGCACGCCGATCGCCCGCGTGGACTTCGAGGAGCACACGATCTACTACTGCCCGCGCTGCCAGACCCAGGGGCGGATCCTCAAGGACCGGCGCCTTTCGCGCCTGCTGCGCTAGAGGCGCGGTGCTAGCGTGCGCCCGATGGCCGAGGTCGCACGCGTCGACGAGGATCTCCAGGCCTCGGCGCCGGAGATCGCGCTGGCGCTCTCGAAGGCGGGCGTCAGCGGCGTCCAGAAGGCGGTTCGCATCCGCCGCGGCTCGGCCGAGACGGTCATGGCCGCGGTGATCGACTGCACGGTCGACCTCGCGGCCGACCAGAAGGGCGTGCACATGTCGCGCTTCCCGGAGCTCTTCGAGGAGGCGATCGACCTCGTCGTCGGAGGGAAGCAGGGCCTGCTCGTCGAGGTGCTCGCGGAGGAGATCGCGAGCCGCGTCGTCGAGCGGCAGCAGGCCCTCAAGGCGGAGGTCTGGATCCGCGCCCAGTGGCCGATCCACCGGCGGACGCCCGTGACCGGGCTCGCCACCCAGGAGATGGTCACGCTCTGCGGGATCGCGGCGGCGTCGGCGGCGGGGGCTCGTCGCGTGGTCGGCGTGGAGGCGACGGGCATCAACGCCTGCCCCTGCGCCCAGGGGCTCGTGCGGGGACGCGCGAGCGAGCGGTTGCTCGAGGCCGGGTTCGAGGACGGGGACGTCGAGCGCATCCTCGAGCTCGTGCCCCTCGCGACCCACAACCAGCGCGGCCTGGCGTCCCTGTACGTGGGCACGGAGCAGGACCTGGACGCCGAGCTGCTCGTCGGCATCGCCGAGAACTCCATGAGCGCCCCCATCTACGACCTCCTCAAGCGGCCGGACGAGCTCTTCGTCGTCGAGCACGCGCACCTCCAGCCCCGGTTCGTCGAGGACTCCGTCCGCCACTCGCTCCGCGACGCGCTCGCGACGCTCACGGAGCTCGAGGACGCCGACTTCCTGCTCGCCCGACAGACGAACTTCGAGACGATCCATCGCCACGACGTCGTCGCGGAGCGCTTCGGCACGGCCGGGGAGCTGCGCGGTGAGCTCCGCACCGGCTCCCCGAGCACGCGCCAGACGACGCTCGCCGCCTGGCTCGCCATCTAGATCACGCGCGCCGAGGGCGTCGCTCGAAGCGGTGCTCCGTCCCCGCCGCAAGGCGGCGCACGTTGTGCCGGTGGACGAACACGATCGCGACCGTCCCGGCGGCCGCGAACGCGAGCACCGGCCACGGGGCGCCAAAGAGCCAGACGAACAGGACGAGCGCGAGCGCCGTCACGATGGAGGCCACCGAGGCGTACCGCGTGAGCAGGAAGACGCCGACCCAGACCCCGACGCATGCGAGCGCGGCGAGCGGGGCCAGCGCGAAGGTCGCGCCGCCCGCAGTAGCGACCATCTTCCCTCCCTTCTCGAAGTGCAAGAAGACCGGGCGCGCGTGGCCGACCATGGCTGCCGCAGCCGCGAGCACCCCGACGAGCGCGCCGCCCGCCCAGATGCCGAGGAGCGCGGCGACGAAGCCCTTGGCGACGTCGAGCAGCGCGACCGCCGTGCCGAGCCGGCGTCCGTATACCCGGAAGACGTTCGTCGCGCCGACGTTCCCGCTGCCGCCCTGCCGGATGTCCTCGCCGCGGAAGAGCCGGGGCAGCCAGTACCCGAACGGCATGGAGCCGAGGAGGTACCCGCCGACGATGGCGAGCGCCTCCGGCACGGCCTACTCCACGGGGATGTTGTACGACCGGGCCCAGTCGTTCACGACGGCCCAGTCGAGGTTCCGGAGGAACGCGTCGATGTACGCGGCCCGGTCGGTCTGGTAGTCGAGGAAGTACGCGTGCTCGTACACGTCGAGCGCGACGAGCGGGGATGCGTTCCACACGGGGAAGGTGTTCTGGGCGTCACCGACGTAGTTGAAGAGGCGAGCCTCGTCCCAGTCGTACGCCGTCCACGCCCAGCCGCGGCCGGCCATCCCCGTCGCGGCGAGGTCGGCGCGCCAGGCCTCGGCCGAGCCGAAGTCGCGCTCGACGAGCGCCCCGAACGGCCCGTCCGGATCGCCGCCCTCCCCACCAAGGTGGGCGAAGTAGATCTCGTGGTTCTTGATCCCGCCGATGGCGAACGTGAGGTCGACCTTCAGCGCGCGGAGCTCCGAGTAGACCTGGTTCGCGGAGCCGAGATCGACCTCGCCGAGCAGCCCCAGGATCTCGTTCCGCTTCGCGACGTAGCCCTGGTAGAGACGGTAGTGGGCCTCGATCGTCGTCCGCGAGATGCCGTCGAGCTCGCTCAACTCCGGCCGGAGCTCGCGGGGCCTGATCTCGACGAAGTTCGCCATGCCGGTTTCCTCCAGGTGCGAGGCGGGAACGCGGAGGAGCATATCCTTCTCCCCGAGTCGACCCGTCAGGAGAGGAGCAGGTCATGGCGTACAGCGTTCCCGACCTTCCGTACGCGTTCGACGCGCTCGAGCCGCACATCGACGCGAGGACGATGGAGATCCATCACGACAAGCACCACGCGGCCTACGTCGCGAACCTGAACGCCGCGCTCGAGGGGACCGAGTGGATGGATCACCCCATCGAGTCGGTGCTCGCGAACCTCGACGCGCTCCCGGAGGACAAGCGGATGGCCGTCGGCAACAACGGCGGGGGGCACGCCAACCACTCGCTCTTCTGGGAGATCATGTCGCCGGAGGGCGGCGGCGAGCCCGTCGGCGCGCTCGCGGACGCGATCTCGGAGACGTTCGGCAGCGCGGACGAGCTCAAGACACAGGTGAACGACGCCGGCGTCAAGCGCTTCGGCTCGGGCTGGACGTGGCTCGTGTGGGACGGCGGCGGGCTGTCCGTGAAGTCGACTCCGAACCAGGACACGCCGATCATGGACACCGAGGTACCGCTGCTCGGCATCGACGTCTGGGAGCACGCGTACTACCTCGCCTACCAGAACCGGCGCCCGGACTACCTCGAGGCCTGGTGGAACGTCGTCGACTGGGGCGCGGTCGGCACCCGCTTCGACGAGGCGCGCTAGGGCTGCGGGCCAATCCGCACGGGCGGGGCGGTCGTAGCAGGAGGGGATGACCGCGTTCGCGCTCCCGTCTCGTGCCGTCACGACCGCACCCGCGAGGATCGAGAGCGTGGACCGCCGCGAGCCAACGGACGGCGAGCTGCTCGAGCGCATCGGCCGGGGAGACCGGCCCGCGTTCGAGGAGCTGTACCGCCGCTACGTCCGCGCCGTCCTCGCCCTCGCGCTTCGCCGGATCGGCGACCGGGGTCGTGCGGAGGACGCCGTCCAGGATGCCTTCGTCTCCATCTGGCGCTCGGCGCGCACGTACGACCCCGGGCGCGGTCCCGGGGCCCCGTGGTTGTACGCGGTCGCGCGGAACGCGATCACCGACGGGCTGCGCCGCGCGCCCGACCCGACTGCGGAGCTGCAGGACGGCCCGGCGAGCGATCCCGACCCGTCCGAGCGCGCGCAGCAATCCTGGACGGCGTGGCGGATCCATCGCGCGCTGGAGGTGCTTCCCGAGCACGAGCGCCCGCTCATCGAGCTCGCGTACTGGCGGGGCCTCTCCCAGAGCGAGATCGCCGACTCGCTCGGTATACCCCTCGGAACGGTGAAGACGCGAACCCGCAGCGCGCTCGCGCGCCTCGCGGACGAGCTCGACGGAGACCTGCGATGAGCCCCGCACCCGACTTCGACGACCTCGTCGGCTCGGACCTCGAGCCCGAGGAGCACGCGCGGCTCCTGCGGGTGCACCAGGCGCTGCTCGCGGCGGGTCCGCCCCCGGAGCTGGGTCCCGGGACGTCTCCCCCGGCGACCGGCGAGGTCGTGCCTCTCCTCCCGAGGCGCAGACGGGGAATGCTGCTCGCGCTCGCGGCCGCCCTCGGCGTGCTCGTCTTCGCCCTCGGCGTGGCGACCGGAGTGGCGAGGGACGAGCCGGGAACCTTCGACGTCGTCCACATGGCCGGAACTCCCGCCGCGGATGGCGCGCGGGCGACGATCGAGCTCTTCGACGTCGACGAGGCCGGCAACTGGCCGATGGAGATGCGGGTCGAAGGGCTCGCCCCGTCGGCCAGCGGCAGACCGTTCGAGCTCTGGCTCACGAACGGCGGCCGGCCCGGCGCGCTCTGCGGGACGTTCCTCGTCGAGGAGGACGGGACGGCGATCGTCCCCATGAACGCGCCCTACCGGTTGACCGACTTCGACGGCTGGGCCGTCGTCGAGGAGGGGTCGACGACCCCGCTCCTCGTGACGTGATCCCGCCGACGGGCCGGGGCGAGGCCCTAACCCTCCTCTAGTTCCACGTCGAGCACGGGCTGCACCACTAGATACGCCCCCACCGGATCGGACCTCGCACCTGTGGACGGATCGACGCTCTGTTTCCACGCTTACAGTGCCAGGCACTGTTAAGAGAGAGGCCCGCGCCGCGGCGGCCGGGCAGCGCGCTATCGTCGCCGCGTGGGCTCCGACACGAGCGGCGGGCGTCCCGTGCGGACGCAGTACGAGGACTTCGTGCGCCACGTCTTCGAGCACGGCGTCCCAAAGCAGGACCGCACGGGCACGGGCACGGTGAGCGTGTTCGGCCACCAGATGCGGTTCGACCTCTCCGAGGGCTTCCCGCTCGTCACCACGAAGAAGGTGCACTTCCGCTCGGTCGCGTACGAGCTGCTCTGGTTCCTCCGCGGCGACTCGAACGTGCGCTGGCTGCAGCAGCACGGCGTCACCATCTGGGACGAGTGGGCGGACGGGGACGGCGAGCTCGGCCCCGTATACGGCGTGCAGTGGCGGAGCTGGCCGACGCCGGACGGTCGGCACGTCGACCAGATCGCCGAGGTCGTGCGGCTGCTGCGCGAGGACCCGGACTCGCGCCGCATCGTGGTCAGCGCGTGGAACGTCGCCGACCTCCCCCGCATGGCGCTCGCGCCCTGCCACGCGTTCTTCCAGTTCCACGTCGCGCGGCCGGAGGGCGCAGGGCGCGGCCGGCTCAGCTGCCAGCTCTACCAGCGGAGCGCCGACGCCTTCCTCGGCGTCCCGTTCAACATCGCGAGCTACGCCCTGCTGACGCACCTGCTCGCCCACCAGTGCGACCTCGTCGTGGGCGACCTCGTCTGGACGGGCGGCGACTGCCACGTCTACGACAACCACCGCGAGCAGGTCGAGGAGCAGCTGCGCAGGACTCCGTACCCGTTTCCGACGCTGCGGCTCCGGCGCCGCCCTCCGTCGATCTTCGAGTACGGGTACGAGGACTTCGAGGTCGTCGGCTACGAACACCATCCGGCGATCCGCGCTCCCGTCGCGGTGTGACCGCGTGAAGGTGACGCTCGTCGCCGCCGTGGCGCGCGGCGGCGTGATCGGACGCCACGGCTCGGTCCCGTGGCATCTTCCCGAGGACCTGCGGCGCTTCCGCCAGCTCACGACCGGCCACGCGGTGGTGATGGGCCGGCGCACCTGGGACTCGCTGCCGGAGCGCTTCCGGCCGCTGCCCGAGCGCCGGAACGTCGTCGTCACGAGGAACGAGGCGTGGGCCGCGCCCGGAGCCGAGCGCGCGGGCTCGCTCGAGGACGCCTTGCGCCTCCTGGACGGCGCGCGGGAGGTGTTCGTGATCGGCGGCGCGGAGATGTACGCCGCCGCGCTCCCGCTCGCGGACGAGCTCGCGCTGACGGAGCTCGACCTGGAGGTGGACGGAGACGCGTTCTTCCCCGCCTGGGACCGCGAGGGGTTCACCGAGGCCTCCCGGGAGGAGCGCGTGTCGGCCGACGGCGTGCCATTCGCATTCGTCGTGCACCGGAGAAGCGGCTCGAGTTGACCCGGGCCGCGTGCGACGGGCAGCATGTCGCGGTCATGGGCACCGACCTCCGCGCCGCACGGAACGAGCTGGACGCCGGCCTGCCGGGCCTCCGCGCCCAGAGCACCGACCGCGGGACGCTGGAGCTCATCGTCGTCCGGCCGAGCGAGGGCGAGCGCGAGATGCCGCCCTCGGCCGAGCTCACGGTAGGGCACGGGCTCGTCGGCGATCGCTGGCTCGCGAGCGCGGGGCGCCGCATGGACGCCGCAGGCGCGATCGACCGCGCGAACCAGCTCACGCTCATGTCGACCCGGATGCTCGCGTTGATCGCCGAGCCGGAGCGCTGGCCGCTCGCGGGCGACAACCTCCTCGTCGACATGGGCCTCGACCGGTCAGGGCTCCCGGCCGGAAGCAGGCTCGAGATCGGGGACGGCGTCGTGATCGAGATCTCCGAGGAGCCCCACACGGGCTGCGCGAAGTTCTCCGCGCGCTTCGGGAGCGACGCGTTGAAGTTCGTGAACTCGCCCGAGGGGCGCGAACTGCGGCTGCGCGGGGTCAACGCGTTCGTGGTCGAGCCGGGGACGGTCTCGACCGGCGACGAGATCCGCCGGCTCTAGACGGCCGTCGCCAGCTCGAGCGCGGCCTCGCGGAAGACCTCCGTGTGCCGGTCGACGTCCGCGTCGGTCGTCGCAGGGGACATGAGAGCCATGTTGTGGAACGGTGTCAGGAGGATCCCGCGGTTCAGGGCGTGGAGGTGCATGTACCGCTCGAGGCCGAAGTCGCCCGCAGCATGCGCCTCCGCGCCGTTCCTCGGCCGGTCGGGACCGAACAGGTACTCCGCCCGGCAGCCGAGGCGCGTGACGTGCCAGGGCAGCCCGGACTCCGCGATGCCCGCCTCGACCCCGTCCGTCCAGCGCGCGGCGAGCGGGATCATGCGTTCGTACGCCTCCGCGGTCAGCACCTCGCCGAGCGTCGCCCGCATCGCCGCCAGGGAGAGCGCGTTCGCGGCGAGCGTGCCCCCCACACCGCCCACGTCCACGTCCTCGAGCTCGATCGTCCCCTCGAGACGCGTTGCGACCTCGTCCGAGAACCCGTACGCGGCGGCGGGGATCCCGCCGGCGATCGGCTTCCCGATCGTCACGACGTCGGGCTCGAGGCCGTGCGCGGCCGTGAAGCCGCCCGGCCCGCAGCAGATGGTGTGCGTCTCGTCGATCGCGAGGAGCGCGCCGTGGCGTCGCGTCAGCTCGCGCAGCGCGTCGTGGAAACCCGGCTCGGGATGCACGATCCCCACGTTGGTCAGCGCCGGCTCGGTCAGCACGAGCGCGACGTCGCGCCGCGCGAGCTCCCGCTCCAGGGCATCGACGTCGTTGAACTCGACGACGCGCGTCGTCTCGGCGAGATCGACCGGCGGCCCGAGGTTCCCGCTCCGTGCGACGACCTCGCCATCCTGGAGCGTCGCGAACGTCTCGTCGACCGTGCCGTGGTAGCACCAGTCGAAGACGAGGATCTTGGATCGGCCGGTCAGGTGGCGCGCAAGCCGGATCGTGAACCGGTTCGCGTCCGTGGCGGTCAGCGCGAACTGCCAGGAAGAGACGCCGAAGCGGCGGGTCAGCTCGTCCGACACGGCGAGGGCGTCCTCGCTCGGGAGCATGAGCGTGATCCCCTTCGCGGCCTGCTCGGCGATCGCGCGGAGCGTCGGCTCGGGCGCATGCCCGGTCATGGCCCCCGTGTCCCCGAGGCAGAAGTCGACGTACTCGATGCCGTCGACGTCCCTGAAGCGGGCCCCGCGAGCCTCGCGCACGAAGACCGGGAAGCCGCCTGGCCACTTGCGCATCCAGTGCATCGGAACGCCTTCGAAGAGGGACTCCCGCGCCTGCGCGGCGAGCTCGCGCGAGCGCGGATGGCTCTCCGCGAAGCGCGCCTCCTCGCGCGCCTGCAGCTCAGCGAGCCGCGACCGCTGCACGTGCGCCGCGCTCGAGCACGGCCTGCCCAGCGTCCGTGATGGTGACGAGCGTGCCCGCGCCGTCGCGCCGGACCTCGACGAGCCGGTCCGCGAGCGCGTCCTCCCACACGGACAGCCGCGGGCAGCTCGTCCTCCACGCCTCCATCGTCTCGCCGTACGTCCTCGGGCCGGCCGACACCCACGCGAGGAGCTCCAGCGTCGACGCCGGCGCCTCTCCCGGCGCCGACGCGCTCACGCGACTCGCCGGATGGAGAGGACGCGCGCCTTCCAGGCGCCGCTCGGCGCCTCCACCTCGACGACGTCGCCGATGCCGGCACCCATCAGGGCGCGGCCGAGCGGCGAGGTCGGGGCCACCCCTCCCACGGCGGAGATCTCGACCTCCATCGTCTCGCCGTCGTCGTCGGAGATCTCCACCATCGACCCGACCCCGACGTGCTCGTCGGTCTCGTGCTCGACGGTGATCGAGTGGCTGAGCCGCTCCTTCAGGAGGTGGATCCGCCGCTCGAGGAGGCCTTGCTCGTTCTTCGCCGCGTGGTACTCGAAGTTCTCGGCGATGTCGCCGAACTCGCGCGCGTGCTTGATCGCCTCAGAGATCGCCTTCCGCTTCGGGCCCTCGAGGTCTGCGAGCTCGGACTCGAGCTCGGCGCGCTGGGCCGGCGAGAGGTACTCGGTCCTGTCCTCGCTCACCGTCCTAGGCTATCCGTCCCCGGCCACGGGTTCACTCCCTGGACACTCGGGCGAGCCGGCGGCAGGACGAAGTCCACACTTCTTCGACGAGGGGCGTGCGCTCCGCGAGGTCGCTGACTACGCTCCTCGGCGAGCGACCTGCGGGAGAAAGGAGCGAGGGTGGCGACCGACCTGGAGCGGTTCGTCGAGGCCGACGGGCGGGCACAGCTCGTGGAGGAGGTCCGGCGGCGGATCGACGCCGACGGCATCCGCTACGTCTACTACCAGTTCCCCTCGGTCACGGGCCGGATCATGGGCAAGGGCGTCCCCGCGCAGCACTGGGAGACGATCGCGACCAAGGGCTTCCAGCTCGTGTACGGGGCCACGGCGAACCTCTTCACGGACCGCCACGGCAACTACATCGGGTACGGGCCCGAGGCCGCGGAGCTCATCGGCATCCCCGAGCCCGAGACCTTCCAGCCACTTCCGTGGGACGAGAAGGTCGCGCGCGTGTGGTGCGTCTGCTTCCGAAACCGCGAGGAGCGGGAGGACCCCGGCGCGTTCCTCACCTCCGACTGCCGCGGGAACCTCAAGCGCCTGCAGGCCGAGTTCGAGGAGGCAACCGGGCTCCATCTCCGCTCCGGCACCGAGCCCGAGATGATGTGGCTGAAGCTCTCGGAGGACGGCACGCCCTCGGTGGAGGGCATGACGAAGCCGTACTGCTACCACATCGACCAGTTCTCCGAGCTCCAGCCGATCATCCACCGGGTCGTCGAGTACTCGCAGGCGATGGGGCTGGACATGATCCAGGGCGACCACGAGGACGCGCCCGGCCAGATCGAGCTGAACTTCGGCTTCGACCGAGCCGAGCGAACCGCGGACAACCTCTCGACGTTCAGGCAGGTCTGCAAGGCCGTGGGTCGCGAGCTCGGCGCCTTCCCGTGCTTCATGCCGAAGCCGTTCATGGGCGTCTCCGCCAACGGCTGCCACCACAACATCTCGCTCTGGCGCGGCGACGAGAACGCGTTCATGCCCGACACCGACGACCTCCAGCGCCCGAGCAAGCTCGGCCTGCACGCGATCGGCGGGATCATGGAGCACCTCGCCGCGCTGACGGCCGTCACCGCCTCGACCGTCAACTCCTACCGCCGGCTCTGGGACACCGGCTTCTGGGCTCCGGTCTTCGCCGACTGGGGCTACCAGAACCGGACGACCGCGCTCCGGGTCTCCGCGCCGGGCCGGTTCGAGTACCGCTCCGTCGACTCGGCCGTGAACCCGTACCTCTCGATGGCCGCGCTCATCGCGGCCATGCGGGACGGCATCGAGCGGGAGCTCGACCCCGGCGAGCCGGAGGAGCGGAACATCTACGAGGCGATGGAGGCGGGCAAGGACGTGAAGCGCATCCCGATGACGTTCGGGGACGCGCTCGACGCGCTCGAGGCGGACGATGTCGTGAAGAGCGCGCTTCCGGGCGAGATGTACCGTGTCTTCATGCACTACAAGCGTGACGAGTGGGAGCGCCACTGCGCCACCGTCACGGACTGGGACGTCTCCGAGTACCTCGACGTGCTCCCCTGACGCATGTGCGGGATCGCCGGAATCATCTACCGGGACGGGTCGCAGCACCCGATCGGTGACGAGATGACGCGGATGCTCCAGTCGATGAAGCACCGCGGCCCGGACTCGACCGGCTACGCGCTGTACGGGTCGTCGGAGAACGGCGGGCTCGTCATGCGCTACAAGCTCGCGGACGCCAACACGCCGCGCGACTTCGAGTTCGAGGACCGCCTCCGGCGGCACCGGTTCGAGGTCGAGTCGCGGCTCGCCGCGCTCGGCGCCCGCATCCACGAGGTCGAGGAGGAAACGCCGTACGCGTTCCGCGTTGCGTTCGAGTACGACGGAGACCTCAAGCTGCTGGCGGACTTCGTCGAGGACATCCCCGAGGCGGAGGTGCTCTCGCTGGGCCGCACCCTCGAGATCGTGAAGGACCTGGGCGACGCGGCGACCGTGCACGAGCAGTACGGCCTCGCGACGTTCACCGGCACGCACGCGATCGGGCACGTGCGCATGGCGACCGAGTCCGAGGTCGACATCGCCGGTGCGCACCCGTACTGGGCGTACCCGTACTCGGACGTCGCGGTAGTGCACAACGGCCAGCTCACGAACTACTTCATGTGGCGAAGGCGACTCGAGCGCGCCGGGCGCCGCTTCATGTCCGAGTGCGACTCGGAGATCATCGCCGTGTACCTCGCGGAGGAGATGTCCAACGGCGCCACGCTCGAGGAGGCGATGCACCGCTCGCTCGACGAGCTCGACGGCGTCTTCACCTACATCGCGGTCACGAGGGACCAGCTCGGCGTCGCGAAGGACGAGCTCGCCGCGAAGCCGCTCGTCCTCTACGAGTCGGACGACCTCGTCGCACTCGCCTCCGAGGAGATCGCGATCCGCGCGGTCGTGGACGGCGAGATCGACACGTACGACCCCTACGAACGGGAGGTGCTCGTGTGGCAGCGGTAGCCGGCGAGAAGCGGATCACGTACGACGCGCGCGGCCTCGCGGAGCCCTTCGCCGAGGTGCCCAGGGTGTCGGAGATCGACGGCACGCGGGCGCGCTTCGACGCGCAGAGCCTCACCACGCGGCAGGTGAACCTCGAGCTCCGCTGGCTCCTCTACGAGCAGGGCGTGCAGGAGGTCGAGGTCGCGAACCCGGGGTCGAAGCACTCCCTCGGCGTCGGCATTCTGACGCGGTGCCGGATCCGCTTCGCCGGCAGCCTCGGCTACTTCGGTTGCGGGCTGATCGACGGTCCCGAGATCCACGTCACGGGCCGGGTCGGCTGGTCGGCCTGCGAGAACATGATGTCCGGCGTCGTCGTCGTGGAGGGGAACGCCGGCTCGCTCACCGGCGCAGCGCTCCGCGGCGGGGACGTCGTCGTCAAGGGCCGCGTCGGGGCGCGGAGCGGGATCGACCAGAAGGGCGGCACGATCCTCGTGGTCGGCTCGGCCGGCTCCATGACCGGCTTCATGATGCAGCGCGGGCGGATCATCGTCTGCGGCGACGTGGGGCCCGGCCTCGGCGACTCGATGTACGACGGGACGATCTACGTCGCCGGCACGGTCAAGTCGCTCGGCATCGACTGCGTCCCGGGCGAGTGGACGGACGCCGACACGGAGCTCGTCGAGCGCAAGTTCCGGATCTACGGACTCGGGGCGCCGCCGACGCTCCAGAAGTTCGTGTGCGGGAAGGTCCTCTACAACTACGACTCGCTCGAGCCGGCGGAGAGGAAGCTGGTGATCTGATGGCCGACGAGACCGCACCGTCGGGCAAGAACGTCCTCGGCCGGAGCCGCATCTTCACGCCGGAGGTCATCGACGACATCCACGTGAAGTCCGAGCTCGGCCGCTACCGCATGCGCGGTTTCTCGATCTTCAAGCCGATCCCGCACTGGGACGAGCTCGTCTTCCTCCCCGGCACGCTCACGCGCTTCGTGATCGAGGGCTACCGGGAGAAGTGCGACACGACGACCGTCCTCGGAGCGCGCTTCGCGCGGAAGCCGCTCGAGCTCGACATCCCGATCTACATCACGGGGATGAGCTTCGGCGCGCTCAGCCTGGAGGCGAAGATGGCGCTCGCCAAGGGCGCGTCGATGGCGGGGACGGCCACCTGCTCGGGCGAGGGCGGGATGATCCCGCCCGAGCGCGACTACTCGACGAAGTGGTACTACCAGGTGATCCAGAGCCGGTACGGGTTCAACCCGCACCACCTGATGCTCGCGGACGGGGTCGAGTTCTTCATCGGCCAGGGCTGCAAGGTCGGTCTCGGCGGGCACCTCATGGGGCAGAAGGTCACCGAGCAGGTGGCGGAGATGCGCTCCCTCCCGGCCGGGATCGACCAGCGCTCGCCGGCGCGCCACCCCGACTGGCTCGGCCCGGACGACCTCTCGCTGAAGGTGCAGGAGATCCGGGAGGCGACGGACTACCAGGTGCCGATCCAGCTGAAGCTGGGCGCCGCGCGCGTCTACGACGACGTGCGCATGGCCGCCAAGTGCGGGCCTGACGTCATCTACCTGGACGGCGCCGAGGGCGGGACCGGCGCCGGCCCGCACGTCGCGACCGAGGAGACCGGGATCCCGCTCATGGCCGCGATCCCGGAGGCGCGCCGCGCGCTCGAGGACGTCGGGCTCGCGGACGAGATCGACCTCGTCGTCGCGGGCGGGATCCGGAACGGCGCGGACGTCGCGAAGTGCCTCGCGCTCGGCGCGAAGGCGGTCGCGATCGGGCACTCGGCGCTGATGGCGCTCAACTGCAACAAGGAGCTCCCCGGCGTCACCGACTACGAGGGGACGGTCGGCGTACCGGCGGGACAGTGCTACCACTGCCACACGGGGCGCTGCCCGGTCGGGATCACGACGCAGGATCCGGAGCTGCGCAAGCGCCTCGTCGTCGAGGACGCGGCGGAGCGGGTCTACAACTTCCTGACGGCGATGACCATGGAGCTGCAGATGCTCGCTAGGGCCTGCGGCAAGACGAACGTCCACTCCCTGGAGCCGGAGGACCTCGCCGCGCTGACGGTGGAGGCGTCGGCGATGGCGCGCGTGCCCCTCGCGGGGACGAGCTACACCGTCGGGCAGACCGAGCACGAGATCCTCGCCGAGGTGAAGCGGCTGCTCGCGATCAAGGCCGAGGAGGAGCTCCAGGCGCACCACGCGGAGAACGTCGAGCACCTGCGGGCGATGGAGCGCTGAGCGATGGCCGACGAGCGCCACGAGCTCGCCTACTCCGAGCCCGAGAAGACGAAGTCGCTCGACGCGGAGTTCCTCTCGGGCCACCGCTTCCCGTACCAGGAGGACCTGTCGCTCGTCGAGGGCGTCGATCTGCTCGCCGCGACCCCCGGCGAGGACCTGAACTGGCTCGAGGACGTTCAGCTCCTCGAGGAGGACGGCGTGCCGGCGGTCTTCGACCGCTACTCGAACTCGTTCCTCAAGATCTACTTCCCGATCCCGCCGGGCCGCGAGGACGAGCTCGCGCGCAAGGCGCTGATCGCGCACCTCCAGTCCGGGAACTCGTATGGCATCCAGCTCAAGGAGGTGCACACGAAGTTCCCGCAGCCGGAGCTCGGGCCGTGGGTCGAGGGGTCGAGGACGGTCGGAGCGGAGTGGCGGCCCCCCGTGCTCGAGGGCTGGGAGAAGCCCGCGGGGCACTAGGCGGGGCACTCGTCCGGAGCGCGGCTCGCCGGCCAGCACCCGGCTGGTGGGCCCGACCTCGGACACTCCCGGCTCGGCGCTGCCTCGCCGTGCGCGTCTGGTCGGTGGACGCGAGGAACTGCTAGCGTCGTCATCTGCGTAGCGCAACGTTGTTGTCGAGGAGGCAATAGTGCAGCTGCCCGGACGCGCCCCCTACGTCGTCGTCGGCGCCGGCATCCACGGGCTCTCGACCGCCTTCCACCTCGCGCGCGAGCTCCGGTCCCGCGGCCTCGGCTCCGGCGAAGAAGTCCTCGTCCTCGACAAGACGGGGCCGGGCGCCGGGGCGTCCGGGATCGCGTGCGGGGTCGTTCGGAACAACTACTTCCAGCCGGCGATGAGCGAGCTCATGCAGGCGTGCGTCGAGGTGTGGGAGTCGGATCCCGAGGCCTACGCGTACAACCCGGTTGGGTACATCGCCCTCGGGGCGTCGCGCCAGGAGGCGGACCTGGCCGCGACCTACGAGCGCCAGGAGCGGATCGGCTACGGCTCCGAGCTCGTCGTCGGCGAGGCCGAGGTGGACGCCCACATGAAGGCGCTCTTCCCCGACTGGCGGGCGGGCGGCGTGACCGCCTGCCTGCACGAGCACCGCGGGGGGTTCGCGTTCAACCGCGAGTCCGTGCTCGGGCTCCTCGCGAAGGCGGAGGGAGAGGGCGTGCGCGTCGTCTCGGGGGTGGAGGTCCGCGGGTTCGAGCCCGGGCCGGGCGACGAGGTGCAGGCGCTCGCAACGAGCGCCGGGCGTGTCGAGGTCGGGGAGCAGGTCGTCGTCTGCCCCGGCCCCTGGGCGAGGAGGCTGTGGACGATGCTCGAGCTGCCGCAGACGATCGACGTGACGACGCCCTCGGGCGAGGTCGTAAGGGACCGCCCGATGTGG
>Ga0208654_1000022_pt1 | contig 18144 bp, 16 predicted proteins | sample MayberryNE_Catta_3_FD_185657 | JGI IMG/M metagenome (GOLD analysis project Ga0208654, IMG submission 185657) | Natural and restored wetland microbial communities from the San Francisco Bay, California, USA, that impact long-term carbon... | ecosystem: Environmental > Terrestrial > Soil >...
CGACTGCTCGTCACCGGGGGCGCCGGGTTCATCGGCTCCAACTTCGTCCACTACTGGATCGAGCGGCACCCGGGCGACCATGTCGTCGTCTACGACCTGCTCACGTACGCCGGCAACCGCCCGAACCTCGCGGCCGCCGAGGACCGGATCGTGTTCGTCCAGGGCGACATCTGCCACCGCGAGCTCGTGGAGAGCACGCTTCGGGGCGAGCGGATCGAGGTCGTCGTGAACTTCGCCGCGGAGTCGCACAACAGCCTGGCCGTCGTCGATCCGACGCGGTTCTTCCGCACGAACGTGCTGGGGACGCAGACGCTGCTCGACGCGGCGCGCGTAGCGGGCGTGCAGCGGTTCCACCACGTCTCGACCTGCGAGGTGTACGGCGACCTGCCCCTCGACTCGGACGAGGTGTTCACGGAAGAATCTCCGTATCGCCCGCGGACGCCCTACAACGCCTCGAAGGCCGGAGCCGACCACGCGGTCCGCGCCTACCACGAGACGTTCGGGCTCCCGGTCACGATCACGAACTGCTCGAACAACTACGGCCCCTACCAGTTCCCCGAGAAGGTCATCCCGTTGTTCACGACGCACGCGCTCGACGACGAGCCGCTGCCGTTGTACGCGTCGGTCGGGCACAAGCGGGAGTGGCTCCACGTGCTCGACCACTGCTCGGCGATCGACCTCGTGCTGCGAGGTGGCGGCGAGGGGGAGACGTACAACGTCGGCTCCGGCGTGGAGGCCACGATCGAGGAGATCGCCGACCTCGTGCTCGAGCTGACGGGGAAGCCGTCCTCGCTGAAGACGATCGTCCCGGACCGCCCGGGCCACGATCGCCGGTACCTCCTCGACTCGACCAAGATCCGCGAGGAGCTCGGATGGGCCCCGGAGCACGGCTGGCGCGAGGGGCTCGCCGAGACGGTCCGCTGGTACGAGACGCAGCGCGCCTGGTGGGAGCCGCTCCGGGGCCGCGCTCCGGTCGTCGAGACGGCCTGGCGCTGACCCCTGCCGGCCGGCGGACGCTCTCGCCTCAAGCCCGGCAGAGCGATGCCGACAACACAGTTGGTTAACCCGTTGGAGCTAGCCTGAGCTGCGGCCGTGCGCCTCCCACTCGCCTTCATCCCGTTCGTGCTCGTCCTCCTCGCGTCCGCGGCGCCCGCGCAACCGGTCCAGCCCGCGCCCGAGACCGGAGACCCGCTCTTCGTCGTGTCGGGGCGCGGCTGGGGGCACGGGGTGGGAATGAGCCAATGGGGCGCCCTCGGCCTGGCGAAGGCCGGCCGCTCGTACGGGCAGATCCTCGCCCACTACTACCTCGGAACCGAGCTCGGGCGTGCGGGGACGAAGAAGGTGCGGATCCTCCTCGCGGAGGGACGGCGGGCGGTGACCGTCTCGTCGGCGGTGCCCTACCGCGCGGAGGACGCGAGCGGTGCCGCCTTCCGCATCCCAGCCGGCCCGCTCCAGCTCGGGCGCAGGCTCGTCGTCCGCTCCGAGGACGGCCGCGCCCGCGCCGTCTCCCCCCTCGTCGTCCGGCCCGGGAAGGCCGCGGCGCTCGCGCTCGACGGGCGCCTCTACCGCGGGAGCCTCGAGATCGCCGTCGACAAGGGCTTCCTCCGCGTCGTCAACATCGTGCCGCTCGAGAGCTACCTGGAGGGCGTGGTCGCCGGCGAGATGCCCCACACGTGGCCGTCCGAGGCGCTCCGCGCCCAGGCGGTCGCGGCCCGCTCGTACGCGCTCGCGACCCGGGTCAAAGGGAAGCCGTTCGACCACTACGCGGATCCCCGCAGCCAGGTCTACCTCGGCGTCGCGGGCGAGAAGCCACGGACGACCGAGGCCGTGCGCACGACCGCGGGTCAGGTCCTGCTGTACGGCGGCCGGGTCGCGACGACCTACTACTTCTCCACCTCGGGCGGGAGGACAGCGAGCGCGGAGGACGTCTTCGGCTTCTCGGTGCCCTACCTCGTCTCGCGTCCCGATCCGTGGGACTCCGCGTCGCCCTACCACCGCTGGGGCCCCGTCCTCCTGGACGGCGCGATGTTGCAGGAGAGGCTCGACGCGGACGGTCGCGTGCTCGACGCAACCGGCGTGGCGACGCCCTCGGGGCGGCTGCGCTCGCTGCGACTGCAGACGAGCGCGGGCACGACGTCGATTCCCGCCACGGTCGTCCGCACCGCGCTCGACCTCCGCTCGACCTGGCTCACCGTCGGCGTCCTCAGGCTCGACCAGCCGACCGAGCCGGTCGTATTCGGCTCCCCGCTCCTTCTGACCGGAGTCGCCCGCGACCTCGCGCGGCCCAGGCTCGCCTCGTCGCCGGACCTCGGGGGCACCTGGACCGAGCTGGGGCGCCTCGCGAAGGCCGCGAACGGCGCGGTCTCGCTCGAGGTCTCCCCGACGAGGACGACCCGCTACCGGATCCAGGTGGAGGGCGCCGCGTCACCCGAGATCGTCGTCGAGGTCGCGCCCCGGGTGCGGCTGCGGCAGCCCGGGGAGCCCGGTGTCCTCGCCGGCACCGTGCGTCCTCCACTGCGCGGCGCGCCGGTCTCGATCGAGCGCCGGCGCGGTACGGAGTGGGCCCGGGTCGCACGCTCGTCCGTCGACGCGACCGGCGCCTTCCGCGCGGAGCTCGCGCTCCAGCCGGGGAGCTACCGGGCCAGGGTGGCGAAGACCGGGAGCTGGGCGGAAGGCGTGTCTCCGGGCCTCGAGGTGAGCGGATGAAGCGTGTGGGGGTGCTCGTGGCGGTGCTCGTCGGGGCGCTCTGGCTCGCGGCACCCGCGGTCGGAGCGCGGTACGCGGTCGGCCTCGCGCGCGGGGCCGATGCCGAGGCGGTCGCCGACGCCGTCGAGCGGCGGACCGGGAACCGTCCCGCGCGGCTCGGGCGCATCCCGGCGCTCGTCGTCGACGCGTCCTCCCGACGCTCGCTCGAAGGGATCGCCGGCGTCCGCTACGTCGAGCGCCTCGGCACGCGCCGTCTCGCGCTCACGCCGACCGACCCGCTGGTTCCCAAGCAGTGGTACCTGACCCAGAGCCGGTTCTACGAGCCCTGGCTCACGCTCCCGGCGCTCGAGCCCATCCCGGTCGCCGTCATCGACTCCGGCGTCGATGCGACCCACCCCGACCTCGGGGGCAGGATCCTGGGCTCGAAGAGCTTCGTGGGCGAGCCCGCGACGACGGACTCGTTCGGTCACGGCACCTTCGTCGCGGGGCTGATCGCGGCCGGGGTCGGCAACGGGATCGGCATCGCCGGGCTCGCGCCCTCGGCCGAGCTGCTCGTGGCGAAGGTGGTGACGAAGTCGCGCACGATCCCCATCGAGGCCGAGGTCGAGGCGATCCACTGGGCGGTCGAGAACGGCGCGCGCGTCATCAACATGAGCCTGGGCGGCGTGCGCGACCCGCTCGACCCCGACCGCGACACGTACTCGCGCCTGGAGGCGGACGCCGTCGCCTACGCGGTCTCGAACGGCGTCGTCGTCGTTGCGGCCGTCGGCAACTCCGACCAGGCGCCGGAGAGCCCGTGGCGCTACGCGAGCTACCCGGCCGCCCTGCCCCACGTCGTGGGCGTGAGCGCGGTCGGCGAAAACGGCGCGGTGCCGAAGTTCTCGAATCGGGACCTGATCTACAACGACCTGGCCGCGCCCGGCGAGCGCATCCTCTCGCTCCTCCCGCGCCCACTCACCGCACGCTTCCCCGCGTGCTCGGAGCAGGGGTACTCGAGCTGCGGGCCGGACGAGTACCGCGAGGCGCAGGGCACCTCGTTCGCCGCGCCGCAGGTGAGCGCGGCGGCCACGGTCCTCCTCAGCCTGCGGCCGACGCTCCGTCCCGAGCAGGTCGCGGCGATCCTGCGCGCCGCCGCCGTCGACCACACGCCGACCACCGGCTGCGCGGGCTGCTCCGTCGGCCGCGACTCCCTCTCGGGCTGGGGAAGGCTGGACGTGGCGCGGGCGATCCGCGCCCTGCAGGATCCGCTTCCCGCGTCGGACCGGTACGAGGCGAACGACGACGCCGGCCCGCGCTCGTTCACCCTGACCGGGACGACGCGCAGGATCGACGCGACGGTCGACTTCTGGGACGACCAGGACGACGTCTACGCGATCCGCCTTCGCCGCGGGCAACCCGTGTACGTCGGGCTCAAGGGCCCGAAGCGCGGCGTCGACCTCAGCCTCGCGTTTTGGCTCCCCCGGACGACGTCGATCAACGACGTCGCGAGTGTCCGTCTCCGCGCCCGCGTGTCCGCGCGCCTCGGCGCGCGGCAGTGGTTGTCGTACCGCGCCCGGAGGGCGGGCACGTACTTCGTGCAGGTGCGCATGTCGAGCGCGGGCAGCGCCCGCTATCGGCTGACGGTCGTCAAGGCCTGACGCCGCCTACGGCGGTGCGAGCAGCTCGTCCTCGGGCACCGGGCGGAGCACCCGCGCCGGATTCCCGACGACGATCACGCCCGGCGGCACGTCCCTCGTCACCACGGCGCCGGCACCGACGAACGCCTCCTCGCCGATCTCGACCCCGGGGCAGAGGACTGCGCCCCCGCCGACGCGCGCGCCGCGCCGGATCGTCGGGCCCCGCAGAAGCTCGAGCCGCTTCTCGGTGCGCCCCATGAAGTTGTCGTTCGTCGTCACCACGCACGGGGCGACGAACACGTGCTCCTCGAGCACCGAGTAGGCCGTGATGTACGCGTCCGCCTGGATCCGGGTCATCGCGCCGACCGTCGTGTCGTTCTCGACGAGCGAGCCCCGGCCGAGGACGACGTCGTCGCCGATCGTCACCCGCTCCCGGACGCAGGACTGATCGCCGAGGATCACGCGAGCGCCGACGGACGTGCCCGCGAACACGATCGCCCCGCTCGAGACGATCGTCCCCTCGCCGATCTCGGCGGGCGGGAGCGGCTCGCGCTTCGCGGTGGAGCGGGGCGAGAGGACGGGCTGCTTGCCCACGACGGCGTGCTCGAGCACGCGGACACCGTCGCCGAGGACCGTCCCCGGATGGACGATCGCGGTGGGGTGGACCTCAGCGGCCATCGAGGGACGCCGTCAGGCGCTCGAGCACGCGCACGACGCGCGCGCCGTCCTCGGCGACCTTCCGCCGGTCGCCCTTCCCCACGACGAGGTCGAGGAACGCTGCACACTCGAGCCGCAGCGGCTCGTCGCTGGCGATCTTGGGGCTGAAGATGTCGCCGGTCCGCGTCCGCCACTCGCCGTACGTGCTCCCGACCTCCGGCTCCTCGGGCGACTTGTCGTAGACCGTGACCTTGCGGTCGAGCTCCATGTCGTCGAACACCGCCATCTTCTCCCTGCCCACGACGGTGATCTTGCGCATCTTGTGCGGGTCGAGCCAGGAGAGGTGCATGTGCGCGATCTTCCCGGAGGGGAAGCGGAGGTAGCAGAAGACGACGTCCTCGACCCCGGGCTGCAGGAACGCGCGCCCGAGCGCGACCGCCTCCTCGGGCTCCTCCTCGAGGAGATGGAGCACGACGGAGAGGTCGTGCACGCCGAGCGACCAGAGGGCGTTCTCGTGCGAGCGCACGACCCCGAGGTTCTGGCGGTTCCCGTACACGCAGAGGACCTCGCCGAGCTCGCCCCCGTCCACGAGCTCCTTCAGCTTCCGCACGCCCGGGTGGTAGAGGAGGAGGTGGCCGGGCATGAGGACGAGGTCGCGCTCCGACGCGAGTGCGTTGAGCTCGTCGATCTCGGCGCCGCGCATCGCGGGCGGCTTCTCGACGAAGACGTGTTTCCGCGCCTCCAGGACCTGCTTCGCCAGCGGGTAGTGCGTGGGGACGTCCGTCGCCACCACGACCGCGTCGAGCGCGTCGTCCTCGAGCAGATCGTCGAGCCGTTCCGTGAAGCGGGCCGCCGGGTAGCGGCCACGTGCGTCGTCGAGGCGGTCTGCCCGGGAGTCGCACACCCACGCGAGCCCGGCGAGCTCGTCGAAGTTGCGCGCGACGTTCCGGCCCCACGGACCGAGCCCGACGTGACCGATCCGGACGTGCCCGTCCCGGCGCGCGCTCACAGCTTCCAGACCTTCTGCGACCGCTTCCCGTTCGCGCCCGTGGCGTTCCGCAGGTCGACCACGAGCGCGGCCTCGTCCACGAGCTCGTCGTAGTCGATGGACGAGTGGTTCGTGACGACGACGACGCAGTCGTAAGAGCCCGGCTCGAGAGGAGCCGACCGGAGCGCGAGGCCGTTCTCCTCGAGCGAGGGGACGTGCGGGTCGTGGTAGGCGATCACCGCGCCCGCGTTCTCGAGCAGGGACATGAGCTTCACGGCCGGCGACTCCCTCGTATCCGAGATGTCCGGCTTGTACGCGACGCCGACGACGAGGATGCGCGAGCCCTTCAGCGAGCGCTGGAGGGAGTGGTTGAGCGCCTGCGAGACGAGCGAGCGGCAGAAGTACGGCATCGACTCGTTCACCTTCCCCGCGAGCTCGACGAACTCGGTGTAGAAGCCGTACTCGCGCGCCTTCCACGTGAGGTAGAAGGGGTCGATCGGGATGCAGTGCCCGCCGAGGCCGGGGCCGGGCTTGAACGACATGAACCCGAACGGCTTCGTCGCTGCCGCCTCGACGACCTCCCAGACGTCGATGTCCATGCGGTCGCAGAGCTGCGCGAGCTCGTTGACGAGCGCGATGTTGACCGAGCGGAAGATGTTCTCCAGGAGCTTCGTGAGCTCCGCGGCCTCGGGCGAGGACACGCGGTGCACTGCCTCGACGGCGTCCCCGTACAGCGCCGCGGCGGCCTCCGTGGAGGCCTCGTTCACACCGCCCACGACCTTCGGGACGTTCCTCGTCGTCCAGTCGCTGCGCCCGGGATCGACCCGTTCCGGCGAGAAGGCGAGGTGGAAGTCCTCTCCCGCGCGGAGGCCGCTGCCCGCCTCGAGCACGGGCAGGACCTGCTCGCGGGTCGTTCCCGGGTACGTCGTCGACTCGAGGACGACGAGGTGGCCGGGGCGAAGGCGGGACGCGATCTCCGCGGACGCGGCGTTCAGGATGCGGAGGTCGGGCTCGCGCTGGCGCGAGAGCGGCGTGGGGAGGGCGACGACGATCGCGTCCGCCTCGCGCAGCTCGTCGTAGTCCGTCGTCGCGTGCACGAGCCCCGCCTGCACGAGGCGCGCCAGCTCGTCGGAGGGCACGTCCTCGATGTAGCTGTCGCCACGGTTGAGGCGCTCCACGCGCTCCGCGTCGATGTCGACGAGCACGACGGACTTTCCGGCGTCCGCGAACACCTGGGCGAGCGGGACGCCGACGTAGCCCGCGCCCACGATGGCGACGTCCCGCTTCATCGGCCGGGCATCGTAGCTACCAGCACCTGCGCGATCCGCTCCGAGGCGTGGCCGTCCCCGTACAGGACCGGCAGCCGCTCGGGGAGGGACGCCCTCTCGACGGCCTCGACGAGCGCGTCCGGGTCGTCGTCCACGAGCACGTTGGCGCCCATGGCGACGGTGTCGACCCACTCCGTGGAGGGCCGGGCCGTCACGCAGGGCACCCCGTACCAGTACGCCTCCTTCTGGAGCCCGCCGGAGTCCGTGATCACGACCCGGGCCTGCGACGCGAGCGAGGCGAGCTCGAAATAGCTCAAGGGGTCGGTGAGGCGGACGTGCGCTTCCAGGCGGAGGCCCTCCTCCTCGATCCGGGCACGGGTACGCGGGTGGGCCGGGAAGACGATCGGCTCTCGGAGGCGGTTCAGTCCGTCGACGATGTGCCCGAGCCGCGGCTGGAAGACGTTCGCCTGGCGGTGGATCGTGGCGACGAGGTACGTGCGCGGCTCGAACGGGATCGGGTACCGCTCTCGTGCGATCGGCGCGAACTGCCGCGACGCGTCCGCCATCACGTCACCGACGACGTAGATGCGCCCGAGGACGCCCTCGTCGTGCAACGTCGACCGCGAGCGGTCGTCGGGGCAGAAGAGGAGCCAGGAGATGCGGTCGACCTCGATCCGCGCGTGCTCCTCCGGCATCGTCAGGTCGCCGCTGCGCAGGCCCGCCTCCACGTGCCCGACGGGCACGGACGAGTCGACGCCCGCCCGCGCGCCCGCGAGCGTCGAGTTCGTGTCCCCGTACACGAGGACGAGGTCCGGGGACTCGGCTCGCACCACCCGCGCGATCTCGGGCTCCATGGCCTCGGGGTCCGCCGTGTGCAGATCGAGCCGATGCCGCGGTCCGGGGATCCGGAGCTCCTCGAAGAAGACCTGCGAGAGCGCCCGGTCGTAGTGCTGGCCGGTGTGCACGACGACCTCCTCGATCCCCGCGTCGCGGAGCACGACCGAGAGCGGCGCGGACTTGACGAACTGCGGGCGGTTCCCGACGACGGTGACGACCTTCACGGCCGGGAAGCGTACGGCGCGCGGCGGAGCCGAGACGGTTCGTCTACCGCGTGGGCGGGGTCCCTCAGGCGCGTGCGAGCACCGTGCGGTACCAGGCCGGCAGCACGACGCGACCGTCGCTTCGCGCGAGTGGCCCCAGCGCGTGACGTACGGCGTCCACGACCGTCGCCTCGCCGGAGGCTCCGATCGCGAGCTGCATCGGCCCGGCAGCCATGAAGGCTCTCTCCGCAACACCCACGTCGTCGAAGACGATCGGGCACTCGATCTCGTGGTCGTGGTACGGCGCGAGCCCCGCGGCGGCGAGGGCGTCGTCGAGCCTGCTCGGCTCGGAGAGCGCGAACATGCCGCTTCGCCGCATCGTCGCCAGCGCCTCGTCGGCGAACAGCGGAGACATCGGTCCGAAGACCGCTGCGACCCCGGATTCGTTCGCCCGCGAGGGGACCACGACCGCAACTGTGTCCCGACAGACCCGTCGGGCCTCCACGAGCGCTCGTACCTCGTCATCCGCGAACTGGAAGGCGCTGAAACCCGTGACGACGTCGAAGGAGTCGTCCCCCCACGGCAGCGCCTCGATGTCGCCCGCACGGAATTCGCCCTCGGGCGTACGCTCGGCCGCGATCGCGACGAGCTCCTCCGAGGCGTCGAGCCCGGCCACCCGCGCCCCGCGATCCGCGGCCAGGCGCGAGAAGCGGCCGGCTCCGCACCCGCAGTCGAGGACGCGGCTGTCCGGGCCGATCTCCGCACGCTCGAGCACGTATTCGTATACCGGCGTGCCCCAGCCACCCGAGCCCTCCCACGTGTCGGCCCACGCTGTCGCCCGCGCCCCGAAGAGCGGTCCCCAGCGGGCCGCGCTGCCGCCGGCGTCCTCCGGCATGCCCACCTCCGTTCGATCCTGCGGCCGCTCAAGCGTATGAGCTCTCGTCGTGGATTGCCAGCGAGCGATGGTTCAGCAGATGCGCGGCAGCGGGTCTCCGACGAGGAGGTCGACGATGCGGCTTCCACCGAGCGCCGTGTCCAGGAGCACCATGCCGGCGGGCTCGTCCTCGACGACCCCGATCTCGGCCGCGCGCTCGCCGAGCGGGCTCGCGCGCAGGAGCGCGAGCGCGTCGCCGGCCGCCTCCTCGGCGACCACGGCCACGAGCTTGCCCTCGTTCGCGACGTACAGCGGGTCGATGCCGAGGATCTCGCAGGCCGCGGCGACGGCCGGCGCGACCGGCAACGCCTGCTCGCGGATCCGGACGGCGACGCCCGCCTGCGCCGCCAGCTCGTTCAGCGCCGTGGCGAGCCCTCCCCGCGTCGGGTCGCGCATCCAGCGGACGGCGTCGCCCAGGCCGACGAGCGACGCTGCGAGCTCGTGCACCGGCGCGGTGTCGCTTTCCACGTCGCCCTCGAGCTTGAGATCGCCGCGGGCGATCATGACCGCCATCCCGTGGTCGGCGAGGGTCCCCGAGAGGAGCACGCGGTCGCCGGGGACGACGCGCCCGGGGCCCAGCTCGACGTCGTGGTCGAGGATGCCGACCCCCGCGCTCGTCACGTACAGGCCGTCCGCCTTCCCGCGCTCGACGACCTTCGTGTCCCCGGCGGCCACCACCACTCCTGCGCGGCGGGCGGCGCGGGCGAGCGAGGAGACGATCTCCCGCAGCGTGGTGACTCGCAGCCCCTCCTCGAGCACGAATCCGACCGTGAGCCAGAGCGGTCGCGCGCCGGCGACCGCGAGGTCGTTCACGGTCCCGTTCACGGCGAGCTCGCCGATGTCGCCGCCCGGGAACGAGAGCGGCCGCACGACGTAGGAGTCGGTCGTGAGAGCGAGCCGGCCGCCGACCGGCGGTGCCACCGCGCTGTCCCCGAGCGGCGCGAGGAGCTCGTTGTCGAGCTCCGCCAGGAAGAGAGCGTCCACGAGGTCGCGGGTCGCCTTGCCGCCTGCACCGTGGGCGAGCGTGACGAGCTCGTCGCGGAGGACCGGGCGCCGCCGCCTCGGCTCAGCCACCGACCGTGACCTCCTCCCGCGGCTGCCGCAGGCGGCCGTAGGAGAAGAATGCGGCGCACGCGCCCTCGCTCGAGACCATGCACGTGCCGAGCGGTCGCTCCGGGGTGCACGCAGTGCCGAAGACGCGGCACTCCCACGGCTTCATGCGGCCGGTCAGGACCATCCCGCAGCTGCAGGCCTTCGGGTCCTCGAGGCGCCGCCCCGGGAGGGCGAACAGCCGCTCGGCGTCGAAGGCGGCGAGCTCGTCGCGGATCCCGAGGGCGCTCCGCGGCAGCACGCCCAGGCCGCGCCACTCGAAGTCCTCGCGCAGCTGCAGCGTCTCCGCCATCGCCGCCAGCGCGAGCGTGTTGCCCTCCGGCAGGACGACGCGCGTGTACTGGTTCTCGACCTCGCAGCGGCCCTGCGCGAGCTGGCGCAGGATGAGCGCGACCGATTGCAGGAGGTCGGTCGGCTCGAACGCGGACACGACGAGCGGGCGGCCGTACTCCTCGGGGACGAAGCGGAACGCGTCGCTCCCGACCACGGTTGCGACGTGACCCGGGCCGACGAACGCGTCCACGGCACAGCCGGGTGTCTCGAGGATCGCGCGCAGCGGAGGCTCGATGAGGACGTGGTTGCAGAAGACCGAGAAGTTGGAGACACCCTCCTCGCGCGCGCGGAGGAGCGTGATGGCCGTGGCGGGAGCGGTCGTCTCGAACCCGACCGCGAAGAAGCAGACGTGGCGCCCGGGCTCTCCGCGCGCCAGCTCGAGCGCGTCGAGCGGCGAGTACACGACGCGCACGTCCGCACCCCGTGCCTGTGCCTGGAGAAGCGAGTCGCGCCCGCCGGGCACGCGGATCATGTCGCCGAAGGTGGCGAGCGTCACGCCGTCCGTCTCCGCGATCGCGATCGCGTCGTCCACCCGGCCCATGGGGATCACGCACACCGGGCAGCCGGGCCCGTGCACGAGCTCGACCTCCGGGGGCAGCAGCTCGTCGAGCCCGTGTCGGTAGATGGCGTGCGTGTGGCCGCCGCACACCTCCATCACCCGGACGACCTCGCCCGGCGTGACGAGCGAGCGGAGCTCCGCCGCCAGGCTGCGGGCGAGGACGGGGTCGCGGAACTCGTCGACGTACCTCATCGCGCCGCCTCGGCCGTCCGGCGCAGCTCCTCGAGCTCACGCTCCAGCTCGAGGCCCTGCCGCAGGAGCTCGAGCGTCTCCTGCGCCTGCCGCTCGTCGATCCGGGCGAGTGCGAAGCCGACGTGCACGAGCACCCAGTCGCCCTTCGCGAGCGGTGCGGCCGGATCCTCCACGAGCGCGACGCTCACGTCCCGCCGCACGCCCGAGACGTCGACGGTGGCGAGACCGGGCTCGCACGCGTCGAGCTCGACGACGCAGGCGGGGATGCCTAGGCACATCGGGCGAGCCTCGCCGCCGCGACCGCGGCCTGGCCGTAGCTCACGCCACCGTCGTTCGGCGGAACGGTCCGGTGCGTCAGCACGCGCCGCCCGGCCGCCTCCAGCCGGCCGCGCAGCGACTCCAGCAGGCGCAGGTTCTGGAAGCAGCCGCCGGAGAGGACGACGAGTTCGTCCCCCGCGTCGAGGCACGCGGTCGCGAAGGCTCGTGCGACGCCTTCGTGGAACGCGGCGGCGATCGCCCGCCGGTCCCGTCCCGCTTGCAGATCCTCTTGCGCCGCGGCCACGAGATCGGGTCCGTGGACGACGCACCGGGTCACGCGGCACGCGTACGGCTCCGCCGGGACGCCGCCGGCGAGCTGCTCGAGCTCGACCGCGGCCTGCCCCTCGTAGGTGACGCGCTCGCGCACTCCGAGGAGCGCGGAGGCAGCGTCGAAGAGGCGGCCCGCGCTCGAGGAGAGCGGCGCGTTCACCTGGATGCTCTCGCGAACCGCCCCCCAGCGCTCCCAGGGCACCGGCCTGCCCGCCTGCTCCAGGTATGCCGCCGCGACGCGCCAGGGCTCGCGCACCGCAGCGTCCCCGCCCGGGAGGGGCACGGGCTCGAGGTGCGCGACACGCTCGAGGATCCCGGTCAGGTCGCACCGGAGGAGCTCCCCGCCCCAGACCGTTCCGTCCTCGCCGAAGCCGGTGCCGTCGAGCACGACCGCGAGCGCGGGGCCCGTAGCGCCGTGCTCGGCGAGGCAGGCGGCCGCGTGCGCGTGGTGGTGCTGCACCTCCACTACGGGAAGCCCCTGGTCCCACGCCCAGCGCGTCGCGAGGTAGTCCGGGTGGAGGTCGCAAGCGACGGCCGCGGGCTCGACCCCCAGCATGTCGAGGTAGAGCGAGAGGTCGGCGCGAAACGCCGCGTAGGCACCCTCGCTCGAGAGGTCGCCGAGATGCGCGGAGAGGTACGCCTCGTGCTCGCGCGCGACGCAGAAGGTGCTCTTGAGCTCGGCGCCGGCGGCGACGAGCGGCCGCGGGGCGGGAACCGGCAGACCGAGCGCCCGCGGCGTGTGGCCTCGCGAGCGCCGGATCGGGAACTCCGCCCGCACGACGGAGTCCTCGCAGCGCCGGTGGATCGGGCGGTCGTGCCCGAGGAACAGGTCGGCCACGTGCCCGAGCCGCCGCCTCGCGTCCGCGTCGTCGAACGCGATCGGTTCGTCCGTGAGGTTGCCGCTCGTCAGCACGAGCGGGCGAGCGGTGTCCGCGGCGAGCAGGTGGTGAAGCGGCGTGTACGGGAGCAGGAGCCCGACCCAGGCCGATCCGGGGGCGACCGCCTCGGAGAGCGGCGCTCCCGGCCTGCGCCGCGCGATGACGACGGGGCGCTCGCGCGAGCGTAGGAGCGCGTCCTCCGCGGGCGAGAGGTCGGCAAGGGCCTCCGGCTCGGCGGTCAGGACGGCGAGCGGCTTCTCCTCCCTGCGCTTGCGCGCGCGCAGACGGGCGACCGCCTCGTCGTCCGTCGCATCGCAGGCGAGGTGGTAGCCGCCGAGCCCCTTCACCGCGACGATGCCGCCCTGGAGCAGGACTCGGACGGCACGCTCGAGCGGCACGTCGAGCTGCGGGCCGCAGACGGGGCAGGCGATGGGCTCGGCGTGGAAGCGCCGGTCGGCGGGGTCCTCGTACTCGCGGCGGCACGCTGCGCAGAGCGGGAAGCCGGCCATCGTCGTGCTCGACCGGTCGTAGGGGGCCGCGGTGACGATCGTGAAGCGCGGCCCGCAGTCCGTGCAGTTGAGGAAGGGGTAGCGGTACCGCCGGTCCGCCGGGTCGAAGAGCTCGGCGAGGCACGCGTCGCACGTCGCGACGTCCGGCGGGACGAGGGCGGACCGCCCGGAGGCGAGGCTCGGGGCGACGACGAAGCGGGTCTCGCCGAGCGTGGGCACGAGCTTCGCCGTGACGGAGTCGATCCGCGCCAGGGGCGGAGCCTCGAGCGTGAGGGCGTCCACGAGCCGGTCCAGCCGCTCCGACGGGCCCTCGACCTCGACGATCACGCCCTCGCCGTCGTTCAGCACGAAGCCCGCAAGCCCGGACCGGGTGGCGAGCCGGTGCACGAAGGGTCGGAACCCCACTCCCTGGACGACGCCGCGCACGCGGATCCGGCGTCGCTCGGCCGTCTCGGCGAGGCTGATCGTCACGTCCGCAGCGTGACGGCCGCCCGGCGCGCCGGCAACGGGGCGAGCCCACGGCCGGTGTGCGGGAATGCCGAAGCCGTGCCGGGAGAGATGCGGATGCGGGCGCTCCGGGTCGGCCCTACGCTCGGCGCGGATGGTCGTCGAGACGCGTGAGGCCGGCGAGGCGCGGGTCCTGGGCGCCGAGGGCCTCGCCGCGCTGGTGGACGCGCTCCTCCGGGAGGGCTACCGCGTCGTCGGCCCGACCGTCCGCGAGGGGGCCGTCGTGCTCGACGAGCTCTCGTCCGCGGACGAGCTGCCCCGCGGGTGGACGGCGGAGCAGGGGCCCGCCGCGTACCGCCTCGAGCGGCGCGACGACGATCAGGTCTTCGGCTGGGCGGTGGGCCCGCACTCGTGGAAGCAGGAGCTCTTCCCCTCGCGCGTCCGGCTCTTTCGGGCCGGCGGTCGCGAGGCAGAGCGCGGGATCGCCGCGGAGCCTGCGCCGGACAAGCCGCTCGCGCTCCTCGGCGTGCGCCCGTGCGACCTGGCCGCGATCGCGGTCCAGGACCGGATCCTGCTCGAGGGTGCGCACGTGGAGCGCGACTACGCGGGGCGGAGAGCGGGCGCCTTCCTCGTCGCCGTGAACTGCGGTGTTCCGGGCGGGACGTGCTTCTGCGCCTCGCTCGGCACGGGCCCTCGGGCCGAGGGAGGCTACGACCTCGCGCTCACCGAGGTGCTCGACGGAGGCCACCGCTTCGTGGTCGAAGTGGGCTCTTCGGCCGGTCGGGCGCTGCTCGAGTCGCTCCCCGGTCGGCCGGCGTCGGAGGACGACCTCGCCGCCGCTCGGCGGGTGACCGAGCACGCGGCCGGGCGCATGGGCAGGCGTCTCGACGCCTCGGGGCTACGGGAGCTCCTCGCGCGGAACCTCGAGCACCCGCGCTACGACGACGTCGCGGAGCGCTGTCTCACGTGCGGGAACTGCACGCTCGTCTGCCCGACGTGCTTCTGCACGTCGGTCGAGGACGTGAACGACCTGGCCGACGGGTCGGCCGAGCGCTGGCGCTCCTGGGACACGTGCTTCTCGATCGACCACTCCTACATCCACGGCGGCAGCGTGCGGCGCTCGCCGCGCTCCCGCTACCGCCAGTGGCTCACGCACAAGTTCGGCACCTGGATCGACCAGTTCGGCACCTCGGGCTGCGTCGGGTGCGGGCGCTGCATCACCTGGTGCCCGGTCGGCATCGACGTCACCGAGGAGCTGGCCGCGATCCGTGCCACGGACGGGGAGGTGGAACGTGCACGCGCTGGCTGAGCTGATCGCGTCGTCGCCGGTCTTCGCCGGGCTGCCGCCCGAGCACCTGGAGCTGATCGCGGGCTGCGCCCAGAACGTGGGCTTCGACGAGGGAGCCGTCGTCTTCCGCGAGGGCGACGAGGCGGACACCTTCTACCTCGTCCGGCGCGGACGGGTCGCCTTCGAGCTGCACACCCCGGACCGGGGCGGGCTCGTCATCGAGACAGCGGACGTGGGCGACGTCGTCGGCTGGTCGTGGCTCTTCCCGCCCTACCGCTGGCATTTCGACGCGCTCGCGGTCGAGGACGTGCGGGCGATCGCGTTCGACGGCGCGTGCCTGCGCGGGAAGTGCGCCGAGGACCCGCGGCTCGGGTACGAGCTGATGCAGCGCTTCGCGCAGGTGATGATCGACCGGCTCCAGCACACCCGTTTCCGGCTCCTCGACGTCTATGGCGGCGTCGCCGTCAGCTGAGGCGCCGGCACTCGGCGCCACGATCCCGCTCGTCCATCGCCTGCGCTCGCGCACGCGGGAGACGGCCGACACGTGGACGCTCGAGCTCGACCCGCTCGGGGAGGAGGTTCGCCCGCGGGCGGGGCAGTTCGACATGCTCTACGCGCTCGGCGTCGGCGAGGTCCCGATCTCGACGAGCGGGGATCACGACGGGGCCGGCACGCTGACACACACGATCCGCGCCGTCGGGCCGGTGACGAACGCGCTCTGCACGCTCGACGAGGGTGGTGTCGTCGGCGTGCGCGGGCCGTTCGGCAACGAGTGGCCGCTCGCGGCCGCGGCGGGCGGCGACCTCGTCGTCGTCGCGGGCGGGATCGGGCTCGCGCCGCTCCGGCCGGCGATCCGGCACGCGCTGCGGGAGCGTGAGGGCTACGGCGCGGTGTCCGTGCTGATCGGCGCGCGGACGCCCGGCGACATCCTGTACGTGCGCGAGATCGAGGAGTGGCGCGCGCGTCTCGACGCCGAGGTCGATGTCACAGTGGACGCCGCCGCGTCCGGCTGGCACGGGCGCGTCGGCCTGGTGACGAAGCTGATCCCGGGCGCCGTCTTCGACCCCGGGAACGCGATCGCCTTCGTCTGTGGGCCGGAGATCATGATGACCTTCGTCGTCCGGGCGCTCGTCGAGCGCGGCCTCCCCGCCGAGCGCATCTGGATCTCGATGGAGCGCAACATGCGCTGCGGCGTGGGGCACTGCGGCCACTGCCAGCTCGGGCCGACGCTCATCTGCCGCGACGGCCCGGTGTACCGAGCGGACGTGATGACGAGGCTGATGGAGGTGCGGGAGCTGTGAGCGCCGTCTCCGTCAAGCCGAAGCTCGCCGTCTGGAAGTTCTCGTCCTGCGACGGCTGCCAGCTCACGCTCCTCGACTGCGAGGACGAGCTGCTCGCGATCGCCGAGGGCGTCGACATCGCCTACTTCCCGGAAGCGACGAGCGCCGAGGTCGAAGGGCCCTACGACGTCTCCCTCGTGGAGGGCTCCGTGACGACCGCGCACGACGTCGACCGGATCCACGAGATCCGCGAGCGCTCGGCGCTGCTGGTGACGATCGGCGCCTGCGCCACGTCCGGCGGGATCCAGGCGCTCCGCAACTTCGCGGACGTCCGCGAGTGGATCCCGCTCGTGTACGCGTCCCCCGAGTTCGTCTCGACGCTCGAGACCTCGACCCCGATCGCGGATCACGTAGCGGTCGACCTCGAGCTCCGCGGCTGCCCGATCTCGAAGGCACAGCTCGTCGAGACGATCTCCGCGCTCCTCGCCGGCCGCCGTCCGCGCCTGCCGACGACGAGCGTGTGCATCGAGTGCAAGGCGCGTGGCACGCCGTGCGTGCTGGTCGCGGGCGGCGCGTGGTGCCTCGGGCCGGTGACGCAGGCCGGCTGCGGGGCCCTCTGCCCGGCGTACGGGCGCGGCTGCTACGGCTGCTTCGGGCCCATGGAGTCACCGAACATGGACGCCCTCGCCCGCCGGTGGCACGAGCTCGGCGCCTCGGACGCGGACCTCGTGCGCGCGCTCCGCACCTTCAACGCGAACGCGCCCGCGTTCAGGGAGGCGAGCCTCGACCGTGAGTGAGGCGACGCGCGAGATCCGCACCGACTACCTCGCGCGCGTCGAGGGGGAGGGGGCGATGCTCGTCCGCATCCGCGACGGGGCGTTGGAGGAGGTCCAGTTCCGGATCTTCGAGCCCCCGCGCTTCTTCGAGGCGCTCCTCCGCGGGCGGCGCTTCTCCGAGGCGCCCGACATCACCGCGCGCATCTGCGGGATCTGCCCGATCGCGTACATGGCGAGCTCGGCCCAGGCCATGGAGCGGGCGTGCGGCGTCGAGCTGCCCGAGCAGCTCCGTCTCCTGCGGCGCCTCGTGTACTGCGGGGAGTGGATCGAGAGCCACGTTCTGCACGTGGCCATGCTGCACGCGCCCGACTTCCTCGGCTACGACGGGGCGATCGAGCTCGCCCGCGACCGGCGCGACCTCGTCGAGCTCGCGCTGCGGCTGAAGAAGCTCGGGAACGAGCTGATGCGCGTCATCGGCGGCAGGGAGGTGCACCCCGTCAACTTCCGGGTCGGAGGCTTCTACCGCGTCCCGGCGGAGGCCGAGCTGCGGGCGCTCGTCCCGGAGCTCGAGTGGGCGCGCGAGGCCGCGCGCGAGCTCGAAGAGGCGGGCTACGACGTGACGGTCGCGCCGCCGAGCGGCGACGCCTCGCACTGGTCGGTCAGGGCCGAGGGCAGCCGCGTCGTCGACGAGACGACGATCGTCGCCTTTCGCGCGTGGTTCGAGCGCCTCGCGGCCGACCACGCGGGCGAGTACGACGGCTGGGAGGCGGCCAGGACGCCGTAGCGAGCTCACCGCTCCGGCACGTGCGGTCCACGCGCTCGACCGCGTCGGGCGCGAACACCCGCTCCAGCGCGAAGATCGGGCAGATCTCCGGACGCCCGGGATCGCCACGCCGGAGCTTCTGGGGATCGGTGATGAAGCTCCGCACCGCGCGGCGGATCGCCTCCTCGTCGTCGCGGATCCAGATCGCGTTG
>Ga0208654_1000033_pt1 | contig 16517 bp, 18 predicted proteins | sample MayberryNE_Catta_3_FD_185657 | JGI IMG/M metagenome (GOLD analysis project Ga0208654, IMG submission 185657) | Natural and restored wetland microbial communities from the San Francisco Bay, California, USA, that impact long-term carbon... | ecosystem: Environmental > Terrestrial > Soil >...
ACGGAGACGACGTCCTCCTGCTCGGTCAGCCGCCTGAACCCGTCGACGGCCGCGGTCGTGTTCACCGACTGGTCGTCCGCGACGACGAGATTGAGGCGCCGCCCCTGGCCGCGTCCCTTCACGCCGCCGGACCTGTTGATCTCGTTCACCGCCAGCGCTGCGCCGGCGCGGACCTGGATGCCCCACGGTGCGAACGGGCCCGTGAGCGGCGTGAGCGCCCCGATCTTGATCGGGCTGCGTTGCGCGAGTCCGTTCGCTCCCCCGTACGCGCTCGAGCCGCTCAGTACGGCGGTGAACATCGCCAAGCCGCCCACAGCCGCAATCACTCTGTACCGCTTCACGACCTCCCTCCTTCCGTCATGCCTGCCGACGAACAGGCCGACTCACGACGAGACGTTCTCGCCCCGTCGAACCTCTCGGGGACTACTTCGACCGGACCTCCGGTGCTCTCGATGTCTCCGACGACGCACCCGCGCTCGTTGTTGCGCCGGCCGCCGGACGACACCGGGCGGCTCGACGAGCGCGTCGCGAGGACATCGCGGCATGTATACAACACCCGCTCCGTGGAGTCCAGCATGCGCGGTGTCGTCTGAATGTCGTCCTGCGTTTGCATACAACCGCGGTTAGGCTCCCGGCTCAACCGGCGACGAAAGCGATGTGAGCGATGGCGACTGCGCACGGCCCCATCGAGCCCGAGGAAGCGGTATCGGCGATCCGTTCGGGTGACACGGTGCTGGTCGGCGGGTTCGGGCTCGTCGGCGCGCCGCTCACGCTCATCGACGCGCTCGTCGAGCGCTCAGACGCCGACGAGCTGACGATCGTCTCGAACAACATCGGCGAGCCGGGCCGCGGGCTCGGGAAGCTGCTCCGCCAGGGACGGATCAAGCGCGGCGTGTCGTCGTTCTTCACCTCGAACCCGGAGGCCGTGGCAGCCGTGAACGCCGGCGAGATCGAGGCGACGCTCGTGCCGCAGGGGACCTTCGCCGAGGCCATCCGAGCCGCCGGGGCCGGGATTGCCGGTTTCCTCACGCCGGTCGGTGCGGGGACGGTGCTGTCCGAGGGAAAGGAAGAGCACGTGGTCGACGGCGTCCCGCACGTGCTCGAGCGTCCGATCCACGGGGACGTCGCGCTCGTGTACGCAGCCCGGGGCGACGAGCTCGGCAACCTCTGGTACCGCCGCACGGCGCGCAACTTCAACCCGTTGATGGCGACCGCCGCGCGGGTGACAATCGCCGAGGTGGGAGAGATCGTGCCAGTCGGTCAGCTGGAGCCGGAGTCGATCCACACGCCTCACCTGTACGTCGACGAGCTGGTGCTCTCCCGATGACCGCGGACGTCAGGGCCTCGATCGCCGCCCGGGCGGCACGGGAGCTCCGGCCCGGCGAGGTCGTGAACCTCGGCATCGGCATCCCCAACCTCATCCCCGGCCTGCTCGGCGGCGCGCACGTCTTCCTGCACACTGAGAACGGCCTTCTCGGCGTCGGGCCGCGGCCGAAGGACGGCGAGCTCGAGCCGGATCTCGTCGACGCCGCCAAGCAGCCCGTCACCGCGCTCGCGGGCGCCGCGTACTTCGACAGCGCCGAGAGCTTTGCGATGATCCGGGGCGGCCACATCGACGTCGCCGTCCTCGGGGCCCTGCAGGTGTCGATTGCCGGGGACATCGCGAACTGGGCCCTGCCGGGGAAGGACGTGCTCGGCGTCGGCGGCGCGATGGACCTCGTCGTGGGTGCGCGCCGCGTGATCGTGACCATGACCGCGACGTCGTCGACGGGAGAGCCGAAGATCGTCCCCGAGTGCACCTACCCGCTGACCGCGCGTGGGGCGGCCGACGTCGTCGTCACCGAGCTCTCCGTCTTCCGCCTCCGGGAAGGGGGGCTCGTTCTCACCGAGCTGCTCGGCGACGCCACCGTCGACCAGGTGCTGGCCGCGACCGGCGCTCGCTTCGAGGTCGACCTCGAGGACCGCCGTGCAGCCTGAGACGGCGATCGGCCGCGTCGCGGATGCTGCGCTCACCGAGGTCGACCCGCCGCTCGACTACCCCGACTACGTCGGGACGCGGCTGCGGGCGCCGAAGAGCCCCCTGGTGCTCGTTCCCTCGTCGCTCTCGGAGCTCACGGGACCCGTGTTCGGCGACGGCCCGCTCGGCGAGACGGACGCCGACCTCACGCGCCAGCACCCGGGCGAGCCCCTCGGCGAGCGGATCGTCGTCAGCGGGCGCGTCCTCGGGTCCGACGGCAAGCCCCTCCCCCGACAGCTCGTCGAGATCTGGCAGGCGAACGCCGCCGGGCGCTACCGCCATGCAGTGGACACGCATGCCGCGCCGCTCGACCCGAACTTCACCGGCTGGGGTCGTTGCCTCACGGACGACGACGGCAGCTACCGCTTCACGACGGTGCTCCCCGGCGCCTACCCGTGGGGGAACCACCCGAACGCATGGAGGCCGAAGCACATCCACTTCTCGCTCTTCGGCCGCGCGTTCACGGAGCGGTTGATCACGCAGATGTACTTCCCCGGCGATCCGCTCTTCCCGTTCGATCCGATCTTCAACTCGATCCGCGACGAGAGCGCGCGCCGCCGCCTGGTCTCGACCTTCGACCTGGAGCTGACGCGGCCGGACTGGGCGCTCGGATTCCGGTTCGACATCGTCCTCGGCGGACGCGAGGCGACGCCGCTCGAGGAGCCGCACGATGACTGACGCCGCCCTCACGCCCTCGCAGACCGCCGGCCCCTACCTGGAGATCGGGCTGATCGGCGGCCCGATCTCGAGCCGTCTCGTCGACGAGTCCGACCCGCGCGCGATCCGCCTCTCCGGCGCGCTGCTGGACGGAGCGAGAGAACCGGTCCCGGACGGGTTGATCGAGATCTGGCAGGCCAACGCGGCCGGCCGCTACGCCCATCCCGCCGACGCTCGCGAGGAGCTGCCGGTCGAGGAGGGATTCACCGGATTCGGCCGCTCGGCCACGGACGCGGCTGGTCGCTTCGCGCTCGTCACGGTCAAGCCGGGCCGCGTGCCCTGGGCGGACGGACGGCTCCAGGCGCCGCATCTCCTCGTCGGGGTCTTCGCCCGGGGTCTGTTGAAGCGCGTGGCGACGCGCATGTACTTCCCCGACGAGGAGACGGCCAACGCCGAGGACCCCGTCCTCCTCGGCCTCGCGCCGGAGGAGCGGGCGACCCTCATCGCGCGCGAAGACGGCGGTCTGCTGCGCTTCGACATCGTCCTGCAGGGCCCCGGCCAGACGACGTTCTTCGCGGTGTGACGCCGTTCTCGGCCATCCTCGTGCCGCAGGAGCTACGAGATGCGGTCTCGGACCGGGCGTGGCTCCAGGGCATGCTCGACGCCGAGCGCGCGCTCGCGAGGGCCGGCGCCGGCATCGGCCTCGTTCCCGAGACGGCCGCGACGAGGATCGCCGAGGCCTGTCGCCCCGAGCTCTTCGACCCCGCTCGCCTCGCCGAGGAGGGTCGAGGCGTGGGAAATCCCGCCGAGCCGCTCGTCCGCGAGCTCAGGACGGCTGTCGGCGCGGAGGCGGCCGACTTCGTCCATCTCGGAGCGACGAGCCAGGACATCGTGGACACGGCCGCGATGCTCGTCTCCCATCGCACCGTCGGTCTCGTGCTGACTCAGCTCGACCGCCTGGCCGGCGGGTGTGCCGACCTCGCCCGCGCTCATCGCTCGACGCCCATGGCCGCACGAACGCTCCTGCAGCAGGCGGTGCCGACGACGTTCGGCCTCAAGTCGGCCGGCTGGCTCCTGGCCGTCGTGGAGGCGCGCGGACGGCTCGAGGCGGTACGCAGCGAGCGGCTCGCGGTTCAGCTCGGCGGCGCAGCGGGGACGCTCGCCGCGCTCGGAGACCGGGCGCTCGAGGCCGTGCGCCTCTTCGCGCAGGAGCTCGGCCTCGCGGAGCCGCTGCTCCCGTGGCACACGAACCGGCAGCGCCTCGCGGAGCTCGGCGCCGCCCTCGGCAGCGCGGCGGGCGCCGCCGCGAAGATCGGCGGCGACCTCGTGCTTCTCGCGCAGAGCGAGGTGGGCGAGGTCGCGGAGTCCTCGGGTGGCGGGTCGTCCACGATGCCGCAGAAGCGCAATCCGGTCCGCTCCACGCTCGCGATCGCGAGCGCGCGCCTCGCCACCGCTCACGCAGGCGTCCTGCTCGGCAACCTCGAGCACGAGCACGAGCGCGGCGTCGGCGGCTGGCAGCCCGAGTGGGAGGCGCTCTCCGGCGCCCTCGCGTTCACGGGAGGCGCGGCCGCGGCCGCAGCGGACGCCCTGGACGGCCTCGAGGTGAACGCGGAGCGGATGCGCACGAACCTCGAAGCGAGCGGCGGTCTCCTCCTCGCGGAGCGCGTCTCGTTCGCGCTCGCTCCCCGCCTGGGACGTGCCGAGGCGCACGAGGTCGTGGCCGAGGCCGCGCGGGCGCCGTCGTTCCGCCACGCGCTCGCCGCCGACGCGCGCGTCGCCCTCGCCGACGACGAGCTGGCCGCGCTCCTCGACCCGGTCGGATACCTCGGAGCCGCCGAGGCGCTCGTCGACCGCGCGCTCCGTGGGTACGAGGAGGGTCGGTGACGAGCCTCGACCATCGCCTGCGCGGGGCCGAAGGCGCACCGCTCCTCGTGCTCTCGAACTCGCTCGGCACGACGCAGGAGCTGTGGGAGCGGCAGCTTCCCGCCTTCACCGAGCGCTTCCGCGTCCTCACGTACGACCATCCGGGCCATGGATCGTCCGGTCTTCCCGGGCGCCCGTGCACGGTCGAGTCGCTCACCCGCTCCCTCGTTGCGCTGCTCGACGAGCTCGCATTCGAGCGGGTCTCGCTGTGCGGGGTCTCGCTGGGCGGGATGGTCGGGATGGCGCTCGCGCTGGAGGCACCCGAGCGGGTGGATCGCCTCGTCCTCGCCTCCACCTCGGCGTACCTCGGCCCGAGGGACGCGTGGGACAAGCGCGCACGCACCGTCCGCGACGAGGGGATGGAGGCGATCGCGGACGCCGTCGTCGGACGCTGGTTCACGCCCCGCTTCCCGCTCGACGAGCCGGAGACGGTGGCGCGCTTCCGCGCGCTGCTCACCGCCGCTTCGCCGGAGGGCTACGCCCGCTGCTGCGAGGCGATCGCCGCCTGGGACGGGCGCGAGCGCATCTCCGCGATCGCGGCACCGGCCCTCGTGATCGTCGGAACGGACGACACGGCGACGCCGGTGGAGCATGCGGAGCTCGTCGCGTCCCGCATCCCGGACGCGCGAGTGCACCTGGTCGAGCACGCCGCGCACCTCGCGAACGTGGAGCGCGCGGAGGCCTTCACGAGCGCGGCCCTCGAGCATCTCGGACGGGAGGTACCGGTATGACCGACGACGGAATGAGGACGAGGCGAGAGGTCCTCGGGGACGAGCACGTGGACCGGGCGGTGGCCGGCACCACGGAGTTCACCGCCGACTTCCAGGACCTGATCACGCGCTACGCCTGGGGCGAGATCTGGTCCCGGCCGGGGCTCGACCGCCGCACGCGGAGCTGCATCACGATCACGGCGCTCGTCGCGACCGGCCGTGAGCACGAGCTGGCGCTGCACGTTCGAGCCGCCCTGCGCAACGGCGTCACCGCCGACGAGCTCGAGGAGGTCCTGCTCCAGTGCGCCGTCTACTGCGGCGTCCCGGCTGCCAACGGCGCCTTCGCCATCGCTCAGCGCGTGCTGGACGAGACCGGAAACGGTTGAGGCGCGCGCGCACACAGGTGGGCGTCGTCGGTGCCGGCCCGGCCGGGCTCCTGCTCGGCCATCTCCTGCACCGCGAGGGCATCGACACCGTGATCCTCGAGGACCGAAGTCGCGAGCACGTCGAGGCTCGCATTCGCGCAGGCGTGATCGAGCAGGGCGTCGTCGACCTGCTCGTCGCGACCGGCGCGGGCCAGCGTCTCCGGGCCGAGGGACTCGTCCACCACGGCATCGAGCTCCAGTTCGCGGGCGAGCGCCACCGGATAGCGCTGAGCGACCTGGCCCGGGGACGGACGATCCTGATCTACGGGCAGACGGAGCTCGTCAAGGACCTGATCGCGTTGCGGCTCGACGACGGGCTGCCCCTGCACTTCGAGGTGGAGGACGTCTCGGTTCACGACGTCGAGTCCGAGCGTCCCCGCATCCGGTACCGGCACGACGGCCGTGACCAGGAGCTCGAGTGCGACGCGATCGCCGGGTGCGACGGGTTCCACGGAATCTGCCGCCCGAGCATCCCGCACGGCGTGCTCTCCGAATTCTCGCGCGAGTACCCGTTCGGGTGGCTCGGCATCCTCGCGGCGGTCGCCCCCTCGAACGACGAGCTCGTCTACGCGCACCACGAGCGAGGGTTCGCGCTCCTGAGCCTCCGCTCGCCCGAGCTCAGCCGCCTGTACGTCCAGTGCCGGCCCGACGAGGACCTCGCGGAGTGGCCAGACAACCGCATCTGGGAGGAGCTGCAGATCCGCCTCGGGCTGGAGGGCTGGACGCTCGCCGAGGGGCGGATCCTCGAGAAGGGCGTGACCGGGATGCGCAGCTACGTGTGCGAGCCGATGCGCCATGGTCGCCTCTTCCTCGCGGGCGACGCGGCGCACATCGTGCCCCCGACCGGCGCGAAAGGGCTCAACCTTGCGCTGCGCGACGTTCGCGTGCTGGCCGAGGCGCTCGTCGACTGGTATCGCTCGGGCACGACTACCGGGCTCGATGGCTATTCGGAGACGTGCCTGCGGCGGGTCTGGCGGGCGGAGCACTTCTCGTGGTGGATGACGCAGATGCTCCACCGTGCCGATCGGGACGACGCCTTCGGACTGAAGCTTCAGCTCTCGCAGCTGGCGTACATCACCCGCTCCGAGGCAGCTGCGACCTCGCTGGCCGAGAACTACGTCGGGCTCGAGCTCGTCTGATCGAGCCTCAGCGCAGGTCGGCGATGACGTGATGCCTCGTGGTGTCGAAATGCGGCTCGTCGGGGCGCAGGAGCATCGACACGCCGATCTGATCGACGCGGAAGCCACGGTCGAGGACATGGCGATATGCAGCGAGGCGACCGGTGTTGACGCCCACCTCGAGACGGCCGGCTCCGGAATCCGCCGCGAAGGCCTCGCAGGCATCGAGGAGCTGCGCGAACCGGCCCGCTGCGCCCTCGCCCGGAAGGACCGCTGCGAACTTGACGTAGCAGGCGTCGCTGCCCGCTTCGCTCCCCGCGCCGCGGTGGCACACCGCCATGCCCTCCATCGTCCCGTCACGACGAACGAGAACCGTGTCGCCGACCTCCTGCGCGTGCACCGAGAGGATCTCCCGGCCGAGGTCGAGGCCCTCGAACACCCGATCGGTGAGGGTACGGATCTCGTCGAGAAGGGCGCCTCGGGCGCCCTCCGGCTCGCGCGAGGCGACGGCGTACCGGCTCCGCTTCCGGGGATCGGTGGGCCTGGCCGCGACGACGGTGAGGTGACCGGGCCAGAAGCCGTGCTTCTGGTACAGCGCGAGATGCTTGGAGCTCGACGCGAACGTGAAGAGCCCCGCCTGGCTTACGTCCCAGCTCCCGAACGCCTCGAGCACAGGCCGGAGCAGCATGCTCCCGATGCCCTGGTCCCAGCGGTCGGGGCGGACGGTGAGGGGGCCGAGGAAGCCGAACGAGCCCCAGCGCGCAGCGAGCACCGACCCGACGACGTCGCCGTCCACCTCCGCGACCCACGCGCACCCGGGGGCGGCCAGGAACCTCGTGCGCACGAGGTCCCTGTCGCCGAACGCTGCCTCCGGGTCGGGTAGGCCCCGGATGGTGCCGAACGCCAGCCGCATGACCCGGTCCGCCGCGTCGAGGTCGTCGGCGAGCATGGGCCTGACGCGCACGGCGCCCTTCGACGTGGGTCTGCCGACCTCGAGCGACACGCGCGCACCCTCGCACACGCCCCGTGGCGTCGCGCGGGAGTCCGGGCTTCGAGTGTCTGCTCGACCCCAGCGCGAGGCTCGCGTGTCCGCCAACTCCGCACCGCAGTCGGCAGTCGAGCAACCCTCCCGCTAACGACATTCGATGCCGAGCCGAGTGTCCGGGCCGACCGCCCGGCGCCAAGGCCGGGCGGTCGGAGCTCATCCTTTCGGGCGAGCGAGGCTCGGCATCTGTTCGACGGGACGAATGCCGCCGTTCGCCGCAGCCGCGTGGTCGGTCAGTGCGAGGCCGATGTGGTCCTCGCTGGGCCAGTCGCGGGGGCAAGACGCCTCGCCAGCGAGACGACGCCGTAGACGGCCGCCAGGCCGACGAGCCCGTAGACGATCCGGCTCGCGACGTTCGTCTCGCCGAACTCCATGCCGAAGACGGTCGCGACGAGGTCGAACTCGGCGATTGCCACGAGACCCCAGTTGAGCGCGCCGACCAGCACGAGGACGACCGCGATCAGGTCGATCTTCTTCATTCGTGTTCACCTCCTGTACAGAGTTTGTCCAGCTCCTGCACGATAGCAGTGGGCGCGCCGTCTCGTCAAGCTTTCGTTCAGACTCTGACGGTCGAGAGCCCGCGGAGCGGTTCGGGAAGTCGAGACGGCACCCGGGAGTCAGCCCATCTGCCGACCCGGACACGGGACAGCGCGGCTCCTATCCCACTTCCGGGACGCAGTCGCAGCAGACACAGCGCGGGCCGCCTCGGGCGGCCCGCGCAACTTCGCTGGAGAGGGGGCGCTAGACGAGCGCCTTCCAGAACACCTTGACGTCCTCTGCCGGGAACGTCTCGGTCTCGAACACCTCGAGCTTCGCGATCCTGCCGAGGACGCGGAACGCGGCCTCGAGGTCGGGATACTCGAAGATGCCGAGATACTCCCACGGGCCCATCACGGCAAGGAAGCGCTCGACTGTTCCGCCCTCGGCCTCGACGATCTCATGGATCTTCTCGAAGTACTCGGGGGTCTTCTCGAGGTGCTCCCGTGCAATCGGCTGCAGCCTGAAGAGCCCGACATAGGTGAACATGCAAACCTCCTCTGTGGGGGCATCGCGTAGAGCCCCTTCGACATCCGAGCCTCTCTCGCCAGGGCGACCAGGGCATCAGGGAATTCCCGGATCGAGGCGCCAGCCGGGTTGCAGGGGTCACCCTGTCGCCGGTCGGCGCGGCAGTCCACGGTGGTACTCGGCACCGCCGAGCCGAGACACCGGGCGCCCCGAGGTCGCCGACTCAGCTCGCGAGCGCTCCGGCGTAGATCTGCCAGGCGAGCGCGCTCTTCGCGGTGAGGCTGAGAACCAGGTACCCCCACTCACCGAACACGTAGCTCCGCCACGGGCCGATCCGACGGTACTGCAGCCACATGTTGACCGCGAAGCAGTTGAAGAACACGAACAGCGAGACGAAGATCCCCCAGACGAAGCCGGGCACGCTTCCGTCGATTCCCGCCCCGACGAGCGAGATCCCGATGACGATCCACGGGACCGCACCGGCGATGCTGCCAAACCAGAACGGCAGCCAGTCGGGCCGATCGCGACCCACGTTCGTGCGCTCCATGAGGAGTCCGAAGAGAATCATCGCCGCGTTGATACCCGCGACGGCCACGAGGGCACGGAGATCGGTGACACCCGCGAACGTGGCGATCAGGACGACCATCAACGAGGCGCTGAAGGAGTACTCGATCCAGCGCGCGTAGTTGATCCCCCGGCGGAGGTTCCGCTCGTACCAGGACACGACTCCCGGCGAGGCGACGAGCAGGTGATCCAACGCGGCCAGCAACAGGAACGCCGCCACGCACCAGCGGACCGGGAGGTCGAAGAGCGTCTCCGTCGGGCCGAGCGCGGAACCGGGCGGGCCGTCGGCCCACTGCGCCGTGATCGGTATCGCGAGCGTCGCACCGAGGACGACGATCAGGACGGCCTGGCCGCCGTGGAGCACGGCGAGGGCGACGTTGGCGGCGCGGAGACGGGTCACTGGCTTCTGCAGGGGAACCTACAGACGAGCCAGCGGGGCGACGACGGCGAAGTCCGCTCTTTCGAGGAACGGGACGGAGTGCACGAACAGCACCACCAGACGAACATCCGAAGGGCCCGCCTCTCGATGCGGGGCTCGTGCGGCGAACACACACCCGCCGAAGCTTCGACGGTGCCGGTTCATCGTGTTCACTCCACAGCCGGCGACGACTGGGTGTTCCGGCACCCGCATCCGAACCTCGAACCGGGAGAATTCGTGCACTTCCCAGACGGCCCGGACGGGGGTCGTCTCTGCGCGGGTCGAGAAGGGAACGGGGCGACCGCGGCGCTGCTCGAGGTCGTGGTCGCGCCGCGTCTTCCGACGATTGCCAGCAGCGCGCGGCCCCTTCCAGCGGACGCGACTGCCTCCGGCGGCAGGGCCGAAGGACGCGTAGCGCAGTAGCATCGGCGGCCGTGAGCGGACTGAAGCGGCAGCTTCCGGACCCGTCGGAGATCGCGCGGTGGGTTGCGCCGACATTCCGTCGCTCCGGCGACCGCTGGCGCCGCGTTCGAACGGTCGCCGACTTTCGGAGACTGGCCATGCGTCGCACGCCTCGCTCGGTCTTCGACTACGTCGAAGGAGCCGCGGAAGCCGAGGTCAGCCGTGACCGCGCGGTTCGGGCATTCGCGCGGTGCGTGTTCCATCCGCGTGTTCTCCGTGACGTGTCGAGCGTCGCGACGGCGACAACCGTCCTCGGTCAGGAGGTTGCTTTCCCGGTCGTGCTGGGGCCCACGGGCTTCACGAGGATGATGCATGCGGCCGGTGAGATCGCAGTAGCGCGTGCCGCGGGTCGGGCGGGAGTTCCCTACACGCTCTCGACGCTCGGCACGACCTCCGTCGAGCGTCTGGCAGCCGAGGCGCCGACAACGGAGCGTTGGTTTCAGCTCTACGTCTCGAAAGATCGCGAACGAAGCCGGGAACTCGTGGCGCGGGCAGCCGACTGCGGATACTCGACGCTCGTGCTCACCGTGGACGTTCCGGTCGCCGGAGCGCGCCTCCGGGACGTCTACAACGGACTGACGGTCCCGCCGGCACTCACCCCGCGCACGCTCCTCGGAATGATGGCGAAACCACGCTGGCTCCTCGACGCCCTCACCACGGAACCGCTCGCGTTCGAGTCACTCGGGGTTGCGGACGACGTGATGGCCCTGATCGACTCGGTCTTCGATCCTTCGGTTACCTTCGCAGATGTCGAGTGGTTGCGGGCCCAGTGGCCAGGGTCGATCGTCGTCAAGGGCCTCCAGCGCGTCGACGACAGCCTGGCCGCCGTGGATGCAGGAGCCGACGGCATCGCCGTCTCCAACCACGGCGGACGCCAGCTCGACCGGGCGGTCACTCCGCTCGAGCTGCTGCCCGCCGTCGTTGATGCGGTGGGAGGCCGTGCCGAGGTGTACCTGGACGGCGGCGTTCGCTCTGGCGCCGACGTCGCGACGGCGGTTGCACTCGGCGCCAGGGCGGCTTTCGTGGCTCGCCCGTATCTGTACGCGCTGATGGCCGGGGGCGAGGCCGGCGTCGATCATCTGATGAGCCTGCTGCACGCCGACTACACCCGCACGCTGCAGTTGCTCGGCGTGTCGCGCACCGGCGAGCTGGAGCGCGAACTCGTTCAGCTCTGAGCCCGTAGCTCGTGTGCGAGCCCGGGGCGGGGTTCGCCACAGCCCGGTCGAGCAGTCCGGGGACGGTCGTCCGTGAGACGTCGAGCGTGGGCGCGCCTCGCCAGGACGCGAGCAAGCACGACGACGCGCCGTCCACCCGCCGCTGAGTCCGAACGGCGAAGACAGCGACCGCATAACGTGGGGTGGCTGTTCCCTGGACGAGAAGCTGATGGACGTGGGTCATCGGAGCCCGGATTCACCCGCCACGCTCCGCCGCGCCTCGTTCTGTCCGGGCGAGCCCACGGTCGACGGCGGCCCGATTCTCCGACGCCGAGGCCGATAGGGTGCGCGCGTGCTTCCGATCGAGCGACCCGGGAAGATCGTCGCCGTCGGCCTCAACTACCGCGACCACGCGGAGGAGCAGGGGGCCGAGCTCCCGTCGGAGCCGCTGCTCTTCGCGAAGTGGCCGACCGCGCTCATCGGTCCGGGGGAGCCCATCGTCATCCCGGCGCTCGTCAACGAGTGCGACTACGAGGCGGAGCTCGGCGTGGTCATCGGTGCGCGCGTGAAGGGCGTCTCGCGCGAGAACGCGCTCGAGGCGGTGCGCGGATACGTGTGCGCGAACGACGTCAGTGCGCGTGACCTCCAGTTCTCGGACGGGCAGTGGACTCGCGGGAAGTCCGTGGACACGTTCTGCCCCGTCGGGCCGCTCGTGCCCGCCGCCGAGATCCCCGATCCCCATCGGCTCCGCATCCAGGCGATCGTGAGCGGCGAGGTCCTCCAGGACTCGACGACAGCGAATCTCATCTTCGGCGTCGACGAGATCATCAGCCACGTGTCGAAGACGACAACGCTCGAGCCCGGAGACCTCCTCCTTACCGGCACTCCCGCGGGCGTCGGCGTGTTCCGAGACCCAAAGCGCCTGCTCCGGCCGGGGGACCAGGTCACCGTCGAGATCGAGCGGATCGGGAGCCTGACGAACCCCGTCGTCGCGGGCTGACGTGCCTCGTGGTTGACGAGGGTCGATCGAGGATCGATGATCGTGGGCACTCGTGAGCACGGTCTCACGCACCATCCTCCGCGAGCAGATCAAAGAGACGCTCCTCGAGCGCATCGTTCGCGGTGAGCTCAAGCCGGGGGAGAGGCTCGTCGAGACGCGCCTCGCGCGGGAGCTCGGCACGAGTCAGGCGCCCGTTCGGGAAGCGCTGCGGGACCTCCAGAGCCTCCGGCTGGTCGAGTCCGAGCCGTTCCGCGGCGCGAGGGTCCGGGCCGTGGGCGACGAGCAACTCCTTCCCGTCTTCCCCGTGCGGACGGTCCTCGAGGAGCTGGCGGCCCGTGAGGCGGCGAAGAACGCGAACGGCGACGTCCGTCCACTCGAGCGGGAGTTGAAGGCGATGCGCCAGGCCGCCGCTCGCGGCGACTGGCGGACGCAGATCTCGCACGACCTCGGCTTCCATCGGGCCGTCGTCGAGATGGCCGACAACGACCCCCTCCTCCAGAGCTGGCTCGTCCTCGGCATCGAGGTCTCGACCGCCTTCGCCACGTACTGGACGTTCTGGGACCAGGTCGACCTCGCCGAGTTTCACGTCCCGATCGTGGAGGCGATCCGGGTGGGCGACCCGTCGCGGGCCGGCGCAGAGGCGCGCAAGCACGTGCGCCGCACCGAGAACGTCGTTCGGCGCCGTGTCAAGGCCGCGAGGCGCCGGGCTGCGGTGGGATGACGACGCGCGACGTGCTCGCGGCCGGCGTCGTCGGGACCGGCTTCATCGGCGCCGTGCACGTCGACGCGCTCCGGGCGCTCGGCGTCGAGGTGGCCGGGGTCGTGGGCTCGTCGCCCGAGCGCGCCCGGGCCAAGGGCCTCGCGCCCGCGTACGAGTCGCTCGAGGCCCTGCTCTCGGACGAGCGCGTGGACGTCGTGCACCTCGCGACGCCGAACCACCTCCACTTCGAGCAGGCGAGGGCGGCGCTCGAGGCCGGCAAGCACGTCGTCTGCGAGAAGCCGCTGGCCGTCTCGTCCGAGCAATCGCGAGAGCTTCTCGGGCTCGCCGAGCGCTCCGGCCTCGTGCACTGCACGAACTTCAACCTCCGCTTCTACCCGCTCGTCCAGGAGGCGCGGGAGCGGGTGCACGCAGGCGCCGTGGGAGACGTCTGGAACGTCCACGGCGGGTACCTCCAGGACTGGCTCGCGCTCCCGACCGATTGGAACTGGCGCCTCGAGACCGACCGAGCGGGCGAGCTGCGGGCGGTCGGGGACATCGGCTCGCACTGGATGGACATCGTCCGGTTCGTGACCGGTCAGCCGATCGTCGAGCTCCTCGCCGACCTGGCGACGGTCCTCCCGGTGCGCAGCAGGCCGGTCGGAGAGGTGGAGACGTTCGCGAGCGGCGAGCGGGCCGAGCGCCGGGCGGTGGACGTGTCGACCGAGGACTTCGCCCACATCCTGCTGCGGCTCGGGAACGGCGCCCGTGGCTCGCTCGTCCTCTCGCAGGTGTCGATGGGCCGCAAGAACTCGCTCCGCTTCGAGGTCGACGGCTCGGCAGGGGCGATCGCCTGGGACTCCGAGCGGAACGAGGAGCTCTGGATCGGGCATCGCGGCGCGCCGAACGAGATCCTCCGCCGCGACGGTGCGCTGCTGCATCCGGCTGCCGCCGCGCGCACCCATCTCCCCGTCGCCCACGCGGAGGGGTTCGCGGACACGTTCCGCGAGCTGTACCGCGCCGTCTACGACGACGTCGCCCGTGGCGGCCCTTCCGACGACCCCGACTACCCGACCTTCCGCGACGGCCACGTCCAGAACGTGCTCGGCGAGGCCGTCGCCCGGTCCAACCGCGAACGCCGCTGGGTGGAGGTGCCCTCGTGAGGCTCGGACTGCTGACAGCCCCGTTCCCCCGCCGCTCGCTCGCGCAGGTCGCCGCCTGGGCGGCCGGCGAGGGCTTCCAGATGCTCGAGGTCGCGTGCTGGCCCGCCGCCGGAGCCGATCGACGTCGGTATGCGGGTACCTCGCACATCGACGTCACCCGGCTCGACCCGGGACGGGTCCGCGAGATCCTCGACGAGCACGGCCTCGAGATCTCGTCGCTCGCGTACTACCCGAACAACCTGCACCCCGATCCTCGGGCCCGGAGGGCCGCCAACGGCCACCTGCGCAAGGTCGTCGACGCGGCGGCCAGGCTCGACGTCCCCGTCGTGGGCACGTTCGCCGGGCGCGACCAGACGAAGACCGTCCCCGAGAGCTTCCGGGAGTTCCGCAAGGTCTGGCCGCGCCTCGTCGACTACGCCGAGTCGCGCGGCGTCAAGATCGCGATCGAGAACTGCCCGATGCTGTTCTCGTACGACGAGTGGCCTGGTGGCACGAACCTCGCCTCGACGCCTGCGGCCTGGGACGAGATGTTCTCGATCGTGGACAGCCCGAGCTTCGGGCTCAACCTCGACCCGTCGCACCTCGTCTGGCTGATGATCGACTACGAGCGGGTGGTACGCGACTACGCGGCGAAGATCCTCCACGTCCACGCGAAGGACCTCGAGATCGACCGCGACGGCCTCTACCGGAACGGGACCATCTCGCTCGGGATGGGCTGGCAGGTGCCGCGGCTTCCCGGCCTGGGGGAGGTTCGCTGGAACCGGTTCGTCTCGGCCCTCTACCGGGCCGGGTACGACTACGTCGTCTCGATCGAGCACGAGGACCGCTCGTTCGAGGGCACCGAGGAGCTCGTGAAGCGCGGCTTCCTGATCGCGCGCGACACGCTCCGGCCGCTCCTCCACTGACTGTCGGCGGCGGCCGCGCGCGGTCCTACGCCATCGACCGGTAGCGCTCGATCGTCAGGCGCGCGCCGTCCCGGAGCGAGGTGTGGCGGAGCGGGCCGACGAGTCGCTCCAGCAGGCCCGACTGCAGCGACTCGGGGAACGGAAGCTGGCCCTCCTCCCAGGAGATCCGGCCGGCGACCTGCGGCGCCGCGGCCTCGATCGCCTCGACGACGTCGGTCATCGCCGACGCGACGCCGGGGAAGTTCGCCACGTAGGCCCCGTCCGCGGCCGACCGGGAGGCGAGCGCGAAGGCGCGGCCCACGTCCGGTGCGTAGTCGTACTGGGCGACGCCTCCGTACGCGATCTCGGACCCTTCGCCCCGCGCCGCGGCCGCCATCGCGAGCGAGGGGCCCGACGTGAGCCCCTGGTCCCGGCCCGGCCCGTACACGACGTACGGCCGGATCCCGATCGAGGGCACGTCCTCGTCGTGCCAGAAGACGCGGGCGGTTCCCTCGTTCGCGAGCTTGTACACGCCGTACAGCGTCGAGGGCTCGGTCCCGCCGCTCTCGGGCGCGGGCGAGCGGTCGGAGGCGTTGTAGACCGCCGTCGAGCTCGCGTAGGCGAGGCCGGGGATGCGGTTCAGCCGAGACTTCACCGCCTCGAACACGACGACCGTCCCGTACACGTTCACGTGCGCGCCGCGCACGGGGCTCTCGCGGCAGAACGGCACCTGGAGCGCGGCCAGGTGGACGACCCGGGTGACCTCGTGCTCGTCGAGCGCCCGCCCGAGCGTGTCGCCGTTCGTCACGTCTCCCTCGACCAGCGTGACCCGGGCCAGCTCGTCGTCGTCGAGGACGAGCCGCAGGCGGGAGTCGTCCCGGCCGAGGTCGTACCCGACGGGCTCCTCGCCGAGCTCGACCAGGGCTTTGAGCGTCCAGGCGCCGACGCACCCCCGCGCGCCCGTGACCAGCGTGCGCTCAGGCAAGCGGAGCGTCCTGGTAGACCGTGACGGTCTCGGTGTAGAACTCGATCGCCGCGCGGCCCTGCTCGTGCGGCCCCCAGCCGGATCCCTTGATGCCGCCGAACGGCACGTGGACGTCGGCCCCCGCCGTCTGCGAGTTGACGTGGACGATGCCGGCGCCGATCTCCTCCGTGAAGCGCTGGACCGTTCCCAGGTCGCGCGTGAAGATCGAGGCCGAGAGCCCGAAGCGGACGGCGTTCGCCCGCTCGAGCGCCTCGTCCAGCGTGGAGTAGCGGTACAGCGAGGTCACCGGC
>Ga0208654_1000037_pt1 | contig 16206 bp, 16 predicted proteins | sample MayberryNE_Catta_3_FD_185657 | JGI IMG/M metagenome (GOLD analysis project Ga0208654, IMG submission 185657) | Natural and restored wetland microbial communities from the San Francisco Bay, California, USA, that impact long-term carbon... | ecosystem: Environmental > Terrestrial > Soil >...
CTGGGAGGAGACGAGGCGACCCGCGCCCTCGCTCCGCGCGACCCGCTCCCCGCGGGCGACGCCCTCGCCTACGAGTCGTCGCAGGACGAGGACCTCGAGCGCGCCGGGGCGTTCGGCCTCGGCCATGCCCTGTACGCCAAGAGCCCCGGCGGCGTCATGGCGACCGCCCGCAGGACGGAGGCCTTCCGCCCGCTCGTGGAGGCGGCCGTCGAGGGAAGCGACTTCGAGGCCGACCTCGTCGAGGCCGTCGTCTTCCTCGAGAGCGGAGGCCGGCCCGACGTCATCGCCGGCGACGACCCGGTCGCGGCCTCCGGGCTCACCCAGATCCTCGCCGAGACCGCGCAGAACTTCCTCGCCATGCCGGTCGACCTGGACCGGAGCCGCGCCCTGACCGTGCGCATCGCGGGCGCGGAGCGCCGGGGCGACCTCGCTCTCGCCGAGCGGCTGCGCGCACGGCGGCGCGCGGTCGACGCCCGCTTCGACCCCGGACAGGCCCTCGCCGGCACCGTGCGCTACCTGACGACAGCGCGCGAGCGCCTGGGCCGCGAGGACCTCGCCGTCGTCTCGTACCACATGGGGATCGGAAACCTCACGAACGTGCTCCGCCTCTACGCGGCGCCCGAGGAGGAGGTGCCCGTCCCCGAGCTCGTCGAGGACGAGGAGCTGTCCTGGGCGCGGGTGTTCTTCGACACCGCGCCCGACCGGAACGCGCCGGCACACGGCCTGCTCGCCCGGCTCGGCGACGACTCGCCGACGTACTACTGGCGCGTCCTGGCCGCGGCCGAGATCATGCGTCTCTACCGCGACGACCCCGAGCGGCTCGCGGAGCTCGACCTCCTGCACGCGGCGAAGGCGAGCGCCGAGGAGGCCCTCCACCCGCCCTTCGCGACCGAGCGCTTCGCGGACGGCGCTGATCTGCAACGGGCCTGGGACGACGGCGTGCTGCATCCGCTGCCGCCAGACGAGACGCGTCTCGGCTTCACGGTCGACCCGTCGATGGGCGAGCTGGCGGGCCGCCTCGGCCGCCCACGCGGCCTCTACCGCGGGCTGCGCGCGGAGGCGCTCGCGGTCCTCGTCTACGTCGGCTCTCGGGTGCGCGAGCTGAGCGGAGCGTCACGCCCGCTGCAGGTCACGAGCACCGTGCGCGACGACGAGTACCAGGGCCTCCTCCGGGCGACGAACCCGGAGGCGACCCACCGCTACTCGCTGCACACGACCGGGTACGCGTTCGACGTCCGCCGCCGCTACGAGTCGGGCGAGCAGGCCCAGGCCTTCCAGTTCGTGCTCGACGACCTCACGGCGCGCGGCCTCATCGCGTGGGTCCGCGAGCCCGCGGCCATCCACGTGACGGTCGCGAGCGAGGCCGAGGAGCTCGTCTCCCAGCTTCTCGAGCGAGCATCCTGATCCTTGCCCGTGCGGGGCAGGCGGGATACGTTGCGCCCGTGACGCCGACCTCGCGGAGCTCCGCCTGAGCGCGTTCGACGACCTCGCCGACCTCGACCCGCTGGCCATCTGGGACGGCGTCGTCGCGCGGGTCGTGGACGGAGAGCGGGTGGGCCTCGCAGTCGTCGAGCTCGATCCCGGCAGCGTCGTCCGCGAGCACGCACACGAGAACGAGCAGCTCGGGATGGTGCTCGGCGGGTCGCTCGAGTTCCGTGTCGGTGACGAGTCGCGCGAGCTGCGACCCGGCCAGACGTGGCGGATCCCCCCGAACGTGCCGCACGAGGTGACGGCCGGGGCAGAGGGCGCCGTCGTGATCGACGTGTTCGCGCCGCCGCGGACCGACTGGACCGGCATCGAGCGCGCCGGGCCGCGGTCGCCCCGCTGGCCCTGACGCGCTCGGGGTCGAAGCTACGCCGCCGTCGGCTGCGGCACGATGCGGATATACGGCTTCGGCTCCTCCCAGGATCCGAACAGCTCCTTCGCCTCGTCGTACGAGACGGAGCCGGCGATGATCACGTCGTCGCCCTGCTGCCAGTTGACCGGCGTCGACACCTTGTGCGCGGCCGTAAGCTGCAGCGAGTCGATGACGCGCAGCACCTCGTCGAAGTTCCGGCCGGTCGTCATCGGGTAGACGAGGATGAGCTTGACCTTCTTGTCCGGGCCCACGACGAAGACGTTGCGGACCGTCTGGTTGTCGGCCGCCGTGCGATCGGACGCCTCTCCGCCGATCTCGGCCGGGAGCATCCCGTACGCCTTCGAGACCTCGAAGTCGGCGTCTCCGATGATCGGGTAGTTGGGAGCGGCGCCCTGGGTCTCCTCGATGTCTCGGACCCAGCCCTCGTGGTCGCCCGTGGAGTCGACCGAGAGCCCGATGATCTTCACGTTCCGACGGTCGAACTCCGGCTTGATCCTCGCCATGTACCCGAGTTCCGTCGTGCACACGGGAGTGAAGTCCTTCGGGTGGGAGAAGAGCACCGCCCAGGAGTCTCCGATCCAGTCGTGGAACGAGATCTCGCCCTCGGTCGTCTCGGCGGTGAAGTCGGGAGCCGTGTCCCCGATGCGTAGCGCCATCCTGTACCTCCCTCGTTCGGCAGAAGCCCGCGGACGCGGGCGTCAACGCCCGGGCATGCCCGCGCGTCCTATCTGGATAGACGAGTGCCGTCGAGATTTTGTTCCCGCGCATGCCGCGGACTGACCCGTCGACCCGCCTCGCCCGGCGCCTCGGCCTCTTCGACGCCGTCGTGCTCGGCGTCGGCTCGATGGTCGGCGCCGGCGTCTTCGTCGCCTTCGCGCCGGCTGCGGAAGCGGCGGGATCCGGCCTCCTCGTCGGCCTCGTGCTCGCCGGCGCGGTGGCGTTCTGCAACGCGATCTCGTCCGCGCAGCTCGCAGCGCTCTACCCCGAGTCCGGCGGCACGTACGTGTACGGCCGCAAGCGGCTCGGTCCGTTCTTCGGCTATCTGGCCGGCTTCGCGTTCGTCGTGGGCAAGCTCGCGAGCCTGGCCGCTATGGCGCTCACGTTCGGCTCCTACGTCGCGCCCTCTGCCGCCCGGCCGCTCGGCATCGCAGCCGTTGTCGCGCTCACGGCCGTCAACTACCTCGGCGTGACGAAGACCGCCGGTATCACGAAGGTGATCGTCGCCGCGGTGGTGGCGACGCTCGCGTTCGTGGTCGGCGCGTGCGTCCTGGACGGCGACGCGGACGCCGGCCGGCTGACGCCGCTCTGGCCGGACACGGGGCTGCACGGCATCCTCGCCGCGGGAGGCTTCCTCTTCTTCGCCTTCGCGGGCTACGCGCGCATCGCAACCCTCGGCGAGGAGGTACGCGACCCGCGACGGACGATCCCGCGCGCGATCGTGATCGCGCTCGGGGTCACGCTCGCGCTGTACGCCGCCGTGGGGGTCGGTGTGCTCGCAGTCCTCGGGCCGGAGCGGCTCGCGGGGGCCTCCGCCCCGCTCGCGCTGGCGGTCGAGGAGACGGGCGCCGCCGGTCTCGAGCCGCTCGTCCGCGCGGGTGCTGCCGTCGCGTCGCTCGGCGTCATCCTCTCGCTGCTCGCCGGCGTCAGCCGCACCGTCTTCGCCATGGCCTCCGAGGGCGACCTGCCGCACCGGCTCTCCGCCGTGCACGGCCGCCGCCGCGTCCCCCATCTCGCGGAGCTCGCCGTCGGCGCGGTCGTCGTCGCGGTCGTGGCGCTCGCGGACCTGCGCTCGGCGATCGGGTTCAGCTCCGTGACCGTGCTCGCGTACTACGCGATCGCGAACGTCTCGGCCTGGACGCTCTCGGGCGACGAGCGGACGTGGCCGCGCATCGTGCCCGTGGCCGGCTTCGTCGGCTGCTGCGCGCTTGCTCTCGCGCTGCCGCTCCGGACGGTCGCGGCCGGGCTCGGAGTGCTCGCCCTCGGCGTCGTCGTGTACGGCGTGCGCTCCGCGCGCCGGCCCGGCTAGTGCCCGGTGGTCGAGAAGTGCATGTAGTCCTTCGTCGCCCCCGTCCAGTCGCCGCCCCAACCCCAGCCGATCGACGCGAACGCGCGCACGACCACGGGCGTGACCATCCCCTTGCGCAGGCGCGAGCGGTCGACGTACGGCCTGCTGCGCGGGTCGTGGACGCGGCCGCAGCCGACGTACGGGTTCTCGACGGGGTTGAGGTCGATCGCGTGGCCGTAGGCGTGGTTCGACCACGAGCCGCTCCCGGAGCCGCCCGTGCACGGCGAGGGGACGGCCTCCCGGCACTCGAACGACCCGCTGACGTCCCCGTTCGCCGGACGCGCCCGCCTCGGCCCGTACTGGTGGCCCAGGCGCATGTGCCGGATCGGGAAGCGGAGCCGGTAGAGCTTGCGGAACACCGTCGCAAGAGGAGCGGCCACGTCGCGGTTGACCACGAGCTGGCCCGTGTGCACGCGCCCGTCGAAGCCCCAGTGCGAGACCTCCAGGACACGCAGCCCCGAAATCGGAACCGGGCACCCGGGCTGCCAGTACCGCGCCTCGAGGCTCGCCCGCAGCGAGGGCCCGATCGGCTCGATCGACGAGGCGAAGGGCTGCAGTGCGACGGCTGCGAGCGGGACGGCGAGGAGGCGGAGCACGAGGCTAAGGTCAAGCGTGGACCCTCCGCCCTTCCCTCGTCAAGCGGAGCCGGAGATCCGTTCGGCGTGACGACGCCCGTCGGGTAGAAAGACGAGCGTGGCGATGTTCCACGTCACGCTGCACCGCTCCGGGCCGGAGTACGACCGGACGAAGCCGCTCGAGGAGCAGTCCGGCTGGGAGGAGCACGCCGCGTTCATGGACGACCTCGTCGACCGCGGCTTCCTCGTCCTCGGCGGACCCCTCTCGGACGAGTTCCGGGTCGTGCACGCGGTCGAGGCGGAGTCCGAGCCGGCGATCCGCGCGACCTTCGCCCGCGATCCCTGGTCCGGGAGCCATCTTCGGGTCGAGTCGGTCGAACCGTGGACGATCCGCCTGGACGGACGGCGCCGCTAGCTCGGGCCTACGCTCTCCCGGTGCACGAGCTCCTCATCCTGCCGACCGGCGTCCGTGCGGTCGTCGTCGTCGAGGGGCTGAGCGACCGCGCCGCGCTGGAAGCGCTCGCGGAACGGCGCGGGCGCGACCTCGCCGCGGAGGGCGTCGCCATCGTCCCGATCGGCGGCGCGCAGGCGCTCGGGCCGTTCCTGGCCAGGCTGGCGCTCGAGGACCGGCGGGTGCGGCTCGCCGGGCTGTGCGACGCCGGCGAAGAGCGCAGCTTCGGCCGGGCGCTCGAGCGCGCCGGCCTCGGCTCCGACCTCACGAGAGCCGACATGGAGCGGCTCGGGTTCTACGTGTGCGACGCCGACCTCGAGGACGAGCTGATCCGGGCCCTCGGCGCCGATGCCGTCGAGCGGCTCCTCGCCGAGCAGGGAGAGCTTCGCTCGTTCCGCACGTACCAGAAGCAGGAGGCGCACCGGCACCGTGCGCACGAGCAGCAGCTCCGGGGGTTCATGACGAACCGCAAGGTGCGCTACGGGCGACTCCTCGTTGACGCGCTCGACGCAAACAAGGTCCCGCGCCCGCTCGACGCCGTGCTCGAGCACGTCGCGCGCAACACCGGCATCTAGGCTGCGGACCTGGCGAGGGTGCTCGAGACGGGCACCGCGCACGTGCTGTTCGCGCTCGGGCGAGAGCAGGCGGCAGCGACGGGCGGGCTACGACTCCCGGGGTTCGCGAGAGAGCGGATCCAGCTTCAGGAGGTCGAGCAGCCGACCGACATCGCGGCCCTCCTGCGCCACGTGCCTCATCGCCGTCTCGCCGTTGATGGCGTAGTGGTTCCTGCGCCCCACACGCGTGATGTCGATGTACCCCGCCTCGGCGAGATCGGCGACGATTCGCTGCGCCGCTCGTTCGGTGATCCCCACCTGGAGGGCGAGGTCGCGCGTGCGCACGTCAGGGTCGCGAGCGATGCAGAGCAACACCTGGGTGTGGTTCGTGACGAACCGCCACGGCTTGCTGCTTGGGTCCCTTGACATCACGAAAAACTTATCGTATGTTGCTTGACGCGCTACGTGTATCGTCGCTCGCAAGACGCGCCAAGTCAATCGTCTCTAATACGTCGGTGAAGGATACCGCATGAAGCACACGAGCCGCGACTGGATAGCGCGGTCGGACGGGGCACCCAGTCGGTCCGACCAGAACGGCCCCGTCGCCGGCGTCGCTCGAGACGGCAACGTGGTCAACATCGCGCTGCGGGGGACCGTCGACCTCCGCACGCTCTCGGACGTGCGCTCGGCCATCGACGCGGAGTGCGCCCGAGGCGTGGACAAGCTCGTCGTCGACCTCAGGGAGGTCGAGTTCGTCGACTCGAGCGCGCTGCACCTCTTCGTCACCACGCACCGGCGTCTGAGCGCCCACGGCGGACTGCTCGTCCTCGCCTCGCCGTGCGATTCCGTCTGGCGCACCTTCACCGTGACGAGCCTCGACGGCACGCTCCTCTTCGAGTCGGCGCCCGCGAGCTGACGCCTGCACGAGCCGCTGCGACGCCGGTAGCGAGGCGGCCCTCAGGAGACGTTTGGCGGAGCTGGCAACGCGGAACAGCGCCGTTACGCGAGCCGAGCCCAACGAGGGAGGTCAGGATGACCGACGATCAAAAGCATGCTCGGATCTTCGGTGTGCTGTTCATCATCACGTTCATCACGTCGATTGCGGCGCTCGCTCTGTTCCAATCCGTTCTCGACGACCCGGCCGGCTACATCGCCGGTGGCGGGAAGGACAACGAGATCTACCTGGGAGCCTTCTTGGAATTTCTTCTCGTCATCGCAAACGTCGGAACGGCCGTTGTGCTCTACCCGATCGTGAGGCGGCAGAACGAGGCCCTGGCCATCGGCTACGTCGCTGCTCGGATCATCGAGTCCGTCTTCATCGCGGCCGGGATCATCTTCGTGCTCGGGGCCGTGAGCTTGCGCCAGGACTCTCCTGACGCCGCCGACCTCGCGGTCTCGCTCGCGCAGCTCAAGGACTGGACGTTCCTGCTCGGCCCCGGAATGGTCGTCCCCTTCGGAAACGGGCTGATACTCGGCTACCTCATGTACAAGTCCGGCCTCGTCCCGCGGCGCATGGCCTGGCTCGGGATGATCGGGGGGCCGCTCCTCCTGTTCGGGAACCTCGGCGTGCTCTTCGACTGGTGGGATCAGACCGGCCTGGTGAGCCTCTTGGTGATCCCGGAGTTCATCTGGGAAGCATTCCTCGGCATCTACTGCGCCATCTGGGGGTTCAGGCGGGACTCGCCAATCCTTTCTCCCGCTGCGCGTCCCGCTGGGGCGAGGGCAACCGCGACCTAGTCGTTTCTCGGCCAGCGTCCGCCCGCGCGTCTTCGTCAGAGCACCTTGCTCTCCCGCTTCGACCCAGGATCGTCGCCAAGGACCCAGCCGCACATGCTTCGAAGGAAGCTCTCGCAGACCGTGCTCGCGCGAGTGCCAAGCTCCAGATCATCGCGGCCGGCCCAGCCGATCGCACCCTGAAGCAGAGGCAGCAGGACGAGCTCGAAGCCCGACTCGAGCTCCCCGACCGAAACGTGTCCGACTCCGAGCCGGCGTAGCTCGTCCCTGTAGAGGGACAGGAGCGCGGTGACTCGATAACGTCGAGTGGGCTCGACAACCCCCTCGATGAGGAAGCGGGCTAGATCGAGGACCGGCGGTCCGATCGCGGCGTTGCACCAGTCGAGCAATACGACCGCGCCGTCCGGTCGAAAGAGCGTGTTGTCGAGATGCGCATCGACCTGAAGCCACGAGGACTGCTCTTCGCGAAGCACGCGCCCGGTGTCCACGACGCTCTCTGGCAGATCGAGCAGCGACAGCACACGCGGCCCCAAGATCTCCGGGAACCGCTCGCTTGCTCGCCCAAGCCGATTGCGCCAGCGTTCCGACTCCATGGGGTGCGCCGTCCAACGAGGCAGATCAGCCTCGCCGGGGCCGTCGACGACACTCGCGGAACCGCCGTGCAGCCGAGCGAGAACACGAATGACGGCCCCGGCCTGGTCGGCGGTGCACCCGTGGAGCACATCCCCCTGCTCAGCGGGGGAGATGTCTTCGAGCACGACCGCAGCCGCGGTCTCCTGCTTGACCACGATCGATCGTTGCCCACCGCGCTCGGTCTCGACCGTCACACGATGGATTCGTCCGCTCAGGCCATGCTCGGCACCGATCCGCATTGTGCTGCGTACTCGCACCGAACCGTGTGGCCACTCGTTGGCCCCCTCGAGCACGCTGCTGAGCCACGTCGAGGAGAACACACCGTCGCCGACCGGAATCGCCACGTCGTGAGTCTCATCGACAGCGGGCGGCCAGGTCGCGCCGTTGGGCGGGCTCGAGTGGAGGCGATGGGCTCGAACGACGCGTAAATCCCCGCACCGACGAAGCCACGAGACCGCCTTGCGGCCCCTTCCGCGTCCGATCGAAAGCTCGCGAGCGGGACGAAGGCACCCGCATCACCGGAGTCCTTTGCGGGCGAGGGTGGCACAGACGTCGAACTGGATGGCTGGACTGGGCGCCTCGCACGTACGAAGATGAGCGGGTTGAGACCCCCGCGACAGAGCGCGCCACTTCTAGGTCTCGTCTCGGTCCTCCTTGCGACTGCGACCGGCGGCTCTGTGGCGGCCTCGACAGCCGGCCACACGGCTACGAAGCCCGGACGGGTCGTGGCGATCACGGCGACGAAGCCCGCACGGCTGGTCCTCCTCGATGCTCGGACGCTCAAGCCGGCGCTTCCCGGGTGGTCGCGGACGCTTGCGGCGTGGTCGCCGAACAATCCTGCCGCGCTCTCGCCTCTCGGCTCGCGCGTCGCCGTCGTCGTCGGCGGCGACTCGGGCCAGTCGCTGCTGATCGTCGACACAGCTACCGGTCGAGTGCTGCGACGGGTGAGGGACGTCCATGCAGAAGAGCTGTACTGGCTCCGTGGCGAAGGGGTCAGTCGACGATCCCCCGCGCTCGTCGTCAGCGCGGTGCTCGCATGCGCATCGGGAGGAGTCCCCGGCGGAGTGTGCGGCGACGAAGTGGACGTCGCATGGACGAACGACCCGCGTCGATATCCAGGCGGGAGCACCGACACCTTCGACAACTTCGCGGTCGATCAGGCGTTGCGGACCCGTGTCGTGCTGACGTCCGACAACCCCGATGGCATCGTCCTCGGGCCCCATGAGCGAGGAGACTCCGCGATCGATCCGTACATCGACCTTGCGGGAATGCCCGACGATGCCCGCTTCCAGGTCGTTGCGGACGTGCTCGCCGACCGCGTCTTCGTCGTCACGACTGCTGGGCAGATAGCGAGGATCAGCCGCGCGTCGAGTGCCAAGCCCGTCGTCGACTACCGCAGCGCCGAGTTGAATGGCCGTCCGTTCGAAGCAGCCTGGGCGGGCGCTGGCCGAATTGCTGTCTGGGGTGAGGACGGCCTGGGCACGATCGACACCCGTACCTGGACCACACACGCGATCGCGGGCGGCATCACCGGTGCAATCGCGACCCGCTATGGCATCGCCGCGTGGACGGGCGGCCCGGATGGTCTGAGCGTCTATCGGCCTGACGGCAGCCGCCGTCTCCACCTGCTCGAGGGCACCCACGTGACCGTGGCCCGCGCCACCGGCGTCTACCTGTATGTCGACACCACGCTCGAGACTCGCTATGCGATCGACCTCCGCACCGGCAAGTCCGTCGGTCCGCTCGAGACACGTGCCCAGATCATCGAGCCGAGCTTCGTGACTATCCCGTAGAGCGCGACGAAGCGGCGTCCGCTTGCACGTCGCATGAGAAACCATTCCCGACCGAACGAGCGTTATCCCTGCAAATGAGGGATTTAGTGGAGGCGGCGGGAATCGAACCCGCGTCCGCGGCCGCACCGGTCAGGGCATCTACGAGCGTAGTCCGCGCTTGATCTCGCCCGGCGGCCGGTTCGCGGACGACCAACCGACGGGCCAGCCATCCTTCGGTGTCGCGCTCCGGGCGATTGGCTCTCCCTCGGCGCCGAGCCCGATCGTTGGCGCCGGCTCCCGGATCTCGGGCCGAATCCGGGTCGGCGTCGCCTTACCTAGTTACGACTAGGCGGCGAGTGCGAGTTCGTTCTTGTTCGCACTTGCTTTGGTGCCGGTTGATTTACGAGGCCAACCGGCGACCTCGGCTCGCAGCTCTGCCGGAGAACCGACCACGTCGAGACCTGGTCGCCCCCGTATGTGTGTTCAGGTTCCCAGAATAGCTGCCGATAAGCGCACTGGCCCGCTGCGGGAGGGATCGGAGGAAGGGCCAGGAGACGGACCAATCGAGGCGAAAGGACTGCAGCAGTGGCGCTGATCATGGAAGAGAGGTACGACGACTTCGCGGACCTGCGAGAGCGTGCGAAGTCGGAGGTGCGCAAGGTCGTCATCGGACAGGACCGCACCGTGGAGCTGCTGCTGATCGCCGCCGTCTCGCACGGCCACGTGCTGATCGAGGGCCCCCCCGGGAGCGCGAAGACGCTCCTCGCACGCGCCGTCGCCCACATGCTCGGCGCGTCGTTCAAGCGCATCCAGTTCACGCCGGACACGACGCCCGCCGAGCTGAACGGTGTCAACACGGTCCGCGCCGGGGAGCACATCTTCCTGCCCGGCGCCGTCTTCACGAACGTCCTGCTCGCGGACGAGATCAACCGTACGCCGCCGCGCACCCAGGCCGCCCTGTTCGAGCCGATGCAGGAGCGCCAGGTCACGGTCGACGGCAAGGCGCACAAGCTTCCCGACCCGTTCCTCGTCATCGCCACGCAGAACCCGCACGAGCACGAGGGCGTCTACCCGCTCCCGGAGGGCCAGCTCGACCGCTTCCTCTTCAAGATCCAGCTCGACTACGCGGACGCGGAGAGCGAGCTCTCGATGCTGAACCTCCCGCACAACGGCATCGCCCCGGACATGCTCGGCGAGGTGCGGCCGTTGCTCGGCGTCGTCGGCCTGGACAAGGCGCGGCAGGAGCTCGGGATGACGGAGGTGCCCGAGTCGGTCGGCCGCTATATCGTCGCCCTCGGGCGCCGCACGCGCGAGACCGACGGGGTCGTGCTGGGGGTCAGCTCCCGCGCGATGATCCACCTCGTGAACGCCACGAAGGCGAACGCCCGGCTGCACGGCCGGGGCTCGGTGACGATCGAGGACGTACGCGAGATGGCGCCGTACGTGCTCCGCCACCGGCTCGTGATGCGGGACGGCATCGATCCGAGCGCGGCCCTCGCAGCCGCGATGAGCTCGGTCCCGACACCCGTCCCGGCACCGGTCGAGCTCGCCTGAGCCCAGGCCCCGTCCGCCCGCCGGGGTTGACGGCGCTCCCCCGCCCCCGGATAGTGAGTCGGGGATTGGGTTGCTGTGCCCGAGGCGAGGGTAGAATCGCCTCGTCCGCGAGATACCTGGGAAGGACTGGGACCGATGGCCATCATCTGGGAAGAGCCGTACGAGAGCCTCACCGACCTGCGGGAGCGGGCGAAGGACGAGATCGCGAAGGTCGTGCTCGGGCAGGATCGCGCCGTCGAGCTGCTGCTCGTCGCCGCGCTCGCTCGCGGGCATGTTCTCCTCGAGGGACCGCCGGGCAGCGCGAAGACCCTGCTCGCGCGGGCCACCGCGCACATGCTGGGCGCGACCTTCAAGCGGATCCAGTTCACGCCGGACACGACGCCGGCCGAGCTCACCGGCATCGACATCATCCGCGGCGGCGAGAAGGTCTTCGTCCCGGGCGTCGTATTCACGAACGTCCTGCTCGCGGACGAGATCAACCGCACGCCGCCGCGTACGCAGGCGGCGCTGCTCGAGGCGATGCAGGAGCGGCAGGTGACGGTCGAGGGCCGCGCGCACAAGCTGCCCGACCCCTTCCTCGTCATCGCCACGCAGAACCCCTACGAGCACCGCGACGTGTTCGAGCTGCCGGAATCGCAGCTCGACCGGTTCCTCTTCAAGATCGGCCTGGACTACGCGGACCCGGAGAGCGAGTACGAGATGCTCGACCTCCCGCACCGGGGCATCGCCCCGGACATGCTGGGCGAGGTCCGCCCGTTGCTGGGCGTCGTCGGCCTGGACAAGGCGCGGGCGGAGCTCGACGCCACCGACCTCCCGGAGGAGGTCGGCCGGTACATGGTCGCGATCGCCCGTCGCACGCGTGAGCTGCCAGGGGTCGATCTCGGCGTGAGCTCGCGCGGCATCATCCACATGGCGAGCGCGGCGAAGGCCAACGCGCGCCTGGGTGGCCGCAACGTCGTCACCCCGGGCGACGTGCAGGACGTCGCGCCGTACGTCCTGCGTCACCGGATCATCGTCAGCGGGGACGTCTCGCCGGAGGACGTCGTCCGCACGGCGATGGAGCAGGTCCCGGCCCCGCTCGTCCAGGCGCCGGTCGCGACGTTCACGTACGTCGAGGCGTAGAAGCCGCTTCGCGCGAATCGGGCCCACGTCGGCGGAGCCCAGTGCCGCGGAGCCGAGGCCGCGCTACCGCAGCAGGGCGGCCCCGGATCCGTCGGTCGCCGTCGCCCTAGCCCGCGACCGCCTCCTCGAGCGCGCGCCGGGTGAGCACCCTCGCGAGGTGCCGGCGGAAGTCAGCGCTCGCCGAGTGGTCGGACGGAGGGTTGCGGCCCTCGCTCGCGAGCTCGGAGGCCTCGGCGATCTCCGCGCCGCCCGCGATCGCCTCCTCGGCCGCGCGTGCCCGCACGGCCGTCGCGCCCATGTTCGTGAGCGCGATCGCCGCCCGTGAGATGCCCCCGTTCGAGCGCTCGACGACCGCGGCGACGCCGACGGTCGCCCAGTCCTGGGCCCTGCGCGCCATCTTCACGTAGGACCACCCGGTCCCCCCGCCGAGCTTCGGTACGCGGATCTCGACGAGCATCTCGCCCTCGCCCAGCGCCGTCTGGAAGACGCCGGTGCAGAAGTCGAGCGCCGGGATCGTCCGCTCGCCGCCCGGGCCCCGCACGACCATCTCCGCATCGAGCGCGAAAAGCACCGTCGGCAGGTCCGAGGCCGGGTCGCTGTGCGAGATGGAGCCTCCGATCGTCCCTCGGTGCCGTACCTGCGGGTCGCCCACCTGCCCGGCGGTGAAGGAGACGATCGGGCAGTGTTCCCGCAGGAGCGGGGCGTCGCGAACGTCCTTGTGCCGCGTGACGGCGCCGATCGCGATCCTGTCGCCGGCGTCCCGCACGTAGTCGAGCTCGGCGAGGCCGCCGATGTCGACGAGGCGCGACGGCCGTGCGATACGGAGCTTCATCGCCGGAAGCAGCGAGTGCCCGCCCGCGAGGAGCTTGGAGTCCTCGCGCTCGCCGAGGAGCTGGAGCGCGTGCTCGACGCTCTCGGCCCGCTCGTAGTCGAAGGTCGCCGGGATCATGACCTCGCCTCCTGAATCGCGTTCCACACCCGTTCCGGTGTGGCAGGCATCTGGATGTCGGTCACCCCGAGGTGCGAGAGGGCGTCCACGACGGCGTTGATCACCGCGGGGGCGGCGGCGATCGTGCCCGTCTCCCCCACGCCCTTCACGCCCAGCGGGTTGTCCGCCTCCGTGAGCGTGCGGTCGGTCTCGTAGGACGGCACCTCCGCGGCCGACGGGACGAGGTAGGTCGTCATCGTGGTCGTCAGCAGGTTGGCGTCCTCGTCATACGTGCCCTCCTCGTAGAGCGCAGCGGCGATGCCCTGGGTGATGCCGCCGTGCACCTGGCCGTCGACGATCATCGGGTTGACCGCATTACCCACGTCGTCCACGGCGACGTAGCGGACGAGCCGCGTGTCACCGGTCTCCGTGTCCACCTCGACGACGGCGGCGTGCGCGCCGCCCGGCCAGGAGAAGTTCGGCGGGTCGAAGACCGCCGTCGCCTCGAGCCCGGGCTCCATGCCGTCGGGGAGGTTGTGCGCGGCGTGGGCCTGGAAGGCGACGTCCTTGATGCCCATGTTGCGGTCCGGCGAGCCCTTGACGCCGAAGGTCCCGTTCGAGAACTCGAGGTCGTCCTCGGACACCTCGAGCTGATGGGCGACGATCGCCCGGGCCTTCTCGATGACCTTCTGGCCCGCGTTCCAGAGCGCGATCCCGCCGACGGTCAGCGAGCGGCTGCCGTAGGTGTCCATCCCGAGCTGGGAGACAGCGGTGTCGCCGTGCAGGACCTCCACGTCCTCCACGTCCACCCCCAGCTCGTCCGCGACTATCTGCGACCAGGCCGTCTCGTGGCCCTGGCCGTGCGGTGAGGTACCCGTGACCACCTGCACGGAGCCGAGCGGCTGGAAACGGATGGTCGCGCTGTCCCAGCCGCCGACCGCGTAGCGGATCGCGCCCAGGATGCGCGACGGCGCGAGCCCGCACATCTCGTTGTACGTCGACAAGCCGATGCCGAGCTGCTTCACGTCCCCGCTTGCCCTCCGCGCCTTCTGCTCCGCCTCGATCGACGGCAGGTCGAGGAGCTCGAGCAGCCGGTCGAGCGACGCGACGTAGTTCCCGGAGTCGATCGTCAGGCCCGACGACATCGTGTACGGGAACTCCCGCACGAAGTTCTTCCGCCGCAGCTCGACGCGGTCAATGCCGAGCTCCGCCGCGAGCGCGTCCATCGTCCGCTCGATGACGTAGGTCGCCTCGGGCCTGCCGGCGCCCCGGTACGCGTCCGTCGGCGTCGTGTTCGTGAACACGCCGGTGAACGTCACCGAGTAGTTCGGGATCGCATACGGCCCGGAGTACAGCCAGGCTCCGAGCAGCGGGATCCCGGGCGTCACGAGCTGCAGGTACGCGCCCATCGCGCACTTCGCCTCGGACCTGACCGCGGTGATCGTGCCGTCCTTCGTCGCGGCGAACGTCAGCTCGTGCACCACGTCGCGTCCGTGGATCGTGGCCTGGTAGCCCTCGGCCCGCTCCTCCGTCCACTTCACCGGCCGTCCGAGCCGCCGGGCGAGCGTGACCGCCAGGTACTCCTCGGCGTAGGCCTCGACCTTCGAGCCGAACCCGCCCCCGACGTCCGGTGCGATCACGCGCATCTTCGACTCGGGGATCCCGAGGACGAGCTGCATCGTGAAGCGGAGGATGTGCGGCACCTGGGTCGAGCTCCAGAGCGTCATGTCGCCCGTCGGACCGGCCTGGGCGAGCACCCCGCGCGGCTCGAGGGCGTTCGGGATGAGGCGCGGCTGGTAGTAGCGTCGCGTGACGACGACGTCGGCCGCGTCGAGCGCAGCCTGGACGTCGTCGGTCTCGAGCTTCCAGACGTAGCACTCGTTCGTGCCGAGGTCCGCGTGCACGATGGGCGCCTCGTCCGCGAGCGCCAGCTCGACGTCGGCGACCGCGTCCAGCGGCTCGTAGTCGACCTCGACGAGCTCGGCCGCGTCCTTCGCGAACGCCCGGCTCTCCGCGACGACGACGGCGACCCCGTCGCCCTGGTAGCGCGCCTCGTCCACGGCCAGCGGGTAGTGGGGCGGCATCTTGATGTCCTCGGTCACGGGCCAGGCGCAGGGCATCGAGCCAGCCCAGTCCTCCGCCAGGTCCGCGCCGGAGAACGCGGCGACGACGCCTTCGGCGGCCCTCGCCGCGTCGAGGCTCACGGAGCGGATGCGCGCATGCGGGTACGGGCTCCGGACGACGGCCATGGTCAGCGTCCCGGGAAGCGTGAGGTTGTCGACGAAGGTGCCGCGCCCGCGGAGCAGCGAGGCGTCCTCCTTCCGCTTGACCGGCGAGCCGATGTACGTCCCTGGGGCTGCCTCGGTGATCGCCATCTAGCTCACCCCCGCGGCGGAGGCAACGGCCTCCACGATGTTGTGGTACCCGGTGCAACGGCACAGGTTCCCCTCGAGCCCGAGGCGGATCGCGTCCTCGTCCGTCGCCTCGCCGCTCTCGATCAGGCTCACCGCCGCGAGCACCATGCCGGGCGTACAGAAGCCGCACTGGAGCGCGTGGTGGTCGTGGAACGCCTGCTGCACGGGGTGCAGCTCGCCGTTCCGGGCGAGGCCCTCGATGGTCGTCACCTCATGCCCGTCCGCCTGGACGCCGAGCACCGTGCACGACTTCACCGACTCGCCGTTCACGAGCACCGTGCACGATCCGCACGACGAGGTGTCGCAGCCGACGTTCGTGCCCGTCAGGCCCAGTCGCTCCCTTAGCACGTACACGAGCAGCTCGCGTGGCTCGACCTCGAGCTCGTGGCGCGCACCGTTCACGGTCAGCGATAGGTGTCGCAACGCACCCTCCTCTCTCCTGGTCGGGGCGAAGCCCGAGCGTACTAAACGATGCGCGAGCCGACATCCGCTCGCGCGGATGCCGGCTCGCGCGAACACCCCTGAAGGCGTCCGCTTCGTACCGAC
>Ga0208654_1000044_pt1 | contig 15567 bp, 17 predicted proteins | sample MayberryNE_Catta_3_FD_185657 | JGI IMG/M metagenome (GOLD analysis project Ga0208654, IMG submission 185657) | Natural and restored wetland microbial communities from the San Francisco Bay, California, USA, that impact long-term carbon... | ecosystem: Environmental > Terrestrial > Soil >...
CAAGTTCGAACCGGTGGAAAATTATCTCAATCGTCAAGGGCGATTCCGCCACCTATTCGAACCGCAGCGCGACGAGGAGACCATCGCCCACATTCAAGCGACTGTGGATAGTTATTGGAGGGCCGTGCTGCCCCACCATCGAGGCAAGCCAGACGAAAATCGCCAGAATCTTGATGCGTAAAAAGCGGCCTTACGGCGCCAAGTCGCCGAGATCCCGAGTTCGGATTCGATTCGCCTCGCGTTTTTGCGCCTTTGCGGGAGCTCATCCGAGTGTTGATTCTTTCACTTGCCAACAATCGGTGCTTCGAGGGCTAACAGGTTTTCGTTAATGCGCACAATTAGGAGACAGCGATGGAAAACATCTTCGCATTTGCCGACGAGCTGGGACCGATAAAAATCATTCACATTTACGACCCGAAGAGCCGCCTCAAAGCCGTCGTCGTCGTCGACAATATCGCGCGCGGGCCATCCATCGGCGGTATCCGCATGGCGTCGGATGTGAGCACTGAAGAAGCTTTTCGCTTGGCGCGCGCCATGACGATGAAAAACTCCGCGGCCAATTTGCCCCACGGCGGCGGCAAATCGGTGATCTTCGGTGATCCGAAAATGGACTCGGCAAAGAAAGAGCAACTGATCCGCGCCTTCGCACGCGCGATCCGCGATCTTATAGAATACATTCCCGGGCCGGACATGGGCACCGATGAGGGATGCATGGCCTGGATTCACGACGAGATTGGCCGTGCCGTCGGCCTGCCGCCGGAGGTCGGCGGCATTCCGCTTGACGAGATCGGCGCGACGGGTTCAGGCTTGCGAGCCAGCGTCGAGGCGGCGATGAAGTATTGCACCTTCGATCTCAAAGGCGCTCGCGTAGTGGTTCAGGGCTTCGGCTCGGTGGGAAAACACGCGGCGCGCTTTCTCGGCGAGAAAGGCACGGTGCTGGTGGCGGCAAGCGACTCGCACGGCACTATTTTCAATCCCAAGGGCATCGACGTCGGGCGACTGATCGCGTTGAAAAATTCCGGAAAGGGCGTCACCGACTACGCCAACGGCGAAAGACTCGATATCGACGCTGTTATCGATATCGACTGCGAAATCTGGATTCCAGCCGCCAGACCGGACGTGATTCACAAGAACAACGTGCATCGCCTAAAAGCCAAGCTCGTGCCCCAAGGCGCGAATATCCCGTTCACCGCGGAAGCGGAAAGAATACTCCATGAAAAAGGCACGCTGGTGATTCCCGATTTCATCGCCAACGCCGGCGGCGTTATCTGCGCGTCGGTGGAGTATCACGGCGGCACTCAATCTCAAGCGTTCCAAACGATCGAAGAAAAAATTCGCGCCAACACCGAAGAGGTATTGGCCAACGCCAAGAAGAGAGCTACGCTGCCGCGCCAAGCCGCCATCGAGATGGCCGAAAGCCGGGTGAGGAAAGCGATGCAGTATTCGCGTGCCTAGCGGGCGCAGGCGATAAGAAGCGATTGCCTACGGAAACGCAATTTTTAGTTCGTCGGACTTCATCAAGTGCGTTCCTTGTGCATGAGGCTCTTAGCGATCACCAGTTTTTGTATTTCGGAGGAACCTTCGTAAATGCGCAGAGCGCGCACGTCGCGGTAGAGCCGTTCCATGATATGGCCCGCCACCACGCCGTTGCCGCCATGAATCTGCAACGCCTGATCGACGATTCTCTGGGCGGCTTCCGTGGCAAAGAGCTTGGCGATGGATGATTTGAGCGGCAGCTCCGGGTCTTGCATGTCATGGGCCCAGGCGGCTTGGTAGACGAGCAGGCGCGCTGCCTCTAAATCCGCAGCCATGTCGGCAAGTTTGAATTGAATCCCTTGAAAATCTCCGATGGGGCGGCCGAATTGTCTCCGGCTTTGACTGTAAGCGAGCGCTTCGGACAAAGCTCTGCGCGCGAAACCGACGGCGGCGGCGCCGACGGTCGAGCGCAAGGTGTCCAGCGTCCGAAACGCAATGCTCAGCCCTTCCCCGTCAGTCCCGAGCCTCTGCTGCTGCGGCACGAAACAGTTGTCGAAGGACAAAACGCCGATCGGATGAGGCGAAAGTAACCGGGTTTTTCCCTTGACCGAGAAGCCGGGAGCATCGGCCTGCACGATAAACGCGCTAATGCCTTTGGCCCTGACATTTGGTTCTGTCGAGGCGAAGACGACGTAGGTGTGAGCGATCCCTGCGTTGGAGATGAAACACTTGCTGCCATCCAGGCGGTAACCGCCGCTGACTTTTGTCGCCCTTGTGCTAATCGCGGCAGCGTCCGACCCTGCTTCGGGTTCGGTCAACGCGAATGCCGCGATATTTTCGGCGGTCGCTAACGGCGGTAAATATCTTTGCTTTTGCTCTGCCGTGCCCGCTATGACAATAGGGTAGCTGCCGAGAGCCTGGACACCGAACATCACGTCCGCCAGGGCTGAGTGCGATGCTAATTCCTCGCGGATCACGCATAGATCACGGGCCTGAACGGTTTCGCGCACGCCCCCGTATTGATGGGGGATCGCGTAACCCATGAAGCCGTCTGTGCCCAGTCGTCGCGCCAGTCCGCAAGCGTCGCGCTCGAGATCGTCCGGATCATGCTCGACGCTCGGGTTGTGGCGTTTCCACGACCCGAGCCTTTTGCGCAGCTGACCTTCTTGCTCATCGCGCCGAAAATCCATGATCAGTGGACCGCAATCAGCCGGAGATTTCTTTTTGGTAGTGCAGCATCTTGCCGTGAACGAAGCCGAGCCGGCTAAAAAACTGCTGCATCTCGTCTTGGTTGCTTGCGACGAGGGTGAAGATCGTCTTGATACCGTGATCCTCAGCCGATTCCGCGAATTGGCCGACGAGTGCCTGAGCAATTCCCTGGCGGCGATACGCCGGGTCAACCCCGATTATTTCGATCCATGCCACGGTACCCGGTAGGCCAAATTCAAACTCACCGGCACGCCCCAACACAAACCCGACGACGCGATTGTCGAGCTCGGCGATCAAAGAGGCCCAGTGGGGCCGAATGGCCTCGGAGATTTCGATTCGCTTCTCCCAATACTCCGGCCGCGCCACCCCGGTCTGGCGCTCCTCCATGCTGACGATCGCAGGGAGATCGCGCTTCTCCAGACTTCTGACGTAAATTTCTTTTTTCATATCTGTTCTCCAACTCCTATGGGGTCAGCTGCGGTTAAATCGTAGCGGGCGTTTTTCCGTGAATGCATTATAGCCCTCGACGAAGTCCGGCGTTTCCATGCACCGCGCCTGGGCGGCCGCTTCCATCTCCAACGCGGTTTCGAGGTTGATGTTCGCTTCGTATTCGAGGAGTTCTTTGGTGACCCCGAGCGCGTACAGTGGCCCGTCCTTCAAACGGCTCGCCCATTTGTAAGCTTCGTCCAACAAAGCGTCGCCAGGCACGACGCGGTTGGCCAAGCCGATACGATACGCCTCCTGGGCATCGATGGTATCGCCGAAGTAGACCAGCTCGGTAGCTTTCCCCAGGCCGACGATTCTCGGCAGCAAATACAGCGCGCCCATGTCGGCGCCCGAAAGACCAACTTTTACGAAGAGAAACGCCGCGCGGGCTTTGTCGGAGAAGAGGCGCAGGTCCGATGCCAGCATGAGCATCGCGCCGGCGCCGGCGGCGATGCCGTTGACCGCGGCGATGATCGGTTTTTTCAGGTTGCGCATGTTCTTTACGACATTGCAGGTCATGCGCGTGAATTTATAAAGCTCATCGCCTTTCATCTTGAGCAGCGGCCCGATGATGTCGTCGACCCGGCCGCCGGAACAAAAACCTTTGCCGGTTCCGGTGAGCACAACGACCTTGACGCTGGGGTCATGGGCCATCTCCGCTGTAATCTTTTCCAATTCAGCGTAGGTCTGAAAAGTCAGCGCGTTGAGCCGTTCCGGATCGTTGAGGCGGATCGTCGCAACGCCGTCGTTGTTCTCGAAAACAAAACTCGAATAACTCATCCAGTTCTTCTCCTCACAAAGATGGTTTCGTTCTAGGCCATTACGGCGCCGCCGTCGACTTGGATCGCCTGGCCGGTGATACCCCTGGCGCGATCAGACGCGAGCATCAGCGTGACATAGGCGACTTCTTCCGGCTCGATGAGACGCCGTTGCGGACAGCTCGCGGCCAGCATGGCGAGCGCTTCATCGAGCGACTTGCCACGGTTTTCAGCCAGCCGCCGCGCGTTTTCTCGGGTCAATTCGGTGTTCACATAGCCGGGGCATACGGCGTTAACGGTGACTCCCGACCTCGCGGTTTCCATCGCCAGCGAGCGTGTCAGGCCGAGTATGGCGTGCTTCGATGTCGCATATGCGGAAATTCCCGGATAGACGACCCGCGCTACGGTTGAAGCGATATTGACGACACGGCCCCATCGCGCGTCTATCATCGCGGATAGGAAGGTTTTGCAGCAGTTGTAAGCCGCGCTTACATTGACCCGCATAACTTCATCCCACAGGTTATCTGGCATATCTAGGAAACCCGCCGCGGGCGCGATGCCGACATTGTTCACAAGAATCTGCACCGCGCCGAAGTGCGTTTTGATAGTGTGCTGTAAGTCATTCACCTGCGGTTTCTGAGTTACATCGCATGAGCTTGCCAAGACTTCAGCGCCCGTGGCGCGTATCTCTGCCGCGACTTCTTCAAGGGCGGCCGCCGTTCTACCGGTGATGACCACCCGGCTTTTCTCAGCGGCAAAGGCCAGAGCAATGGCTTTGCCGATGCCGCGTCCCGCGCCGGTGACCAGTACAACCTTGCCATCGAACTCCGTCATCGTTCAATCGCCCGTAAAGTTCGCTTTCCGCTTCTCCAAGAAGGCCTTCGTTCCCTCAGCCAAATCGTGCGTGTGTGCGAGGCCGCCGAAAGTGCGCGCCTCGAATTCGAGGCCGGTCGCCAGATCCAACTCCTGGCTTCGATTGATCAGCATCTTCGATGCTTGTAACGCGAGGCGGGGCAGCGCCGCCAGCTTGGCGGCAAGGCTGGTCGCCGCTTCCAAACACTTACCCCCAGACACTACCTTCATCACCAAACCCGCGGCAAGCGCTTCTTCGGCGGTGATCGGGTCCCCGATCAGAATCATTTCTTTCGCCCGGGCGATGCCGATCAAACGCGCCAGTCGTTGCGTGCCGCCGCCGCCCGGAAAAGCGCCGATCTTGATCTCGGGCAGCCCGAAGCGGGCGGTCTCGGAAGCGATGCGAAAATCGGCGGCCAAAGCCAATTCGCAGCCGCCGCCGAGCGCATATCCTGAAACCGCGGCTATCACGGGTTGAGGCAATGATTGCAGTTGATCGAAGAGGATCTGAAACTCTCGCGCGTGGTGATACGAGGATTCAGCGTTCGGTCGCCCGCGCATCTCGCTGATGTCCGCGCCGGCGCAAAAAATCTCGTCCCCGCCGGTGATGACGACCGCCCGGATTGCCGATTTGCGCGCCAGATCACTCAGCAAGCCGGCCATTTCATGGCGCATCTCGGCATTAAACGCATTTTTCTTTTCCGGCCGATGCAATTGGATGGTCGCAACGGCGCCGTCCTCGCCGTACTGTAAGGTTTGATGCATACCAGGGTTCGCTCCCATCATGGCCGCGCTCGAAAGCCATTCACATCAAGAGAGTCACTGGCTCCCTGTGAAAATCGCCGACTCCGGATAGATTCTTTGCCAAAACTCGCCGGATTCGACCAAGCCACGGCAAGCTTTGCGGCAGATGAGCGGGTCGACTAGAGGTTTTGCGTCACACTCGACGACATCCACCGGATGGCCGCGCAGCTGCGGATAGGCTTGAAATCTGACCGTATGGTTCTCCTTGTCGACCGGACATTTTAAAGTGTACTCAAAATCGAGGGATAAAAATCGGCACACGGCGGGCCTCCTTCGATCATTGACTTAAGCCGAAGAGCTCCACGGCGTTATCGTGCAAAAGTTTTTTCTTGGTGGCTTCTTTCAATCCCATTTCTTCCCATTGCTCCAGACTCTCTTTCCAGGGCAAGCCGTTGGTCCCCCACAGACAACGATCCTGGCCCATGCGGCTGTTGATGTAGTGAATGATCTCGGGTTTCAAATACTTGGGCATCCAGGCGTCGACACCAAAATAAACATTGTCCCACTTGTAGCAGACCGAGATCAGCTCCTCGACCCAGGGCCATCCGGTGTGCGCGCCGATGATTTTGAGGTCGGGAAAATCGCTGGCGATGCGATCGAGGTAGATCGGCCGGGCATGCTCGCTGGGCATCGCTTCGAGGACGTGGCCCACTTGCATCGAGACCGGCACGTTCAGCTCCGCGCACTTGGCGTAGAGCGGATACATCTTGGCGTCGTGCAGCGGGACGTCGAAGCCGTAGATGTGTATGTAGACGCCCTTGAAGCCATGCACTTTGATCGCCTGGTCAAGCTCCTGCAGCGACTCCTTAATGCGAAAGGGATTGTAGCTGGCAAGGCCGACGAAGCGGTTCGGATAGCGGGTCGTGTATTGCGCCACTTCTTCGAGCTGGGTGTCCATGTACATCCACTTGTTGCGGTACGACCACATCTTGCACTGAGTGATGAAAACTTTATCCACGCCCGCTTCGTCCATCTTGGCGATCATCGCCTCGATGCTGTCATACTGCGGCAGGCCGCCGATAGCTTTTTCCATCCGACAGATGAGCTCGCCCTTTTTCGCCTCGTTCCATCTGGCGATGAATTCGGGCGTCGCCACGTAGTACATGAAGTCGATCGCTTTCGTTCCGTTGCGCATCTCTTTCTCCTCTCACGCACCGTGGTTGTTTCTCGTGCTCATGACGAACACGAGACACGGTCACGAACACGGTATGGCGTTTACACCATCGTAAGTCCTCCGCTGACACTGAGGGTTTGGCCGGTGATAAACTGTGCCGCGGGTGAGGTGAAGAACAGCACCGCTTCGGCAATCTCTTCGGGTTTCGCCGGACGCCGGAAGGGTGTGGCCTTGGTTACCGCTTCGATAATTTTCGCGGTTTGTTCCGATTGGCTTCTGACGGCTTGCAGCAGCGGAGTTTCCGTCAGGCCGGGGCACACGACATTGACGTTGATCTTATAACGCGCCACCTCGCGAGCGATGGTCTTTGAGAACGCAATGACAGCTCCCTTGGCGCCGGCATAGACCGCTTCCCAACTGGAGCCGACGCGGCCCGCGTCGGAGCTGATGTTGACAATCTTCCCGCCGCCATGAGAGATCATCTGGGGCAGGACAGCTTTGGCCGTGTAAAGCACGGATTTGAAATTGATTGCCAGCAGTTTCTCCCAGGTCTCTTCGTGGCTTTCCACGAAAGGCTCCAACCGATCCCACCCTTGGCAGTTGACAAGAATATCGATCTGACCGAAGCGCTCGAGAACTTCGTTCACCATGCGATCGACATCGGCTTTCCGGGTCAGATCGACTTGACACGCCATTCCGTCTACACCGAGAGCCTTAACCTCGCTGCTGACTTTCTCCGCATTGTCTTTGACGATATCCGCGACGGCGGTTTTTGCACCTTCGTGTGCCAATGCAAGCGCGACCGCGCGGCCGATTCCTCCTCCGCCTCCCGCTATCAAAGCGGTTCTTCCTTTAAGCTTCATGACGCTGCTCTTGCCTCCTCTCCGATCCCGGCTGTTTTCTTATCTTCGCGAATCTTCTCCAGGCGGCGTAGCGCCAGCAAGGCGGCGCCCAAAGCGCCGACCAGATCCGGTTCCTCGCTGACGTTGACCTTTCTCTTGAGTGTCTCCTCCAGCGCCTTGACCATGCCTTTCTGCCGAGCCACGCCACCGACGAAGGTGACCTCATCTTCCATGCCGGCGCGCTTGAGCAATGCTAAGGCGCGGGACGCCAGCGAGTTGTGCACGCCGCGCAAAATGTTTTCGACGGTCTCGCCGTTGGAGACGTGATTGATGATTTCCGATTCGGCCAGGACCGCGCAGACGCTGCTGATGGTCTGGGGCTTATTAGCCTGAATCGAGAGATCACCGACCTGATCGATTTTGACCTCTAGATATTTGCAAGCGCGCTCGATGAAGCCGCCGGCGCCCGCGGCGCACTTATCGTTGGTGCGGAACTCGCGGACTTTGCCGGTATCGCTGACCCTGAGCGCGCGCGTGCTTTGCGCGCCGATATCAAGCACGCAGCGGGTTTTGGGAAAGATAAAAACCGCGCCGCGCCCGACGCAGGTGATATCGGTGATCTGGACATCGCGGAACGGAACGTTGTAGCGGCCGAAGCCCGTGGTGGCGATGTAGTTCAGGTCATTCTCCTTGAGCCCAGCCTGCTGGAGCGCTAAATCCAGCACCTCCTTGGCGACCGCGGCAAAATCCGGCCGAGTTTTTATCGCGGCTTTCCCGCAAATGCGTTTTTCCCCATCTAAGACCACCGCCTTGGTCGATTTCGCGCCCATGTCAATGCCGGCGACAAACGTCATGACGCCTCCTTACCCAAGTTTCTAGTTTCAAGTTTCGGGTTTTCAGTTCCTGGCTTCAGAGTTGGACTCGAAACCCGAGACTCGGAACTCGAAACTCCTTTGGTGGCCCGCTCCAGGGCGAAAATGCTCGCTCCCAGCGCGCCGACAAAATGGGAATCCGGGCTGACGTTGAGCTTCATGCCCAGTTTTTCTTCCAGCGCGCGCACCATGCCGATATTTTTTGAAACCCCACCGGTGAAAGTGATCTCGGGTTCGATGCCGACGCGCCGGATCAGCGAAATCGTCCGCGCGGCGATGGCGCTGTGCACGCCGCCCAAGATATCTTCGGTCTTCTTGCCCTGAGCCAGGTAGGACATGATGTCAGACTCGACGAAGACCGTGCACACCGTGGTGAGCCGAACTGGAGTTTTCGCCTTGAGCGAGATATCGCCGATGTCGTCCAGTCGCATGCCCAAAGCGTCGGCAGCGCTGCCAAGAAACCTTCCCGTGCCGGCGGCGCATTTGTCGTTCATGACGAAGTCTTTTACGTCGCCGTCGATGCCGATTTTGATGCCCTTGGCATCCTGGCCGCCCATGTCGATCACCGTGCGCGTGTTGGGAAAGAGGTAGCTCGCGCCACGTGCATGGCAGCTGATCTCGGTGATCTGGGCGTCGCCGAAGGTGACTTTGTATCGGCCGTAACCGGTGCCGACTACGTAAGCGACATCCTCCCTCTTCACCCCGGATGCTTGCAGCGCTTCGACAAAGCACCGTTCAGCGGCCCTGGTAACGTAGGCGCCGGTGTCGGTCAAGGCTCGGGCGACGATCTCGAACTTGTCGTTGAGGATAATCCCTTTGGTTTGCGTCGACCCAACGTCGATGCCCGCGGCGTAAATCATGCTGCCCCTCCTGCTTCCGCTCCGGCACGAACGACTTTTTTGTGTTCCAACGATTCAAAGAAAGCATCAATGCGGTTTTTGAGCTGGGCTTCGGAAAAATAGCGCGGATCTTCCAGATCGGATTCGATCAATAGAGTGGGAACGTTGAGATCCTTGGTGAAATATTCGCGCATGTCTCCCTGTCCTGCGGAAAACAGTCGACAGCTTTTGACCGAATGAATCACTAGAGCGTCCGCGTGCCACTCTTCGACATAGCGGCGAATCTGCTGGTAGCGCTGCAAGAAATTACGGTTGGTGACGTTCCACTGGAGCATATGCTGCGCGATCGACTCCAACGGATGATTGGCATCATGGCGGAAGCCAAATTCCCACAAGCCGCCGACGGTGGAGTAAGTCGAGGCCACCGCTACCGCGCCCCATTTGGAAAACATGTCTCTAAATGTTCGCAGATAGGGCCAGGGCGGCGGTCCTTCGATAATGAAGCGGAACCGTTCCTCCGGTAAGGGCCCGGTTCCCATGCGCACTTTCTCTTCCATCTCTTTGAGGGCGGTTTCGAAAAATCTCACGCCGTCTTCGGTTCCGCGCAGACAGTAGAGCGGCGCCATCATGGTCACCGAGTCGAAATAGGCGTCGAAGGGAGAAGGGAGATTCTTGGTGAGCCCTTTAATTCGCGACCACATCTCGCCGATTTCACTGGAGCGGCTGACAATTTGTTTGAGCCGAGCGTAATCGAGCGTTTTTCCCGTCAGTTTTTCGCAGATCTCGATCACCTCTTCGAGTTGCCGCACGACGTAAGTAATGTCCTCCGGACTCGGCTGGCCGGAAGGGCTGCGCAAGAAAGGAATGTCGAGGTTATAGAGTTGTCCATCGCAGTATTCCGCCAGGTGCTCGAACCACTGAAGGTAGACATTGCAGCCCACGTAGTTGCAGAGAATCAATGACGGCAGCGGGATGGTCGCGAAGGGAGTTTTGCGGTCGCCGAGAAACATGCCGACGTCGGCTTTCACGTAGGCGCAGTTGTCCGTCGAGTAGCCCAGCTCCTCGGCTTTCAAGATAAAGGGCAGGGCACTTTTCTTTACCGCCAGTTGCAGTGCGTCGATTTCCGGATAGACCGGAATCAGATCGAAAGCCTGGATCAGCTCCACCGGATTGCCGCTGATTAGCATGTAGACGGCCTTGCCCTCGCCATGTTCGGCGGCGCGGGTGACGCGCTCGAAGTAGCGGCCCATCAGCTCTTTTTGAAGGAGATGCATCTGACCTTGATAGCTCGTCTTCACTGTTTCAGTTGGCTGTGCCATTGCTTTTTCCTTCCGAGGCAGTCCCGCGTATCGAGTCTAGCGTCTAACGTTTTAAACCCGAGACTCAAGACTCTAGACTGAGTTCAATCGAACAACATCGATTCGACAAAGGTCTCCACTTCGGTGCGCGCCTTATCGAAGATCCACATCTTTTCTTCGAATTCGAGGCAGAGGTGCGCAATACCCTCTTTCTCCAACGCCCGTTTATAGAGCGCGTAGTCGAACAGCGCCGGCTCGCAGAATTTTGCTGCCAGGATCAATACTGCGTCGGCGCCCGTGTCTTTGAATTTGTCGATCAGATGTTTAGATTTAGGCTCGCGCGTGTCGTGTTTCACACCCGAATAAACACTCTGATTAATGTAAGCGTCGGCGAGATTACGCATGGGATCGCCCTCGGTGGAAATATCCGCCGAGAACCAGCGCCAACCGGTAAGAAAGTCATCGTCCAGAATGTAGCAGCCCGCCGCTTCGAGTGCATCGAGCAATTCGATGGGCGGCTGCTCGCAGAAAGATCCCTCGAGGACGACTCTGATCCGGTCCTTGGGCTTCTCGTTCCGTCGGCGCAGTTCCGTCAGCGCTTCGCGGAGGATCGCGATATGTTCCTCCGGGGGCAGGAGGGTGCCGATGCGGGTCAGCACGTAACATTCGACGGTCGAAAGATTCTGCGGCGTCTTTCTGCGGATGGCATAGAGTTCTCGAACCAGTCGACGCTGTTCATTATAGAGCGCGGTACTTTGACGCAGTGCCTCGTCGGTGATTTTAATTCCCGACAGCTCCTCATAGCTGGCGGCTACTCTTTTGTACTCGCTGATCAGGTAATCAATAGTGTGGGGCGAAACCATATTTTGCGGAAAGTGAATGTACTCGACCATGAGATCGGGGAAGTTGCGTTTAAAAACGCTGCCAAGATTGCGCGCCGGGTCGCAGATCGAATGAAAAACGATACCGTCGAGAAACTTGAGTCTCTCCGTCAGTCCCAGCTCCAGGGTGCTTTTGACGATGGAACAGACGAACGACTGAAAACGAGAATCCGCGTGGGCGATCTCGAGCCGGTTGCCTGCGCCGATGACCCCGACGGGCAGCATACCGGCAGCATGGATGATCTCGACGGGAGTGTAGACCGGATAACAACCCACCAGTTTTCTGTCGGGATGATCTTTCTTCCACCCTAAAGCGAGATCGAGGGGAGCGTTCTCAAGGGGCTCGCGATACTGTGAAACCAGATTCTCGACAGTTGTCATTGGCCACCTCTTCGCTAACCTACTCCCGCAATTCGGAGGCCACCCGAATTTAAACCGTTCGCCCTCTTTATCGGTCGAATCTTCGCAACTGTCGGAAACCGGTCGGCAGTAATTCCTAACTCTAAGAACGCGGCCGCCGCTTTCCTTCGAATTAGACCGCGGCATATGCCTTGCTCTCTACGATAATGAGTTCTGCGAAGGCATACGAAAAAGGGAGGGAGATTTGGCATGGCGCGAGCACTGAGATCGAAGGCGATCGAGATTATCGCCGCCCAGAGAGCCGAAGACGAGATGTGGGGGATACCCGAATCGCCAGAGGTCTCTTCCGTGCAGCGACTGATGAATGAAATCCAAGCGCACGCAGCTCATGAAGCTAAATGGCTCGCCGGTTACCAGGTGAGCGCTAAACAGTCTAACGATCCTTTGATCCGCTTTCTCTTGGGGCTCATCGTCGCTGATGAAGAGCGGCATCACGAGATCACAGCGCGGATGATTGCGAAACTCAACGATGAGCTGACCTGGACTCGGTCCTCAGGAACTCAGCGCAGGGCCGGCGAAAAAAGCACAAAGCGCAAGTCGTTACTAAATTCTGTCGAGAGCTTTCTCGAGGCCGAGCGCAGCGGGGTCAAGGAGTATGAAAAGCTCAAAAAAAAGAGCCACGGTCTGTATCGTGATGTATTCGCACTGCTTTGTATGACTATGATTCATGACTCGCTCAAGCACATAGAGATTCTTGAGTTTCTTCGACAAAGATTGAAGGAAGGCCGACATTCGTCGCGAAAGACAATCTCACGAGCAGCGAAAGATTCCGGCTAAATTGCGTCTTGCTGCGCGTTGGGTGTCATAATCGTGCAAGACGACGACCCGTCCATCTCGCAGCTGGATTTTCAAAACGACGCGTCAGGCTCCATGCTCGCTTGTGTTCGATCCCGGAAGGGCTTTGGCGGCGGCCATAGATATCCGGTTTACGCGGTAAAGATCGGCGCATTGCGCGCACAGCCCGCGCGCGGGCGTCCACTTAGGAAAATCCCGGCGGATGTCGATCAGCACTTCAGCATCCAGTTTCTCAGGCTCCGGTTCAAAGCAGTGGCTAGGAAACCTGCAGAGAGGGCAATGTGTCCCGGCAGCGCCGCTCTCTTTGAGTGCCCCGCTTGCCGCCCGCGGATCGAGGGCAAAGGCAGCCAGCTCCGAATGCCTCGGCTGATCGGCGTCAAAAAACCGCCGAAAGCACTTTTCGGCTCCATCTTTTAGCATCGGGAACGCCTGGCGAAAATCATTGAGCTGTTGATCGCAGATCGTCTGAGGCAGCCAGCCGCGGCCGGTCATGCGACCATTGATCGTGACATCCCACAAAACGCGATAGCGATTCGTGATCAAAGTGTCGTACGTGGGGCCTCCGTCGGTTTTGGGAAGAACTGGCTCGTAGGCGAAAGCCGGGTCGAGCATGTCGGCGATATGATACAACTCGTGACGTAGAAACGTAATGGCAGACTGGCGGTCGAGAAGAGATTCAGGGCGAATGCGGATACGCAAGGTACGACGCCGCTTTTCCTCAAAACCTTTGTTGGACGTCACAAAAAGCTCGGCACCTTCTTCCTTGGCGGCCGTGACGCAGACGACGTAGCAAGCCTCGACAAGTGCAGTGATGATCGGTTGTTCTTGCAGGGCGTGATCGATAGCTTTTCCCAAGCCGAGCCGGGTGAACCACTCGCGGTAGAGATCATGAAAGAGGCGTTCCCGTTCTTCCGGTTCGGATGTTTCATAAATTCGCCGGCGGCGTTCATCGAGGTCGTTGGCAACGTAGCGGTCGCGCTGAGCATGAAAAACGGCTTCTTCAGCCAATCTCGGATCGTAGTGGATAATTATAGAGCGCGTCATACGGAATCGTCCCCTTCCGGCGTGCACGCTCCAGGTAGGGTGGCGCATTCCGTCCCATTGCCGCAGGCCATCGGAACCCGGCTGTCGTCCACTGGCCGTAACCCCAGGTTGGGCGCGCCCGGCAACACCTGGAGCCGCGCGCATTCGGCGCTGACAAAACGAAGGCCAAGCTCGCCTAGCTTGCGATAAAAGCCCGACGGATCCTCTCGGCCCAGTTGCGTAACAAACGTTGGGAAAAAGCGCCCAAAGTGATCGCGCAAGAACAGTTTTTCGGCCTTGCGCGTTTCAGCCAGCATCTCACGGTTGTCCTGTTCCAGGGCATAGGCTTCCTTCAACGCTAAGAACATCAAAAACTCGCATTCACAGCTGACATGGTCGGGGCGTTCATGGCTTCCCTGTCTCGGGGTGAGGCCGAAAGCGTGATAGAAGCCCATGAGATCGCCGAGCTCCTGCGGCTGCTGAAACAGCGCTTCGTTGCCGTACTCGGTCTCATAGGGCGAAATACGCCCGCGGGCGGTGTGGCCAAAAAGGACACGGTAGTCCGACTCGAGTTCCGGTGTGCTAGTTGTGTCGGCGTTGGGTAATGCCTCTATGGCCGAAATAAGATCCGCTTGTTGGGCCGGGTAGAGCATCACGGCCGCGCCTGCCAGGCAAGATCTGCTCTCTGCCGTGAGCAAGCGAGAAAGGACCTGGTCGCTCGGCGGTTGTAAGCCGAGCGCCAACGCGCTGTAAAGGGCTGCGCGCGAATAGGCGAGATCAATATCACTGATCGCGCCGTCGTGAATCGGTTCCTTGATACTCATGCGTTACCTCATCTAAAAATGGTTCAAGCCGTTCAAAGCGTTCAACCCCTCTTAGTCCTCCGCCGCGAGCGCGGGGGAGGAGAAGAAATCGGAGTTGAAACCTCCGAAACGGTTTGAACGCTTTGAACGTGTTCCATTCATATGGAATTCGCATGTTTGTTTGGCCGTACATGCACCGGCTCCTCGACCTGGGTGCGAAAAATTTCTTTGCCGTTCTGGCCGTAAGCGATGACCGTATCGTTGTACATTGTGATCTTGCGCCCGCGCAGGGTCGCCTCGTAAATTTTCTCTCCCTCTTTGATTTCGTAGCGGTCGATGATGAGGTTCGACCGGCGAAAGAGCTGTAGCACCGCCAGCAATTCCCGATCGGGATAGCTGTAGCGCTCGATGGCCTCGTCGACCCCGGGACCGAACATCTGTTTCAGATAATCCCGCGGCACCCAACGCGGCGGGATGTAATAACCGTTGGGTTCGGTGCCGAACTGCGGATAGAGCGGCAGCGCGACCTTTGCAACATGGACCATGTAATATAGCGGGTTGTAGCGGTCCTCGGCCCAGGTGCCGTCTTTGTTCATCTTGACCAGGCCCTGCATGCGGATCTGGCCGATGCAGGCGGCCATACAGCGGGTCTCCATCGGTTGGCCGCCGCTCTCCGGATCCTTGCCCTCGATACGCGGATAACAGGCGACACATTTTTCCGAGACGCGGGTATTGCCGCGATACATGGTCTTTTTGTACGGGCAGGCTTCGACACATTTACGATAACCGCGGCACTCTTTCTGATCGATGAGGACGATGCCGTCTTCGGGACGTTTATAAATCGCCTTGCGCGGGCATGCCGCCAGGCAGGCAGGATAGCTACAGTGATTGCAGATACGCGCGAGATAAAAGAACCAGGTCTTGTGCTCGGGGAGCGTTGCTCCTTCTTTGTCGAGCTCATTGCGTACACCCTTTTTTCCGACGGGATTGTCTTCGAAAATGTTCGGCGAGTTCCATTCCTCATCCGTCGGCAGATAGCCCAGCACACGCGCGCTGTCCGGAGTCAGCATGTTTTGCGCTTCGAAAATAGTCTTG
>Ga0208654_1000047_pt1 | contig 15193 bp, 16 predicted proteins | sample MayberryNE_Catta_3_FD_185657 | JGI IMG/M metagenome (GOLD analysis project Ga0208654, IMG submission 185657) | Natural and restored wetland microbial communities from the San Francisco Bay, California, USA, that impact long-term carbon... | ecosystem: Environmental > Terrestrial > Soil >...
GTCGTCGTAGATCCCGTCCTGCACGAGGATGCGGTTCGCCGAGATGCACGTCTGACCGGAGTTCCGGTACTTGCAGAGGACGGCCCCGGCGACCGCCCCCTCGAGATCGGCGTCGTCGAAGACGAGGAACGGCGCGTTGCCGCCGAGCTCGAGGGAGATCTTCTTCAGCTGCGGCGCGCACTGCGCCATCAGCAGCTTCCCAACCTCGTTCGAGCCGGTGAAGCCGAGCTTGCGAACGGCCCGGTTCGACGTCATCTCGGCGCCGACCGCGGGGGCGTCCTGGGCGGCGCCGGTCACGACGGAGAAGACGCCCGGAGGGATCCCGGCCTCCTCCGCGAGCGCCGCGACGGCGAGCGCCGAGAGGGGAGTCTGCTCGGCCGGCTTCAGGACCATCGTGCAGCCGGCGGCGAGGGCAGGCGCCGACTTGCGAGCCGGCATGGCGGACGGGAAGTTCCAGGGCGTGATCCCCGCGGTGACGCCGACAGCCTCCTTCGTGACGTGGATCCGCTTGTCGGGCCAGGGCGACGGGATCGTCTCGCCGTAGACGCGCTTCGCCTCCTCCCCGAACCACTCGTAGAACGAGGCCGCGTACGCGACCTCCGCCCGCGCCTCCGCGAGCGGCTTGCCCTGCTCGAGGACCATCAGCCGGGCGAGCTCGTCCTCGCGCTCGAGCATCCGGTCGGCGAGAGCCCGCAGCGCCCGGGCGCGCTCCTTCGCGGTCCGGTGCTTCCACTCCGGAAGCGCCCGCTCCGCGGCGGCGATCGCGCGCGCGGTCTCGGCCGCCCCCATCCGCGGTACCTCGGCGAGGACCTCGCCCGTCGCGGGATTCGTGACCGGAAAGATCTCGCCCGAGTCGGCGTCCACCCACCTGCCGTCGAGGTACGCCTGCCGGCGCAGCAGGTCGCTCTCGATGATGGTCACACGCACAACGATAATTGCCGGATGAACCGGCTGCAGGTCGTGCACCTCGAGGACGTCGAGCCGTTCGAGCTCGCGCCCGGCGCGACCGGCCGGCCCCTCTTCGGCGAGCGCGCGATGGTCAACCTGGTCGAGCTCGAGCCGGGCTCCGTCTTCCCGCTGCACAGCCACCCGCACGAGCAGCTCGGCGTCGTGCTGCGCGGCGAGCAGGTGCTCGTGCTCGACGGCGTCGAGTACCCGCTGGGGCCGATGGACGGATACGTGATCCCCGCGGGCGGCGAGCACAGCGCCCGCTTCGGGCCGGACGGCGCGACCGTGCTCGATATCTTCCAGCCCGTGCGCGAGGACTACCGCGAGCGCTGGAGCCTCACGGCCGGCGACGAGGAGGCGAGCGATGGCGGATGAGCCCGTGGGCGGGGCGGAGGAGCCCCGGCGCGAGAAGGTCACCCTGCGGACGCTCGAGGAGATGAAGGCGAGGCGCGAGCCGGTCTGCTGGCTCACCGCCTACGACTATCCGACCGCCCTCGTGATGGACCGGGCGGGCGTGGACATGATCCTCGTCGGCGACTCGGCCGGAATGACGATGCTCGGCCTCGAGACGACGCTGCCCGTGACGATGGACCAGATGATCACGTTCACGGCCGCCGTCTGCCGGGCGGTGCAGTACGCCTTCGTCGTCGGCGACATGCCGTACATGTCGTACCAGGTGTCCACCGAGGAGGCGATCCGCAACGCCGGCAGGTTCATGGCGGAGTGCGGCACCGACGCCGTCAAGATCGAGGGCGGCGCGCGCACGGCGCCTGCGATCGAGGCGATCACGAACGCGGGGATCCCCGTTCTGGCGCACATCGGGCTGACGCCGCAGTCGTACACGCAGCAGGGCGGCTTCCGGGCGCAGGGCCGCACCGAGGCGGCCGGCCGGACGCTCATCGAGGACGCCCGCGTGCTGGAGGAGGCCGGAGCGTGCGCGATCCTCCTCGAGTGCATCCCCGAGGAGGTCGCGGGCGTCATCGCCGAGCGGGCGACGATCCCCGCCTACGGCATCGGATCGGGCCGCCACGTCGACGGCCAGCTGATGATCGTCCACGACATGCTCGGGCTGTTCGAGCGCTTCGTCCCGAAGTTCGTCAAGCGCTACGCCAACCTCAGCGGGGTCCTGCTGGAGGCGTTCACGCAGTACCGCTCTGACGTGAAGGAGCGGGCCTTCCCGCAACCGGAGCACATCTACTCGATGGTCGCCGGCGAGGCGGAGAAGCTGCGCGAGGCGTACGGAGAAGCCGCGACGCGGGCGCCGTAGCCCGCGCCGCCGGACACCTCTACGGCGTCACGAGCACGCGGCCCGGCGTGCCGGCGAGCGCCGCCTCGATCGCCTCGCCGATGCGGTCGAGGGGGTACTCGGGACCGACGAGGCCGCTCAGGAGTCCGGCGCCGGAACTCGCCCCTGACGCTGTGCAGGTCCGTGCCGCAGATCCCCGCGGTGGCGATACGCACGACCACGTCGTCCGGGCCGGGATCGGCGAGCTCGAGCTCCTCGACCGTGAAAGGCTTCCCCGGCCCCCAGAAGACGTGCGGCGCGCGTGGTCATCGGCCCGAGGGCAGCCGCCGGACGAACGCGACGGCCACCCTCTCGCTCCCGGTTCGCGCTACACCGTCGCCGCGACGCCCGAGAACGCCTCGGTCAGCCCGGAGCACGTCGTCACGGTGGAGACGTTCTGGAGCGCGTAGTTGATCGACGCGTTGTGCCAGTCGGCGTTCATCGTCGAGCAGCCGTTCTCGACGACGATCATGTTGTAGCCCTTGTCTGCGCCCGTGCGGGCGGTGTGCTCGATGGACATGTTCGTCCAGGCGCCGGTGATGATGATCGTGTCGCGGCCGAGACCCTTGACCAGGGTCTCGAACTTCGTGCCTTCCCAGGCGCTCATCCGCATCTTCTCGACGATGAAGTCGCCGGCCTGCGGCTCGAGACCCTCGGCCGGCGCGGCGCCCCAGCTCCCGCGTACGAGCGCGTTCCCGTCCTTGACGCCCTGGAAGAGCGGCGCGTTCAGCTTCAGGCCGGCGGCGCCGTCCTCGACGACGTACCAGACGTGGATCACGGGGATGCCCTTGTCGCGGCACAGATCCGCGACGTTCTTCACGTTCTCGACGACGTTCTGCTCCTTCGCGTGCCCAGGCGAGCCGGAGTCCGCGAACGCGCCGCCCTCGATGATCACGTCGTTCTGCATGTCCTGGATGACGAGGACGCAACGGTCCGGATCCAGGGTCAGGCCTTCTTCGCTCATCCTCTCCTCCTAGCGCATGTAAGGCTCGCGCCGCGGGCCCACGATCGTCTTGATCGCGTACAGCGACGTCGAGCTCGGGATGTACAGCGTGTGCCAGTCCTCGCCGCCCCACGTCAGGTTGCCCGTGTTCTCGGGGACGCGGATCGTGCCCAGGTGCTCGCCCTCGGCCGAGATCACCCAGATCCCGCCCGGGCCGGTCACCCAGATGTTCCCGCGCTCGTCGCACTTCATCCCGTCCGGGATTCCCTCCTCGATCACGCCCGACCCGATGTCCGAGAAGAAGCGCCGCTTGTTCGAGAGGTTCCCGTCCGCGTCCGCGTCGTACACGTCGATGCAGGCTGCCGGCGTGTCGTTGACGTACATCAGCGACTCGTCGGGGGCGAAGCAGATGCCGTTCGGCTGCTCGTACGCGTCGCGCTCCACGACGAGCTCGGGGTCGCCCCCACCCGGGGCGATGCGGTAGACGCCCTGGAAGCCGAGCCTCCGCTTGCGCGGGTGCCCGAAGACCGGCATGCGCCCGTACCAGGGATCCGAGAAGAAGATGGCGCCGCTCGAGTGGACGCAGACGTCGTTCGGGCTGTTCAGCTCCTCGCCCTCGAACTCCTGCGCGATGATCTCGCGCTCCCCGCCGGGCGTCTCACGGACGAGGCAGCTCGTCACGTGTTCGCACACGAGCAGGTTGAGGTCGGCGTCGTAGGTCAGCCCGTTGGCCTTGTTGGAGAAGTTCCTCACCTCGACGACCGTGCCGTCCGGCGTGTACTTCCGACGAACGTCGCCGGGCATGTCGGAGAAGAGGAGGTAGTGCTCGGTCGGATGCCAGATCGGCCCTTCCGTGAACGTGAAGCCGGTCGCGAGGCGCTCGACCGACGAGCCCTCCTCGACGAGCTCGTGAATCGCGTCCGATCTCGCCTCGACTCCGAGGCCCGTATCGGTGCTCGTCACAGTGCCCCCTTTCGTTCCGGGAGATGTCGAGGCGACTCTAATACGCACGGAGCCGCCCGCGTCGCAGATCATCGATCATCGAGCATCGGAGCCGGACGCCCGCCCGTCGGACGGTGACCACCGCGCTTCGCGCTCCTGCGTGTCTACGGCGCCAGGTCCCGTTGGGAACGCCCCCTCCAGCCGCAGACGGCTGATCGAGAATCGATCATCTCCACGGCACTGCGAAACCGGATTAGACTCGCCCCGTGACCGGCCGTGAAGCTCGAGGAGAGGGAGCGCTATGGCGACAACGAGTCTGGCATTGAACGAGGCGACGGAGGTCCTCCGCCCGGGCTCCGAGGACGAGGCCGTCGAGGCGTTCGGCGACGGCACCGACGTCCTCGTCGTGGGGGGAGGCACGATCGTCGTTCCGGAGATGACGTTCCGTCGGCTGCGGCCCGCACGCGCCCTGCTCCTGCGGGACGCAGGGCTCGCAGGTGTCACGCGCGACGCCTCGCGTGTCACGATCGGCGCTGCGACCGCGATCGAGGAGCTCGTCGCAGTGTCCGCTCCGCTCGGCCCCTGCGCCGCGAACATCGCCGACCTCGAGATCCGAGCGGCCGCGACGGTCGGCGGCAACCTCTGCGCAGGCGCGGGTCACGAGGCCCCGCGTGGAGACCTCCAGGGCGCCTTCCTCGCGCTCGGCGCAACGGTGCGCTCCGCGGGCGAGGGCGGGATCAGGGAAGAGCCGCTCGAGGACTTCCTGCCCAGGCGGCGGGAGCGCCTCGCGCTCGACGTCTCGTACGAGGAGCCGGCAGCGGGAGCGTTCTCCGGCCTCAACCGGCCACACACGCACGACTACACGGCGCTCGCGGTGTCGGCCGCCCGCGCGGCGGACGGGACGGTCCGGCTTGCTGCGACGGGAGCGGGCTCGCACGGAATCCGCCTCCCCTCCGCGGAGGCCGCCGCCGACGACCCCGAGGCCGCCGGCGTTGCCGCGTTGCAGGACGTCACGCCGCACGACGACGCGCTCGCCTCGGCGTGGTACCGGACGAAGGTGCTTCCGGTGCTCGTCCGCCGAGCGCTGACCGAGCTGAAGGAGCCCGCATGAACCTCACCGTCAACGGCGTCACGCACGAGGTCGAGAGCTCACTGCTCACGCCGCTGCTCGACGTCCTCCGCGAGGAGCTCGGGATCACCGGGCCGAAGGCCGGCTGCCACCAGGGCGGCTGTGGGGCCTGCACCGTCCTCGTCGACGGCGAGCCCAGGCGCTCGTGCCTCCTCCCCGTCGCCTACGCCGACGGCGGCGAGATAACGACCGTCGAAGGGCTCGGCACACCCGAAGACCTCTCGCCGATCCAGGGGGCGTTCATCCACCACTACGCAGCTCAGTGCGGTTTCTGCACCTCCGGGATGATGCTTGCCGGGCAGGGCTACATCGGCGCCGGCGGCACGGACGACCCCGAGTCGATCCAGGAGGCGCTCGGCGGTCACGTCTGCCGCTGCACCGGCTACGCGAAGATCGTGGAAGCCGTCGCCGCGGCCGCCCGCGGCGACTCCTTCGATCTGACGGAGACCGCAGTCGGCAAGTACACGAAGATGACGACTGGAGGTGCGGAATGAAAGTCGTCGGGGCGAGGATCCCGCGCTACGACGGGGTCGCCCACGTCACCGGGCGCACGACCTATGTCGACGACGTCCGTATTCCGGGAACTCTCTGGGTCAAGGCGCTTCGCTCGCCGCACCACCACGCGCGGATCCAGAAGATGGACACGCGGCCGGCAGAGGACATGGCCGGCGTACACGCAGTCATCACGCACGCCGACGTCCCTCTGCTCGAGTACGGCCACCTCTCTGCACTCGGTATCCCGGCGGACGAGCCGCTGCTCGCGCTCGACGAGGTGCGCTACAAGGGCCAGCCGATCGCGGTCGTCGCGGCGAAGGACGAGGAAACCGCCGCCGAGGCCGTCTCCAGGATCGACATCGAGTTCGAGGAGCTGCCGGCGCTCACCGACGTCCGTCAGGCGTTCGACACCGACGCGCCGCAGATCCATCGGGAGGGCAACTGGTACACGCACTTCGAGGACGAGATGGACCACCGCCAGATCCGCAAGGGCGACATCGACTGGGCCTTCGAGCACGCGGACACGATCGTCCAGGGCGTCTACCGCCCCGCCGCGATCGAGCACGCTCCCCTCGAGACGCAGACGTGCCAGGTCGTCCCGGAGCCGAGCGGCCGCCTGACGATCTACTCCTGCACGCAGGCGCTCTACTTCTCGATGGGCGTCGTCGCGGCGCATCTGCAGGTGCCGCTCAGCAAGCTGAAGTTCGTCGGCGGCACGACCGGCGGCGGGTTCGGCGGCAAGGTGGACACCGCGACCGAGACGATGTGCGCGCTGCTCGCGCAGAAGTCAGGCCGGCCGGTGAAGTGGCGCTGGACGCGCGAGGAGGAGTTCCTCTGCTCGTCCACGCGGGCTCCGTGGCACATGGAGATCGCCGACGCGGTCACCGCGGACGGCTGGATCCTCGGCCGCAAGATGCTCACCCTGCACGACGCGGGGGCGTACTCGCGCTTCTCGCCGTACGGCCTGACGAAACACAGCTTCCACCACACGGGTGCATACACGATCCCGAACCTGGAGTTCGACGGATACGTCGTGTACACGAACCGCGTGCCGACGACCGCGATGCGCGGGTTCGGCGTCACCTCGGTCTCGTTCGCGGCGGAGATGCACATGAGCCGCATCGCGGACGTGCTCGGAGTCGATCCCATCGAGATCCGGCTCAAGAACGCGAACCGGATCGGCGACACCTCGCCGAACGGCATCGTCTACACCGACCCCTCGACCGTCTCGACGATCCAGACGATCGCCGAGGCGATCGGGAACGAGCTCAAGGCCGAGTACCGGACGATGACGAACGCGCCCCGCTCGGAAGAGTGGCTACCCGAGCACCTCGTCGCCCAGCTCGGAAACCCGGAGGAGCACTAGCCATGGCCAAGCACACTGGCCGCGGTATCGCGGCGATCGAGTACCCGACGGGCATGAACCAGAACGGCGACCCGTCGCAGGCGTGGATCAAGGTCAAGCCCGACGGGCGGATCGACGTGTTCGCCGGGACCGCCGACATCGGGAACGGGTCGAAGACGATCCAGACCCAGATCGTTGCCGAGACGATCGGCGTGCCCTACGACTGGGTCACCTACGACAACTCGAACACCGACTCGTCCCCGCTGTGCACGGGTACGTTCGCCTCGCGGGCGACCTTCGTCGCCGGGAACGCTGCTTTGAAGGCAGCCCAGCAGGTGAAGCAGAAGCTGCTCGAGATCGCGGGCAAGGAGCTCGAGATCAACCCCGCGGACCTCGAGATCGTGGACGGCGAGGTCGTTGCCAAGGGTGCGCCGCAGACGAAGATGTCCGTCGGGGACGTGGCGGGCGCCGCAACCTTCGTCCACGGCGAGCTGATCACGGGCACGGGTGCGCAGCTCAAGCCGTATTCCGCGATCATCGACTCCGAGACCGGAAGGGTCGATACGCCGCCTCACTCCGCGATCTCGTACGCGACCTGCGCGGCCGAGGTCGAGGTGGACGACGAGACGGGCGAGGTGCGCGTCCTCCGGCTCCAGCAGTGCTACGACGTCGGACGCGCGATCAATCCGACGCAGGTGGAGGGCCAGATCGAGGGCGGCGCGATGATGGGCCTCGGGCTCGGGGTGCTCGAGAACTGCTACCCGTACTACCCCGACGTCGAGCACCGTGGCGGCGCCTTCGGGAGCTACCTCGCTCCCTCCATGGAGGACATGCCGCAGATCGACACGATCCTGATCGAGAATCCGTCGGCCGACGGGCCGTACGGCGCGAAGGGGATCGGGGAGATGGCGAACAACCCTCAGCCGCCCGCGATCGCGGCTGCCGTGCACGATGCCGTCGGCGTCTGGATCACCGAGCTTCCGATCACCCCCGAGCGGGTGCTGCGGGCGCTGGAGACGAAGGAGTCCGGCGGGGCGGAGCCCCGGCGCGAGGGCAAGAAGGTCGTTTTCGACGAGGAGCTGTCCGTCAACGCGGTCTCGGCGGGCGGGATGCGCTTCGAGGTGCCGGGCTGATCTCCCCGTTCAGGACGTGGAACGGTGTCGAGCCCCACACCCTCTACCCGGGCGTGGAGCTCCGCGCCATCGGCGGCGAGCGCGTCCTGCTCTGCCGCGTCACGTACGAGCCCGGGACGACCGTCGCCCGTCACTCGCATCCCGAGTCCGAGCAGGTCATGTGGATCATCGATGGCGACGTGACGATGACGGTGGCCGACGAGACCAAGTCGCTCGAAGCCGGGGATCTCGTCGTCGTCAACCGCGGGATCGAGCACGAGCTCCACTCGGAAGGCGGGATGACCTTCATCGAGGCGCTCGCCCCGGTGCTGAAGGATCACGTGCCGGACGCCGAGAGGGACCTCGTCCTCGGCGTCGAGGGCGACTCCTTGCACGTCGAGCGCTGACCCTGCCGCGAGGTCTTGGACGGAGGAGGTGTCGGGTCGGGGTGGACGTGCGCTATCCGCCGCCGAGCGTCGCCGCGCCGCGGCGTCAGCCGCGGACGGGCGCTCGCTCGGGAGCGTCGCTCTGGTCCTCGCCCGTCCACTGGAAGAGCTCGAGCACGTGGCCGTCCGGGTCGCGGAAGAAGACCTGCGTGAAGCCGTCACCTCTCGGGATCGGGCCGCCCAGGAGCGGGATGCCGCTCCTCTCCAGCCGGGCGCAGGCGGCCTCGAGGTCGGGGATCTCGAGGGCGAGGTGATGCACCAGGCCCTGGGGCCCGCCCGGCCCGGGATCCGGCTGGCCTGCGCGGGTCGTCGTATCCGCCTCCAGGAGGAGGTGGATCTCGTTCCTGCCGAACCGGAACCACGCGCCCTCGAACGTGAAGTTCGGCGGCCGCTCCACCTCCTCGAGCCCGAGCGCCTCGCCGTAGAAGCGCCGCGAGCGCTCCAGGTCGGAGACGACGAGTCCGACGTGCTGGATGCGCATGCCTGCGTACCGTAACCTCGCGCCACCGACAAAGGAGTGGGGCCAATGCCGCTGATCAGGGTCGAGCTCTTCGACTACCGGATGAACGATGACACGAGCGCCGCGCTCATCGAGAAGCTCACGGACGCGCTCTGCGAGGCGACGCACCCGGGCCTCCGCGACCACACGTGGGTCATCGTCGAGGGCCATTCGCCGAAGAACTGGGGCCTCGGAGGCAAGCCCTGGCCGGTCGACCAGATGCCACCCGGGCCGACGTCGTAGGGATCCGCCCAGACTCGAGAAGAGGAGAGAGACCATGCCCGTGATCGAGGTGAAGCTGTACGACAGCCGGGTGACCGAGGAGTCGGTTCCCAAGATGATCGAAGCCCTGACGAACGCGCTCCACGAGTCGAGCGGAGCGGCGAAGGAGCGGATCCACGTGATCATCCAGGGCGTGCCGCCGTCGCACTGGGGCCAGGGGGGCAAGCCCGGCCCGTAGAGAGCGCCGCGCTCCCTGCTCAGGACGAGCCGGGCTCGGCGAGCTCGAGCTCGACGGGCGGCGCCTCGGGCCGCACGGCCGCGGTCTCCCGCGCGTGGAGCAGCGTCGTCCGGACGATCAGCTTGGCGCGCGCGAAGTTGTCGAGCTCGGTCGGCACGGGGCCGACCCGGCGCCCGAGCGCGTACCCGGAGGCGTTCAGCCCCATCGCCCGGTACGACTCGAGGGTGTAGAGCGGCGACATCCCGAAGAGCTCGAGGTTGTCGAGCGGCTCGAGGTCGGCCCGGTGGATGACTGCGGTGCCCTTCGACTGGAGACCGAGCGCGACCCCCGATCCCGAGAGCCCGGCCCCGACGTGGCCGATGAAGGCGAGGTCGGCGACGCCCGCGACGCGGACGAGCCTCGGGACGCCTCCGCCCTCGCGGATCCCCGCACGGATCGCCTCGATCACCTGCCCGTGATCGAGGTCGCCGATCGTCCTCCTGATCCCGTCGGCGAACGCCGGCCCGACCGCGACCACGACCTCCGCGGGATCGCTTCCCCTCGCCGCCTCGCCGTTCTCGACGACGATCGCCCGGCCGGTCGCAAGGTCGCCGAGGAGCTCGGACGGGTCCACGACCGAGGGCAGTGCCTGTAGGAGCTCCCACCGGTCGCCCTCGAGCCGGTAGCCGGTCCCCGGCCCGCCGTACACGTTGGGGTCGTTGACGGCCGAGTGGACGACACCGTCGGCGTCGATCACGGCCGCGGTCTGCAGGTAGTCGGCCGACACCCGCTGGCGCTGCATGGAGAGGACGGCCTCGGCCACGTCTTCGAAGCCCCGGCGGTCGAGCGCGAGCGCGACGTCCAGGCCGCAGACCCCCCGGGCCAGGAGCTCGTCGGCCGCCCCCACGTCGGCCGCCCGGTCGCGGTCCGGCATGTCGCCCGAGTCGTAGGCCGAGGTCGCCGCGGCCACCTCGTCGTCCGTCACCGGAGGCAGCCCGAGCTCGTCGAAGACCACCTGGACCGCACGCGCGGCCCGCTCGCGGACGCCGAGCACCTCGTCCTCGCGCACGGGCTCGATCCCTGCGTCGACCTTCCAGTCGCGCTGGACCGTGAGCCACTCGTCGATGTCGTCGGCGTCGAAGTTGCCTCCTCCGAACGTGTTGTCGTGCCGAGGCATCACCGAGTAGCCCGAGGTGACGAAGTCGGTTCCGGGGAGGAACTGGCCCATGAGCTTGGCCGTCTTCCGGATCTCCGAGTGCGAGGCGATCGCGTCGTTCCCGGACGCGACCTCGAGGTCGAGCCAGGCGGCGATGACGTTCTCGCCGAGGATCGCGCGCGTGCCCCCGGGCACCGAGAGGACGAGCGCGACGCAGGAGATCGAGCCGTTCTGCACCCCCTGCGAGCCCGCCGCCCGCACGGCCGCCAGGCAGCGCGCCTCCAGGTACAGCATGGACAGGCCCTGCGCGTGCCCCATGAGCGCTTCGGAGCCGGTTCCCGAGGTGAAGCGGACCTTCACCCCGCGGGACGCGTACGCGGACCCGAGGAACGCCTTCGACCAGGGGGTGTCGTCCCCGTCGACGAAGACGGGCTCGGTGCCGTAGACGGAGAGCGTCTCCGCGTACGTGACGAGGCCGCGGATGGCGAGCTCGAGGTTCCGCCTCTCCTCGACGGCGCACTGGGTCATGACGCCCGGCCGACCCGTCTGCGATCCGACGAGCAGGGCGAGCGCGTTCAGCGGCGCGTACCTCGCGACACCGACGGTCGTCTCGATCTCGGCGAAGCCCCGGCGGGCGGCCTCCGCCGCGTCTGCCGCGAGGAGCGCCGGGCTCTCCTTGAGGTTCGTGACGTGCGCCTGGTTCGACGGCGCCCGGCGGGCGCGGAGCTTCTTCAGCGCGAGCATCAGCTCCACGGGGTCGAGCAACCCGACGACGCAGGCGAGCTTCGCGGGGGTCAGACCCCGAGCGAGGCGGACGAGCTCGGCGCGCGCCACGTCGATGTCGACCAGCATCCGGGCGAGCTCCGTATCCGGCAGCTGCATCGCCTCCTCCGCGACCTCGAGGTCGAGGCCGTGGGCGACGACGAAGCGGTCGATCACGTCGAACTCGTCGGCGGCGCGGCCGTCCAGCCGGGTGACGATCCCGTCCTCGACGACGAGCTCGGGGAGGGGATCCCGCGGCCCGTCGGCGGCGACGAGCCCGAGCTCGGGAAACGGCGAGACGAGGGGCTCCCGGCGCAGCTCGCGCCGGTCCCGCGACTCGAAGCGGCGGCTACGCACCTGCGAGGAGCCCTCGCTCCGCGTACGCGACGGCGGCCTCGCGCACGAACTCGGCGGTCCCGTGGGCGCCGTGGCCCTCGAGCCGCGCGGCCCACTCCTCGAGCTCCGCGAGCGTCGCGCGGCGCGGCCGCAGGGCGGTGTAGACGGCGAGCAGGAGCTCCTCCGGCACCGTCGCGAGCTCGGCCGCGCGCTCGAGGCTCTCCGCGAGGGGCGCCCGGCCGGCCGCTCGCGCGACCTCGGCCTGGAGCCGGAGGGTCTCCGGCGTGGCGCGGATGTCCGCGGGCTCGAGCCGTCCCCTCCTGAGGGAGTCGAGCGTCACCTCGCCCAGCGTCAGGCCACCGGGAGTCGACACGAGATCCGGACGGCGCGTGCCGAGCGGGTAGTCCTGCGTCGGGTCGAAGTCGGTACGCATCCGCCCGTCAGACTCTAGGCTTGGCGCTGCACGATGGGCAACGGAATCAACGATTATCGATTCTCCGGCCGCGTCGCGCTCGTCACCGGGGGCGCGAGCGGGATCGGGGCCGCCGTGGCACGACGTCTGCTCGCGGAGGGCGCGGCCGTCGCCTCGCTCGACCTCGAGACGGGCACCTCGGAGGGCATCCTCGGCCTGGCGGGGGACGTCTCCCGCTCGTCCGACGTCGACGCCGCGGTCGAGCGCGTCGAGCGCGAGCTCGGCCCCCTCGAGGTCCTCGTCTGCAGCGCCGGCGTCCCCGGAGCGTCGCTCGGCACTCTCGACGTCACAGACGACGAGTGGCGGCACGTGCTCTCGGTCAACGCGGACGGTGTCTTCTTCTGCAACCGCGCCGCTGCGGCGCGAATGGTTCCTCGCGGCTACGGGCGCATCGTCAACGTCGCGTCCATCGCGGGTAAGGAGGGCAACCCGATGGCAGCCGCGTACTCGGCATCCAAGGCCGCGGTGATCGCCATGACGAAGGCGATCGGGAAGGACCTCGCGCGCACGGGGGTCGTCGTCAACTGCGTGGCTCCCGCGGTCATCGAGACGCCGATCATCGAGGGGATCTCGCAGGAGCACCTTGACTACATGGTCGAGCGCATCCCGATGGGCCGCATGGGCGCGCCCGAGGAGGTTGCGGCTCTCGTCTGCTGGCTCGCGAGCGAGGAGTGCTCCTTCTCCACCGGGGCGACGTACGACATCTCCGGCGGGCGGGCCGTCTACTGATGCGCCGGGTGCGGCTTCGCGGCCCGAGGGGCGTCGAGACCGCGGTCGTCGTGGACGGCGTGGTCGTCACCGAGGGAGGGACACACGTCGAGCCGCGCGACCCTGCGACCCTCGAGCTTCCCGAGCCCTACGAGCTCCTGCTCCCCGTCGAGCCGGCGGAGGTGTGGTGCGCGGGCGTCACGTACGAGCGCTCCCGGGACGCACGAGTCGAGGAGAGCACGGTTCGGGACGTCTACACGCTCGTGTACGAGGCCGAGAGGCCCGAGCTCTTCCTCAAGGATGCGGGTTGCCGCCGCACGGTCGGGCCCGGGTCGCCGATCGGCGTCCGCTCGGACTCGTCCTGGAACGTGCCGGAGCCGGAGATCGGAGTCGTGCTCGACGGGAACGGCGGCCTCCTGGGTGTCACGATCGGGAACGACGTGTCGTCGCGAGACATCGAGGGCGCGAACCCCCTGTACCTCCCGCAGGCGAAGGTCTACGCGGGCGCGTGCGCGCTCGGTCCGGCGCTCCTCTCGCCGATCCCCGACGAGCCGCTCGAGATCGGCATGCGAATCGTCGACGAGACCGGGAGCGAGCTCTTCTCGGGCGCGACGTCGACGGCGCGCATGAAGCGCTCGTTCGGGGAGCTCGTCGAGTTCCTGCGGCGCGACAATCCCGTTCCGCCCGGAAGCGTCCTGCTCACCGGGACCGGGCTCGTCCCCCCGGACGACTTCACGCTCGAGCCCGGGCACGTCGTGGAGATCGAGGTGCCCGGGATCGGCACCCTGGCGAACCCGGTCGTCCTCGCCTCCAGCCTCGTCGAAAGGAGCACCGCTCATGCCTGAGACCCTGGTCGAGTCCCCCGCGCTCAATTACGTCGGCGGCGAGTGGCGCGAGAGTGCGAGCGGCGGAACGTACGAGAAGCGCGATCCCTGGCGCCCGTCCCGGGTCGTCGGCGTCTACGCCGCCTCCGGCGCGGAGGACGCGAGGACCGCGATCGAGGCCGCCCGCGAGGCGTTCCCGGCCTGGTCGTCGCTCCCGGCCGTCCAGCGGGGGGCGTTCTTCGAGAAGGCGGCGCGAGCCCTCGAGGAGGGCGCCGAGCGGATAGCCCAGGACATGACCGCGGAGATGGGGAAGCCTCTGCGCGAGGCGCGGCTCGAGGCGCTGCGCGCGGCGGCGATCCTCCGCTTCGCGGCGGGCGAGGCGTGGCGTCCGGTCGGCGAGATGTACGAGCCCTCCGTGGCGAGCCAGCGGCTGTACACGCTTCGGCGGCCGCTCGGGGTCGTCGGGCTCATCACTCCCTGGAACTTCCCGATCGCCATCCCCGTCTGGAAGCTCGCGCCGGCGCTGATCTACGGGAACACGGTCGTCCTCAAGCTCGGCTACGAGGCACCCCGAACGGGGCTGCACGTCGCGGAGGCCTTCGCGGACGCGGGCCTTCCCGCCGGGGTGCTGAACGTGCTCACCGGCTCGGGCTCGACGGCCGGCGCCGAGCTCGTGTCGAACCCCGGCGTCCGGGCGATCTCGTTCACCGGCTCGGTGCCCGTGGGCAGGTCGGTCCGCGACGAGGCGACCGCCCGCGACTGCCGCGTCCAGCTCGAGCTCGGCGGGCACAACCCGGTGATCGTCGCCGCGGACGCGGAGGTCGACCGCGCGGTCGAGGGCGCGTATGCGGGCGCGTTCTGGTCCGCCGGGCAGAAGTGCACCGCGACACGGCGCATCTTCGTCGAGGACGGGATCTACGACGACTTCCGCGAGCGGTTCCTCGCCCGCGTGGCCTCGGGCAAGGTCGGGGATCCGGCGGATCCCGAGGTCGAGGTGGGCCCCGTCGTGAACGAGGCGGCGATGAGCGACATCCTCGCAGCGGTCGAGCGCGCGAAGAGCGGAGGGACGCTGCTCGCGGGCGGCGAGCGCGCCGACGAGGAGGGCTACCTGATCGCGCCGACGGTCTTCGAAGGGCTCGCGGACGACGCGGAGCTCTCCTGCGAGGAGATCTTCGGGCCGGTGACCTCGCTGTACCGCTACTCCACGCTGGACGAGGCGCTCGAGCGGGCGAACGCCGTCCGCTTCGGGCTCTCGGCCTCGATCTTCACGCGCGACCTGGGAACGGTCCAGCGCTTCACGGAAGAGATCGGCGCCGGCATCGTCCACGTCAACTCGCAGACGGCGGGGGCCG
>Ga0208654_1000048_pt1 | contig 15192 bp, 11 predicted proteins | sample MayberryNE_Catta_3_FD_185657 | JGI IMG/M metagenome (GOLD analysis project Ga0208654, IMG submission 185657) | Natural and restored wetland microbial communities from the San Francisco Bay, California, USA, that impact long-term carbon... | ecosystem: Environmental > Terrestrial > Soil >...
ATGCCGTGCACCAGGGAGCTCGCATGCACGAGCTCCCGGCCGCGAAGATCCCTGAAAGCCGCCGCTCGCGCGGCGGCTGCGCTCGCCGCGCTGGCACAGAGTCGGCGCGATCGCGTACGTCTCCTGCGAGCGATTCCCGCCTACCGTCGTGCACGTGCTCGCACGCGCGATCACGCATGCACTCGTCGGCCTCGAGCCGCGCCGGGTCGAGGTCGAGGCCCACCTTCAGCCCGGGGTCCCCGGGTTCGCGATCGTCGGTCTCGCCGACCGGGCATGCCAGGAGGCGAAGCATCGCGTACGGAGTGGGGTCGTGTCGGCGTCGCTCGAGTGGCCGTTCAACCGACGCATTACCGTCAACCTCGCGCCGGCCGCCCTGCGGAAGGAAGGCTCGGGATTCGACCTCCCGATCTCGCTCGCGGTGCTCGCGGCGACCAGGCAGCTGCCTCCCGAGCGGCTCGCTGGCCATGCGGCTGTCGGGGAGCTGGCGCTCGACGGTCGTGTCCGCTCCGTGGCCGGAGCGCTGGCGGTTGCCGAGGGCGCTCGCCGGGCGGGTCTCGGACGTGTGGTCTGCGCCGCGCAGTCTGCGCCGGAGGTCGCGCTCGCCGGCGTCGAGCCGGTGCCGGTCGAGCACCTGGCCGAGGCAGTCTCCTACTTCCGTGGCGAGATCGAGGCCCCCGCGTACGTTCCGCTGGCGGCGAGCGAGCTCGCCTCCCCCGAGGCGCCGGACCTGGCGGACGTGCGGGGTCAGGAGCGAGCGAGGCGCGCGCTCGAGATCGCGGCCGCCGGCGCACACAACCTCCTCCTCGCCGGACCGCCGGGCACGGGCAAGACGATGCTCGCTCGGCGTCTCCCCGGGATCCTCCCCGAGCTCACGCGGCAGGAGGCGCTCGAGGTCACGCGCATCCACTCGGTCGCCGGCCTGCTTCCGCCGGAGCAGCCGCTCGTCACCGTGCCGCCCTTCCGCGCGCCTCACCACGGGGCGTCGGCGCCCGCGGTCATCGGAGGTGGAACCGGGCCGCGCCCGGGCGAGGTCTCGCTCGCGCACCGCGGCGTGCTCCTGCTCGACGAGCTCCCGGAGTTCAACCGCTCGGTCCTGGAAGCGCTGCGGCAACCGCTCGAGGACGGGGTGGTCGCCGTCTCGAGGGTTGGGGGTCATGCGCTCTTCCCCGCGTGCTTCGAGCTCGTAGGGACGATGAACATGTGCCCGTGCGGGGCGCGGGGAGACCCCGCGGTCGAGTGCGGGTGCTCGCCGCAGCGGCTTGCGGCATACCGTGAGAAGCTCTCCCGCGCGCTCCTCGACCGCTTCGACATGGCCGTCGCGATGCCGCGGCCGCGCGCCACGGAGCTGGCCGCACCTCCCGGCGAGGGCTCCGCGGCCGTGCGCGGACGCGTCGAGCACGCCCGCGAGCGTCTGCGAGCCGCCGCTCCCCGCCGGACGGCGGGAGCGTCGGAGCTGCTCTCGAGCGCCGTCGAGCGCCTCCCGCTGTCCGGCCGGGGGCGGGCCCGCGTCGCCCGGGTCGCGCGGACGATCGCCGCACTCGCCGGCGCGCACGAGGTCGAGCCGGCCCACGTCGCGGAGGCGCTCTCGTACCGCCTGCCCGCCGAGCTCCCGTCGTGAGCACGCTCCGTCGGCTCCGTCGTCGCGACGCGGGGTTTCCGCCGCTGCTCGCGGCCATCCACGATCCGCCGGCGGCGCTCTTCCTGCGCGGCTCGGGCGACGACGCCCTGCTCGCCCGCCCCGCCGTCGCGATCGTCGGCGCGCGCGCGTGCTCGGCGTACGGCCGGTCGGTGGCGCGCTCCCTCGCCCGCGACCTCGCCGCCGCCGGGCTCGTGGTCGTGAGCGGGATGGCGCGCGGCGTGGACGGGGAGGCGCACCGCGGCGCCCTCGACGCGGACGGCGTCACGGTCGCCGTCCTCGGATGCGGGATCGACCGTGACTACCCGGCCGCGCACGCCGAGCTCGCGCGCCGGATCTGCGGACGCGGCCTCCTCCTGTCCGAGTACGAGCCGGGCGTCGAGCCCGCCCCATGGCGCTTCCCCGCCCGCAATCGGATCATCGCGGGCCTCTGCAGGGCCTCCGTCGTCGTCGAGGCGCGGGAGCGCAGCGGGGCGCTCATCACGACCGACTTCGCGCTCGAGGAGGGACGTGAGGTGCTCGCCGTCCCGGGCGAGATCACGAGCGCCCTCTCGGCGGGGACGAACGCCCTCCTCCGGCTGGGTGCGACGCCGGTGACGTCGTCGGGAGACGTGCTCGAGGCTCTCGGCGTCGATCCGGTGCCGGTTGCCGAACCTGGCGCGCCGCTCGCCCCGACGGCCGCGGCGCTGCTCGAGCGGCTGCGCGACGGGCCGCGGACACCCGACGAGCTCGTCCGGGCTGCAGAGATCGACCCCGCGCAGGCCTCCGCGGCGCTCGTCGAGCTCGAGCTGGCCGGCCGGGTCACGCTCGACGAGGGGGTCTACCGCGTGTCCATCTAGCATCCGTCGCCGTGTCGACGACCCCGTATTGGCTCGCAGAGCCGGCCGAGCCGCTGCCGCACGTCGAGCTCGACGGCGAGGCCGACGTCGCAATCGTCGGCGGGGGAATCACCGGGTGCTCGTGCGCGCTGCTGCTCGCCGAGGCGGGTCTCCGCGTGCGCATGTTCGAGGCCCGCGAGATCGCGAGCGGGGCGAGCGGGCGCAACGGGGGCTTCGCGCTCCGGGGCGGCGCGGCGCCCTACCCCGTGCTCCGCGCCTCGCTCGGCCCCGAGCGCGCCGCGGCGCTTTGGGTCTGGACCGAGCGGGCGCTCGAGGACCTCGCGCAGCTCGCAGGGGATGCGTTCCGCCGGACGGGCAGCCTCCGCGTCGCGGCGGACGACGAGGAGCGCACCGAGCTCGAGGAGGAGCTCCTGGCCCTGCGCGCCGACGGTTTCGCGGTCGAGTGGCGTGACGAGCTCTCCGGCCCGCTGGCCGGCCGCTACCCGGCCGCGCTCTTCCATCCGCCGGACGGCGTGCTGCAGCCCGCCCGTCTCGTGCGTCGGCTCGCGCGGCGCGCCGCCGAGGCAGGCGTCGAGGTGCGCGAGCACGCTCGGCTGGACTCGCTTGCGGATGCCACTGCTCGGACCGTCGTGGTCGCCACCGACGGGTACCCGAGCGGGCTGCTCGGCGAGCTCGACGGGCTGATCGTGCCCACGCGCGGACAGGTCGTGGCCACGGAGCCGCTCGACGAGCGCTGGTACGAGATCCCGCACTACGGACGCCACGGCTTCGACTACTGGCACCAGACCGGGGACGGGCGGCTCGTCGTGGGTGGCTTCCGCGACCTCTCCCTGCAGGAGGAGTTCACGGCGGAGGAGGTCACGACGCCGTCCGTGCAGCGGGCGCTCGAGGAGCACGCGGCGTCGCTCGCCGGCCGCCCCGTCCGGATCGACCACCGGTGGGCCGGGATCTTCGGTCTCGTGTTCGACTTCCTCCCGGTCGTCGGGCGAGTACCGGGGAGCGAGGGCGTGTGGGTCGCAGGTGGCTACTCGGGCCACGGGAACGTCCTCGGGTTCGCCTGCGGGCGGCTCGCAGCGCGCGCGCTCCTCGGGCAGCCCGACCCGCTGCTCGACCTCTTCGAGCCGGCGCGGCTGCTCGGGATCGCGCACTCTGGTTGACTCCGGTCCGATGAGCGCCGCCGTCGAGGTTCGCGGGCTGCGTGTGGAGCGGGGCGGTCGTGAGGTGCTCCACGCGGTCGACGTGGACGTCGAGGCGGGACGGGTCACGGGGCTGCTCGGCCCGAGCGGGGGCGGGAAGACGACGCTCATGCGGTCGATCGTCGGTGCGCAGGTCGTCGCAGGCGGCACCGTGCGCGTCCTCGGGCTCGCCGCGGGCGATCCCTTCCTGCGGGCACGCGTCGGGTACCAGACGCAGGCGGCGTCTGTCTACGCCGACCTGACAGTGCGCGAGAACCTCCACTACTTCGCGGGCCTGCTCGGCGTGGGCGGAGCAGCGGTCTCCGACACGCTCGCGCTCGTGGACCTGCAGCAGCACGAGCGGCAGCTCGCGGCGACGCTCTCCGGTGGCGAGCTGGCGCGCCTCTCACTCGCCGCGGCGCTCCTGCACCGGCCCGACGTGCTCGTCCTCGACGAGCCGACCGTCGGGCTCGACCCGCTGCTCAGGCGCGACCTGTGGTCGTCCTTCCACCGGCTCGCGGATGCCGGCGCGACCGTCCTCGTCTCGAGCCACGTGATGGACGAGGCGGACCGCTGCGACGCGCTCGTCCTGCTGCGGGACGGGCACGTGCTCGCAACCGGGACGCCCGAGGCACTCCGACGACGGACTGGCACGTCCGGGCTCGACGATGCCTTCCTCGTGCTCGTGGACGGGGCCGGGGAGGAGGCGTGAGCGCCCGTCGCACGCTCGCCACCGCGGTGCGCGTGCTCCGCCAGCTCCGGCACGACCCCCGCACCGTGGCCCTCCTCCTCGCCGTGCCGTGCGTGCTGCAGTTCCTCATGCACGAGCTCTTCCGCGACCGCCCGGCGGTCTTCCAGTCCCTGGGCGTCCCGCTGCTCGGGCTCTTCCCCTTCGTCGCGATGTTCATCGTCACCTCGATCACGATGTTGCGCGAGCGCGCCTCGGGCACCCTCGAGCGCCTGCTCACGACCCCGCTCGGCCGGGGCGATCTCCTCGTCGGCTACGGGATCGCGTTCGCGCTCGTCGCCGCGGCGCAGGCCACTCTCGTCTCCCTGCTCTCGTTCGGGCTCCTCGGGCTGGACGCCGGGCACAGCGCCGTGGCCGTCGTCCTGCTCGCGATCGCGAACGCCGTTCTCGGCATGGCGCTCGGGCTCTTCGCGAGCGCCTTCGCCCGGACGGAGTTCCAGGCCGTGCAGTTCATGCCCGCGTTCGTGCTTCCCCAGATCCTCCTCTGCGGGCTGATCGTTCCACGGGATCAGATGGCGGGCTGGCTCGAGGCGCTCTCCGCCCTCGTCCCGCTGACTTACGCCTACGACGCGCTCGACCGGCTTGCGTCGGAAGGCTCGCTCGGCAGCCGCTTCTGGCTGGACGTGCTCGTCGTCGCGGGCGTGACGCTCCTCGCGCTCGCGCTCGGCGGGGCGACGCTCCGGCGGCGTACGCCCTGACCGCGTCTTAACAGTGCCTGGCACTGTTAAGACGCCGAAAGCGTGACGGTTACTCCACAGGCTGAGGCTACGTCGTCTTGACCGCGGCGATGAGCTTGAGGACGGAGTCCTTCGCGTCTCCGAACAGCATCGTCGTCTTCGGGTCGAGGTAGAGCTCGTTGTCGATGCCGGCGAACCCCGGGCGCATCGAGCGCTTGAGGACGACCGTGCTCGCCGCCTTGTCCACGTCGAGGATCGGCATGCCGTAGATGGGGCTCGAGGGGTCGCTGCGCGCCGCCGGGTTCGTGACGTCGTTCGCGCCGATGACGAGCACGACGTCTGTCTGCGGGAACTCCGGGTTGATCTCGTCCATCTCGTGGAGCTGCGTGTAGGGGACGTTCGCCTCGGCGAGGAGGACGTTCATGTGCCCAGGCATCCGCCCGGCGACCGGGTGGATCGCGTATTCGACATCGACGCCCTTCTCCTCGAGCACCTCGGCCAGCTGGCGCACGTCGTGCTGCGCCTGCGCGACCGCCATCCCGTACCCGGGGACGACGATGACCTTCCGCGCGAAGGAGAGCTGCACCGCGACGTCCTCGGGCGTCGTCGCGCGCACCGTCCGGCCGTCGTCCGCGCGCCTGCCCGCGACGCCCGTCTGCACCTGCCCGAACGCCCCGAAGAGGACGTTCGCGATCGACCGGTTCATCGCCTTGGCCATGAGCAGGGTGAGGAGCGTCCCGGCCGCGCCGACGAGCATCCCCGAGACGATCAGGACGGTGGAGTCGAGCACGAACCCGGTGGCGGAGGCCGCCAGGCCAGTGAAGGCGTTCAGGAGCGAGATGACGACGGGCATGTCGGCGCCGCCGATCGGCAGCACGAACATCACCCCGAAGGCGAGCGCGAGCCCGATGAGGGCGTACAGGAGCCACTCGTCCTCCGCGCCGGCGACCGCGACCACGCCTAGCAGCGCAGCGGCGGCCAGGACGAGGAGGTTCACGACGTTCTGGCCGGGGAAGACGATGGGGCGCCCGCTCACGAGCTCCTGCAGCTTCGCGAACGCGACCGCCGAGCCGGCGAACGAGATCGAGCCGATGAGCGCGGAGAGGACGACGGAGACCGTCTCGTCCGCCGCGGGGTCGAGGGCGTCGTGCCACTCGGAGAGCGCCACGAGCGCGGCCGCGCCTCCGCCGACGCCGTTGAAGATCGCGACCATCTGCGGCATCGCCGTCATGCGCACGGTGCGCGCGCCCACGACGCCGACGACGCCGCCGATCGCGAGCCCGACCACGATGAGCACCCAGTTCTCGAGACCCTCGAGCAGCAGGGTGGTCGCGATCGCGACGAGCATCCCCGCCCCGCCAACCCAGTTCCCCTTGCGGGCGTGCCTCGGCGAGGAGAGGAACTTGAGCGCGACGACGAAGCAGACGATCGTGACGAGGTAGAGGAGACCGGTGACGTCCGGATCCGAGATCACGGCTCGTTCCTCCGCAGCGACCGGGATCCGCTCGCGCGGATCCCGCTCGCGCGAACATCCCTGAAGCGCAGCCGCTCCGCGGCTGCGGTGCCCGCGACGATCACGAGCCGCCTCTCCGCAGCGACCCGGATCCGCTCGCGCGGATCCCGCTCGCGCGAACATCCCTGAAGCGCAGCCGCTCCGCGGCTGGGGTGCCCGCGACGATCACGAGTCGCCTCTCCGCAGCGACCCGGATCCGCTCGCGCGGATCCCGCTCGCGCGAACATCCCTGAAGCGCAGCCGCTCCGCGGCTGCGGTGCCCGCGACGATCACGAGTCGCTCTCCTTCGGCGGCTCCGGCCGACGCTTGAACATGCCCAGCATGCGGTCGGTCACGAACCAGCCGCCGACGACGTTCGCGGTCGCGAGCACGATCGCCGCGAACCCGACGACCTGCGTGAACGTGTCCTCGGCGCCGCCGAGGACGATGATCGCGCCGACGATGACGATGCCGTGGATGAAGTTCGCGCCGGACATGAGCGGCGTGTGCAGCATCGTCGGCACCTTCGAGATGACTTCGAAGCCGAGGAAGGCGGCGAGCACGAGGATCGTCAGCTCGATGACGAGCGCGACCTCCATCAGGCCTCCCCCTCGGGGCGGGTCACGCACGCGCCGGCGGTGATCTCGTCCTCCCAGTCCAGGACGAGCTCGCCCTCGGGGGCCAGGTGCTGGAGGAGGGAGGCCACGTTCCGCGAGTAGAGCTGGCTCGCGTGGAAGGCCATGAGGGACGGGAGGTTGGTCGTGCCCACGACGGTCACGCCTCCGTGCTCCGTCACCTCCCCGGCTTCCGTCAGCTCGCAGTTCCCACCGCTCTCGGCGGCGAGGTCGACGATGACCGAGCCGGGGCGCATGCGCGCGACCGAGCTCGCCGGGATGAGGCGCGGCGCCGGCCGTCCGGGGACCGCGGCCGTCGTGATCACGACGTCGAAGTCCGGGATGCGCTCCTCGAGCTCCGCCTGCTGTTGCGCCTGCTGCTCCGGCGTCAGCTCGGTCGCATATCCGCCCTCGGTCTCCTCCACGCGCACGCCGAGGTCGAGGAACGAGGCGCCGAGGCTCTCGACCTGCTCCTGCACGGCGGGCCGCACGTCGAACGCCGACACGACCGCGCCGAGCCGGCGCGCGGTCGCGATCGCCTGCAACCCGGCCACCCCGGCGCCGATCACGAGCGCGCGCACGGGCGCGATCGTGCCGGCGGCGGTCATGAGCATGGGAAAGAGCTTCGGGACGCGGTCGGCGGCGAGGAGCACGGCCTTGTACCCGCCGACCGTCGCCTGCGAGGACAGGGCGTCCATCGACTGGGCGCGCGTGATGCGCGGGATGGACTCCATCGCGAATGCGAGGACGCCGCGGTCGCGCAGGCGCGCGATCCCCTCGGGGTCGGTGAGAGGCTGCAGGAAGCCGATGAGGACCGTTCCGGACGCGAGCGCCTCGACCTCCTCCGCGGAGGGGCGGCCCACGCGGACCACGACCTCCGCGCCCGGCACGACCGCGCCCGCGTCGGCGAGCTCCGCGCCCGCCGCCGCATAGCTCTCGTCCGGGAAGCCCGCCGCCTCACCGGCGCCGCGCTCGACGCGGATCTCGAGACCCGAGTCACCGAGCTTGGAGACGGTCTCGGGAACGAGCGCCACTCGACGTTCGTCCGGAGCCGTCTCCCTCGGGACCGCGACTCGCATCCGGGCCAACTCTATTGCGGCGGGGCGTCGACCCGCGCACGAACCGCGGTCAGAGCGAGGCCCAGACCTCGAGCTTCGTCCTCGTGCGCCGGATGACATCGTCCGTGAAGGCCGTCGTCCCGTGGTGGCCGCCCAGGTCCGCAGTGCGCACGCCTTCGGCCACCGCCTCGAGGCAGGCCTCGCGGATCGCCCGTCCCGCGCGCTGCAGCTCGTCCTCGTCTGCGTGCGAGAGGAGCACGGCACCCGCGAGAATCATGGCCATCGGGTTCGCGACGTCCTTCCCCTCCAGCGAGGGCGCCGTCCCGTGTGCGGCTTCCGCCATGAGCGCGCTCGGGAGGAAGTCGTCGCCGAACGCGACGAGCAGCGACTCCGAGCCCGCGATCGACCCGAAGAGGGGGAGGACGAGGTCGGAGAGGATGTCCCCGTCGCGGTTCAGCGCCGGGATGACGAGGGGCGCCCCGCTCGAGGAGACGAGGAGCGCGAAGGTCGCGTCGATGAGCTGCGGCTCGTACGGGACGTCCGGATGGCGCCCGGCCGCTGCGTCCATCTCCTCCTTGAGCATGCCCTCGTAGACGGGGCTGACCGTGTACTTCGGGCCGCCGAAGACCTTCGCGCCCATGCGCTCCGCCTGGCGGAACGAGAACTCCGCGACCGCGTGGCAGACGCTGCGCTCGATCCGCTCGGTGCGGAACGCAACCTCGCCGTCGCCCTCGCCCTCCCGCCACTCGCGCGCCCCGTACGCGTCGCCGACCGCCATGCGCACGACGGAGATGGGCGCGTGGACGCCGCCGAGGGGGACGACGCCGGGAATGCGCCGGCCGGTGCGGACGATGACCTTGCCGCCGATCTCCTCGCGAAGGATGCGATTCGGGGAGCCGACGTCGCCGGGGACCTCGGGTGTGATCGTCGCGGCCTTGAGCCCGTACCCGTGCTCGCGGATCGCCGCGGCGGCGTCGTGGACCACCTGGTTCCCGGTGGCGCGCCGGCTCTCGAGCGAGAGGTCGAAGCGGGGGAGCTCGAGCTCGACGCCGAGCACCTCGCCGGCGAGGACGCGCAGCGCCTCCTCCAGGAGCTCCTGGCCGGTCTGGTCTCCTTCGAGCACGGCGATGACGTGCATCGGCCGGATCCTAGGCGAGGCAAAACGGCACCGTCATTCGAACTTGCCTTTCCTCGCGAGATTTCCTAGTCTTCCGCTCCACTCGAATCGGAACCCTGGGAGGAAATCGTGGCGAGAAAGACCATCCTCGTGTGTGACAACTGCGGCCTGGAAGTCGATGAGGGAAAGGGCGCGGTCATGCGGATCAACTTCACGGACGCACGCAAGGCGTCGAAGCAGGCCGATCTCTGCGACAACTGCGCCGGCGGATTGCCGGGTCAACAGGTCGCACGCAGGGGCCGCCGGCCCAAGTCTGCGGCGTAGGAGACTCGGCGTCCGTCACTTCCGGGTGACGGTCACCACGGTTTTCCGCTCTTTGCGCACCGGCGTCCCGGGGCGTACGAATTCCCGTCGGAGGCCGGGACTACGATGGGCGGATGGGCCTCTCGCTCGTCGTCGGGCCGGCGCATGCCGGCAAGGTCGCGCTGCTTCTGGAGCGGTACCTCGCCGTGCTGGAGCGCGACCCGTGGCTCGTCGTCCCCAACCGGACCGACGTCGAGCGCGTCGAGCGCGACCTCCTGCGCAGGCGCCCCGCCTTGCTCGCGGGCCGGATCGGGACGTTCGACGACCTCTTCCTTCACGTCGCCACCGGCGACCCCGGCCTGCGCCGGGTCGCGTCCGAGGCGCAGCGCTCGCTCGCGCTGAGGCGCGCGGTCGCCGCGACCCACCTCGAAGCCCTCGCCGCCTCTGCGGGCTCCTCGGGGTTCCCGGACGCGCTCGGCGGAGCGCTCGGCGAGCTCGAGTCCGCGCTCGTCGATCCGGGCCGGCTCGACGGCGACCTCGGTCGCCTGGCCGTCGCGTACCGCGACGAGCTCGACCGGGTCCGGCTCTGGGACGCGCCCGGCCTCCGGCGCGAGGCCGTCGCCCGTCTCGCCGCCGACCTCGATGCCTGGCGGGACGAGCCGGTCTTCGCGTACGGCTTCGAGGACCTGACGGCCGCGGAGTGGGCGCTGCTCGAGATCCTCTCCGCCCGCACGGACGTGACCGTCTCCATCCCGTACGAGCCAGGACGCGCCGCGTTCACGGCCCTCGAGCACATGGTCGAGGATCTCTCCGGCCTCGCCCGGGGCGCCATCGAGGAGCTGCCGCGGCCCCTCGTGCGCCCGCTCCCGGCGGCGCTCGACCACGTGGAGCGCGAGCTCTTTCGGGATCGTCCGCGCTCCGGCGTCGCGCTCGACGGTGCGATCGGATTCCTCGAGGGAGCGGGGATGCGAGGAACCGTCGAGCTCCTGGGCACGGAGCTTCTGCGCGCGCTCGAGGAGGGCGTGCCCGCCGAGCGCATCGGCGTCGTCTGCGAGTCGCCCGATCGTTGGCGGGCGGCGCTCGAGGCCGTGCTCCCGGAGCTCGGAGTTCCCTACGCGATCGAGCACGGGCGCCGGCTCGCCGAGACGCCCCTCGGGCGGGCGCTCCTCGGCCTCCTCCGCTTCGGGTGGCTCGAGACCGGGCGCGCGGACCTGTTCACCTATCTGCGCTCGCCCTTCTCGGGGTTGGAGCGACGGTCCGTGGACTTCGTGGACGGCCGGCTTCGTGGTCGCGCGGTCGTGGACGCCGCCCGCGTCGAAGAGGAGGCGGACCGCCTGCGCGGCGCCCAGGTGCCTGCCCTCGTCGAGCTCCGCGAGGCCTCGGGACCGGTCGCGGGCGCCCGCATGGTCCTACGCGCCATGGTTCGAAACGCGTGGGGGCTCGAGACCCCGCCGACCGGCGGTGACGCCCGCGACGACGCCCGCGCCTTTCAGGCGGCCGAGCGGACGCTGTCCGAGCTCGCGGAAGTGGAGGGAGCCGAGCCCGAGGTCGAGGACGTGCTCGCGGCCCTCGAGCGCGCCCGCGCCCGGCCGGTTGCTGCGGGCGACCCGGGGCGCGTGGCCGTGCTCGACTACGCTCGCGCGCGGACGCGGGTCTTCGACGTCGTCCTCTTGCTCGGGCTCGAGGAGGGCAGCTTTCCGCGCCGAGAGCGTCCGACGCCGCTCCTCGACGACGATCTCCGGCGGGAACTGGGAGGCCGGCTCGAGCGGACGGACGGGGTCGCCCGCGACCGCTACCTCTTCTACACCGCGTGCACGCGGGCGCTCCGGCGGCTCCTGCTCGTGCGCGAGGCCGCGAGCGACGACGGGGTGCCGCGCGAGCCGAGTCCCTTCTGGGACGACCTGCGCGCGCTCTTCGACCCGGCCGACGTGTCCCGCGCGACCCGCCGGCGATCGCTCTCGAGCCTGACCTGGCCGCTCGAGGGCGCCCCGAGCGAACGGGAGCGGCTCCGCGCGCTCGCTCGACTTGCGGTCGACGACGAGGACGAGGCGGCTGCGCTCGCCTCCGCGAACGGCTGGAGCCGGCGGCTCGAGCGTGCCCGCGACGCATTCCGTCGGCCGACCCGCCTCAGCAGCCCCGGCGTGCTCGACACGTTCTCCGCGCGGACCGTGTTCTCGGCGACCGAGCTCGAGCGCTTCGCCGACTGCTCGTCGGCGTGGCTCGTCGAGCGCGTGATCTCGCCCCGCACGATCGACGCCGAGCCGGACCCCATCCTGCGCGGCCAGGTTGTGCACACGGCGCTGAACCGCTTCTACGCGTCGCTCCCGAAGGAGCTCGACGCCGAGCGCGTCACGCCCGAGAACGTGGAGGCGGCGCTCGTGCTCGTCCGGCGCTGCCTGGACGACGCGCTCGCCTCCGGCGTGAAGCTCGATCTCACCGACCTGCAGGCGGCGGAGCTCCGGCAGTCCCTCCTCGCCGACCTGGAGGGTTTCGTCCGCGACGAGGCCGCGTCGGAGGTCGCCTTCGTGCCGCGCCGGCTCGAGGTCTCCTTCGGCTCCGACCGCGCCGCCCCGGAGCTGCAGCGCGGCCTCCCCCTCGGGGACGGGCTGTGGCTGTCGGGGAAGATCGACCGCATCGACGTCGATCCCTGGAGCGCGCGCGGGATCGTGCAGGACTACAAGTCCGGCAAGGGCGCGCACTCGGCGCGGGACATCGACCGGGACGTCCGCCTCCAGATCCCGCTCTACGTCCTCGCGCTCCGCGACCTCGTCGGCCTCGAGCCGCTGGGTGGGATCTACCGCGCGCTGGCCGGGAAGCGCGTGACGCGCGGGATGCTCCGCGACTCGGCCCGCGACGAGCTGCCGGGTTCGCGGCGGGACGACTACCTGGACGAGGAGGCCTTCTGGAGCCAGGTCGAGTCTGCGCGCGAGCGGGCGAGGACGAACGCGGAGCGGATCCGGGCCGGCGACGTCGTCCACGACCCTCGCTGGGACGGCCAGTGCCCGTCGTGGTGCGACCTCTGGCCGATGTGCCGGGTGGCGCGGACGTGAGCGCCACGATCGAGCGCGCCGCCGGGCTGAACGACGAGCAGCTGGCCGCCGTCGAGGCGGCGGGGAACGTGTTCGTCTCCGCCGGCGCGGGGACGGGGAAGACCTCGGTGCTCGTCGAGCGGTACGTCCGCGCGGTCTGCGACCAGGGAGTGGACGTGGACTCGGTCCTCGTCATCACGTACACCCGCAAGGCCGCGGGCGAGCTGCGAGCCCGCATCCGGGGCGCGCTCGTCCAGCGCGGCCGCGCCGATCTCGCGCGGGCGCTCGACGGCGCCTGGATCTCGACGATCCACGGGTTCTGCAATCGCCTGCTCAGGACACACCCGTTCGCCGTGGGCCTCGACCCGCGCTTTCGCGAGCTCGAGGACGCGGGCGCGGCGGTGCTGCGCGGGGAGGCGTTCGAACGTGCGCTCGCCGCGTTCTGCGCGGACGGCGACACCGAGCGGCTCCGGCTGCTCGCGACCTACCGGGCGGACGGGCTCCGGCGCATGCTCACCGCGGTCTACGAGACGCTGCGCTCGGCCGGGCGCGACCTCGTCCTCGAGCTCGGGCCGCGCCCGCGCATCGATGCGGCTGTCGCGAGCTTTCGCGAGGAGGCCAGGTGCCTGGCGAACGACGCCGGCGCCACCGACAACCAGCGCCGAACGGCGGAGGAGGCGCTCCGGCTCGTCTCCGAGTCGTCACCGCCCGAGCGCGTCGTCGATCTCTCCGGCCTCCTGTGCCGCGGCGTTCGAGGCGCGACGTACGAGCAGGGGCGGAAGGCGCTGGAGCGCGCCGCGCTCGAGGAGCTCGCGGCGGGCGACCGCGACCTGCTCCAGGAGCTGCTCGAGCGCTTCGCCGCCGAGTACGCGGCGGCGAAGAGGCGGGAGTCGGCCGTGGACTTCGAGGACCTCCAGCTCGCCGCGCGAGACCTGCTGCGCACCGACGAGACGGTTCGCGAGGCGGTCCGGCTGCGCTTCCGCGTGATCATGGTGGACGAGTTCCAGGACACGAACCGGCTGCAATGCGAGCTCATCGACCTCGTCGCGCATACCGACCTGACCGACGTCTTCACGGTCGGGGACGAGTTCCAGTCGATCTACGGCTTCCGCCATGCGGACGTCGAGGTCTTCCGGGAGCGCAGGGCGCAGGCCGAGAACCTGCTCACGCTGCGCAGCAACTACCGCTCCCGCCCGCAGGTGCTCGCGGCCGTGAACCATCTCTTCGCCGGCGCGTTCGGCGACGAGTACCAGCCGCTCGCGGCGTCCGCCGAGTTCGCGGACCCCGTGTTCGGGCACCCGGTCGAGCTCCTCGTGACCGACAAGGCCAGCTACCGGGACACGCCCGAGCACTGGCGCGAGGGCGAGGCGCGCGCGATCGCCTCCAGGGTCCGGGAGCTCGTGGACTCGGGGGAGGCGCTGCCCGGAGAGATCGTCGTGCTCTTCGCCGCCGGTACCGACGCCGAGCGCTACGAGGAGGCGCTCCGGCGCCAGGGGCTGCCGACGTACCGCGCGACCGGACGCGGCTACTTCGGCCAGCAGCAGGTCGCCGACCTCCTCGCCTACCTGCGGCTCCTGCACAACCGTTACGACGACGTCGCCCTCGTCACCGTGCTCGCGTCGCCGTTCGTCGGAGTCTCGAACGACGCGCTCGTGCTCCTGCGGCGCGCGGCCACTCGCAGGCCGCTCTTCACCGCGCTCGAGCGCGGCCTGCCCGGCGGGCTCTCGACGGGCGATGCGCGGCTCCTGCGCGCGTTCCTGCAACGGTACGACCGCCTCGTGCACGTGTCTGCCCGGGTCGGGCTCGAGCGCCTCTGCGAGCGTGTGCTGTCGGAGCACGACTACGACCTCGCCGTGCTTGCGCGCTGGGACGGCGCTCGCAGGTTCGCGAACCTGCGGAAGCTCGGACGCCTGGCGCGGGAGTACGAGGCGATCCGGGGCGGAGACCTGGGCGGCTTCGTGCGTTTCGTCCGCGACCAAGAGTCGGTCGGGGCGAAGCAGCTCGAGGCGGTCGCCGAGGAGGAGGGCGCGGACGCCGTGCGCCTGCTCACCATCCACGCGGCGAAGGGGCTCGAGTTCAAGGTCGTGATCGTCGCCGACGCCGGTCGGGACGTCGGCGGCCCCCGGGGCGGGGACGAGATCGTCGCCCTGTCGGACGGACGGTTCGGCTTTCGCATGGTGCACCCGACCCATGGCGACCGCAGGCCCGTCTTCGACTTCGAGGCGGTCCGCGACGCCGAGCGCGAGCAGGACCGCGCCGAGCGCCTCCGCCTGTACTACGTCGCGATGACGCGCGCCATCGACCGGCTGGTCGTCTCGGGCGCGATCGACCCGGAGCGCGCCGCGGACCGCGAGACCCCGATCGGCTGGGTGCTCGACCGCCTGGAGGCGAGCGGGAGCGTCGGCGAGGCACACGACGGCCCCCTCGAGCTCGAGCGCGGCGAGGCCCGCTTCCTGCTTCGGGTCGGCCGCTACGAGCCCGCGGACGACGAGCGCGCGGGCGAG
>Ga0208654_1000055_pt1 | contig 14775 bp, 20 predicted proteins | sample MayberryNE_Catta_3_FD_185657 | JGI IMG/M metagenome (GOLD analysis project Ga0208654, IMG submission 185657) | Natural and restored wetland microbial communities from the San Francisco Bay, California, USA, that impact long-term carbon... | ecosystem: Environmental > Terrestrial > Soil >...
ACAGCCTTCGCCACGCGTCGCTTCGACCGGATCAGCCGATCGAGATCTCACTCCATCTCGACGGTCGTCGATTGCGGGTCGAGGTGGTCGACGAGGGGCCGGGTTTCGAGCTGCACCCGCGCACGCCCGGCGCCTCGCCCGGCACGGGTTGGGGGCTCTTCCTCGTCGCCCAGCTCGCCAGCGCCTGGGGGACGCGGAGCGACGGAACGACCCACGTGTGGTTCGAGCTGGAGTCCCCGGGCGGAACAGCCATCAGCAGCTGAGCCCTTCCGCCGGTCCCGTGTTTCGGGCACGACCGACCCGGGTATCCGTGCCCGCGCACGCTTCCTCTGACCGCACGACGAGGAATATCTGGAGGGAGGAACGCCCGATGGCGATGATCGAGATCGACGAGGTCGTCCGAGGACGGATGGTCGGGACGGGGGCCTCGAGCGGAGAGGTGCACCCTCGAGATCGGGTCTGCGCAGACGAGGCATGCACGACCGTGCTGTCCATCTACAATCCTCGCGGCCTGTGCTGGCAGCACGAGCAGCCGCACCCGTACGTTCTGCAGGCTCCGAGGAAGCGGCGGAAGGACGCGCGGGTCGCCGATCGCCGATTCCGGAACGTTCGGATCTGAACATGGCTTCACCGCCACGAGGTGTGCGGCGGCCCCCCCTGCCGCATGGGCCGGCCCGGGGCCGGAGGCATGAGCGCGAGCCCACGCCTCCGCCCCGACCGCCGGCGCCGCCGCAGCCGGGGCCGACACCCATGCCGCCGCCGCAGCCGGGGCCGACGCCTCCGCCGGCACCGCCGCCCGAGCCGTCGCCGGTCCCGCCGCCGCCGACCGTCAGAAGGGGAACAGCTGATGAACGCGACGATCGTCGACATCGACCGACCACGTGGTTCGCTGATACGTTGGGGCGCCGTGATCGCCGGGGCCGTATGGGGGCTCGCGCTGATGGCCGTGCTGACGACGCTCTGGCTGGCTCTCGCGTTCCCGTCGGACGCACGGTTCATCCACGACAACTTGGAGTGGTTCATCGCCGGGTCCGGCGCGTTCTCGCTCTTCGTCGCCGGACTAGTGGCGAGTGTGCTGACGGAGGAACGCGGCGTCGGAACGGGTTGGGTCCATGCGATGACGGCGTGGGGCACGTTGCTGATCTCGTCGTTGGTGTTCGGACTGCCAGCGACGTTCGGACTGTTCAACGTCGGTCAGATCCGTACCCTCGACAGCTCCGACCTGTTGGGCCCTGCCGCCTCAGATGCACTGTGGGTGACCTTCCTCACCCTTGCGATCGGGGCGGCGGCCGCCTCGTTCGGCGGGTTCATCGGCGGCGCCTTGCCGAGGCGAACCATCGCGCGAGCGGTCGCCGACGTGGACATCTCCGATGAGGGTCTCCCGGCGTCCGAGCCTGCTGGAAGGCATGTGCAGCGGACCCGCCAGGCGGAGGCGGAGCCGCCGACGGACGACCGGGTGATGGTGCGCCGCAGCGAAGACGGAACCTTCGTCGATCAGGAGGGGCATCGATACGTGCCGGAGCAGCGGGCCGCCCCCGAAGGGACGCGGCCGACCAGCTGATCGGCCCGGAGCCGCCGGGGTGCCCCGGGTACGATGCCCGGGCATGAACCCGGTGAAAGCAGCCCTATTGTGGGCCTCGCAGAGTCCCTCGCTGGGAACCAGGCTTCCGCGTATGCGGTTCGTGCGGCGATCGGTCGCTCGGTTCATGCCCGGCGAGTCCGCAGAGGAGGCGTTGGCCGCCGCCGAGCGCATGGCCGAGGAGGCCGGAGTGACGGCCGCGTTCACACGGCTCGGGGAGAACACCGCGGACCTCGCGCTGGCGGCGGAGGCGTCGGGTGAATACCTCCGGCTGCTCGACCGGATCGAGGAGACTGGGCTCGATGGCGAGGTCTCGGTCAAGCTCACGCAGCTGGGGTTCGACCACGATCCCGCCGTGACGGCCACCCACATCGAGCGGCTCGTGAACCGCTCGGCCGAGCTCGGTCGCACCTGCTGGATCGACATCGAGTCGGCCGGCTATGTCGACGGCACGATCGACCTCTACGAGAAGCAGCTCCGTCGCTCACCGAACGTCGGCCTGTGCCTGCAGGCCTACCTCCGACGCACCTATGACGACATCATGCGCCTGCTGCCGGCTGGCCCGTCGATCCGACTGGTCAAGGGCGCATACCGGGAATCCGCCGAGCTCGCCTTCACGTCGAAGGCCGCGATCGACGAGAGCTACTTCCGCCTCGCCCAGCACCTGGCCGCCGGCGGGTGCCGTCGGCTCGTGCTCGGCTCGCACGACACCGACCTGATCGCCCGCATCGAGCACGAGCTCGGTGGACACGAGCGGTTCGAGATCGCGATGCTCTACGGCATCAGGGTCGACCAGCAGCAGGGGCTCGCGAGGAAGGGACATGCGGTCCGGACGCTGATCTCCTACGGCCCGTCCTGGTACCCATGGTTCATGCGTCGCATCGCCGAGAAGCCGATCGAGAACTCGCTGCTGGCACTGCGCAACCTCGTCTGATCCCGCGACGCTCGTAGACTCCGCCCCATGATCCGCCGCCTGCAAGGATCGATCGCGGCAGCGCTCACGCCGATGCGTGACGGCGGCCGCGCCGTCGACGTCGCGGCGATCCCCCGCTACGCGGCGTTCCTCGCCGCCGGGGGTGTCGACGGCGCGCTGGTGTGCGGCACGACCGGCGAGGGCATGCTCCTCGACGTCGCCGAACGTCGGTCGGTGGTCGAGGCGTTCGTCTCCGGCGTTCCGGCGGGCTTCGACGTGGCGGTGCACGCGGGAGCCCAAACGACTCGCGACACGATCGCGCTCGCCGCGCACGCACAGAGCGTGGGCGCGGGGGCGGTCGCCGTCGTCGCGCCTCCGTACTACCCGCTCGACGACGACGAGCTCACGCGACATCTCGTGACGGCCGCGAACGCGGCCGACCCGCTTCCGTTCTACGTGTACGAGTTCGCCGTGCGCAGCGGATATCCGATCCCGCCCGCGGTCGTCTCGCGGGTGAGCGCCTCGGCACCGAACGTGGTGGGCATGAAGGTCTCCGACACACCGTTCGCGGCCGTCGAACCGTACCTGGACCTCGGCCTCGACGTGTTCATCGGGTCGGAGCCCCTGGCGCGCGAAGGCATGGCGGCCGGCGCGGTCGGCTGCGTGAGCGGTCTGGCCGCCGCATTCCCCGAGATCGTGGCCACCCTCGTACACGACCGCAGCGAGTGGGCGCACGAACAGGTCGGCAGGCTGCGCGACGAGCTCGCGGGCGTCCCCTTCCATGCCGCCCTGAAGCAGGTGCTGATCTCGCATGACGTGCTGGACATTCCCGACGTGCGTCCGCCACTGAGGGGGCTCTCCGACGATGAGCGCCGGCGCGTGCTGGCGCTCGCCCGCGACCTCGCGTCCGTGGGGAGCTAGGACGGCTTCTCGCGCATCGGGGCCGGCCGGGCGTGGTCGGTGCGCACGAACGAGAACGTACCGTCGGGCTCGAGCACGCCGTACCGCACGTCTCGCAGATCCCCGATGCCCTGAGCCCGCGCCGAGGAGACGACTTCCTCCTCGGAGAGCCGCTCGACCGCGATCACGTCCTGCAGGATCGAGCCGTCTTCGACGACGACGACGGGCACGCCCTCGATGATCCGCTCCGACCCCTTCCACCGGAACCCGATGTAGGACATCGCCACCACGAGCAACGCGATCGTGCCGACGGCCAGCACGGACCCGGTGACCGACATGTCCTCCTGCGTCACGCCCTGCTGTACGAGGTCCCCGATCGTCACGATCAGCACGAGCTCGAACGCCGACATCTCGGCGAGCTCCTTCTTGCCGATCACCCGTGTGATCATCCACAGGAACAGGAAGGTCGCCGCCGCCCGCAAGACGATCTCCATCAGGGCATCACCACCGTTCTGTACTCGACCGAGAGCGGGGGAAGTCCGTCGGTCTCGAGCGTCGTCCTGGCCTGGGAGCCGAGGCCGAACGTCGGAGAGGCCCGGCCGTCGAACCGCACCGTGAGCTGCTCGCGGCCATCCGCCGGCGGCTCGAACGACAGCAGCAGCACGTCGTCGCGGATCGTCGTCGAGGACGGCTCCGGATACCACTGGTTGAAGTCGAAGCGCTCGAAGTACTCCGCAGATGTCGCGATCGTGATCGGCCCTTCGAACCCATCCGAGGACCGAACCACGGCCGTCCACGGCGTCTGGAGGCCTGAACGAGTGACCGCGGCGTACGAAACCTCGAGGGTCACACCGTCCCGTGAGGCTGCGGCGACGCGCACCCACACGCCGAACAGGTTGAGCAGGCCGGCGACGACGAGCAGTGCGAGGGCGGACAGCCCCACGCGCCGCAGGCCCCGCTGTCGCCGAAGGCGCCCGATCGGCAGCGGATCGGGCCGCGTGGAGACGCCGGCCGCGGCTCCCCCCGCCCGCGCGGCCATGCGACCCTCAGCGGTCCTTCCGGCCGGTGCGGCGGTTGACAGCTCGGAGCAGTTGCTCCTTGTTCATGCGCGAGCGGCCCTCGATGCCGAGGTCCTTGGCTTCCTCGTACAGCTGATCGCGTGTGCGACCGCCGGCACCGCGGTGCGACCGGAGTCCGCCCCGACGCCCGCTCGAGATGTCCGAGCGTGACGCCGGAGAGCTCTGCTTCGCCTCGCCGGAGCGGGCGCGCTCCTTGTTCACGGTGCGGGCAGCGATCTCCTCAGCGGTGTCCTCAGAACGGCCCCGTTCCTTGAGTCCGGCCTTGATGTGCTCGTACTGGCGCTCCCGCTTGTCGCTCCATGCTTGCTGTGGCACCGCTGCCTCCCTTCCTACGGCTCCCCGAGGGCGCCGATGTTCCTCGTCCTTCCCGCCTCGCGTCGACGCGAAACGCCGGCCCAGGGTTCCCGGACGCGACCGACGTTGACATCCTGGACCGGGATACCCGTTTGGCTGGGACCGACGACGGGAAGGGCAAGCACGCGGCATCCGGCCGCACGAGGAGGCTGACCGGCCATGAACGCACTGAAGCTGCTGAAGCAGGACCACGACGAGGTGAAGTCGATGCTCTCCGACCTCGAGAGCACGACCGAACGGGCGGAGAAGACCCGGGCCGAGGGACTGGCGACGTTGAAGGCCGAGATCGAGGTGCACGAGGCGATCGAGGAGGAGATCTTCTACTCGGCCCTCAAGGAGCACCCGAAGACGAAGGAGCTCGCACTCGAGGGCTACGAGGAACACCACGTCGTCGACATGGTGATGGCCGAGATCGAGGGCGTCGCGCCGAGCGACGAGACCTGGATGGCCAAGTTCACCGTGATGAAGGAGAACCTCGAGCACCATATCGAGGAAGAGGAAGGCGAGATGTTCGAGCAGGCCGAACAGGTCTTCGACGACGACGAGCTCGCAGACCTCGGCGAGCGGATGCAGGCCCGCAAGGACGAGCTGAAGGCGGGGAGCTCGGCGTGAGCGAGCGGCGGGAGCAGGGTGGCGACGGCGAGACGGGCGTGTGTCACATCTGCGGGGAGACCTTCCCGACCCAGGAACAGCTGGCCGGGCATCTCCGGGAGCGACACGACCAAGACGCGCTGGGCGATCTCGTCGAGTGAGGTCGACGAGGAGCTCCCCACGACGCGAGGAGGAGGAGGAGGAGGAGGAGGAAACCATGCCGAAACGACGGGCGAACGTCAAGAACGAGAAGCAGTACGAGGCGCTGAAGGACAAAGGCATGTCCAAGGAGCGGGCGGCGAAGATCGCCAACTCACCGGGTGCCTCGAAGCGGGGCGGCAAGAAGTCCGGCTCGGGGGGCAGTTCGAAGCAGGGAGGCACGACGGCGCAGAAGAAGGCCGCCGGACGCAAGGGCGGCAAGGCGAGCGCGAAGAAGCGCTCCTAGGGAAACGTGCGCGTTCCCGTGGGCCCGGGGTCCGCATCGGTCGGTGCTGCGTCGGAGCATGACGCGTGGCCGTCCCACGTCGATGGCGTCGAGCTCGTCTGGCATCGGCTGAACCGCCGGCACGATCTGGTCCGCTTCCTCAGGTCGTCGGTCCACTGGGCCGAATGCGACGCGCGCGTTGCGCCCACGGGAGCGATCGTGGCCAGTCACGCGCCGGCCACCGAGGGCGACCGGTCGTTCGAGGAGTGGCTCGGCGAGGTGGCGGCCGCGGGCCGTGGGGCGAAGATCGACGTGAAGGAGGGGGGGCCTGTCCTCGACGGCGTGATCTCGATCGTGGAGCGTTCGAAGATCCCCGACGTGGATCTGTGGTTCAACGCGGCCCCCGAGATGATCGGCGGGCGCCACGGTTTCGAGGCGATGCATCGCGCACGTCCCGGCACACGGAGGTCGGTCCCGCTCGACGCACTGGCAGCCTGGCTTGGGGTGAGCCCGCGGCACGCCCTGGCCATGCTCGACGACACGAGATCGTGGGGCGTGAACCGTCTCTCGATCAGCGTGCAGACCCAGACGTTCCAAGAGGTCGTCGAGCTGGTCGTCCGAGAAGGATGGCCGATCAACGTGTGGGACGTCAGCGATGCCACGCAACTGCGGGACGCGCTCGCCACCCGCCCGTCGTCGATCACGGCCGACCTCGGCATCCTGGATCCGAGCGACTTCCTGCCGCGCCCGGATCGGATGTAGTTCCGACGACCGACTGAGCGGTTCAGGGAGTCAGCAGTGCCGTGAGGCGCTCGGCGTCGCGGACGGCAGCACCGCCGGGGTCGTTGTTGAAGTACACGTAGGTGCGGTCCGCGGGCAGCTCCTCGATGCGCCCGGCCCACCTGGCGAGGGTCGTGTGCCGGTATCCCGGACCGAGCAGCGAGCCCTGGTGGAAGCGGAGATAGCTCCACCCCCCGGTCACGATCAACGGAGGGCGCGCGCGGGGGCGATGGGCGATCACCGTGGCGGCACCGGCGCGGTCGAGCGCCGACCACACGTCGTCGTCATGCCAGCTCGGATGCCGGAACTCGAACGCCGCGCACATCCCGCTCGGCAGGACCGACAGGAACTCCCGGAGCAGGGAGAGGTCGCGAGAGAAGTTCGGCGGGAACTGGCACAGCACCGGCCCCAGCGCCGGCCCCAGTCGGGCCGCCGCGTGCCAGAACCGTTCCACCGGCTCGGCCGGCTCGCGCAGCCGCCGGAGATGTGTGAGGTATCGGCTCATCTTCACCGCGAAGACGAATCCGTCCGGCACCTGCCGGGACCAGCCTTCGAAGGTCTCCGGGGAGGGCAGTCGGTAGAACGAGGCGTTGATCTCGATCGTCGCGAACCGGCGGCTCAGGTGGTGCAGCCAGGCCCGCTGCGGCAGGCCGGCAGGGTAGACCCGGTCGCGCCAGTCCCGGTACACCCAGCCGCTCGTCCCCACAGAGATCGATGTCGTCTCGTGAGCCGCGGGCCGTGTCGCGGTTCGGGTCATGCGACTTCCACCCCCCCTCTCTCATCGACGCGATACGAGGCCCCGGTCATGGGCCGCTGACCATCGCTCGGCCGGCCCCTCCTCGAACGTGAACACCGCGTACGCCCGCTGGATCACCGACATCGCCACGTTCCGCACCGGGACCCCACCGCGCGTCGTGCCGCGATGCTCCCCTCGATGCGCGTGCCCGTGGACGATGAGATCGACGCCCGCCCGGTCGCAGGGCTCGGCCAGCAGGTAGCTGCCGAGGAAGGGGTAGATCTCGGGCGGCTCGCCCTTCAGGGTCTCCCTGATCGGTGAGTAGTGCAGGAGCACGATCCGCAGGTCGGTCTCGAGCGAGGACAGCTCGCGGTCGATCGCGTCGGCGCGCTCCTGGGTGTGGCGCACGAACGCCTTCATCTCCTCCTCGCCGAACTCGGTGGCCATGGCGCCCTCGAAGCCTCCGGCGAACCCCTTCGCCCCCACCACGCCCACGCTCGTGCCGCGGACGTCGACCGTGTGGGCCTCGCCCTCGAGCACGACGACCCCGGCGTCGAGCAGCACGGCCCGCACCGGATCGGGAGCGCCGGCATGGTGGTCGTGGTTCCCGAGCACCGCGAGCACCGGAACCTGCAGTCCCTCGAGCTCGCCCACGAGCACGGCCGCCTCCTCGACCTCACCCCCCTTCGTGAGATCGCCGGCGAGCAGGAACACATCGGCCTGATCGGGCAGGTCGTCCAATCGGGGACGCAACGTGCCGGTGGAGTCGAGACCGACGTGCACGTCCCCGACCGCAGCCACACGGATCACGAGATGCGTTCCTCCCCGCCCGTCGGGTCGTAGTCGGCGACCACGGTGCGGTTGTCGATCTCGTGATCGGGGCATGCCTCCGAGAGCACGATCGTCACGGAGTCCCGGCGCTCCTCGGTGGGCACGACCCCGTTCACCTCGATCAGCGTCCCGGCGATGGCGACGTCCAGCTCCGGCTCGTGGACCCGTGGATCGCTCGCGAGCATCTCCTGCAGGTGGGCGGCCAGATACACGGCGTCCTCGGCACGTTCGGCAGCGTCGGGACGTTCGGTCATAGCGGGGAACCTGTGTCGTCGTGGACGGCTGCCCACAGCTCGGCCATCGGCTCGCCCGGCACCACGAGGTCGACCGAGGACGCGAAGAGCAACAAGCTCAACGTGCGACGAGCGCCGTGCTGAAGGGCCCGCGTGACGAGGTAGTGCCAATCGAGATCTGCCCTCGACAGGATGCCGAGCGCGTCGTACCAGTACCGAGCGGTGTCCTCCGCAGCCGCGCTCGCCTTCATCACGAGCAGGTCCTCGGGAGGAGCGATCGGCAGGCGCCTGCCTCGGAAGGTGCCGACCGAGGCGCGTCGCAGCATCTCGTCGTCGAGCAGGATGTCCCGCGACGTCCGGAAGATGATGTCCACCGTCACGCCGTCACGCCGTGCCTTGTGGAGCCAGTGCTCGTTCTCGGTCCACGTCTCGAAGCCACGAGCGGCCAGCGCCTCGAGCACCGACGGCACCGCGGCGGGTCGGACGAACACGTCGATGTCGGTGGTGCCTCGGTCTCGGCCCCACACCGTGGACGCGACTCCCCCGATCATGAGGAACGGGATCCCGGCGTCCCGAAGCGAACCGACGGCATCGTCGAGCACGCCGAGCAGCGCGTCCTCGTCGGTGATCGGTGACGCGGGCGCCACCATGGCGGTCTCCTTCCTCACGGCACCTCCGGACGGAAGGTCGAGGAGGTACCCGGCACCAGCCGGTGACAAACGCGCGGTCGCGGTCGTACGGGCGGACCTGCTCCGTTGACACCGCGCACGAACCCTGGATACGGTCGCATCCGCGATCCCGACCTGAGGGGTAGGAATCAGCGTGATCCGCACACGGACCGCCGGGCTGGTTGGAGCCATGATCCCTTCGCGCCTGTGCTGTCGAGCGGTCGCTCGCGGCGCCTCGAGCGCCCGCGGACGCGCGCGGACCTGATCCCCCCTCCACCGAGCATCGCCTGGGCCGCCGCCACGGCGGCCTTTCGCGTTTCCCGGAACAGACAGACACCGGAGCCACCGATGACCGACAACGAGATCCCCGCTGCTCGGACCCCTCGTCGCCGCGGCGAAGGCCAGTGGGGCATTGGATATCGCGAGCCGCTGAACACGGCCGAGCAGATCAAGAAGGAAGACGACGGGCTCAACGTGCGCGAACGTATCGAACGCATCTACGCGCCCGGCGGATTCCGATCGATCGGCAAGCAGGACCTGCGCACCCGCATGAGGTGGTGGGGCCTGTACACCCAGCGGAAGCAGGGCGTTCCGGCCGAACGGACGGGCAGCGCGGAGCCCGAAGATCTCGAGGACGAGTTCTTCATGATGCGCATCCGGATCGACGGCGGCCGGATGAACGCCGACCAGGTCCGCGCGATCGCTTGGGCGAGCGAGCGGTTCGGCCGCGACGTCGCCGACGTGACCGACCGGCAGAACGTGCAGCTGCATTGGATCCGCATCGAGGACGTGCCCGCGATCTGGGAACGCATCGGATCGGTGGGGCTCTCCACCCAGGAAGCCTGCGGCGACACCCCGCGGGTGATCCTCGGTTGCCCGCTGGCCGGGGTGACCGCCGCAGAGGTGTTCGACGCCACGCCCGACGTCCGGGCGGTGGCCGAGCGGTTCATCGGTGACCCGGCGTTCTCGAACCTGCCGCGCAAGTACAAGACGTCGATCAGCGCGTGCGAGGCGGGCTGCACGAATCACGAGATCAACGACGTCTCGTTCGTCGGGGTCCGGGGCTCCGATGGCGAGCTCGGGTACGACCTGCAGGTCGGCGGAGGCCTCTCGACCAATCCGATGTTCGCGCAACGGCTCAGTGCGTTCGTGCCGCGGGAGCGGGTCGCGGAGACGTGGGCCGGGGTCACGGGCGTGTTCCGTGAGTACGGCTACCGGCGATCGCGCAACCACGCTCGATTCAAGTTCCTCGTGAAGGATTGGGGGCCCGAACGGGTGCGCGAGGTGCTCGAGTCAGAGTTCCTGGAGCTCGGGCCGCTGCCCGACGGGCCCCCGCCCGCCGCGGCCCCGATGGGAGATCGCGAACACGTGGGTCTCATGCCGCAGCGCGACGGACGGGTGTCGGTGGGTTTCGCTCCCCGTGCCGGCCGCATCGCCGGGCACCAGCTGCGGCTCGTCGCCGCGCTCGCCGAGATGTACGGAAGCGGTTCGGTTCGGGCGACCGCCCAGCAGAAGCTCGTGATCGTCGACGTCGAAGCGAACCGTGCCGACCGGCTGATCGAGCGACTCGACGAGCTCGATCTGCGCGCCAGCGGCAGCTCGTTCCGGCGTTCGACGATGGCCTGCACCGGCATCGAGTTCTGCAAGCTCGCGATCGGTGAGACGAAGGGCCGGGCCGCGTGGCTCACGAGCGAGCTCGAGGCACGATTCCCCCGATCCGACGAGGACGTGCGCATCCACGTAAACGGTTGCCCGAACTCATGTGCGCGTTTCCAGGTGGCCGACATCGGGCTGATGTCGGCGTTGCGCGCACGGCCCGACGGCAGGAAGAGCGACGCCTTCCTCGTGCATCTCGGCGGCACGATGGGCGACGGCGCGGCCTTCGGGCGGAAGGTCCGCGGGGTGAAGATCTACGCCGAAGACGCCGCCGACTACGTGGAGCTGCTGTTGCGCCGCTACGGGCAGCAGCGGGCCGACGACGACACGTTCTCCTCGTTCGTGAACGCCCTCGACGACGACGGGCTCGCACGGTTCGCCGAGCCGGCCAGCGCCCGCGGGGAGCTGCGATGAACGTGCGAGCCGTGCCCTTCTACTGCCCGTTCTGCGGCGAGCAGGACATCCGCCCCGACGACGCCGGCGAGCGGGCCTGGCGGTGCGAGTCGTGCGAGCGCGGCTTCGACCTGACGGCGATCGATGTGGGAGGCGAGCGCTGATGGCCGACGCCGACCCCAGGGCACCCTGGCACGAGCCGGCGATGCCCGTGCTCGACGAGGAAGCCACGTGGGTGCACGAAGCCGCGGAGCGGTTCGAGCACACCCGTGCAGAAGAGCTGCTCGAGTGGGCGCTCGACAGCTTCCATCCCAGACTCGCGATCAGCGCGGCCGGGGGCATCGACGGCATGGCGCTGATCGACATGGCGTGGCGACTGAACCCCGGCGTGCGGGTGTTCACCTTGGACACCGGCCGACTGCCGCCCGAGACCTACGCGCTGTTCGAGGAGATCCGGGAGCGCTACGGCATCGCCGTGGAGTTCGAGTACCCCGATCCGGCCGCGATCGGGCCCCTCGTCGATCGTGACGGTCCGAACCTCATGTACCGGAGCGTCGACCTGCGCATCGCGTGCTGCAACGTGCGGAAGGTCGAGCCGCTCCGCCGCAAGCTCACCACGCTCGATGCCTGGATCGCCGGGCTCCGCCGCGAACAGTGGGCCTCTCGCCGCAACATCGCCAAGGTCGAGCTCGATCGCGACCACGGCGGCATCGTGAAGCTGAACCCCCTCGCGGACTGGACCTTGGACCACGTCTGGGACTACGTGAAGCGCCATGAGGTTCCCTATCACGAGCTCTTCGACCATGGGTACGCATCGATCGGGTGCGCACCGTGCACCCGTCCGGTGCAGCCGGACGAGCCGGAGCGCGCCGGCAGGTGGTGGTGGGAGCGAAACACGGCGAAGGAGTGCGGCATCCACTGCAGCGTCGAGCTCGTCGGCTCGAAGAGCGACCGCGAGAAGACCGAGGCCGTCATGGACGGGAGTCGCTGATGCCCTTCGGCTACCCGGCGATGCTCGAGCTCCGCGGACGGCGCTGCGTCGTGATCGGCGACGAGGCGGTGCGCGAGGCGAAGGTGGAGGGGCTCCTCGCCGCGGGCGCCGACGATGTACTCGTCGTGGCGACCGGACCGCCGCCCCGCCTCGACGAGCTCGCCCGTCTCGAGGGTGTCGCCGTGGTACGACGGCACTGGCGTGTCGGCGACCTCGATGGCGCATTCCTCACGGTCGCCTCGAGTCGCTCGCGTGCCGAGCGGGACACGATCGCCCGCGAAGCGCGGTCGCGACGGGTGCTCGTGAACGTCATGGACGACATCCCGAACTGCGACTGGTCGGCTCCGAGCGTCGTACGCCGCGGGGAGCTCGTGATCGCGATCGCGACCGGCGGCGCCTCGCCCGCGCTGTCGAAGAAGATCCGCGAGCGGCTCACGACAGAGTTCGGCGAGGAGTGGGCGGAGGTGCTCGCGGTCGTGCGCACGGTACGAGCCGAGACGATGACGCTGCTGCCCGACTTCCCGATCCGGGCCGCGAGATGGAACGAGGCGCTCGACCTCGACGAGGCGGCCGAGCTGGTGCGGGCCGGCCGAAGCGACGAGGCCGCCACGCGCCTGCGCGGCCGACTGCTCCAGGGATCGCGGGCATGACCGGCCGAGTCGTGCTCGTCGGCGCCGGCCCGGGCGATCCCGAGCTGATCACGGTGAAGGGCGGGCGGGCGCTCGCCGCCGCCGACGTGGTCGTCTACGACCGCCTGGTCGCACCCGCGCTGCTCGACCTCGCTCCGCAACGCGCCGAACGCGTGTACGTCGGCAAGGAGCCGGGCCGCCAGGCGATGAGCCAACACGAGATCGGCGCCAAGCTCGTGCGGGAGGCCTCGGCCGGGCGCCTGGTCGTGCGGCTGAAGGGCGGCGACCCGTTCGTGTTCGGCCGCGGGGGCGAGGAGCTGATGGCATGCGCCGAGGCCCGGGTGCCGGTCGAGATCGTGCCGGGCGTGACCAGCGCGACCGCGGCGCCTGCCGCCGCGGGTATCCCGCTCACACATCGGGGCCTCGCGCGTTCGTTCGCCGTGGTCACGGCGTCGACGGCCCACGCCGAGGACACGGTCGACCTCGCCCGCATGGCGACAGCCACCGACACCCTGGTCGTGCTGATGGCCTCGGGGAAGCTCGCCGAGACCTGCCTCACGTTGATCGACGCGGGTCGGCCACCCTCGACCCCGGCCGCGATCGTGCAGTGGGCGTGGACCGAGGACCAGCGCACGATCACGGGGTCCCTCGCCGACCTCCCGACCCTCGCCGCGGCGGCGAACGTCGGCCCGCCCGCCACGCTGGTGGTCGGCGACGTCGTCTCCGTGGGGAGTCACCGGGGGCGGGACCGGGCTCGGCGTGACCTCCATTCGGCCAACGCTCCTCGGCCCTTCACCAGGTGAGCGTCTTCCGCGTGGTGCAGAGCGTCACGCGGGGAGTCGACGGCACCCGCCCCCTTCGAGCGGAAGTCCTTCCGGGGGTTTCCCGTAGTCGTCGTTCTCGGCAGTTCGGCCATGCTCAGTCGAAGAGACTGACGCCCCCCGGCCCGACGAGCAACCCCAACACGATCAGCACGATGCCCCACAGGACCCCGCCGCGGACGATCGTGATGATGCCGAAGACCACCAGCACCGCCGCGATGATCCACAGGATCGTGTCGGTCGTACCCTCGTTCCCACCGTTCTGAGCGAGCAACGCAAGTCCTGCGCTCAACATGGAAAGTCCCTCCTCCGTGCACGTCGGTCGTGCATCCGCGAGGCGTTGTTCCCCGAGGGGGCCGGTCCGTAAACCACGTCTCCTCGACCGGAGACGTTCTCGCTCACGTAATCTCGGCGTCGTGAGCTCAGAACATGCGCGAGCGCGGGATCCAGAGCATCCTCGATCACCGGGCGTCGGTCGCGCCCAGCCACCGCACATCACCAGCGCGCAGGAAGCGACGGGCGAGATCCGGGTCGCGGTCCGCTCGAAACGCCGCGCCATAGTCGTCCGGCTCGCCTTCCTCCTCGTCACGGTGATCGCGCTCTACATCTTGTGGCCGAGCTTGCTCAGCGTGCTCCAGGCATGGCCGCAGCTGCTGGACCTCGATCCGATCTGGTTCGTGGCGATGTTCGTGCTCGAGGCGGCGAGCTTCGTCTGCATCTGGGGATTGCAGCGCATCGCACTCGGCACGCATGCGTGGTTCGGGGTCGCCACGGCGCAGCTCGCCTCCAACGCGTTCAGCCGTGTGGTGCCCGGCGGCGCCGCGGCGGGAGGCGCGCTGCAGTGGCGCATGTTGACCGACTCCGGCGTCGACGGTGCGAAGGTCGCCACCGCGGTCACGGCGACGTCGTTCATCAGCACCGGCATCCTGTTCGTGCTCCCGCTGCTCGCCGTCCCCTCGGTGTTGCTCGGTCGCCCGGTGCCCGGCGGGCTCGCGCAAGCCGCCTGGTTCGGCGGGGGGGTCTTCGTGTTGGGTTTCCTGCTGGGGTGGCGGCTCATGACCCACGACAGCTTGCTGCGTGCGATCGCACGAGGCGTGCAGTGGTTGCGCAACCGCTGGCATCACGGGGGGTCGCCGGTCGCCGATCTTCCGGAACGCCTCATCGTGCAACGCGACGAGATCCGAGACATCCTGGGCG
>Ga0208654_1000064_pt1 | contig 14211 bp, 12 predicted proteins | sample MayberryNE_Catta_3_FD_185657 | JGI IMG/M metagenome (GOLD analysis project Ga0208654, IMG submission 185657) | Natural and restored wetland microbial communities from the San Francisco Bay, California, USA, that impact long-term carbon... | ecosystem: Environmental > Terrestrial > Soil >...
AAGGTGAAGTTCGATCCCCCGCCCTCCCCGACGCGCCGTGCACGCAGCCCGCCCGAGCCGAGGCCCTTCTCGTCGAGGAACGCCCGGACGCGCTCGAGCACGAGCAGCGGCGGCCTCGCGGGGCCCGTCCCGGCGGACGCCGACTCGACGATGTCGCCCGAGGGCATCGTGCGATCCTATGCAGCGATGCGGCGCCGCCTGTACCTGATGCGCCACGGAGCGGTCTCCTACTTCGAGCCGGACGGACGCCCCCTGGACCCGGAGGGCGTGCGCCTGAACCAGGAGGGGCGCGCGCAGGCCGAGGCGGCGAGAACGCTACTCGACCCCGTTCGCTTCGACCGCGTCCTCGCGAGCGGGCTCCCGCGCACGCTGGAGACGGCGCGCCTCGTCGCGCCCGGAGCGACGGTCGAGGAGTGGCCGGACCTGCGCGAGCTGCGCGGCGACCGGCTCTCGGGCATCTCGCCCGACGAGCTCGAGCACGAGTTCGTGCACGCCTTCCACGGCGTCGTCCCCAACGACAGGCGGTTCCTCGGAGGCGAGACCGTCGGCGAGCTCTTCGACCGCGTCCTCCCCGCGCTCGATCGCCTGCTCGGAGACGAGACGTGGGACACGCTGCTCGCCATCCTGCACGGCGGCGTGAACCGCGCGATCCTCTCCCATGCCCTCACCGGGGAGCGCATGTTCCTCGGGCACTTCGAGCAGGCGCCGGGGTGCGTGAACGTCCTCGACGTCGGAGAGGAGTGGATCGTCCGGGCGGTGAACATCGCGCCGCTCGACCTCCTCCACGCAGCGACCCGCCAGACGACGATGGAGGGCTACTGGGAGGAGTACAAGGGGTCCTTGCGCAGCGGCCGCGAAGCGGCCGCCTTCAGGGACTCTCGCGAGCGGGATCCGCGCTAGCGGATACCGCTCTGCGAGTAGCGTGGGCGGAGCTGCGCCCCTACATCCACCTCCTGAACGAGTAGAGGCCGGGCGCGAGCCCGGCCTCTACCTATCGATCGTCCGCTCTGGGCTACTTGCCCGGGCGACCCTCGACGAGCCTCCCGAACGTCACCCAGTCCGGGTGCTTGTAGCGTTGGAGCTGCATCTGGCTGATGATGAAGTGATCCCGCTTGGAGGTCTTCATTCTCACGCCAGGGAGCGCGAACTTGTTCCTCGAGTCCATGGTCAACAGCGCGTTCATCAGACGCTGCCGGGTCAGGTTCTTCCCGGCCTTGTACAGCGCCTGGACGAACGTCTCCGCCTTCGCGGCGCCGTACAGGTACAGGCCGTCGTTCGCATTCAGGCCCGGCGCGTACTTCTGCATGATCTCGCGGTACTGCCTCATGGCCGGATCGTTGTTCCACCTCGGGCTCGACGGGTCCTTGAGGTAGGCGACCGAGATCGAGTTGTCCACGTACGGAGCGCCCGCGGCGCCGACCGCGACGTTCAGGAACGCGGCCGTCGCCGACACCGAGTTCAGGTAGATCTGATCCGGGTTGAACCCGATCGCCTTGCCGGTCGCGTATGCGCGGATCGTGTGCGTCGGCGTCGCCAGCATGACGAGGACCTGCGCCCCGCTCGCCCGGATGCGCGTCATCTGCGAGGCGACGCTCGTCGAGGTGACCTCGAACGGCACCTCGGCGACGATGTTCTGGTTCGCATACGCCTTCCCGAGCGCGTACCGCAGCCCGTACAGGTAGTCCTTCCCGTAGTCGTCGTTCTGATACAGGATCCCGATCTTCTTGCCGTTCTGGTTCTGCTTGATGTGCAGGCCGTACAGGCGGCCCTCGGCGATGTAGTCAGGCTGCCAACCGATCGTCCACGGGAATCGCTTGTAGTCGGTTCCGAAGTACGACGCTCCGGTGGACACGAGCGTCTGCGGAACCTTCTGCGCATTCAAATATTCGCGGACGGCGAGGTTGTGCTCGGTCCCGAGCTGGCCGACCGTCGCGAAGACCTTGTCCTGCTCGACGAGCCGGCGGGTGAACTGCACGGTGTTCGCGGGGTTGTACTGGTCGTCGTAGAACTTCCAGACGATCTGCCGGCCCATGACCCCGCGCTTGCCGTCGGGACCCTTCCGCTGGTTGACGTAGCTGAAGTACGCCTTCATCCCGAACGCGATGGGCGCATAGGCTGCCGGCGCACCCCCGCTGAGCGGGAACGTCCCGCCGATGACGATCGTGCGGGCGGTCACGCCTGGTGTCTGCTCCGCGCTCCCGAGCGCCCCCGGCACCGTGAGCGCGAGCGCCGCGACCAGGGCGACCCCGCACGCGATGAGCTTACGCACCGACTGTCTCCTCCTTATCTCGGACTGCGACTGCCTGCCTGTGGAAGCGAGAGTACCGCCGGCCGACACGCCGCGCAGGACGACCCCCTCCCGCCTCTCTCTCTGACGCGCTCGCGCCCCTCCGGTTAGGTCAGCGCGCGAGAACGAAGGTGCTCGGTCGGCCATCTCGCCTGCCCGCGATGATGACACGTTCGCGGGCGTGTCTCAATACGTTCCGGGCCGGATGTTTCGAAATGTCCTATGCTCGGCGCCCGTGAGCGCACTCGTCGAGGCCGCACCGCGTCGCGGACGCCCGCCGGCGGCGAGCCGCGAGGACGTCCTCCAGGCGGCCCTCCACCGCTACCTTCGGGGCCGCCGCGTCGACGTGCAGGCCATCGCTGCGGAGCTCGGTCTCGGTCGGACGACGATCTACCGCTGGTTCGGATCGCGCGAGCGCCTCGTGGGGGCGGCGATCGCCCGCGCCGCGGAGCCCCTCGTCGATGCGGCGCACGCGGAGGCGGAGGGCACGGGCGGCGCGATGCTGCTCGACGCGTTCGACCGCCTGAACCGCGCACTCGCGAGCGCGCCGGCGCTGCGCACGTTCCTCGAGCAGGAGCGGAACGCCCTGCGGATCCTGACCTCGAGCGCCGGGGTCGTGCAGCCGGCGATGGTGTCGCGGATCACCGCCCTCATCGAGGAGGAGGCGCGCGCGGGCAGGTACGTCCCGCCGGTCGACCCGGGCACGCTCGGCTACGCGATCGTCCGCCTCGCCGAGGCCTTCCTCTTCAACGACGCCGACGGCCTGCGCGGCGACGTCGTGCGGCTCCGCGAGGTGGAAGCCGCGCTGCTCGGCGTGCGGTGACCTAGCCGAGCCCGATCTCGGTCGCGAGCGCCTCCGCCTCGTCGAGCTCCGCCGCGAGGGCGTCGATCCCCTCGTCCCAGATCGCCGGGTCGGCGAGGTCGAGGCCGACGATGCGCGCGAGCTCCTCCGGGGCCTTCGAGCCGCCTGAGCGGAGAACCTCGAGGTAGGGCTCGACCATCGCGTCGCCCTCGAGCTCGTACCGGCGGAAGATGGAGAGCGCGAAGAGGAAGCCGTAGGCGTACGCGTACACGTACCCGGGCGTGGAGAGGAAGTGCGGGATGTAGCTCCACCACGTCCCGTAGCCCTCGGCGTCGACCGCGTCGCCGAACATCGCGGACTGGGTCTCGAGCCAGAGCTCCTGCAGGCGCTCGGGCGAGAGCTCGCCCTGCTCGCGCCGCTCCGTGTGCACCGCGTCCTCGAAGCGATTCATGCAGATCTGGCGGAAGACGGTCGCGATCGAGTCCTCGATCCGGCTGGCGAGCAGGTTCAGGCGGCGCTGCGGGTCGTCCTCGAGCGCGAGCAGCCGCTTGAAGGTCAGTGCCTCGCCGAAGACGGAGGCCGTCTCGGCGGTCGTGAGCGGGGTCTCCGCGTTGAAGAGGCCGAGGGGCATCGCGAGCGAGCCGTGCAGACCGTGCCCGAGCTCGTGCGCGAGCGTGAGGATCGACCGGCGGTCGCCGGTGAAGTTCATGAGCACGTACGGATGGACGCCGGGAACGGTCGTCGCGCAGAAGGCCCCGGTCCGCTTGTTCTCGCGGACGGGGGCGTCGATCCAGCGCTCGGCGAAGAAGCGCTCGACGATCGCGCCCGTGTCCGGCGAGAAGTCGTTGTACGCGCCGAGGACGATGTCGCGCGCCTCGCCCCAGGAGACCTTCGTTGGGTCCTCACCGATAGGGGCCATCCGGTCGTAGAACGAGAGCCGGTCGAGCCCGAGCAGCTTCGCTTTCAGCCGGTAGTAGCGCTGCACGACGTCGTAGCGCCCCACGGCCGCGTCGATCAGCGCCTGCACGGCCTCGTCGGTCGTGTCGTTGCGCAGGTTGCGGGACGAGATCCACGTCGCGTAGCCGCGCAGCCGGTCGTCGACCGACTTGTCGAGCACGATCGTGTTGAAGACGTACGCGCGCGTTCGGAGCCCGGGCTCGAGCGCGTCGGTGACCGCCTCCGACGCGCGCCGCCGCTCGTCGCGATCGGCCGCGTAGAGCTTCGCCATCGCCTCCTCGAGGCTGACCTCGTCGCCGTCCAACTGCACGCGCAGCGCCCCCAGGAGCTCCTCGTACAGCCGGCCCCAGGCGCTGACGCCGGAGACGGACTTCTCGGTGACGATCTTCTCCTCCGGCTCGCTCAGGAGGTACGGCCGGAACTTCCTGACCGTGCGCAGCCAGTGCCTCCAGCGGGCGAGCGCCTCGTCGGCGAGGAGCGCCTCTGCGCGCTCGTCGTCGAGGTCGGCCAGCTCGAGCCCGAAGAAGAGGAGCTGCGTGTCGAGCGCGGCGCCGGTCTCGGTCAGGCGCGCGAGGAGCGCGCCGCGGGGAGCGTCCGCCATGTCCGTCGCGAACCAGAGGTGCGCGTAGTAGATCGTGCGCGCGAAGATCGACTCGATGCGCTCGCGCTCCGCGATCGCCTCGGCGAGGCCCGCTGCGTCGAGCTCCGCGACCTTCCCGTGGTACCGCTCGCGGAAGGCTGCTGCGGCCTGCTCCGCCTCCTCGACGTCGGCGTCGAGCCGTCCGTCGTCGGCGCTCTCGTACAGGTCGGAGAGGTCCCACGAGATCTCCTCCGCCCCGGTCAGCTCTGCGGTCGTCATGTTCGGGAAGCTACCTGAGGGCCGGGAGCAGCCGGTCGCCGAGGAGGCGGACGAGGTCGTCGTCCCCGTGGTTCAGGTGCTGGAGGAAGACCCGGGTCACGCCGACGGCGCGCAGCTCCTCGATCCGCGAGACGACCTCCTCCACCGTCCCGGCGAGCCAGCGGTCGCGTCGCTCGGCGAGCAGCGTCTCGGGGTCGGACCCGTCACCCCGGACGGCGAGGAAGGTCCGCATCCGGTCGAGGACCTCGTCCCGGTCCTCGCCCACGAAGCAGGCGGTCATGACCGAGAAGCCGAGCGACGACGGGTCGCGGCCCGCCTCCGCGCACGCGCGGTCGAGCCGCTCCTTGCGCTCGCGCAGCTCGTCGTTCGGCGCGCCCAGGGTGTTCACCTCGGTGGCGTAGCGGGCGGCGAGCGCGGCGAAGCGAGGCTTCACGCCGCCGCCGAGCACGAGCGGAGGGTGCGGGTGCTGGACGGGTCGGGGGAGCGCGGCCTGCCCCCGCAGCTCGTACGCCGGCCCCTCGTGGTCGAAGCGGTCCTCCGTCCACGAGCGGACGACGACCTCGACCTGCTCCGCGAAGAGCCGGAAGCGATCCGCATCGTCCGGGAACGGGAACCCGTGGGCGACGTGCTCCCGCTCGTACCAGCCCGAGCCCATCCCCACCTCGACCCGCCCGCCCGAGACGTGGTCCACGGTCACCGCCAGGCGCGCGAGGACGCTCGGGTGCCTGAAGGTCGCGGGCGAGACGAGCGTGCCGAGCCGGATCCGCTCGGTGACCGCGGCGAGCCCGGCGAGCGTCGCCCAGGCGTCGAGGGCGCCGGCGTCGCCCCGGATGATGGCCGTGTAGTGGTCGGAGCGGAACAGCCCCTCGAGCCCGTGCGCCTCCACGAGCCCGGCGAGGCGCACCCAGTCCTCCCAGGTGACCCCCTCCTGGCCCTCGATCATCAGGCACACGCGCACGTCACGCCTCCAGCTCGGCCGGCTCGGTCACCGGAGCCTGGCAGACGAAGCGCTCGCACACGTACACGGCCGGCTTGCCGTCGACGAGCCCCTTGCCCGCGAGCAGCGGCACGTCGTCGGACGGGCCGACGGCGACCACCGTCCTCGGCTGGAACGGCGCGAGCGCAGCCCGTGCGACGGGGGAGCCGACCGGCCCGGCGATCGCGAGCTCGCGCGGCGGGCCGAGCCAGAGATCGAGAGCGCAGAGCGCCCACGCGAAGAACCCGGGCTGCCGCCGGAGCGCCGGCTCGACGAGCCGGAAGACGGAGACCGCGCGGCGCTCCAGCTCGTCGTCGCCCCAGATGCGCGCCAGGCGCAGCAACACCCAGGCGAGCATCGCGTTCCCGGAGGGCGTGGGTGTGTCCTGCAGGTCCTTCGTGCGCGGGACGCGCCCGTCGCCGTCCGCGGGAGCGAGGAAGAACCCGCCCTGCCGGTCGTCGCCGAAGAGCTCCACGGCGAGGCTGGCGAGGCGGTGCGCCTCGAGGAGCCAACGCGGCTCGCCGGTAGCGACGTGGAGCTCCATGAGCCCGAACGCGACGTTCGCGTAGTCGTCGAGGAAGCCCGGCCCGCTCTCGCGCCCGTCCCGCAGCGACCGCAGCAACCTGCCGTCCGGCGAGGACAGCGGCCCCAGGAGGAAATCGCCGAGCGACTGCGCAGCCTCGAGCCAGTCCTCGCGCTCCAGGCGCAGAGCGGCCTCCGCGAGCGCCGCCAGGAGCAGCCCGTTCCAGGAGGCGAGCGCCTTGTCGTCGCGGAACGGCTGCGCGCGGGTCGAGCGCTCGGCGAGCACCTCGCGGCGCAGGTCGGGGGCGAGCCGCCCGCGCACGATGAGACGTCCGTGCTCGAACGGCTCGAGCAGCTCCTCCGGGAGGCCGACCGCCCGGGCCTCGTCCGGAGCCCACGTGTAGGTGAGTCCCTCCACGCCGTCGGTGTCGGCGTCCTGGGCCGACGCGAAGCCGCCGCCCGGCAGCGCGAGCTCCCGGAGGACATACTCGATCGTCTCCTCGACGACTTCGCGATCGCGCGGCTCCCCGGTCACGACCCACGCGTGCAGGTACGTGGAGGCGAGCACCGCGTTGTCGTAGAGCATCTTCTCGAAGTGCGGGACGAGCCAGCGGTCGTCCACGGAGTAGCGGTGGAAGCCCCCGCCGACGACGTCGTACAGCCCGCCCGCGGCCATCCCGTCGAGCGTCTGCCGGACCATCGCGAGCGACTCGTCGTCCGCGCGGCGGAGGAGCAGCTCGAGCGTGGACGCGGCGGGGAACTTCGGCGCCCGCCCGAAGCCGCCGAAGGACGGCTCGAACGTGCGGGCGATCCCCCTCGTGGCTTCGGCCAGCAGGGACTCCGTCAGCGGCTCCGGCGAGGCTGGCGCGGTCGCGACGCTGCGGAGCGCGGCGTCGATCCGCTCCGCCTGCCGCTCCACGTCTCCGCGCCGCGAGCGCCAGGTCTCCGAGACGGCGCCGAGGACGTCGCGGAAGCTCGGGATGCCGTGCCGCGCCTCGGGCGGGAAGTACGTCCCCGCGTAGAAGGGCCTGGCCTCCGGGGTCATGAAGACGGTCGTCGGCCACCCGCCCGAGCCGGTCATCCCCACCGTCGCCTCCATCGTCACCGCGTCCACGTCCGGCCGCTCCTCGCGGTCGACCTTGACGTTCACGAAGTGATCGTTCATGACGCGGGCGGTCGCCGGGTCCTCGAAGGACTCGTGGGCCATGACGTGGCACCAGTGGCACGAGCTGTAGCCGACGGAGACGAGCAGGGGCTTGTCCTCGGCCTGCGCGCGCTCGAACGCCTCGTCGCCCCACTCGTGCCACTCGACCGGGTTGTCGGCGTGCTGGAGAAGGTAGGGGCTCGTCGAATGCGCCAGGCGGTTCATCACGCCAGCGTATGCGGCCGGCCCGGGGCTGCGCCGCGGGTCCCGGACGCGGTCCCGTACCTCGGACGCGCTCAGTACGTCAGGACGCGATCCGCCTCGAAGACGAGCTGCACGAGGCGGTCGGGCGTCGAGAACTCGGCCGGCTTGCCGTCGAGGTCCCCGTCGGTCACGCCCCGCGCGTTGCTCGACATCCGCGACGCATAGATCCGACCGCCCCCGGCGACGACGGCCTCGTACGACTCGCGCAGGCTGCCGGTGCCGAGTCCGCTCAAGGAGTCGAGCACGGGCTCGCGGAGGAGCTGCACGGCGTCGCCGGCGAGGAAGAGCGAGACCTCGTGCCCCTCCTCGACCCCGGCCCTGGCGACGAGGAGCGCGAGGGCCGCCCTCGTCGGGTGCTCCGGCCCGGAGGTGACGTGGACGAGCAGCTTCGTCATCGCGGGGGATCCTTCCACACGGGCCGTCAGCGCGCCGCGCGCCGTCTGGCCCGGAGGTGGCGCACGGCCTCGACCACGAGCCCGAGCGTCAACGCGATGCCCAGCGCCAGCCCGACGCCCCAGAGCGGATGGTCCTCGAAGGTCTTCCCGCCGAAGTAGCCGAGCAGCGCGGCGTAGGTCGCCCAGAGCACGCCCGCTGCGACGTCGTAGACGATGAACCGGCGCCAGGAGAGCGAGTGGACGTATCCGGCCGAGAACGTCACCGCGGTCCGCCCTCCCGGGATGAAGCGGGCGATGAGGATGATGTAGGCGCCGCGCTCGTCCAGCGTGCGCTCCGCCCACTCGAGGCGCTGGTGGGCCTTCTCGCTCGAGAACCAGCGCTTGACGGTGCGCTCGCCCACCCAGGTTCCGATCCCGTAGGAGATGTTGTCGCCGAGGACCGCGCCGGCCGCGCCCGAGAGGATCACGAGCCAGAGGACGAGGTCGCCCGAGCTCGCGAGGTTTCCGCCGATGACGACCAGCGTCTCGCTCGGGACGAGCGGGAAGAAGGCGTCGATCGCCGCGACCGCGAGGATGACGAGGTAGCTCCACCACTCGCCTGAGACCCACTCCGTGAAGCGGTCGAAGTCCAACCAGTCGGGCATCCGCGCATCTTCTCAACGCGAGATGATCCCCCCATGCCCTTCGTGCCGCTCGCGGGCATCCGCGTGGTGGACGTCACCACCTCGATCGCAGGCCCGTACTGCGCGGAGATCCTGGCCGCGCTCGGCGCGGACGTCGTCAAGGTCGAGCGGCCCGACACCGGCGACGACGGCCGCGCGTGGGGCCCGCCGTTCTGGAGCGGCGAGAGCGCGATGTTCCTCGCCGTCAACGCCGGGAAGCGCTCGCTCGCCGTGTCCCTGCGCGACGAGCGCGGCCGCGAGGCGGTGCTGCGGCTGGCCGAGCGGTCGGACGTCTTCCTGCAGAGCCTGCGCCCGGGGCTGGCCGAGCGGCTCGGGCTCGGGGAAGAGGCCGTGCGCGCGCGGAGCCCGGGGATCGTGTACTGCACGATCGGCGCCTACGGCCGCACCGGGCCGCTCGCGGAGGAGCCCGGCTACGACGCGCTCGTCCAGGCGGCGGGAGGGCTCATCTCCATGACGGGCGAGGAGGGAAGGCCCGGAGTTCGCATCGGCTCGTCGCTCGTCGACATGGGGACCGGGATGTGGGCGGCGCTGGGGACGGTCGCCGCCCTCCTCGAGCGCGCGCGCACCGGCGAGGGCGCCGTCGTCGACACGTCGCTGTACGAGACGGCGCTCGCGTACGTGGGCTACCACCTCGTCGGCTACCTCGCCGACGGGACGGTGCCCCGTGGGCAGGGCACGGTCTTCCCCATGGTTGCGCCGTACCAGGTCCTTCCCACCCGGGACGGCGAGCTGATGGTGGCGGCCGGGAACGACCGCATCTTCGCCCTCCTCTGCGACGCGCTCGAGCTCCCGGAGCTGCGCGACGACGAGCGCTTCCGCACCAACCCGGACCGCGTGCGCAACCGGGCGGAGCTCGTGCAGCTGCTCTCGAAGCGGCTGCGCGAGCGCGACGGGGCCGAGTGGCAGGAGCGGCTGGCGGCGGCCGGCGTCCCGGCCGCCCCGGTCGCCGACACGCGCGACGTGGTCGAGTCGGAGCAGACGCGCGCGCTCGGAATGCTGCAACCGCTCACGCACGCCTCCATCCCCGAGCTCCGTGTCCCCGCGCTGCCGCTGTCGTTCGGGGCCGAGCGCGTGCTCCACCGGCGGCCGCCGCCGCTCGTAGGGGAACACACGCAGGAGCTCCTGCGCGAGTTGGGCTACGACGACCGGGAGATCGGGGCGCTCGTCGAGGACGGGGTCGCGGCAGTGGGTACCCGCGCGGGCGACGCGGACTAGTCTGCACGTCGATGGCTCACGTCTCCCCGTCGTTCAGCGCGACCCTCCGCGTCGCGCTCGAGGACAAGCCGGGGTCGTTCGCACGCCTCGCCGGCGCGATCGGGGAGGCGGCGGGAAGCCTGGGCGCGATCGACCTCGTGCGCGTCGAGGGCTCCACGAAGATCCGCGACGTCACCGTGTCCGCGACCGGCGAGGAGCACCTGCACCGGATCGCGGAGGCGGTTCGCTCGCTCGACGGGGTCGAGGTGCTCCGCGTATCCGACCGCACCTTCCTCATGCACCTGGGCGGCAAGATCGAGATCCGGTCGAAGATCCCGCTCAAGACCCGCGACGACCTCTCGATGGCCTACACGCCGGGGGTCGCGCGCATCTCCGAGGCGGTCGCGGACGACCCGGAGACGGCCTGGAACCTGACGATCAAGCAGAACACGGTCGCGGTCGTCTCCGACGGGACCGCGGTGCTCGGGCTGGGCGACATCGGGCCGGAGGCGGCGATGCCGGTGATGGAGGGGAAGGCCCTCCTCTTCAAGGAGTTCGGCGGCGTGGACGCGTGGCCGATCTGCCTGGCGACGAAGGACGTCGACGAGATCGTCGCCGTGTGCCGCGCGATCGCGCCGGGCTTCGGGGGGATCAACCTCGAGGACATCTCCTCGCCGCGCTGCTTCGAGATCGAGTCGAGGCTCCAGGAGCTCGACATCCCGGTCTTCCACGACGATCAGCACGGGACCGCGATCGTCGTCCTGGCGGCGCTCGTGAACGCGCTCGAGCTGGTGGGCAAGCGCCTGGAGGACGTGCGCATCGTGACCACGGGCGTCGGCGCCGCGGGCGTGGCGACCGTGGACGCGCTGCTCGCGGCCGGCGCCCGCCACGTAGTGGGCTGCGACCACGAGGGAGCGGTGTACGTCGGCCGGCCGGGGCTCCCGCCCCACAAGGCGTCGTTCGCGGAGCGCACGAACCCCGACGGGCTCGACCGCTCGGCGGACGAGGCCCTCGAGGGCGCGGACGTGTACGTCGGGCTGTCCGTCCCCGGCGCCGTGAGCGCGGACGGGATCCGGCGCATGGCGAAGGACGCGATCGTCTTCGCGATGGCGAACCCCGTGCCCGAGGTCGACCCGGACGCGATCCACGACGCGGTCGCGGTCGTCGCCACCGGCCGCTCCGACTACCCGAACCAGATCAACAACGTGCTCGCCTTCCCCGGGGTGTTCCGGGGAGCGCTCGACGTGCGCGCGTCGGGGATCACGCCCGAGATGAAGGTGGCCGCGGCGCGCGCGATCGCGGCCGTCATCCCGAAGGCGGAGCTCGGCCCCGAGTACGTCATCCCGAGCGTCTTCAACCGCGAGGTCGCGCCGCGCGTCGCCGCCGACGTGGCGGCGGCCGCCGAGGCATCGGGCGTCGCGAGGCGCCCGGCGCATGTGCCGACGTAGGAGGACACGATGAGCGACGAGGAGCAGACCGAGCCCACGCCCGAGACCTCCCCCGGCGCCGAGCCCGCCTCCGTGCCGGAGCCGGAACCCGTGCCGGAGCCGGAACCCGAGCACGTACCGTCTCCCCCACCCCAGCCGGAGACGCAGCCGGAGACCGAGCCCGCACCCGAGGCGGCGACCGTGGTCACGCCGCCTGCCCCCGCCCGACGGCTCCAGCGCAGCCGGGAGGACCGGGTGATCGCGGGCGTCTGCGGCGGGGTCGGCGAGTACTTCGGCGTCGACGCGGTGCTCATCCGCATCGCCGCGCTCGTGCTCGTCTTCGCGGGCGGCGCCGGAATCCTCCTCTACGCCATCGGCTGGATCGCGATGCCCGAGGCGCCCGAGGCGCCCGAGCCCGGGGACGAGACGGCGGGCGCCGCGGCGTCACCCCACCGTGAGCCGAGGGGCGGCGCGGCCGCGCTCGGGCTCGTCTTCATCCTCCTGGGCGCGCTCTTCCTCGTCGACGAGGCCTGGTCCGACTTCCTGGCGTGGAAGTACATCTGGCCGGTGGCCCTCATCGTGATCGGCGCCGCCGTGCTCGTCCGGGCGCGACAGTGACGAGCCGGGCAGGCCTCGGGATCGTCCTCCTCGCCGGCGGCGTGCTCTGGCTCCTCGCCGCGACCGACTTCGTCGATCTCTCCTACTCGCTCGCCATCGGGATCACGCTGATCCTTGTCGGGATCGCGGTCGCGCTGACGCCGGGCCGTCACGGTCTCCTCGTGCTGATCGGGATCCTGGTCGCGCTCGCCGGGATCCCGGCGCTGTTCGTCGACTCGGACGTCTGGGACGAGGGGATCGGCGAGGCGAGGGAGACGCCGGAGAGCGACCTGGAGCTGGTTCCGTTCGAGCACGGCATCGGGAAGCTCACGGTCGATCTCACGACGCCCGGGCTCGACCTGGACGACGAGATCGTGGTCGCGAAGCTCGGCATCGGCGATCTCGAGGTGATCCTCCCCACCGATGCGGACGTCGACCTCGACGCGCACGTCGGCGTCGGGAACATCCAGGCGTTCGGCGAGGAGGAGAACGGCATCGACGTCGAGCTGAGCGGCATCTCGGGGACGTCGGGCTCGCAGGAGGTCGACCTCGAGCTCGACGTGGGCGTCGGGAGCGTCCGCGTGCGCTTCGAGCCCTGACGCCGCGCCGTACGCGGCCGCGACCCGCACGCAGGGCTACTCGTAGGCGATCGCCTGGAGCGGATCGAGCTTCGCTGCGCGGCGGGCGGGCCACACCGCCGCGACGATCCCGACGACGATCGCAGCCAGCACGAAGACGACGATCTGCGCGGTCGGGAACGAGAAGTCGATGAAGTCGACGCGCGCGATCAGGAGCACGGCGAGCACGAGCCCGAGCACGATGCCCACCGCGGCGCCGATGAGGGCGGTGATCACGCTCTCGTACCGGATCATCCGGCGGATCTGACGCCGCGTCATCCCGATCGCGCGCAGCATCCCGATCTCGCGCGTCCGCTCGAAGACTGTGAGGACGAGGGTGTTCACGATCCCGAACAGGCTGACGACGACGGACAGCGCGAGGAGGACGTAGAGGATGTTGAGCACCGAGTTGAGCGCCGCGATCTGGTTGTCGATGAACTCCTGCCGCGTCTGCACCTTCGCGTTCGGGAAGGGCTCGAGCGCCTCCTCCAGCACCGCCGTGTTCTCGTCGGTCACGTCGCCCTCCATGGCGACGAACGAGTAGAGGTTGCGGGGCTGCTCGACGACGCGGTCCCACGCCGCCGTCGAGATGGTGACGCTCCCGAACGGCGAGCCACCGGTGGGTGGGTCGAAGATCCCCTCCACCCGGAACTGCTGCGTCGTCCCGTCGGGGAAAGTGAGGTCGACCGAGGAGCCGACCTCGAGGGCGTTGTCCTCCGCGTAGCCGTCGTCGACGAAGGCCCCGTCCGCGCCGAGGTTCGCAAGCACGTCCGGCGAGCCGTCCTGCCAGGTGAGGTTGATGAGCTCGCGGGCGCTCGGGTCGACGGCGGTTGCGAAGATCCGCTCGCTGTTCGCGAGCACCTCGCCGGTCCGGACGTTCATCACCGCCACGACCCCGGGCGTCCGTGCGGCGGCCTCCGCCGCGTCGATCGGGATCGGCGAGAAGTTGTTCTGCGCGGTGATCCCGTAGTCCGAGTCGGACTCCTTCCACAGGTCGTCGACCGCGCCGCGGAAGGTCTGGACGATCCCCGCGGCGAGCGTCGCGACGAGCGTGACCAGCGCGAGCCCGATCATGAGCGCAGCGGCCGTCGAGGCCGTGCGTTGGGTGTTGCGCCGCGAGTTGTCGCGCGCGAGGGAGCCGGCGGCGGCGCCGATCCGGGCAGCCGGCCATCCGAGCACGGTCACGAGCGGCTCCACGAGTCGCGACGACAGGAGCGCGACCCCGAGGAAGACGAGCAGGGCGCCGAGGCCCATCCAGGTGAGGACCTGCGTCGTCCCCAGACCTCCCTTGAAGAGCCCGTAGAGGAGCGCGGCGAATCCCAGCAGCGTGAGCAGCAGTGCACCCAGCCCGCGGAAGCGCGCGAAGCGTCCCGGCGGGAGCGTGGCGCCCTCCCGCACGGCTGCGATCGGGGGAACGCGCGTCGCTCGGATCGCGGGGCGAAGGCTCGCGACCAGGGTCACGAGGATCCCGGCGAGCAGGGCGACCA
>Ga0208654_1000068_pt1 | contig 14160 bp, 11 predicted proteins | sample MayberryNE_Catta_3_FD_185657 | JGI IMG/M metagenome (GOLD analysis project Ga0208654, IMG submission 185657) | Natural and restored wetland microbial communities from the San Francisco Bay, California, USA, that impact long-term carbon... | ecosystem: Environmental > Terrestrial > Soil >...
GGACAAGCTGCGCGCGGCAGCGCCTCTCGGCGCTGGCTTCCCTTCGACTATCTTGTACGTGACGCGGCTAACGGGCCAGCTGATCACCGTCTTCCACAACGCCACCCCTGCCGATGGCGGCAACCTCCTCAGCCCCGATTCGAAAACCGGAGGCTCAGCCGGAGTCAGTGAAGTACAAAACCGGTTGCGCTGCGATCGCCGTGAAACGTCGAGAGTTGGCGTCGGACGTATCAGCGCGACGCGCGACTCTTTCGGTCGAGACTTTGTCGGAGGCATCCCACCGGTGCTTGAGGATAGTACGTTCTCTGAGATGGTCTGAGCTAAACACTCAAGTAGAAATCCGCCGTCATAATGTGGTACGAAAACAAACCAGAAATTAATTGGAAGGAAAACCTCTCATGCTTGTTCCGATCAAAATCGACAATCGGATGAATGGCTTCCTTGGCACTCCGGGCGGCACCGGCAAAAAACCGGTGGTGATTCACCTGCATGAGCGCTATGGCATTGTGCAGCACACAACCGATCTCGGACAGAAGTTCGTGGACGCCGGTTATGTGACGATCGTGCCGGACTTTTTTTGCCGCTTCGCGGGCGATCGCGAGGTGCTGGCGCGCGGCGATGATCGTTGTGAGCTTAGCGACGAGGAGGTTCTGCTCGATCTGGATGCGGTCATCAAACATCTGCGCACGGTACCCGAGGCGGACACGAGCAAGATCGCCATGTCGGGCGTGTGCCAAACCGGCCGCCAGCCCATCTTAGCGGCTGCTAAACGCGATTATCTGAGCGCCGCCGTCGTGCTTTACGGCGCCGTTTATGATGCCGATTGGAAATCACATCCGCTCCGGGCCGAGCCGATCGAGAAGCTTCTGCAGGAAATCAAGTGCCCGCTCACGGCGGTGTTCGGTGAGCTCGATAACCTGATTCATCGCGACAACATCGTGCGCATGTTCACGGTCCTGGCCGGGGCAAAGAAGAGCTTCGACATCCGCATGTACGCCGATGCGCCGCATGGCTTTCTCAACGACACGATGCCCGGCCGTTATCGCGTGCCGCAGAGCGATGCCGCCTGGAACCAGATTACTTCATTCTTGCAGTCGGTCTTTACCGATGGGTGGAAGAAAGACCGGGCCGTCTGGCGTTTCGAGGCCGACAGTTCGGTGAGCTATGATTTCACCAAGATGAAGCGCTGGGAGTAGTCTGCGCTGCGCGCAGAATTGCAAATCTCAAATTGCAGATTGCACATTATGGAATTTCCAATCTGAGATTTGTTAATTTGAGATCTGCGATGCGCGAAGCGCCGAGCGCCTTGACAGTCACGCCGGGTGGCGAATAGAGTCAGTTATACTTAGTAACGGGAATCCCTACGGCTAAACAAGAACAGGATACCGTCGACCTCGTCTCGGTCGACTCTTCGAACCCGCTGACGACCAATCGCCTTTGGCAACGCTCGCGGGAATGGGTCACCGACTGGCTCGGCGTCATCGGCGTCTTGTTGTTCTTCGCCGCCTGGGAGCTTGCCACTCGCTTTGAAATTCTCAATCCCTTCTACTTTCCTCCGTTCAGCGCGATCATCGCCAAAGGCTACGAGCTATTCGCCAACGGCTCCATCTGGGAGCACATGTGGTTCAGTCTGACTAATTTTGCCATCGGCTTTGTCATCTCGGTTTTACTCGGTGTGCTGCTCGGAATACCGATGGGCTGGTACAAAAACGTCTGCAAGACTTTTGATCCGCTCTTGTCCGGTATCTACGCAACACCGCTGATTGCGCTGCTGCCGTTGATCATTATGATGTTCGGCCTTGGCTCGATCTCCAAAATCATCATGACGATTCTCGCCGCCGTGTTTCCGATCCTGATCAACACCATGGTGGGCATTGCCAACACCGATCACCGGCTGATCACGATGGCGCGTGCCTTCGGCGCCAAGGACAACCAGATTTTCCGCAAAGTTTCACTGCCGGGATCGCTGCCCTATATCGTCGCGGGAATGCGCGTCGCTCTGGGCCGAGCCCTCGTTTATATCGTCGTCGCCGAACAGTACGGCGCCGCCACCGGCCTCGGCTATTTGAGCTCCGTGGCGGCGCAGCGCTTTCAGATGGCGGCGATGTTTGTGCCAATCGTCATCATCGCCGGGTTGGGCGCCGGGCTGAATGAATTGCTCAAGTCATTGGAGCGCCGTCTGGACAAATGGAAGCCTCAGAAGTAGTTCTGCCGCGGATTCGTAACAAATCGGTTTGCGACCCAGGAGTCTCCGTTTCCAAGACCTTGAATGAGTGAGCCTATGCCAGCTCAGTTGCTTAATAAGCACGGCACAAAAAAGTCGGGAGGAAATGAATGAAGGTTCTGCTTAGAACGGCGGCGTTGCTTGTATTCGTGTTCGCGATTATCGGCATCATGAAGCCCCAGGCAAGCAACGCCCAAAACCGAAAAATGACCGTTGGCCAGACCGGCACCAATCCGGGCACATCGCTTTTCTTCATAGCCCAAAAAGAGAAGTTCTTCACAAAACATGGGCTCGACGTCAACATCATCAAATCGAACACCGCAGCGGCGGTGCAAGCGATGCTCAGCGGCAGCATGCACATGTCCACCGGATCGGGTGCGGCTGCTTTCACGACGGCGACGATTGAGGGAGCGCCGCCGTTTGTGCTGGTAAGTTCGTGGGTGAACGTCTTCCCCTACAAAGTGATGGCGCTGAAAGAAATCGCCAAGGTCGAAGATCTCAAAGGCAAAACCGGTCACGTCGGCGCGCCGTTCGGGACTATACCCGACACTGCGTTGAGATTCGCTCTGACCAAGCTGAAACTCGATCCGGAGAAAGATGTGAAGCTCGTACAATCGGCTAACGCCGACCCGGCCGCGATCCTCGCTGCCATGGATAGAGGCGACGTTCAGTTCGGCATATTGGCCGCGCCGTTTGATCGCATTGCGGAAAGGCGCGGCTACCGAACCTTGCTCGCGTTGCCCGAGCTAGGGATCCCCTGGCAACAGAACGGTGAATGGCTTCAGCGGTCCTATCTTAAGTCGAATCGTGACAATGTCGTTCGTTTCGTCAGGTCGATATCCGACGCCATCAAGTTCTATTTTGAGCAAAAGGACAAAACCATCGCTCATTTGGCTGAATTCCTCGGCAGCAAGCCGGAGGACACGGAGTACTCCTACCGATTGTTCGTGCCGTGGGCCGATCGCAATCCCCGGCCGAAAGTCGAATCGATCCGAACGACTCTCGAAGCGATCAAGAAAAACACGCCCAAAGCGGCGACAGCCGACCCGGCGTCATTCATCGACACCAGCATCGTCGATCAGCTGGCAAAGGAAGGCTATTATAAATGAAGCATGGAAGGCGGAGGGATAAGTGAGCGCATAACCTTCCGTCCTCATTATTTTGCTCGACAATTGCTTGAACGATTTGACGCAACTTGTTTGATTCTCCATATGCGCGGTGTTAGCATCCGCGAAGTTCGAGCCAAGGAGCAGGTATTTACGTGAAGCTTTATAATTTCGATCTTCTCGCCTATCCCCACGTGCCGAAAGAAGCTCCGCGCACGCCGGTTCCAAGCAGCTTTTTCGACCCGCAAAAAGGCGCCGCGAACTACGCTGAGCACCTCGAAGAGATGACCTACTGCGAAGAGCTCGGCTTTGACGGAGTGGTGTTTAACGAACACCACTACAGCGCCTATGGCACGATGCCGTCGCCGAATCTGATCGCCGCCGCGCTGAGTCAGAAAACCAAGAAAATCAAAATCGGCGTGCTCGGCAACATTCTGCCGCTGCGCAATCACCCGGTGCGGGTCGCCGAAGAATATGCAATGATCGACTGTCTCAGCAATGGCCGCCTGATCGCCGGCTTCGTGCGCGGTATTCCGCCGGAATACATTTGGTATGGCGTCAACCCCACGGAGTCGCGCGGCAGATTTCAGGAAGCCTACGACCTGATCATGACCGCCTGGACCGAGTCCGTATGGAGCTTCGAAGGAGAATTTTTCAACCTCAAGGACTGCGCCATCTGGCCGCGCCCGCTGCAACAACCGCATCCGCCGATCTGGATCGCGGCGCGCAGCGCCGAGTCGATCGAATGGTGCGTCAAGCGCCACCTGCCGTGCGCTCAGGTCTATCAGACCACCGGACAGATCGAAGACACCTTCGATTATTACCGGAGCAAAGCCCGAGAAGACGGCTGGGAGGCCAAGCCGGAACATTTCATCCTTTGCCGTCACATCTACATCGACGATACCGACCAAAAAGCGCACGACAATGTGACGGGGCCGATGAGTTATTTTTTCACGGTTTTCAATCGCGGCTTTAACGAAGCGATCAACAAAGATGCAGTGGGCCGCCAACTGATGGCGGCGCTGACCTCGGACCGATCGTTCAGCTATTTTCGCGAAGGCAACCGCGAGCGTTTTGATTTTTCCAAGTTCGATTACGACAGCTTATTAAGCAGCGGCTACCTGATCGCCGGCAGTCCTGACAGCGTGGCGAAACAGATTCAATCCCAAATGAACCAAGTCGGCGCCGATCATTTTATGGGCATGTTCCACATCGGCAGCTTGAGTCACGAAAAAGTCCTTAACTCGCTCAATCTCTTCAAAAAAGAGATCATGCCGAGACTCCAGTAGCATTCGATTCGGCATCGACCAGGATTCGGTTACGGTCCAAAGCCGGAGATCGATTCCCCGCTAGCACCGGATTGACACTAAAGTAACTGATCTTCGCGTCTCGACTGAGGCGAGAGGATCTTCCACCAGCGGTCATTGCGGCCCTCGACACTTTCAGTTCCATCAAGGTATCGGCGTGCCTGCGATTGACCACGCTGGGCTTGACTGCCGAACAAGCCCCAGTTCTTTGACTTGGAACCGGTGCGATGCGTGTTATCTTATAAAGAGCTTCGAAAATGAGCTTTTTATGAAACCCAAACGTTGGATCGAAAATCCCAGCCGGCGAGAACTACTCAAAGTGGTGGGGCTCGGGTCGGCGGCCATTTTCCTTGGCTATGACCACCTATGCGGTATTTTGACCGGCGCATCAAAGCCCCGCGCTGCCGCGGCTAGCTTGCCTGGCTGTGTCGTCCGGCCGGAACAGACCGAAGGTCCTTTCTTCGTCGAAGAAAAACTCAATCGCTCCGATATTCGCGTCGACCCGTCCAATCAATCGGTCAGTGCCGGGGTGCCGCTGCGCTTGGAAATTCAGGTGTCCCGTATTGCCGGCGGCGCTTGCGATTCGTTGAGCGGCGCCATTGTTGATGTGTGGCACTGCGATGCTCGCGGCGTCTATTCGGACGTGCGCGATTCCCAATTGGACACCCGTGGAAAGAAGTTTCTGCGTGGCTTTCAGCAGACCAACACCAAAGGCCTGGCGGAATTCCTCACAATTTATCCCGGTTGGTATCAAGGCCGGGCGGTGCATATTCACTTCAAGATACGCAACCCCGGACAAGGTGCGCGGGCGGATGAATTCACCTCGCAGCTTTACTTTGACGAGGCGACCAACGATCAAGTCTTCAAACAAGCGCCGTACAACAGCAAAAGCGGCCGTCGGGTCATGAACGATGCCGATTTCCTGTTCCGTCGCGGCGGCAAAGACTTGCTACTCACACCGGTAAAAAGCGCGCAGGGATATATTGCGAAATTCGCTATCGGCCTGCAAAGCTCCTGACTTCGTCTCGAATGCAAAATTCGAATTTCGGATTTCGAGCTTGGGATTTTAGTTTCTTGTGGCCGTCTCCCGGTGTTTGCACCGACAAGCTGTTGACATCCCGCCGCCCCTTACATATTTCCATTTGAAGATCCTGATTCGAAGGGGAGACCATGGCCGCCAAAAAACACTACATTGTCGGCGTTGACACCGGCGGCACGTTTACCGACGTCGTCGTCCTAGGCGATCGCGGCGAGGTCTGGACGGCCAAGGCCTCGACCACGCCCGACGATTTCTCCCTCGGCGTGATGGACGCCGTGGCCCAAGCCGCGAACGCTGTCGGCGTCGATAGGGCCGAGTTGCTCGATCAAACGACTTTGTTCAAGCATGGCAGCACCGTGGCGACCAACGCGTTGATCACGCACAACGGCTGCAAGGTCGGCCTAATCACCACTAAAGGCTTCGAAGACACCACCGAGATCATGCGCGCCATCGGACGGGTCGATGGTCTGTCCGACGACGAGATCAAGCATGTCACCTGGATCACCAAACCGGAACCGTTTGTACCGCGAGAGCGAGTCATCGGGGTGCGCGAGCGCATGGATTACCAGGGCAATGAAATCGTGCCGCTCAATTGGGACGATGTCATGCAAGCGATCCGCTGGCTGATCGAAGATGAAAAAGTCGATGCCATCGCCGTGAGCTTGATGCATGCCTGGGTCAATCCGCGCCATGAAGAAGAGATCCGCGCGCTCACCGCCGAAGCCGATCCACAGCGCAGAGTCTACTGGTCGTTCGGCAGCGCGCTGTCGCAAGTGGCCGGCGAATACGCGCGCGCCAACACGGCGATCCTGAACAGTTACCTGGGTCCGACGGTGGAAGGCTATCTCAAAGGCTTGGAAAACAAGCTGCAGGAAGCCGGTCTCAAGGCACCGCTGCTGATCATGCAGGGCAACGGCGGCGTGGCGCATCGCGAGCACGTGAGCGCCATCGCCAATCTGCAATCGGGTCCTGCCGGCGGCATGATCGCTTCGGCCCATATCGCGGGGTTGTTAGAGCACAAAAACGTCATCACCACCGACATGGGCGGCACTAGTTTCGATGTCGGTTTAATCACCGAAGGCTACTGGCGTTATGCCCAGGAACCGATCGTCGAGCGATTTCGCATGCTGCAACCGATCATCGATATCGAATCGATCGGCGCCGGCGGCGGCACCATCGCGCAGGTAGAGCCGGAAACCGGCCGCCTGCTGGTCGGGCCGCGCAGCGCCGGCGCCAGTCCCGGACCCGTCTGTTACGACGGCGGCGGCGAGCAAGTGACCGTGACGGACTGCGACCTCGCGCTCGGCATCATCGACCCTGCTTATTTTCTCGGTGGCAGAAAAACCTTGAACAAGCACAAAGCTCTGCAGGCGATCGACGAAAAGATCGCCCGGCCCTTGAAATTGAAAGTCCAGGAAGCCGCTGCCGGAGTCTACGACATCGTCAACGCCAAGATGTCGGATCTCATTCGCCGCCAAGTTGTGCGCACCGGCTACTTGCCCGAGGAGTTCGTCATCTATGCCTTCGGCGGCGCCGGTCCGGTGCACGCCTCCGGTTTCGCCGCGGAGCTTGGGATCAAGCAGATCTATGTTTTTGCCACGTCGCCGGTCTTTTCCGCTTTTGGCGCTGCCGCCGCCGACGTCATCCGCACACGTGTGATGAGCTGCCAGTACATCCTGCCGGCCAATCCGGCCGTGATCAATCAACGATTGGACGGCATTGAAAGTGAGATGAAAGATCAGATGATCGGCGAAGGCTTTAAAGCCAACGAGGTCGAATTTCGCCGCTACTTCACGATTCGTTACCGCCGCCAAAGCGCCGGCGTGGAAATGGCCGCTCCGAGTGAGCGGTTCAATGCCAAGCGCATGGCGGAAATGCAAGGTGCTTTCGAAAAGAAATACCAAGACCTCTACGGCGTCGGCGCCGGCTACGCCAAGGCGGGCATCGAGATCAGCGAGATCCGCATCGATGCCGTCGGCAAGGTCGCCAAGCCCAATCTCAATCCCAAGCGCAAATCCGCCGCCAACGCGCGCGCCGCGCGCAAAGGCAAGCGCCAGGTGTTCTTTACCCGCCCCGAGCGAAAACTTATCGATACCCCGGTTTTCGATTACCAACGGCTCGGCGTTGGCAGCGTAGTGCGCGGTCCGGCGATTATCGAGCTGCCGTTCACCACCACGCTGGTGCCGCCGGAACATAAAGTGACCGTCGATCGATATATGAATTTGGTCATGCAGGTGCCGTGAAGAGACTGGAGTAGTGGAGTACTGGAGTGTTGGAGTGATGGCAAAAAGATCCCGGCGTTTCTGGTTTGGACTTTCTTCTTTTGCGTCCTTTGCGTTCTTTGCGGTTAATCATTCGAACACCCAACACTCCATTGCTCCATCACTCCAATACTCCAACTAAAATCCGCTCAGGAGACTCACTTGAATAGAATCGATCCGATCCGCTACGAAATGTTTCTGCATCGGCTTTGGGCCATCGGAGAAGAAGGTCGCATGACGTTGCAGCGCGTCACCGCCTCGCCGATCGTTTCCCAGGGCGGCGAATGCATGAGTTCGTTTTACGACGACCAGGGCACGATGGTGCTCGCCTGCTCGGGCCACCTGCGCTTTGCCGCGGCCACTTCCGACGCCATCGCGAGTCTCAAACAGCGCTTTGAGAAATCCCCCGGCTTCTTCGACGGCGATCAATTCTTCTTCAACGATCCCTACGTCGCCGGTTCGCACACCTATGACATGATGATCGTCAAACCGATCTTTTATCAAGACAAGTTGATCGCCTGGACCGCGACCAGCACGCACACGGCGGATACCGGTGGACTGTTGCGCGGCGCCGCCCAGGAAATTTTTCACGAAGGCATCTGCGTTCCCGGATTGAAGATCGTCGAGAAAGACGAGTTTCGCGAGGACGTGTTTCAAACATTGACCGGTATGTGTCGCGACCCGCAGTACGTCGGCCTCGATTTAAAGGCGATGATCGCCGGCAACAACATTTGCGCCAAGCGTTATCTCGGCTTGGTGGAAAAGTTCGGTCTGAAGTTCGTGCAACTCGCCGGCGAGAAAATGATCGAAGATTCGGAAGCCAAATCACGCGCCAAACTGCGCTCCATGCCCGAGGGCACCTGGGTGACACGGCAATACGTCACGACGCTCGATCGCAAGACCCGCAAATCCATAGCGCAGCAGCTTTACTGCACGATGACCAAGAAGGGTGATACGCTCAACTTCGATTTCACCGGCACCAGCCCCCAGACCGACACCGACCATAACTCCACACTGCCGAGCACCGTGGCGCACCTCGCTCTGGCCCTAACCAATACGCTTTTCTGGGACGTGCCGTGGAGCGACGGCAAGATGCGGCCGGTGAAAGTTCATGTGCCGGAGGGAAGCATTCTCAACTGTAAATATCCCGCCGCCTGCGGCGCGGGGCCGCGCATCGGCAATGTGCTGGTCTCAACGGTTTGCGAGGCCGTGGCCAAAATGATCTACGCCTCAGGGCGCTACGACGACGTCAATGCATCGACGACGGGCAATTTGGAATTCGTCGGGGGTCCCGGGTACTTCTACGGCGGCCACACGCGTGAAGGCATCGCCGTCGCCCAGGGCCTCTACGACATCCATGGCGCCGGCATGGGCGCGGCGCCCCACCGCGACGGCGTCAATACCGGCGGTCACATGAATATTCCCTCTGCCGGCATCAGCGACGTCGAGCGCATCGAGATGCAGTATCCGTTTCTTTACTTTACCCGCTCGCATAACCCCGACGGCAGCGGTTTTGGCCAGTATCGCGGCGGCTTGGGCAGCCATCGCATCTATTTGATTTATGGATCGCAAGACTGCAGCGTCGACTACAAGCCCTACGGCGGGGTTGCGCAGGGTGGCTTCGGTCTTGGCGGCGGTTACCCGACAGGGATCGGCGCGACTCGCGTGATGACCGAATCGGGCTTGGCCATGCTCGACAGAGTCAAAAACGGCGAGCATCCCACGGCAGAAGCTATGCGAGAAGGCAAATGGGGCAAGGCGGTTTTGCCGGCGGGCGTGCCGGAAAGAATTCCGCTGCCCGAAGGCAGCCTGCTGGTTGACTACGTCGCCGGCGGCGGCGGCTTCGGCGATCCGATCGATCGCGATCCCCAAGCGGTGCTCAGAGATGTTCGGCGCGGTTGGGTCAGCCGCCGGGTGGCTGAAGAAATCTACGGCGTGATCCTGAATCCTGGCGAAAATACCCTCGACAGCGCGGGAACTGAAACCCGCAGAGCACAAATCCGCGACGCGCGAAAATGCGAAAGCAGCCCCGTTTCCGATCAAACGGGCATCTCGTCAGTCCCTGGGCAAAATGGTTGGCGAAGGCTGCTCAAGTTTCACCGTTCTCTCGAAGTCGCCACCGACGGCGAGCGAAAAATGGTGCGCTGCGCAAGCTGCGCCCACCTATTCTGCGGCGCCGATGACAACTACAAACTTTACGCGCTTCATCGCGTCGTGGATCTCAATCACTTCATGCCGCCCCTGGCGTCCGGCGAGCTTTACATCGGTGAGTACCACATCTACACTTGCCCTGGCTGTGCCACACAGCTACAAGTGGACATGTTCAGCCCGAGTCTGGGCGGCGAGGCGGTGTTGTGGGACACCCGCATTGACGCGGACCGGCTGAAAACGCGGTGAAAGCCGACGAGCGGCACAGGAGCGAAAAAATGATCCGACAAAGATTTTTACTATCGCTATTGATTCTATTTGTCATGACGAGCCTTTCGGCCGGATTCAGTTCCGCCCAGGAAAGACTCACCCTCGGCTTGACAACGCGTAACGGCAGCACGTCCCTACCCTTCGTGATCGCTGAGGAAAAGGGTTTCTTCAAAAGCGAAGGGCTCAACGCCATCGTCGTCATCATGCAAAATCAGGTGGTCGTGAACGGCGTGGTCACGCGCAACGTCGACTACGGCGGAACTTTTTCTAACTTTATTGGCGCTGCGATTTCCGGCCTGCCGGTGCGCATCGTCATGTCCGCCATGGACGGCTCGGATCACTACTTGGTCACGAGTGCGAACGTGAAGCGGGTCGAAGATTTAAAGGGCAAAACCTTCGGCATCAGCAGCTTCGGCGGCACGCCCCATAGTGAAGCCGTGATGATCCTACGAAAATACGGCATGAATCCGGAAAAGGACGTGACCTTTCTGCAAATCGGCGGTAGCTCGAGTCGCTATGCGGCGCTCGAAAGCGGTTCGATTCAGGCCGCGATGCTGGTGCCGCCGTTCAACAACTTCGCTCAGAAGCGCGGCTTCAACCAACTTCTGTCATTCAATGAAATCATGAACATCCCGCTCGGCGGGCTTGCGGTTCACACCCAAAAAATGAAAGAGGAGCCCGAAGAGATCGTCAGAATGATCAAAGCGGTGCTGAAGGCCACCGATTACATCCGCAATCGCAAGCCCGAGATTCTAACGTTTTTGCAGACTAAATGGGGCATCAAAGAAGCAGACGTCCGCGAAAGCATTTACCGCGACATGGTCAGTCTTTACACCCGCGACGGCGTGGCTTCGAACGAAACCATGCAAAACGTATTGCAGCTGGTGCGCGATACGCGCAAATCGAAAGACGATAAAACACTCGCGGACATTGCCGACTGGAGTTTTGCCAAAAAAGCACAGGCGGAGTTGAAGCTTCGCTGAATCTCATTCAGCCAAGCGGTTTTTAGTCTCGAGGTTCTAGTCTCTGGGGTTTTTTCAAGCTTGAAACTAGGAACCAGAAACCAGCAACTCGCTTGATTATGATCCGAGCTTTTTAAAGAACCCTTCCTTCTGCAATTCGTCCATAAGCGATTGATCGAGGAATTCTTCCGCCTTGCGGTTCTTGAAGGCGGAGTTGTGCTCCGCGTAGAAACTTAAGGTGTCTCGCACGCCCTCCAAACTCACGCGCGGCGGAAAAGAAAACCGCGGCGCAAAATATTCGTAGGTCGTTTTGAGAGTTTCCGGATCGTCGATGCGCATCCGCTTGGCAAAAACATTGATGGTCTTCTCGCGCTGCGTCTTGATAACGTGAATCGCCTCGCCGTAGGAACGCAGAAAGCGTTTCACGACGTCACGATTCTCCTTGAGAAAACTTCCCTTCACATTCAACGTCGATTGCGGAAAATTGGCGCTCATGTCGCCCATGTCCGCCAACACGCGGTAGCCGGATTTCACCGCGATCGTCAAATGCGGCGGCGAAAGGATCGTCGCGTCGGTGCGGCCGGCCATGAGCGAACCCAGGCGAGTTGGCGCGTCGCCGCCGACGATCACTTGGAGATCGGACAGCTTCATTCCCCACTCTTTCAACGCGAGTTGCAGCGCGAGATCGTTCGAACCGCCGTAGTTGAGAATGTTGACTTTCTTGCCGCGCAAATCCTTCGGCGTCCGGATCTCGGGTTTGACGACGAACGCATAAGGAAATTTGTTGTACGACGCCGCGAGTATTTTGATGTCCGAGCCTTTCGTGGCGGCGGCAAGCGGTCCGGTCGCCGACCCCGTCGCAAACTGCGTGCTGCCGCCCATCAATGCGGCGACCGAGCGGGCGCTGCCGGTGATCATGATCACTTCGACGTCAAGCCCGTTTTTGTCGAAAATTTTTAAATCCTTCGCCACCCACACCGCGCTCTGAAAGCCGGCATGACCGCCGTAATCCGCGACCAGCTTATCCGCCGCAGGGACTTCTCGTACGGCCAAACACAAAACGAGAGTAAAGAAAATTGTTTTTGGCGTCATCATCATCTCCTGATTTTTCTTAGCTGCTAGCCTGACTACCGTTAGGTAATCTTTGTGCACGCGATACTAAAGATCGGATGCGCTTCGGTCAAGAGACTTGGCGTCAGAAGATTTTGGATTTTGGATCCTTCGGCAGGGCTCAGAGCCTGCCGGAGTCTATCTGAATGACAGGTTTAGACTTTCGATAAAAGGCAGAGCGAAACTCCACTTTCTCTCCTAATAAAAAATCGGCAATCCAAAATCGTAAGTCTAAAATTCATTTGATCACTCTGTCCGCTCGCGCCAGCACCTCGGGTGGGATCGTCACGCCGATCTGTTTCGCCGTCTTCAGGTTGATGACCAGCTCAAACTTCGCCGGCCGCTCCACCGGCAGGTCGGCGGGCTTTGTACCCTTCAGGATCCGGTCTACGAAGTAGGCCGCGCGCCGGTGCATGCCTGCGTAGCTCGGTCCGTAGGACATTAAGCCACCCGCCTCGACCAGCTCCTGATACGCATGCACTCCCGGCAAGCGGTTTTGCCGGGCGAAATCCATGATGCGCGCGCGGTTGTGCAGAAATAGCCGATCCGCCAACACGAGCAGCGCCCCGGGCCGCTCTTTGAGAATGGCTGTGAAAGCTTTGTCCAGCTCTTCTGCAGCTTTCACCCCAAGCGAAAGCACTTTTATGTGCAATGCGTGAGCCGCGACTTGTAACTCTTTCTCCGACACGACCTGAAATGGGCTCGCCGGATTCCACAGAACCGCGACGTGCGAAACTTTGGGAGCCACTTCCCTCAGCAATTCCAACCGCTTTCCTTCCAGATCCGAGGCGATCGAAGTCAACCCGGTGATGTTTCCGCCCGGGTGGGCGAGGCTCGCGATAAGGCCGGTGCCGACCGGATCCCCGACGGCAATCATGACTAAAGGAATAGACATCGTCGCCTTCTTGACGGCGAGCGAGGCGGGCGTCCCGGCGGTGACGATCAGATCGACTTTCGAGGCGACCAGCTCGGCGATGAGCGCAGGAAAACGCTCATACTTTCCCTCGGCCCATCGATACTCGATGAAAATGTTTTTCCCCTCGATATAACCAAGATCGCGCAACCCTGCGCGAAACGAGCCGATGAGATTTTCCTCGAGGGCAGGTGTCGAGTTTCCAAGGAAACCTAACCGGCGCACTCTTCCCTGCGGCTGTGCTCGCGCTGGAAAGCTGAGCGCCAAGAGCAAAGCCCAGACGAGAAGCACATATTTACGGTTTTCGATTCTTCGATTAGCTTCCGAGCCTGCGCCGCGATTGTCACGGCAAAAGAAAACAAACCGCGTTCGAAATGTTTTGTACATTTATTTTATCCGAGCGAGAGTCGCAGATCTAAGTTCAAAAAACTTCTGTCTAATGTCTCCTCTTTCCTTCACTTCACCCCTTACTACTCACTCCTTACCGAATGACCTTGTCCGCCCGCGCCAGCACGTGCAGCGGCGGCGGAATCATAACTATTTTAGATTTTGGATTTTGGATTTTGGATTTTCGATTTTCGATTTTAGATTTCAGGATCATCGGATAACTCGATCTGCTCTAGCCAGAACATTAGGAGGAATTGTTAACCCGATCTGCTTGGCCGCTTTCAGATTTATGATCAACTCAAACTTTGTCGGCTGCTCGACCGGTAGCTCGGCAGGCTTGGCGCCTTTTAGAATCTTATCCACGTAGAAGGCACTGCGGCGGAACATCGCCACGATGTCAGCGGCGTACGACATGAGGCCACCTGACTCGACG
>Ga0208654_1000078_pt1 | contig 13743 bp, 11 predicted proteins | sample MayberryNE_Catta_3_FD_185657 | JGI IMG/M metagenome (GOLD analysis project Ga0208654, IMG submission 185657) | Natural and restored wetland microbial communities from the San Francisco Bay, California, USA, that impact long-term carbon... | ecosystem: Environmental > Terrestrial > Soil >...
CCCCGAGTAGCTGATCCGGTCCGCGCCGGTGGACACGACGCCGCGCACCTTGTCCGCGCAGTGGGCGGCGCACGCGCCGCGGCAGTTCGGGTCGGAGCAGTCGCAGAGCTCCCGGCCGGCGAGGGCCGCGAGCACCTCCCGGGTCACGGCGTCGATCAGGGCGTCCGTCGTGCTCATCGTCTCGCTCCCACCTCGCTCCGCAGATAGGTCTCCTCGATCTCGGCGATCTTCGCGACCCTGCGGGCGTGGCGGTCGCCGCCCCACGGCGTGTCGAGCCACGCGCGCACGATCTCGAGCGCGAGGTTCTCGCCGACGAGGCCCGCCCCCAGGGCGAGGACGTTCGCATGGTTGTGCTCGCGGCTGTTGCGCGCGGAGGAGACGTCCCAGCACGTCGCGGCCCGGACGCCGGGCACCTTGTTCGCGACCATGCACGAGCCGATCCCGGCGCCGTCGACCACGATCCCCACCCGGCAGGTGCCCTGCGCGACGAGCGCGGCGACGCCGTGCGCGAAGTCCGGGTAGTCGACCGGGTCCGTGCCGTCCGTGCCGCAGTCGTAGACCTGAACGCCGCGCTCCCGGAGGGCCGCCGCGATCCGCTCCTTCAGGTGGTAGCCGCCGTGGTCCGCGCCGAGCGCGACCTCGTTCGCCACCTCGGGCGACGGCGTGGTCGGCCCCGTCGCGCTGGGCTCCGGCTCGGCCGGGGCACTCGCTGGCGCCTCGTCGCCCGCCTCGAGCTCCGCGAGGATCGCTGCCACGACGGCGCGCACCTCCGCCTCGGAGGGAACCGGGCCCGGTGTGGAGAAGCCACTCATCCCGCTGCCCCCGGCTCGGGCCGGTGCAGCTCGACCCGGTACTCGTACAGGTCGCCGACGAACACGAGCCGCGTCGACTCGACGCAGCGGCCGTCCGGCGTGTACGTGAGGCGGCGGACGAGGAGCACCGGCGTGCCGGCCTTGCAGCCGAGGAGCTTCGCGCTCGCGGCGTCGACCGCCCCGGGCGAGACCGTCTCCACCGCGCGCTCGAGGACGAGCCCGATCGGATCGCGCTGGAGGACCTCGTACATCGAGCCCCGGTCGAGCCGCTCGGTCTCGAAGAGCTCGTCGTGTCCGGCGAGCGCCTCGAGCGGCAGCCAGGTCTCGGCGAGGCCGACGGGGCCGTCGTCGACGAGGAAGAGCCGCCGCAGGAAGCGGCACCGGGTCCCCGCGGCCAGGCCGGTCTCAGCGGCGGCGTCCGGCGCGATCTCCTCGAGCGAGGAGGAGAGCACCCGGTGCGAGGGCGTGAACCCCTGGCTCGAGGCGAGCTCGGAGAAGGACGTGAGCAGCGGCAAGTGGCGGATCTTCGGGACGGCGACGAACGAGCCGACACCCTGCACCTTCCGGATCACGCCTCCGGCCTCGAGGTCGGCCAGCGCCTGGCGGACCGTTGCGCGCGAGACGCCGTAGCGCTCGCGGATCGCCGCCTCGCTGGGGAAGCGGTCGCCAGCCTGCAGGCCACCCTCTCGCACCTCGTGCAGAAGCGCGTCACGCAGCTGGACGTAGAGGGGGACCGGCGCCTCGCGGTCGAGAACGGCGGCTTCCGGACCGGTTGTCCGGTCATCCAGACGACCGTACATGTCGGGGTTATCGACGATTCCGGCTCGGAAGTCAAGGTCCTCCGGCACCCGGCCGCCGGCGAGCCTCCACGCGCCCTCGGCGACGGCTCCTCGTTTACGCCAGCGTTGCGGGGTCGCCTCTCGGTTGCGCCGCGGGCGGCGACGGCTGATACTTGCGGGCACGCCGGGGCACCGGCGTGGAGTGGTCGTCCCCCGAGATGAGGAGGAACAGCTTGACTTCGAGAAAGCGAAGTGCGCTCGTCGCGCTCGCGCTGCTCGTCGCTTCGCTGGCGCTCGTGGCCGCGGGCTGCGGCGGCAGCGACGACGGTGGCGAGGTGGAGGCGCTTCCGTCGTCCTCGTGCCAGGCGCTCGAGTACGACGGCGACGGCGATCCCGACTACCTCGTCGCGACCGACTTCCCGATGCAGGGCGCGTCGCGGACCCAGACCGAGCAGATCGTCGCGGCGATCCGCTACGAGCTGGAGCAGCGCGAGTGGAGGGCCGGCGACTACAACATCGGCCTCCAGGTCTGCGACGACGCGACCGCGCAGGCCGCGAAGTGGGACTCGGGCAAGTGTTCGCAGAACGCGAACGCCTACGCCGCGAACGACTCGGTCATCGGCGTCATCGGAACGTTCAACTCCGGCTGCGCCGCGATCGAGATCCCCGTGCTGAACCAGGCGCCCGACGGCGGCATCGCCATGATCTCGCCGGCGAACACGTATCCCTGCCTGACGGTGAACCTGCCCGGCGGCTGTGACGCCTCGGAGCCGGCCAAGTACTACCCGACGGGCTCGCGCAACTACACGCGCGTCGCCCCGGCCGACGACTACCAGGGCGCGTTCATCGCCGAGTTCATGCAGAAGCAGGGGATCGAGAGCGTCTACATCCTGAACGACAAGGAGGCGTACGGCCTCGGCGTCGCGACCACGGTCCGCAAGGCCTCCGAGCACCTCGACATCGAGGTGCTGGGCTTCGAGGCGTGGGACCCGAAGGCCTCGAGCTACGAGGCGCTCATGAAGAAGATCCAGGGCACCGGTGCGCAGGCCGTGTTCCTCGGCGGTCTCATCGACGAGAACGGCGCCCAGGTGATCAAGGACAAGGTGGCCGTGCTCGGGCCGAACGACGGCGACGTCAAGCTCATCGCCCCGGACGGCTTCACCACGCAGAGCACGATCGACGAGTCCGGCGGCGCGGCGCGCGGCATGTTCATGTCCGTGGCCGGCGTCCCGATCGACTCGTTCACGGGCACCGCGAAGGAGTTCGCGGATGCTCTCGTCGCCGGGCCTCTGGCCGGCAAGGCGATCGATCCGTACGCGATCTACGGCGCACAGTCGGCGCAGATCCTGTTCGACGCGATCGCGGAGTCGGACGGCTCGCGGACCGACGTCATCGCGAAGATGTTCGAGGCCGAGGTCACGGACGGGCTGCTCGGGACGTTCACGTTCAACGAGAACGGCGACCCGACGAACGCCCGCGGAGCGGTGGTCGGCTTCACGATGTACGTGGCGACCGACGAGCTCGAGACCGAGGACTCGTACTCGCCGCAGGCGGAGGTCGTCGAAGCGGCCGGCGCTGCCTAGGCTGCACCGACTCGCAGGTGAGGCGGGAGGGATTGCCCTCCCGCCTCACCGTGTTTAGAGTCGCGCTTCATGTCCACGGCGGCCGCCGCCCTGACCCGGGTACGGGGCTCGAGCCTGATCGACGCCATCGGCCTGCTCCTGCTTGCCGCCATCGTCCTCTGGTTCGCGCTCAAGTTCTTCCAGGATCCGACCCGCTTCCTCAACGTCGCCATCATCGGCGCGACGAACGGCGCGATCTACGGGCTCGTCGCGCTCGGGTACACCCTCGTGTACGGGATCCTGCAGCTGATCAACTTCGCGCACGGGGACGTCTTCGCGCTCTCCGGCCTCGTCGCGAGCACGATGATCGTCTCGGTCTTCGGCCTGGACACCGAGACCGGCGTCCTGGTCGTCATCCTCGGCCTGCTGGCGACGCTGGCGGTGACGATGCCGCTCTTCGCGATCGTCAACGCGTCGATCGAGCGGGTGGCGTACAAGCCGCTGCGGAGCGCGCCGCGGCTCGCGGCCCTGATCACCGCGGTCGGGATGTCGTTCATCGTGCAGAACGTCGCACTCGGGCTCTACGGCGTCGACTTCGAGTCGGTCCCGAACTTCATCCCGCGCACGGCCGCCATCTCGATCGGCGAGGTCGAGATCCAGTGGAACAAGATCGCGATCTTCCTCATCGTCGTCCCCGTCCTGCTCCTGCTGACGTGGTTCGTCCGCTCGACGCGGCAGGGCAAGGCGATGCGCGCCGTCGCCCAGGACCCGGAGGCCTCGGCGATGATGGGGATCGACGTCAACCGGACGATCTCCGTGACCTTCGTGATCGCCGGCTCGCTCGCCGCGGCGGCAGGCCTCGTCTACCTGCTGCAGTTCAACATCCGCTACGACACCGGCTTCGAGCTCGGCCTGATCGCGTTCACGGCCGCCGTCCTCGGCGGGATCGGGAACCTGACGGGCGCCGTCCTCGGCGCGATGCTGATCGGGATGGTGCAGGCGTTCAACGAGGGGCTGGACGGGACCCCCGGCGGCGACTGGACGCGCTCGATCGTGTTCGCGATCCTGATCGCGGTGCTCGTCTTCCGCCCGCAGGGGATCCTCGGCGAGCGCACCCCGGAGGGGGCCTGACCGGGTGAGCGAGGCCGTCCTCGACTTCACGCGGCGGCTGCGTGGCGACCGCGGCTGGTGGGTGGCCGGCGTGATGATCCTGCTCGCCTTCGTCTACCCGTTCATCGTCGAGCCCCTGCAGGATCTCCCGCTGATCGGGGACTTCGTCCCGCGGACGGGCTCGATGGTGGTGATGGTGGTGTTCACCATGATGGCCGTCGGCCTGAACGTCGTCGTCGGGTACGCGGGGCTGCTCGACCTCGGGTACGTCGCGTTCTACGCGGCCGGCGCGTACACGGCCGGCTGGCTGGCCTCCCTGCAGTTCGAGGACGTCTCCTTCCATTTCGGCTCGACCGCCCCGGACAACCAGCCGGGGATCCACGTCTCCATGTGGCTCGTGCTGCTCCTGGCGGGGGCGTTCACGCTCGTCGTCGGCATCCTGATCGGGCTTCCGACCCTCCGCCTGCGCGGCGACTACCTCGCGATCGTGACGCTCGGGTTCGGCGAGATCATCCCCCAGGTCGTGCGCAACGCCGACGAGGAGGGGCTCGGCTTCGATCTCACGAACGGCACCTTCGGCATCGCGCCCATCGACTCGCTCGGGGTCGGAAGCTTCGTGTTCCGGAACGAGTCGAACCGGGACGACCTCTACTACTGGGCGGCCATCGGCCTCTTGCTGCTGACGGTGTTCTGCTGCGTGCGCCTGCGCGACTCGCGCCTGGGTCGAGCCTGGATCGCGATCCGCGAGGACGAGACCGCGGCCGCGGCGATGGGCGTCCCGCTCATGCGGACGAAGACGTGGTCGTACGCGATCGGCGCTTTCTTCGGCGGCGTCGCGGGTGCGTTCTATGCGAGCTACAAGGCAGGGGCGTTCCCCGCCGACTTCTTCTTCAACATCTCGATCTTCCTGCTCTGCATGGTGATCCTGGGCGGGATGGGCTCGATCTGGGGCGTTCTCCTCGGCGGGATGATCCTCGGGTACCTGAACATCGAGGGCCTGGCAACGATCGGCTCGAAGATCCAGGAGGGCGGAGTGGACTTCGATCCGACGAAGTACCAGTTCGGGATCTACGGCGTGATCATCGTCGTGATGATGCTCTTCCGGCCCACGGGGCTGATACCCGAGCGACGCCACAAGATCGAGCTCGCCGAGGGCGTGCACGACACGCCGTTCTACGACGTGCAGACCGAGGGCGCGCTCACGGATCGCAACCCCTCCGACGACTGATGGCGACTCCCGTCGACAACCTCCTCGTCGCCGAACGCGTGCGGAAGGAGTTCGGGGGGCTCGTGGCGACGGACGACATCGACTTCACCATCCCCCGCGGCTCGATCGTCGCACTCATCGGGCCGAACGGCGCCGGCAAGACGACCTTCTTCAACCAGATCACGGGAGTCTACGTGCCGACCTCGGGCTCCATCGTCTTCGACGGGACCGAGGTCGTCGGCAAGCCTCCGCACGCGATCGTCCAGCTGGGGATCGGGCGCACGTTCCAGAACATCCGGCTCTTCGCGCAGATGACCGCACTCGAGAACGTGCTCGTCGGGATGCACTGCCGCCTGCGCGGCGGGATTCTCGGCTCCATCGTCCGCACGCCCCGGATCCGGCGCGAGGAGCGCGAGGCGCGAGAGCGCGCGCGGGAGCTCCTGACGTACTGCGGCTTGCCGAGGCGGCACGAGGAGTATGCGGGGACACTGCCGTACGGCGATCAGCGGCGGCTCGAGGTCGCGCGGGCGCTCGGGACCGGCCCGAAGCTCATCCTGCTCGACGAGCCGACCGCCGGGATGAACCCGCAGGAGACGGGCGAGTTCACCGCGTTCGTGCGCCGGCTGCGCGACGAGAAGGACCTCACCGTCCTCCTGATCGAGCACGACATGAAGGTGGTCATGGGCGTGTCCGAGCGGATCACGGTGCTCGAGTACGGGGCGAAGATCGCGGAGGGCACCCCCGCGCAGATCCAGGCCGACGAGCGCGTCGTCGAGGCCTACCTCGGGAAGGGCGCGGCCGCATGAGCGAGCGCCCGGGCGACGGCCCCATCCTGCAGATCGACGACGTGCACGTGTACTACGGGGCGATCCACGCGTTGAAAGGCGTCTCCCTGCGCGTGCAGGAGGGCGAGATCGTGACCCTGATCGGCGCGAACGGCGCGGGGAAGTCGACGACCCTGCGAGCGATCAACGGCCTCAACCGCCCGCGGCAGGGGGCGATCCGCTTCCAGGGACGGGAGATCACGCGCTCGACGCCGCACTCGATCGTGAAGAGCGGCATCGCACAGAGCCCGGAGGGTCGCCGCCTCTTCCCGCGCATGAGCGTGACCGAGAACCTGGAGATGGGCGCCTTCCAGCGCACCGACCGCGAGAACTTCGCCGAGGACATGGACCGCGTCTTCGAGCTCTTCCCCCGTCTCCGGGAGCGCCGGATGCAGAAGGCCGGGACGCTGTCGGGCGGGGAGCAGCAGATGTGCGCGATCGGTCGCGCCCTGATGGCGCGGCCCAAGCTGCTGCTCCTGGACGAGCCCTCGATGGGGCTCGCGCCGATCTTCGTGGAGCGGATCTTCGAGACCATCGTCGAGGTGAACGAGCAGGGGACGCCGGTCCTCCTCGTCGAGCAGAACGCGCTCATGGCCCTCGACGTCGCGAAGCGCGGCTACGTCATGGAGACGGGCCGCATCGCCCTCGAAGGCGATGCGAAGGACCTGAAGACGAACGACCAGGTCCGCATGACGTACCTCGGCGAGGCCTGACGCCAGCCGCCGCAGGCGACTGCCGCCAGGGCCGGACCCGTCAGGAGCCGACGAGCACGGGCACGTAGGGCGGGGCGAGGAGCACGCCGAGCCGCGCCCGGCCGCCCGCGACCCCGTGTGCCATCTCGAGCGCGCTCGCGATCCCGTGCGAGGGCACGAAGCCGAGGATCCTGGCGGCCGTCGCGTCCCTGCTCCCCGCAACGACGACCCGCCCGATGCGCGCGAGCGCCGGCTGGCACCCCGCCCAGTCGGCGTACGGCAGCAGCGGGTGGCAGGCCCGCCCCGCGCGGTACGCCGCGAGCGCCCGCGCGTCGACGGCGGCGCGTGCCTCCGCCGCAGACAGCTCCTCCGGGTCGCGCGCGTCCCGCAACTCGTTGAACATCGCCGCGTAGGGGTCCTGGCGTCCGTGCTGGAAGCTCCGGGTCAGGGGGTGGGCGAGCACGAGCGTCCCCTCGGGGGCGAGGGGAAACGCGTCGCGGTAGAGCCGGAGCGCGTGCCCGAGCACGACGGCGGCGGCGGTGATCGGGTTCGCGTTCTCGTGCGGCGTGTGCGGCCCGATCCACGGCGCGCCGACGACGAGGGCGTCGACCTGCCGGTCGAGGCGGGCGCCGCGGAGGTCCACCCCCCGCAGGAGCGCCTCGGCGTGCGAGACGGACGGTGTGCCGCCGTACGCGGCGATCGCCGCGGCGCGCCCCGTCCGATGCTCGAGGATCTCCCTGCGGAGCAGGCCGGGCAGCCGTCCGTGCAGCCGGCGCAGGGGTGACCGCACGAGCTGCGCGACCGTGCGCGGGTCCCACGGGTACCCGCGGTAGGCCCCGACCGGCCGCGGGACGTCGAGGACGAGCGAGACGGAGAGGACGGCCGACCTCGCGGCCACGGCCTCCTCGACCCGCAGCACGCGCTCCCACTCCGGCGTGCCCGAGGGCGCGACGAGGGATGCGGCCGAGGCAAGGCCGCGCACCGTGGCGGCGTCGCACGCGGCGGCGAGTGTCCCGGGGCCGCCGTGGAGGACGGTCTCGGCCACCCCGACCACGAGCAGGACGTCGGCCTCGAGGAGCGCGGGGTTCACGCGCGCGCCGTCGCCCGTGGGCACGAGGCCTTCGTCCTCCGAGTCGTGGACGAGCACGCGCCCCCGGAAGGAGCGAGCCCGCGCGGGGGGGAGGAGCCGCTCCAGGTCCCGCGGTCGCAGGCGCCGCTGCAGCCCGGCGGCGAGGAGGATCGTCTGCCTGGAGTCGGCGATCCCGACTGCCGCGAGCTCGTCGACGGCGGCCGCCAGCGCCTCGCGGCGAGGGTCGGGGAGGCTAGCCGGAAGCGGGAACGCAGGGTGCTGGACGACGATCGTCGCCCGTCCCTCGCGCGGCGCGATCCGCTCCAGCGTCTCGCCGGAGAGCGGGAAGCGGAGCGCGTCGCGCACCGCAGCCCGCACGTCCACGTGCTGCTCCGGCGGCGGGGGCGGGACGACGACCGCGTCGTCGTCGGCGACCGGGACGAGCACGAACCGCGAGCCCGAGAGCACGGGGAGACGTCGCATGCCCTTATCCAAGCGGACGCCGGGCTTCGGCCTCCCGCGCACGGCATAGACTCGAAACGTGCCCAAGACCCTGACCGGCGAGGAGCTCCAGCTCGACGAGGCTCCCGCACGCGGCTCCGAGCTCTTCCTCGTGGACGGGAACAACCTCGCCTACCGAGCCTTCTTCGCCCTCCCCGAGGAGCTGCAGACAACCGAGGGACAGCCGACGAACGCGCTGCTCGGCTTCACCAACATGCTGTTCAAGCTGCTCGCGGACTACAGCCCCCGCGGCGTGGCCGTCGCCTGGGACACGCGTCCCGTGCACCGCACGGAGATCTCGGCCGAGTACAAGTCGGAGCGCCGGCCGATGCCCGACCTCCTGCGGGAGCAGTTCCCCCACTTCCGGCCAATCGTCGAGGCGTTCGGGTACCGCAACCTCGAATACGAGGGCTGGGAGGCGGACGACGTCATCGCGACCCTGGCGACGCAGGCCGACGACGCGGGCATCAAGACCTGCGTCGTCTCCACGGACCGGGACGCCTTCCAGCTCGTGTCGGAGAACGTGTGCCTGATGATGACGCCGCGCGGGGTCGCGGACGTGCACGTCTACACGCCGGAGCGCGTCGAGGCGCGCTACGGGGTCCGGCCCGACCAGGTGCCGGACTTCATCGGGCTGAAGGGGGACACGAGCGACAACATCCCGGGCGTCCCGGGCATCGGCGACAAGACGGCCGGCCAGCTCGTCGCGCAGTACGGGTCGCTCGAGGCGGTCCTGGAGCACGTCGAGGAGCTCTCGCCGGGGCGACGCAGGACGCTCGCCGAGCACGCAGACCAGGCGCGCGACTCGAAGACCCTGGCGACGATGCGGCGCGACCTCGAGCTCGACGTCGAGCCGACCGACCTCGTCTCCCGCCCGCCCGACCGCTCGCAGCTGAAGGAGATCTTCCGCCGGTTCGAGTTTCGCGGCCTCCTGAGCCGTGTGGACACGCTCGACGAGGCCCTGCCGGCGGCCGAGCGGCCCGTCGCCGAGACCCAGGCCGTCCCGTGGCGCGAGGGTGAGCTCCCGGAGCTCAGGGGCCTCGTCGGGTACGCGGCGGACGCCGAGCGCGTGGCAGTCGCGACTGGACAGGAGGTCGTGGTCGCTCCCCGTCCGGGCGTCAAGGGTGCGCGGGGGAAAGGCGTCCAATTCGCGGTGCACGACGCGAAGTCGCTGCGCGTGGAGGCCGACGACGACACGCTCCTCGCCGCGTACCTCATCGACCCGGGCCGGGCCGAGTACGACCCCGACGACCTCGCCGCCGAGAACGGTCTCGAGCTTGTGCCGGAGCCGGCCGCGGAGGAGGAGACGGCGGCGCTCGTCCGCCACGCCGAGGCCGCGCGCAGGCTGGCCCCGGTCCTGCGCGAGCGCGTCCGCGAGCGTGGACTCGAGCCCCTGTACGACGACGTGGAGCTGCCGCTCACGGGCGTGCTCGCCGCGATGGAGGACGCGGGCGTCCGCATCGACACCTACCGCATGGGCGAGATCACCGCCCGGCTCGCGGACCGGATCGAGGAGCTGGAGGCCAGCGCGTACGAGCTCGCGGGCGAGGAGTTCGTCCTCGGCTCGCCGCAGCAGCTCGGCCGCGTCCTCTTCGAGAAGCTCGGCCTCACGCCCGGCCGCAAGGGCAAGACGGGCTACTCGACCGACGGCAAGATCCTGCGCGCGATCCGCACCGACCACGCGATCGTGCCGGTCGTCGAGGAGTGGCGCGAGCTGACGAAGCTCGTGAACACCTACCTCGGCCCGCTGCCGACGCTCCTGGGCGAGGACGGACGCCTGCACACGACGATCAACCAGACTGTGGCGGCGACCGGCAGGCTGTCCACGTCCAATCCGAACCTCCAGGCCATCCCCATCCGGACCGACCTCGGGCGGGAGATCCGGTCGGCCTTCGTCGCGGAGCCGGGCCACCGGCTGCTCTCCGCCGACTACTCCCAGATCGAGCTCCGCATCCTCGCGCACGTCTCGGGCGAGCCGAAGCTGCGGGACGCGTTCCTGCGCGGGGAGGACATCCACATCGCGACGGCGGCCGAGGTGCTCGGAAAGGAGCCGGCGACGCTGACGAAGGACGAGCGGAACGTCGCGAAGATGATCAACTTCGGGATCGTCTACGGCATCTCCGCCTTCGGCCTCTCGGAGAACCTCGACATCCCGAAGGAGGAGGCGCAGGCGTACATCGACGCGTACCTCGCGCGCTTCCCGCTCGTGCAGGCGTTCATCGCGCGCACGATCGCCCAGGCGTCCGAGGACGGGTACGCGACGAGCCTCCTCGGCCGCAGGCGCCCCGTGCCCGAGCTCCGGGCCTCGAACCGGCAGACGCGGGGGTTCGGCGAGCGGGTCGCGGTGAACTTCGTGATGCAGGGCTCGAACGCCGACATGATCAAGGTCGCCATGGTCGCGATCCACCGTCGCCTGCGCGGGGAGGGCCGGGGCGCGCGCATGGTGCTCCAGGTGCACGACGAGCTCCTGCTCGAGGTGCCCGAGACGGAGGTCACGGCCGTCCGCGACCTCGTGCGGGAGGAGATGTGCGGCGCGTACCCGCTCGACCCGCCGCTCGCCGTGGACGTCGGCGTCGGGGACGACTGGGCGGAGGCGAAGGCCTGAGCCGCGCGCGGGCGGTCAGGTGCCGCGAGCGGGTGGCCGGAGGCGTCCAGGCGCCCGTTCGACCGCCTTCGCGCCCCTCCGGACCGAACACCCTGGAAAACTGCGGCAGGCGGCTATACTCCGCGATCCGATGGTGAACGACACCATGGAGAAGCCGCCGACGACAGAGGAAGGCGTCTGGGTCACCGGCCCCGACGGGGAGCTCGTTCCCGACTACGAGGCCTCGTTCCCCGAGATCAACGAGGGCGAGGTCGTGCACGGCACGGTCGTGCGCGTCGACAAGGACGAGGTGCTCGTCGACATCGGCTACAAGTCGGAGGGCGTCATCCCCGTCGCCGAGCTGACCATCCGGCGCTCCGTCAACCCGGCGGACGAGGTCGCCGTGGGCGAGGAGATCGACGCGCTCGTCCTCACGAAGGAGGACGCCGAGGGGCGGCTCATCCTCTCGAAGAAGCGCGCGCGCTTCGAGCTCGCCTGGAAGAAGATCGAGGCCGCGTCGGAGTCCGGCGAGCCGGTCGCGGGGAAGGTGATCGAGGTCGTCAAGGGCGGCCTGATCCTCGATCTCGGCGTGCGCGGCTTCCTGCCCGCCTCGCTCGTCGACATCCGCCGCGTGCAGGACCTCGACGAGTTCCTCGGCCGGGAGCTCCGCTGCAAGGTCATCGAGCTGAACCGCTCCCGGAACAACGTCGTGCTCTCCCGGCGCGCGGTGCTGGAGGACGAGCGCAAGGAGATGCGCCAGGCGATCCTCGACCGGCTGAGCCCCGGCGACGTCATCGAGGGCCAGATCTCGAACATCGTCGACTTCGGCGCCTTCGTCGACCTCGACGGGATGGACGGCCTGATCCACATCTCGGAGCTCTCGTGGAGCCACGTCAACCACCCGTCGGAGGTGCTCGACATCGGCCAGACCGTCAAGGTCAAGGTGCTCGACATCGACCGCGAGCGCCAGCGGATCTCCCTCGGCCTCAAGCAGACGCAGACCGATCCCTGGCAGCAGGTCGTCGAGTCGTATCGCGAGGGCGACGTCGTCGAGGGCCGCGTGGCGAAGGTCGTCACCTTCGGGGCCTTCGTCGAGATCCTCCCCGGCGTCGAGGGTCTCGTGCACATCTCCGAGCTCGCTGCGCACCACGTCGAGAACCCCCGCGAGGTCGTCTCGCAGGGCGAGGGGGTCAACGTCCGCATCCTCGAGATCGACGGCGACCGCCGACGCCTCTCGCTCTCGCTCAAGCGGGTCGAGGGCGACCAGCCCGTTCCGCGGGCCGACGGCGCCGAGTCGGTGCACACGACGCCGGACCTGAAGCTGTCCGAGGAGGCGTTCCCCGCGGGCGGGCCGGTGACGGTGGAGGCAGACGCGGAGGAGGCGGACGAGGCCGGCGCGCCCGAGGCGGTCGCTGAGCAGCCCGAGGCGGAGGCCGAGGCGGAGGCGATGGTCGAGGAGACCCCGGCCGCCGAGGAGGCAGGCGAGGAGGTCGACGAGCCGGCCGAGCAGGAACAGCCCGCGGCTGTCGAGGGTGACGAGCCCGCGGCGGAGGCGGAGCAGCCTCCCGCCGAGGCCGTCGCCGATGCCGGCGAGGCGTCCGAGCAGCCCGACGAGGCGGAGCGAACCGAGCCCTAGGATGACGTCGGGCCGGGCGGGGTCCGGCCCGCGGGACCGCCCGATCGCGGTCGCGATCACCGGCGGCATCGGGGCCGGCAAGTCGACGGCGCTCGCGAGCTTCCGGCGCCACGGCGCCGCGACGGTCTCGAGCGACGAGATCGTCCACCACCTCCTGCGCAGCGACCCCGAGGTGAAGGAGGCGCTCCTCGAGCGGTTCGGGGAGGAGATCCTCGGCGCCGACGGGGTTCCCGACCGCGAGCGGATCGCGCTCAGGGTCTTCCGGGACCGCGAGGCGCTCGACCTCCTCGAGCAGCTCCTCCACCCTCGCGTCTCGCGGGAGTACCTGGCGTGGAGGGAGCAGCTCGCCGCGCTGCCCGAGCCCCCGCGCGTCTGTGTCACCGAGGTGCCGCTGCTGTACGAGGTCGGCGCGGACGCGCGGTTCGACAAGGTGGTCGTGGTGACCGCCCCCGCGAAGCTGCGCGAGGCGCGACGCGGCGGCCGGACGGACGACCGTGAAGCCCGGCTCCTGCCCGACCGCGAGAAGGCGAAGCGGGCCGACTTCGTGTACGTGAACACGGGCACGCCCGCCGAGCTCGACGCCTGGGTGGGTGGCGTGATGACTACGCTGACCGGTGGCTCGTCACTTGCGGACGCGTCCGAACCCGACGCCGGAGAGCCAAGTTACAACTTGTAACTTGCGCTCGAGACGCCTCGCTGGAGAACGAACGCCGTGCGCCTTGTGACCGTTGCGGCCCTCGCTGTTCTCGCCGTGGCCGTCGCGGGCGCGTGGGTGGTCGAGTCCGAGCCCGACTGGTACCTGCGCACGCGCTACCCGCTCGAGTACGAGGAGGTCGTGCGTGGGCACGCGCGGGACCGCGACCTCGATCCCGCACTCCTCGCGGCCGTCGTCTACGTCGAGAGCCGCTTCGACCCGAACGCGCGCTCGGAGGCGGGCGCGCTCGGCCTCATGCAGCTCCTGCCGGAA
>Ga0208654_1000080_pt1 | contig 13538 bp, 10 predicted proteins | sample MayberryNE_Catta_3_FD_185657 | JGI IMG/M metagenome (GOLD analysis project Ga0208654, IMG submission 185657) | Natural and restored wetland microbial communities from the San Francisco Bay, California, USA, that impact long-term carbon... | ecosystem: Environmental > Terrestrial > Soil >...
CCCCCACCCGGCAGGCGTGGAAGCGGGAGCTCGGTGCGGAGTTCACGTTCGCCTCCGACTTCTGGGGCCACGGCGCGGCGGCGAAGGCGTACGGCGTCTTCAACGAGGAGAACGGCGCACCCTTCCGCGGCACGTTCCTCATCGACAAGGCCGGGAACGTGATCTGGTCGCTCGTCAAGGTACGCGACGAGCAGCGGGTGGAGATGGTGCCCGAGTCGCTCGAGACGCTCCGCGCAGCAGAGTGACGCTCGCGCTCCACGAGTGGGGCGAGGATGGCGCTCCGCGGGTCGTCTGCCTGCACGGCGTCACGAGCCACGGCCGCCACTTCGCGCGGCTCGCGGAGGCGCTCGGCGACTTCCACGTCCTCGCGCCGGACCTGCTCGGGCACGGATCCTCCCGGTACGAGCCCCCGTGGGGCCTCGAGTCCCAGATCGACGCGATCGTCGCAACCGTCGGCCCGCGCCCGGCGACGCTCGTCGGCCACTCGTACGGCGGGCGGCTGGCATTCGAGATCGCCGCCCGCGCGCCGAAACTCGTCCCGAAGCTCGTCCTGCTCGACCCGGCGATCCTCGTGCCCGCGCACGCGGCGCTGTACGCCGCCGAGAACGCGCGCCGCGAGCGGCGGTACGTCTCGTTCGACGAGGGCATCGACCGCCGCTACGACGAGAGCCAGCTCGAGCGGGCGCCGCGCGAGCTCGTGGAGGAGGAGCTCCGCGAGCACCTCGTCGCGGACGACGGCGGCGGCTTCCGCTACCGCTACTGCCAGGCCGCGGTCGTCGCCGCCTACGGCGAGCTGGCCTCGCCGGCCCCGCCGTTCGAGCACGCGCGCGTCCCGACGCTGCTCGTGCTCGGCGAGGGCTCCTACCTCCCGTACGAGCACCTCCTCGATGCGCACCGCGCCGCCCTCGGCGACCTCCTCCGGACGGTCGTCGTCCCGGGCGGCCACACTGTCCTGTGGGACGCGCTCGAGGAGACGGCGGATGCCGTCTCGTCCTTCCTGCGCGACTAGCCGCAGAGCTCCGCGGCCACGCCCAGGTAGATCTCGACGCAGCGCTCGAGGTCGGCCACGTCCACCCACTCCACCTCGGCGTGCGCTCCCTCGCCGCGCGGCCCGAAGAGGACGGTCGCGATGCCGGCGCCGGCCAGCAGTGCCGAGTCCGCCCAGAAGGGGACGCCGGCGACCTCCGCCTCCTCGCCGAGCGCGGCCGACGCATGGCGCCGGACCGCCCGCACGAGCGGCTCGTCGGCGCTCACCTCGAACGCCTCTCGCGCGGCGACGACCCGTGCCTCGCCCGAGAACGCCGGGTCGTGGGCCCCCGCGGAGCGCAGGATCGCGGCGACCTCCCGCTCGGCCTGCTCGACGGTCTCGCCGGGGATCGTCCGCCGCTCGACCTGGAGCGTGCAGCGAGCGGGGTAGCTCGAGTACTCCTGGCCGCCCTCGATCAGCGAGGCGTGCGTGCTGCCGCTCCCGAGGTGCTCGTGCGCCGGGGCCGCCCGGAGCTCGTCGTCCAGCGACTCGACACCCGCGAGGACGCGGCCCATCTTCGCGATGGCGTCGACGCCCAGATCGGGTCGGGAGCCGTGCGCGGCCCGCCCGTGGGTCACGACCTCGATGTGGACGAACCCTCGGTGCGCGACCGCGACCCGCATCTCGGTCGGCTCCGTCACGATCGCGGCGTCCGCGCCGAGCCCGCGCACGACCGCCTCGGTGCCGATGCTGGCGAGCTCCTCGTCCGCGACCGCGGTCAGGACGACGTCGCCCGTGAGCCCGCGGCGCTTCGCTGCGGCGGCGGCGAGCATGCAGGCGGCGAGGCTCCCCTTCATGTCGTACGCGCCGCGGCCGTACAGGCGTCCGCCCTCGAGCCTGGGGCGGAAGGGCTCCGTCATCCCGGCCACCCCGACCGTGTCCAGGTGGGCGTTGAGCATCAGCGAGGGCCCTCCGCCCGCGCCGCGTGCGACGGCGACGACGTTCGCGCGCCCCGTCCGAAGCTCGTCGAGAGAGGTCTCGAGACCTGCGCGCTCGCACCATTCGGCGACGTACCGCGCGATCGCGGCCTCGCCGGACCCCCCGGCCCCGAGCCCTGGGTTGATCGACTCGATCGCGACCAGGCCGGAGGCGAGCTCGGCGACGTCGCTCACGCGCTACGTCGTGACGTGCTCGTCCGCGATCGTGAGCGCCTCGTCGAGGATGGCGATGCCCTCGTCGACCTCGTCGCGCGTGATCGTCAGCGGCGGGACGACCATGATCACGTTCCAGTGCGTCATCAGGTAGAGGCCGCGCTCGAGCGCGGCCTTCGCCATCCGCGCGACCGGAGCCGCCGCCTCGCCCGTCGCGTTGTAGGGGACGAGCATCTCGCGCGTGTCACGGTTCTTCACGAGCTCGACGCCCCAGAAGCACCCGAGCCCGCGAACCTCCCCGATCGACGGGTGCCGGTCGGCCAGCTCCCGCAGCCGTTCGCCCAGGTACGAGCCGACCTCGGCCGCGTTCTCGACCACGCCCTCCTCCCGGAAGGCCTCGATCGAGGCGACCGCAGAGGCGCATGCGAGCGGGTGGCCGGCGTACGTGAGACCCCCCGGGAAGTAGCGGCTGCGCACCCACTCCGCGAGATGCTCACGCATGATCATCGCGCCGAGCGGGACGTAGCCGGAGTTGATGCCCTTCGCCACGGTGAGGATGTCGGGCACGACGTCCCAGTTCTCGCAGGCGAACCACCTCCCGGTGCGCCCGAAGCCGGCCATGACCTCGTCGAGGACGAGCAGGATCCCGTGGCGGTCGCAGACCTCCCGGACCGACTGCAGGTAGCCCTCCGGGGGCGGGATGATGCCGTTCGTGCCCGTCACCGTCTCGAGGAACACGGCGGCGACCGTATGCGCGCCCTCGTACTCGAGGAGCTCCTCGAGGTGGGGCGCACCGGTGCAGACGGGACACGGGTCCGGATGCCCGGCGGGGCAGCGATACGTGTACGGGTCGAGCATCCGCACGACTCCGCCCATGCCGGGCTCGTTCGGCCAGCGGCGCGGGTCGCCGGTGAGTGTGATCGCGCCGTGCGTCGCGCCGTGGTACGAGCGGTAGCGGACGACGATCTTGTGCCGCCCCGTGTACAGCCGCGCGAGCTTGACCGCGTTCTCGTTCGCCTCGGCGCCCGAGTTGGTGAAGAAGGACATGGAGAGGTCGCCGGGCGTGACCTCGGCGAGCAGCCGCCCGAGGCGGGAGCGGGACTCGCTCGCCATCGGCGGCCCGATCGTGCACAGGCGATCCGCCTGCTCCTTGATCGCGGCGACGACCTTCGGGTGCTGATGCCCGATGTTGACGTTCACGAGCTGGGACGCGAAGTCGAGGTAGCGCTTGCCGTCGTAGTCCCAGAAGTGGCGACCCTCCGCCCCGGCGACCGGAATCGGCTGGATCGCGTCCTGCGTCGACCACGAGTAGAGGACGAACTCCTTCGCGTCCTCGACGATCTGCGTCCCGAGATTCGGGTTCGTCTGCACCACGGCCATCTCTCCGCTCCTTCGCGTCGCTCTCTCGCTCGATCGTATCCGGGGTTGAGTCCCGTCGGCTCGCTCGGCACGATGGCGTCGTGAGCACGCGCGTCGCGCCGATGCTCGAGCGCGAGGTGGCGCTCGACGCGCTTCAGGCGGCCCTCGAGGACGCCCGTGGGGGCACGGGCCGCGTCGTGCTCGTCTCGGGCGAGGCCGGCATCGGCAAGACGACGCTCGCCCGATCCTTCGCGAGCGCGGCAGGGGACGACGTCCGAGTCGTCTGGGGAGCATGCGACGCGCTCCTGACGCCGCGGCCGCTCGGCCCCGTGCACGACGTCGCGACTGCGCTGGGAGGCCGCCTCGGCGAGCTCCTCGTGCCGGGCGGGGACCGGGCGCTCCTCTTCGCGGCCCTGCGAGACTTGCTCTTCGCGGCCCCGACGCTCGCCGTCCTCGAGGACGTCCACTGGGCGGACGAGGCGACGCTCGACGTGCTCAAGTACCTCGGTCGCAGGGTCGAGGACGCCCCCTGCCTGCTCCTGCTCACGTTCCGCGACGACGAGCTCGGCACGCGCCACCCGCTGCGCCTCGTGCTCGGCGAGCTTCCGAGCGCGGCCACCGTCCGCATCCGGCTGCCGCGGCTCTCCGAGGAGGCGGTCGGCGAGCTGGCACGCCGGGCGGAGCGATCCGTGGGGGGGCTCTACGAGGCGACGGGCGGGAACCCCTTCTACGTCACGGAGGTCCTGGCCGCCGGCGCCGACGAGATCCCGCACACCGTCCGTGACGCCGTGCTGGCACGAGTCGCACGGCTGGGACCGCCTGCTCGCCGACTGCTCGAGGCGGTCGCGGTCGTCCCCTTGCAGACCGAGTTGTGGCTGCTCGAGCGGCTCGCGGGCCACGACACCGCCTCGCTCGAGGAGTGCCTCGGGTCCGGGATGCTCGTCGCCACCCCGTCCGCCGTGGCCTTCCGCCACGAGCTTGCGCGGCTCGCGGTCGAGGAGTCCCTGAGCCCCGACCGTCGTTCCGCGTTGCACGCGTCCGCCCTCGAGGCTCGAGCCAGCCCCCCGGCCGGCTCCCCCGACCCGGCAGCGCTCGCGCATCACGCCGAAGCTGCCAACAACGCGGAAGCGGTGCAGCGGTTCGCCTCCGCCGCCGCGGAACGGGCTGCCTCGCTGAGCGCGCACCGGGAGGCGGCGGCGCAGTACCGGCGGGCTCTCCGCTTCGCGGACGGGCTCCCGTCCGAGGCGAGGCTCGACCTGCTGGAGCGCCATGCCCACGAGGCGGGGCTGACCGGCGACTACGCAGATGCGATCGCCGCGCGGCGAGGGGCCGTCGCGCTGTGCGCCGAGCTCGGAGAGCCCCTGCGCGAGGGCGAGAACCTGGCCCGTCTCGCCGTGCCCGCGGTCGCCGCGGGCCTGAACGTCGAAGCCGAGGAGGCCAGCAGGCGTGCGATCGAGATCCTCGAGCCGCTTCCGCCGAGCCGCGAGCTCGGCGTGGCCTACGGCTTCCAGGCGTACATGCGCATGCTCGACCGCGACAACGCCGACGGCGTGCGCTGGGGGGAGCGCTCGCTCGAGCTCGCGAGAGGGCACCGCGACGTCGAGACCGAAGCGATGGCGCTGAACGTGATCGGGACCTCGCACGTCATGGCCGGGGAGATCGCGCGGGGCACGGCGTTCCTCCTCGAGAGCCTCGACACCTCGTTCCGGCACGGGCTCGTCTTCCGCGTCGTGAGCGCGTACAGCATGCTCGCGTCGGGCCTCGGCGAGATGTACGAGCTCGAGGAGGCAGAGCGCTGGATGCACGAGCACATCGCATTCGCCGGCGAGCGCGAGATCGACACCTCCTACATCCGTTCCTGGCTCGCCGCCGCCCACGTCTATCGCGGCCGCTGGGACGAGGGCGCGGACCTGGCGCTCGAGCTGCTCGCCGAGGGATCATCGGTCATCAGCAGGATCACCGCGCTCGTCGCCCTCGGGCGCGTGCGCGCGCGGCGAGGGGACCCGGGCGCCGCGGACGCGCTCGACGAGGCGCTCGAGCTGTCCGTCCCCGGCGGGCACCTGCAGCGCCTCGGCCACGTGCGCGCGGCGCGTGCGGAGGCCGCATGGCTGCGGGGAGACGCCGAGACCACCCTCCGCGAGGCGCGCGACGTCTACGCGCTCGCGGTCGAGAAGCGCCATCTCTGGTTCGCGGGGGAGCTCGCCTACTGGCAGCGAAAGGCCGGAGCGCTCGCGGCGGCTCCCGCGTGGGTCGCGGACCCGTACCGCCTCGCCCTCGCGGACGAGCACGCGCGTGCGGCGACGGCCTGGGAGGCGCGCGCGTGCCCGTACGAGGCTGCACGCGCGCTCGCCGACGGAGAGGACGAGAGCCTCTTGCTCGAGGCGCTCGGCCGCCTCGAGGCGCTTCGGGCACGACCCGCGGCGCAGCACGTCCGACAGGCGCTGCGCGAGCGCGGCGTGCCCGTACCGCGCGGCCCGCGGCCCTCGACCCGCGAGAACCCGGCCGGGCTCACGGTGCGCGAGATCGAGGTCGTCCGGCTCGTCGCGGAGGGCCTCAGGAACGCCGAGATCGCGGAGCGACTGGTCGTCTCGCGGCGCACCGTCGACCACCATGTCTCCTCGGTCCTCCGCAAGCTCGATGCTCGCACCCGGGGTGAGGCGGCGCTCGAGGCGGCACGCCTCGGCGTCCTCCCCGGCCGCTGACCACGTTCGCGACCGAGGCGCCCTTGCCAACCCGCGCAGAACCCCGCACGATCCGCACTCATGAGCACCGTCGGGCATGCCGTCGAGACAGCAGGCGAGCTGCTCGAGCGGGACGACGCACTTGCAGCGCTCGAGGAGGCGCTCGCGCGAGCTGGGCGCATCGTGCTCGTGTCGGGCGAGGCGGGCATCGGCAAGACGACGCTCGTCCGCGCATTCGAAGACGTCGCCCGCAGCAGTGCCCGGATCGTGAAGGGCGCTTGCGAGGCTCTGTTCACGCCGCGCCCGCTAGGACCGATCCACGACATCGCCGGAGTCATCGGAGGGCCCCTGTTCGACGCGCTCACCGTGGGCTCGGAGCGCGTAACGATCTTCTCCGCTCTCCTCGCAGAGCTCCAATCGACGCCGACTCTCGCCGTCCTCGAGGACGTGCACTGGGCAGACGAGGCGACGCTCGACGCTATCTCCTACCTCGGCCGCCGCCTGGACGAGACGCCCAGCCTGGTCGTGCTCACCTATCGCGACGACGAGCTCGAGGCACGTCATCCTCTGCGTCTCGTGGTCGGGGAGCTCCCGAGCCGGTCGACGTCGCGAATCCGGCTGCAGCCGCTCTCGCGCGGTGCCGTCGAGGAGCTCGCCCGTCGCGCCGAGCGCCCCGCGCACGGGCTCTACGACGCCACCGGCGGAAACCCCTTCTTCGTGACCGAAGTGCTGGCAGGCAGTGACGACACGATCCCGCCATCAGTCCGTGACGCGGTGCTCGCCCGAGTGGGCCGGCTGAGCACGGCCGGGCAGTGGCTACTCGGTGCCGTGGCGGTCGTTCCCGGTGGAGCCGAGCTTTGGCTCCTCGAGCGGCTCGCACCAGAGAAGATGTCGTCGCTCGACGAGTGCGTCGCCTCAGGGGTGCTAGGGGCCACGTCCCGCAGAGTGGAGTTCCGACACGAGCTGGCAAGACTCGCCATCGAGGAATCGCTCACGCACACCCGTCGTGTCGCCCTGAACGAAGCGGCGCTTGTCGCACTCGTCGAGCCTCCATCCGGCGTGCCTGACCTCGCAGCGATCGCGCATCACGCCGATGCCGCGGGAGATGCCTCCGCCGTCCTTCGCTTCGCCCCTGCCGCAGCCGAGCGGGCGGCCGCTCTCGGCGCGCATCGCGAAGCGGCAGCTCAGTACGCACGAGCGCTCCGATTCGCGGAGGGACTGCCACTCGAGGCCCGTGCGAGGCTTTCCGACAGCCTCTCGCACGAGTACTACCTCACGGGCGACTTCACCGACGCGGTCGCAGCAACGACGCGGGCGCTCGGCTGGTACCGCGAGCTCGACGACTCTCGCGGCCAGGCAATCGCCCTGAGCGCACTGTCACGCCTTCAGTGGTCGATCGGCCGCACTTCAGAGGCGACCGCCCCTGGACGCGAGTCGGTGGCGCTTCTCGAGTCCCTCCCCGCCGGACGCGAGCTGGCGGTGGCCTACGCCCAACTCGCAGAGCTCTCCCTGACCATCGACGACTTCGACGAAGTGGTGAGGTGGGCCTCCGCGGCCGCAGGAATCGCGCACCAGCTCCACGATCCCGAAGTCCTCGCCTCGGCACACACGACACTCAGCGCCGCGCAGTACGCCGTCGGAGAGCCCGGAGGGCGTGAGTCGCTGGAAGAGGAGCTCGAGCACGCGCTCTCCCACGGGCTCGAGGAGGTCGCTGCGGGCGCGTTCAACCTCCTCGTTCGACTCGGCGTGACGCTTCGGGACTACGCACTCGCCGATCGCTACCTGGATCGCGGGTTCGCGTACTGCCAGGACCGCGAGCTGGGCAACTTCCGGCAGGGCATAGGCGCCGCGCGCGCTCGAAGACTCCTCGATCGTGGCGACTGGGCTCAGGCGACGGACGCTGCCGAGCTCGTCCTGAGCACGGCTCAAACGGCCGGAATGGCGCCTTTCGTGGCACTGACCGTCCTCGGCCAGATCAGAGCCCGCCGCGGCGACCCCGCCGTGTGGCCTGCACTCGACGCGGCGCTCAAGATGGCCGAGCCTGGAGACGAGCTTCGGAGGCTGGGCCTCCTGGCTGCGGCGCGCGCCGAGGCCGCGTGGCTCGCAGGTGATCGCGACCGCGCGCTCGAGGAAGCCGACCTGGGATTCGAGCTCGCGGTGTACAGGAGGCACAGGTGGTTCGCGGGCGAGCTCGCCTACTGGCAGTGGAAGTGTGGCCGTCCCGTCGACGCGCCCGACTGGATCGCCGAGCCTTACGCACTGCAGGCAGCGGGAGACTGGCGGGAGGCTGCACGTGCCTGGGAGCGGCTCGGCTGTCCGTACGAGACGGCGCTCGCGCTCTCCGAAGCGGACGACGAGAAGCCGCTTCGGGATGCGTTCGAGATCTGCTCGCAACTCGGTGCCAGGCGGCTTGAAGGCATCGTCGCGAGACGTCTACGAGGTCTAGGGGTCTCGGTGCCGCGTGGCCCCAGACCGTCCACACGCGACAACCCTGCGCTCATTACGGCGCGCGAGCTCGAGGTGCTCGGTCTCGTCGCAGCGGGGCTCCGGAACACCGAGATCGCAGAGCGCCTCGTCATCTCGCGGCGGACCGTCGACCACCACGTCTCCTCGGTCCTCCGCAAGCTCGGGGCTCGCACACGCGGCGAGGCCACCGCCGAGGCTGCGCGCCTCGGCCTGACGCAAGACTGGTAGCGCGGCGCGCCAATGTAGGCAATCGCACCGATGCCCCCTCGGCCGCGGCTCCCTACCGTCATCCCGGCAATTCGACGGAAGGAGAACGGATGGACACGTACGTCATCCTGCGGCGGAACGGCTGGCGAACCGCAGAGGACCTCGGTGTCGCGGCCGAGCGCTCGAGCGCCGTCGGCGAGGAGATGCCCGAAGACGTCGCCTGGATCCGCAGCTACGTGCTCGAGGAGCAAGACGGGACCGTCGGCACGGTCTGCATCTACCAGGCGTCGAGCCCGGAGGCGATCAGGGCACACGCCGCCGCAGCAGAGCTCCCGGTCGACGAGATCGTGAAGGTCGTGGACACCGTGCTCGTCCGGCCGGACCCCGTTCCCGCGACGACCTGACCAACCGCAAGCGAAAGGAGATCGCATGATCCTTCGACTCACTCTGCTCGCCGTCCCGGCCGTAGCCGCGGCGCTGCTCGCGAGCGTCGCGCTGGGGAATCCCGCCGGACTCACAGACCTCGCGCAGACCGACAGGACCTGGGACTGCGAGCCGTACGTCCCGATCGCCGGCAACTACCAGCACTGCGCGCCGCCCGGCAAACCGTCGGTCGCCGACCTCCTGGCCGGCACGGAGGCGCCGAGCCTGGAGCTCCGCGTGTTCGACTTCACGACGGGCGAGTTCGCGGGGATGGAGTCGCTGCTCCGCGCCGACCTGTACAGCGGGCAGCCGTGCTGGCAGGACGGACAGGCCGAGTGGGGGCTGCTCGACCTCCCGGTCGACTATCGAGCCTGCCATCGCTACGAGACGGGCAACCCGCCCTTCTGAGCCGAACAGGCGCGGTGGGCGCCGGGCAAGGGGGAAGGTGCCCGGCGCACCGCCGCATCGAGCGCGCAGGGCCGCGGTCTCGACTCGGAGACCGCGGCCGCGCGGTTCAGGTTCGCGTCCGTCCCACGTCCACCCTCGTCAGCGCGCCGCCGCGGGCAGGAGCTCCTGCCCGAAGGCCGCCCGCTCGACGAACTGCCCGACCCCGGGCTCGGCCACGAGCTCGCCGTTCTCGACGAGCACCGTGCCGCGGAGCACGACGACCTCCGGCGAGCCGGTCACCTCGGTCCCCTCGTACAGGTTGTAGTCCGACTTCGAGTGCTGGGTCGCCGCCGTGATCAGGTGGCGCTTCTCCGGATCGAAGACGACGAGGTCCGCGTCCGAGCCCGGCGCGATCGTCCCCTTCCGCGGATACAGCCCGAAGAGCTTCGCCGGGTTGGTCGCGAGCAGCTCGACCATGCGGTTGAGCGTGATCCTCCCGGCGCGGACGCCGAACTCGTGGACCATGTGCAGCCGGTTCTCGAGCCCCGGCCCACCGTTCGGGATCTTCGAGAAGTCGTCTCTTCCGAGCGTCTTCTGGCCGTCCCAGAGGAAGGCGCAATGGTCGGTGGAGATCGCGGAGAGCACGTCCGAGCGGACCGCCTGCCACAGCACCTCCTGGTTGTCCTGGTGCCTGGGCGGAGGCGTGTAGACGTACTTCGCGCCCTCGAACCCCGGTCGCTCGAGGAACGTGTAGTCGACGAAGAAGTACTGCGTGCAGGTCTCGCCCCACACGTCCCACCCCTGCTCCCGCGCGCGCGCGATCGGCTCCACCGCCTCGCGGCACGAGACGTGCACGACGTACAGGGGCGCGCCGGCGATGCGCGCGAGCTGGATGGCGCGGTTCGTCGCCTCGCCCTCGAGCTCCGGAGGCCGCGTGAGCGCGTGGAAGTGGGGGGCCGTGTTCCCGGCGGCGAGCGCCTGCTTGACGAGGACGTCGATGGCGTCCCCGTTCTCCGCGTGCACCATCACGAGCGCGCCCGTGTCGGCGGCGACCTCCATCGTGCGGAAGAGCGTCTCGTCGTCGACCATGAGCGCGCCCTTGTACGCCATGAACAGCTTGTACGAGGTCACGCCCTGCTCGGGTAGGCCGGCGAGCTCCTCGAGCGAGCCGCCCTCGTGCAGGTCGGTGACGGCGATGTGGAACCCGCAGTCGATGACCTGCTTCCCGTTCCGCTTCTCGTGCCACGTCGCGAGCGCCTCCGCGAAGGACTGACCGGGTGCCTGGATGCAGAAGTCGACGTGGCACGTCGTGCCCCCGAACGCCGCCGCCGTCTGCCCTGACGTGAAGTCGTCGATCGTCACCGTTCCGCCGAAAGGCATGTCCAGGTGGGTGTGCGGATCGATGCAGCCGGGGAGCACGTACTTCCCGCTCGCGTCGATCACGTCGTCGGCCTCGACGTCGAGCGACTCCCCGACGAGGGAGATCCGCTCCGCTTCCACGTACACGTCGCCGACGTAGTCGTCGGCCGCGGTGATGATGCGGCCGCCCTTGATCAGAACCGACACGTCACCTCACTTCCTTCCTGGGCTCGCTCCGGGCCGCGACGCGGCGGCCGCGGCCCGGAGCCGTCGTGGTCCCTACTCTCCGCCCGGCGTCACCTCCACCTCGGGCTTCTCCCAGTCCTCGCCGGTCGTGTCCTCGTCCTCCAGCTCGGCGAGCGCCGCCTCGGCGATGTCCGTGCGGTACGCGTCCGCGGTCGCCGGCTCCTTGATGATCCCGTAGTCGGCGGCAATCTGGTTCGTGACGTCGAACGACGCGGAGTCCATGACCCCGATCCCGTCCGGGGCCGGCCAGATGAGCGCGTTGACCTCGTTCATCTGCCACGCCTGGTGGCCCTCCCCGAGCGTCGGGCCGTTCTCGAGCACGATGTCGACGCAGTCGTCCGGGTTGTCGCGGCAGTAGATCCAGCCGCGGAAGCTCGCCTTCAGGAACCGCTTCGCGATGTCCTGGTTCGCCTCGTCGGCGATCCAGTCGCCGCGCACGAAGACGCCGTCCTCGAGGGCGCCCGTGCCCAGGTCGGACATCTTGAAGACGTTCAGGTCCTCGAGCTGGTACAGCTCGCCCGTGTCCGGGTTCTCGACCTCGAGCACCTGGGCGAGCTCGTTGTACGTCATCGCCGCAGCCGCGTCCACCTCGCGGTTCAGGAACAGGTTCATGTCGAAGGGCTGGGCCACGATCTCGACGTCGTCGCGCGGGGTGAGCCCGTTCTTCGTCAGCGCCGCGAAGAACTTGTGCTCGTTGCCGCCCAGCCAGACGCCGGCCTTCTTGCCCTCGAGCTTCGTGATCTCGTCGAGCCCGCTGTCGGCCCACGTGATTTCAGTCATGCCCGAGCGCGTGAAGACCTGGGCGATGTTGACGAGGTCCTGGCCCTTGTCGCGGGTCGCGAGCAGGCTGTCGAGCCAGTTGATGCCGAACTCGGCCTGACCACCGGCGACGACCTGCTCCGGCACGATGTCCGGTCCGCCGGCGCGGATCGTGACGTCGAGACCCTCGTCCTCGTAGAAGCCCTGGTCGACCGCCGCGTAGTAGCCGGCGAACTGGGCCTGGACGACCCACTTGCTCTGCAGGGTGACCGGGGTGAGGTCCTCCGCCGCCTCGCTGTCGTCGTCACCGCCGCCGCAGCCGACGAGCGCGAGCGCCGCGACTGCAGCTCCGAGCGCTGCGACGAGCGCCCACTTCCGCCTCCTCATGTGCGTACTCCCTCCTTGGCTCGAGCGCGAACGATGCGTGCAACCCTACTCCGCTCCGGCGCCGCGTATCGAGGGGTGCCATCCCATGGCCAGCCGCTCGATCAGCGCCACCGACCCGTAGAACACGATCCCGAGGGCGCTCGCCAGGACGATCCCCGCCCACGCCTGGTCGAACGCGAAGATCCCCACCCACCTCCGGATCTCGACCCCGAGCGCGCCCGGCGCCCCGCCGAAGTAGTCGCCGACGATGGCGCCGATCATCGCGAGCACGGTCCCCACCTTCAGCCCCGTGAACACGTAGGGGAGCGACGAGGGCAGCCGCACGCGCCGGAACACGGTCAGCTCGCTCGCCGCATACGAGTGCATCAGCTCGATCGAGGACGCCGGGACCGAGGTGAGCCCCTTCATCGTGTTCACGAGCATCGGGAAGAAGCACAGGATGGCCGCGATCGCGATCTTCGAGGACATGCCCGTGACCCCGAACCAGTTGTTCGTGATCGGCGCGAAGGCGATGATCGGGACCGCCCCGGCGGCGATCGCGTACGGCATCACCGCCGTACGCAGGAGTGTGTAGCGCGCGATCGCGGCCGCGGCGACGAACCCCGCGGCGCAGCCGATGACGAAACCGGCGAGCGCCTCGCGGAACGTGAAGAAGGCAGCGCTCCACAGCTCGCTCCAGTCGTTCCGCAGCGTCTCCGCGATGTCCGAGGGCGCGGGCAGGAGGAAGTCGTCGATCGCGAAGCCGCGCACGATCGCCTCCCAGAACACGATTCCGCCCACGAACACCGCCGCGGCGGGCAGCCACTCCAGCGCGAGACGCCGGGCGCGCCTCACGGCGTCCCCTCCCCGACGAGCAGCTCGCCCTCGTCGGGGGCGGTGCGGTCCTCGTCCAGCCCGCCCTCGCGCAGACGGTCGCGCACCGCGGTCACGAGCTCGAAGAAGTGCGGCTCCTCGCGCGTGTCGGCGTTCCGCGGCTGCGGGAGGTCGATCTCCACGATCGCGGCGATGCGACCGGGGCGCCGCGACATGACGACGACGCGGCTGGAGAGGAAGACCGCCTCTGCGATGGAGTGGGTGACGAAGACGATGGTGCTCCCGCTCGCCTCCCAGATCCGCAGCAGCTCCGCGTTGAGTCGCTCCCTCGTC
>Ga0208654_1000082_pt1 | contig 13371 bp, 23 predicted proteins | sample MayberryNE_Catta_3_FD_185657 | JGI IMG/M metagenome (GOLD analysis project Ga0208654, IMG submission 185657) | Natural and restored wetland microbial communities from the San Francisco Bay, California, USA, that impact long-term carbon... | ecosystem: Environmental > Terrestrial > Soil >...
CCCGTCGCCCGTGCTCGCCAGGTCCCGGAAGATCAGGTGCCCCGATTGCTCACCACCCAGCATCGCTCCGGTGCGCACCATGTCCTCGAGCACGTAGCGGTCGCCGACCTTCGAGGACACGACCTCGATGCCGGCCTCTCGCATCGCGTGGTGGAAGCCCAGGTTCGCCATGACCGTGGTCACGACCGTCTCGTGGGGCAGCCCTCCGCGATCGCGCAGCGCGATCGCGCACGCGGCCAGCACCTGGTCGCCGTCGACGATGGCCCCGGCGGCATCGGCGAACAGGGCGCGGTCGGCGTCGCCGTCGTGCGAGACGCCGGCGTCGGCGCCCAGGCGCACGACCTCGGCCGCCACGACCTCCGGGTACAGCGCACCGCACCCGACGTTGATGTTCTTCCCGTCGGGGTCGGCATGGATCGCGTGCACCTCGGCGCCCAGCTGCCGCAGCAGGGCCGGCGCGACCTCGGACGCCGAACCGTTCGCGCAGTCGACCACGACCCGCAGACCGTCGAGACGTCCGTCGGCGGCCTCGACGAGATGCGCCAGGTACCGCGCGCGGCCCTCGCCCACGGGCCTGACCTCGCCCGGGCGGTCCGCCGCCTCGAGCCGCTCGCCCAGCCCCGCCTCGATCTCGTCCTCCAGCTCGTCGGAGAGCTTGATGCCCGAGGCGTCGAAGAACTTGATGCCGTTGTATTCCGGCGGGTTGTGCGACGCGGAGACCACGACCCCGCTGGAGGCGCCGAGATCGGTCGTGAGGAACGCGATCGCCGGCGTGGGCTCGATGCCGGCGATGAACACGTCGCCGCCCGCCTCCCGGATGCCTTCGACGAGTGCATCCTCGAGCCACTCCCCGGAGTCTCGGGGATCGCGCCCGATCACGAACGACGGGCGTCCGTCGCCGAGCCGGCCCAGCACGGACACGGCGGCTCGCCCCAATCGATAGGCGAGGTCCTCGGTGAGCTCGGTGCCCGCCAGCCCGCGGACCCCGTCGGTGCCGAACAGCCGTTCCGTCACGGCGCGAGGCTACCGCACGGCGTCGGCTTCACGCCCCGGCGGCCGCCCCGCGCTCCCGGGGGTCGGGAACGCATCCCTCATGGGAAGATGGGCACATGGACGATCGTCTGGTGCGAGTGTTCGCGAGCGGAGACAGCGTCGCCGGTGAGATGATGCGCGGCCGGCTCGAAGCCGAGGGCATCACCGCGATGCTCAAGGGCGAGGGCGAGGGTCCCTACCGAGCCGGACCGGTCTACGTCTGGGTGCCGGCCGAGGACGAGGCGAGCGCTCGCGAGATCGTGGCGGCCGTCCGGTCCGGCGCCTACGCCCTCGACGACGACGCCGACGTCGAGGGGGTTCCCGACGAACCGGCGGGCGACGCGTCGTCGCCCGGCTGAGGAACCGGCCTCAGCGCTTCGAGTACTGCGGCGCCTTCCGAGCCTTCTTCAGCCCGTACTTGCGGCGTTCCTTCTCGCGCCCGTCGCGCGTGAGGAACCCCTCGGCCTTCATCTGACCTCGGAGCTCGGGTTCGAGCTCGATCAACGCCCGCGCGATGCCGAGCCGGATCGCTCCGGCCTGACCGCTCACGCCTCCGCCGGTGATCGTCGCGACGACGTCGAAGTCCTTCTCTCGCCCCGACACCCGCAGCGGCGACACGGCCACCATGCGGTGCACGCGGGTCGGGAAGTACTCCTCGAGGTCGCGCCCGTTGATGTCGAACGTTCCGGTTCCGGGAACGAGCCGCACACGCGCCACGGCTTCCTTGCGGCGGCCGGTCGCGATCTTCGCAGGGGTCACTGCCACGTGTTCACTCCTCGGTGCTCTCGGCCTCGGAGGCCTTCTTCTTGGTGGCGGTCTTCTTGGCGGCGGTCTTCTTGGCGGTGCTCTTCTTCGCCGCGGTCTTCTTGGCCGTCGACTTCTTGGCGGTGGTGGTCTTGGCGGTGGTCTTCTTGGCCGTCGACTTCTTGGCGGCGGTCTTCTTCGCCGTCGACTTCTTCGCCGTCGACTTCTTCGCCGCGGGCTCCCTCACTGCCGTCTCGGATGCCGGGGCCGCGGCGTCCGACGCGGGCTCACCGGCGAGCTCGTCCGCCTCGGTGCCGCCCGGCGCGGCGCCGGGGGTGCGGTGCCGTGGCTTCAGCTCCGCCGGGGTCGGCAGGCCCTCCCACATCGGAGGACGGCCCAGCGTGTACGCGACCGGCTGCTGGGCCTCGTGCGGGTGCTCGGCACCTCCCACGACGTGGAGCTTGCGGATCATCGAGCGGCCGAGACGGTTCTTCGGGAGCATGCCCCTGACCGCCTTCTCGACCGCGAAGACCGGACGGGTGCTCATGAGCACGTCGTACCGCGTCGATCTGATGCCGCCGGGATATCCGGAGTGGCGATAGGCGAACTTCTTGGTCTCCTTGCCGCCGGTGAGCACCACCTTGTCGGCGTTGACGATGATCACGTGGTCGCCGGTGTCCATGTGCGGGGCGAAGATGGGCTTGTGCTTGCCGCGCAACAAGGCTGCGGCCTCCGACGCGACGCGGCCCAGCACCTGGTCGCCGGCGTCGATCACGTACCAGCGGCGTTCGATGTGCTCAGGCTTCGGAGAGTAGGTCTTCATCACGTGGATATCGGCCAGGAAGGCTCCCGGCCGACGCATCAGACTACCTGCGGGAACGTCGGCACGTCAAAGCCCGAGCCGCCGCTTCAGTGAGCGTCGCCTGCGCGCCGGTCCCTGCTTGAGATCGGGAGCGGCTCCAGAGGACATGTGTCGTGAGGCAGCGGGGTGAGTTCGAGGACATCTTGCGTGAGTCAACTCGGGCCATTGCGGGGGGCCTCCGCCGCCGCCTAGACTGCGCCGATGGAGCTCGACCGGGTCATCGAGCGATATCATTCGGCGGCCGACTCGTTCGCCCAAGGCGACCCCGAGCCGGTCAAGGCCCTCTACAGTCACCACGACGACGTCACGCTGGCGAACCCGTTCGGCCCGCCGGTTCGGGGCTGGGCAGGTGTTGCCGATCGTCTCGATTTCGCCGCTTCCAGGTTCCAGGACGGCCGACCCATCGACTTCGAGAAGGTGGCGCTGATCGTCGGCACCGACGTTGCCTCCTTGGTGGAGATCGAGCGCTGGGAGGCGAGGGTCGGAGGGCGCGAGGAAACCACACCATTCGGTCTCCGTGTCACCAGCATCTTCCGCCGGGAGAACGCCTCATGGTTGCTTGTGCACCGACACGCCGACCCGATCCTCTCGGCGGACGCGGATGGCCCATTGCGGGGCAGCTGAGCGGAACAGGCCGGCGGGCCCGGCCCGCACACGTGTCGTCGCGACACCGTCACCGGACCGAGGAGGGCAACGTGGATCGGACGAAGGCTTCCTGGTTCCTCATCGCTTTCGCCGTCATCGGGATCCTCACGATCATCGAAGGGATCAACGACGGCTTCACCGTCCTCAACTGGCTCGTCATCGCCGTGAGCGTCGTCTTCCTTCTGCAGGCCGTGTGGACCCTCACCCGCGGCTCGTCTCGAACCTGAGCGGGGCGGCAGGGAACCGACCGGCCTCGCACGGTTGGGACCCTACCGCCGTTCCCGGCGGCCGTAGACCACCCGTTCGAGGGTGAGGCCGTGCGGCGGCGCTATGCGGCGTGCGGCCGAGCGGTCCGCGGCAGCCAGGATCGACGGGATCGAGCCCGGGTCGACCTTCCCCTCGCCGACCGCGACCAAGGTGCCGGTGAGGGCCCGGACCATCTGGTGCAGGAACGCGTTCGCGCGGAAGCGCAGCTCGAGCCGATCGCCCACGCGAACCACGCTCACGCGTTGCAGGTGGCGGACCGTGGGCCTACCGGCGCCGGGATGCCGGCAGAACGACGTGAAGTCGTGCTCCCCAACCAGGTGCCCGGCCGCCGCTCGCATGGCGCGCAGGTCGGAAGCGCAGGGATGGTGCCAGACGAACCTCGCCGTGAACGGGTCCGGCACCTCGCCGACGTCGACCCGGAACCGGTACTCGCGAGCCGTTGCCGAGAACCGCGCATCGAAACCGGCGGGTGCCGCATCGACGCCGCGCGCCACGACCTCCGGCCCGAGCCGCCCGTTCACGGCATCGCGGAGGGCGAGGAGCTCGCGCGGAGACGACGTGACGAACGACGCGACCTGTCCGCGGGCATGGACCCCCGCATCCGTCCGGCCGGCCACGGACAGGCGCACGGGTCCTCCGACCAGGTCGCGTAGCGCCTCGGTCAACACGCCTTCGACGGTGCGGATGCGCGGGTCCCGTTGGGCCGCCCATCCCCTGAACCCCGTGCCGTCGTAGGCGAGCAGCATCCTGATCGTCCGCTCGGCCATGGCTCGGAGTATGCCCGAGGCGGCCGGCGCTCCGACGGCGCTGGCACGGAGGTCGACGACGTGGTAGGCCACTCATGCCGCGGGCGAGCCCCGACGGTTCGGCTTCCCCTGCGCGGCGAGTCCGGGCTCCGGCCCGGGGAGGGAGGGATCGATGAGGCGACCCAGCGCTGTGCGCGCGACCGCCGTGGTGGCGTCCGTCGCGGTGGTGATCCTGCTGTTGCCGGCGTGCGGAGGCGACGACGGCAACGTCGCGGTGACCCTGCAGGAGTTCGCCGTGGCGGCCGACCCCGCGTCGGCGTCGGCGGGATCGGTCACGTTCGACGTCACGAACGACGGTCCCGACGACGTGCACGAGTTCGTCGTGATCGCGACCGACCTCGGACCGACCGAGCTGCCCGTCGACGAGGACGGTGCCGTGGAAGAAGGCGGCGAGGGCATGGAGGTCGTCGACGAGATCGAGGACATCCCCGTCGGTGAGAGCCCGTCGTTGACGGTCGACCTCGAAGCGGGCAACTACGTGCTGATCTGCAACATCCTGCAGGAGGAGGCGGACGGCACGCTGGAGGCGCACTACGCCGAGGGGATGCGCACCAGCTTCACGGTCGAGTAGAAGACGCGGGAGGCCGGGGCTCGATGCCCCGGCCTCACGCAGCGTCGTGAGGTCCGGCGAGCGCTACTCGCCGCGCTCCACGAGCTCGATGCGCGCCATCGGCGCGGCATCGCCCTTGCGCGGGCCGAGCTTCAGGATGCGCGTGTACCCGCCCTCGCGATCCTCGAACCGCGGTCCGATCTCGTGGAACAGGCGCGCGACCACGTCGCGGTCGGGGATGTCCTTCAGGACGTCGCGCCGGGATGCCAGGTCGCCCCGCTTCGCCTTCGTGATCAGCTTCTCGGCGTAGGGACGCAGCGCCTTGGCCTTGGCCTCGGTGGTGTCGATCGCCTCGTGGGTGAACAGCTGAGCCGCCAGCGTCGAGAGCAGCAGACGCTGGTGGCCCGGATCCGATCCGAGGCGGGGCCCCTTCTTGGGCTTGGGCACCTGGGTCACTCCTCCCGCAGGCCGAGGCCGAGCTCCTCGAGCTTGGCCTTCACCTCGTCGATCGACTTCTGGCCGAAGTTGCGGATGTCCATCAGCTCGGACTCGCTCTTGAGGATGACGTCGCCGACCGTGTTGATGCCCTCGCGCTTCAGGCAGTTGTAGGAGCGCACCGACAGGTTCAGCTCCTCGATCGTGATGGCGTAGTCACCCGGCACCTCGTCGTCCTCGGCGGGGCCCACGGAGACGCTCGCGGCCTCGGCCATCTCGCTGAAGAGCGTGACGAGCTCGAGCAGCGTGCCACCGGCCGACGCGACGGCCTCGCGCGGCGTGACCGAGCCGTCGGTCTCGACGTCGAGGATGAGGCGGTCGCGGTCGGTCATCTGCTCGACGCGGGTGTTCTCGACCGAGTAGCTGACCTTGCGCACCGGCGAGAAGATCGAGTCCACGGGGATCACGCCGATCGGATCGCGGGACTTCTTGTTCTTGTCGGCCATGCGGTAGCCGACCCCGCGCTCGACGGTCATCTCCATCTCGATAGTCGACCCCTTGCCGAGCGTTGCGATGTGCAGCTCGGGATTGAGGATCTCGACCCCGGCGGGCGGCGCGATGTCGCCGGCGGTGACCTCCCCGGGCCCCTTGGCCTTCAGGTACACGGTCGTGGGCTCCTCGAGCTCGGAGCGGGCGACCAGCTCCTTGAGGTTGAGGATGATGTCGGTGACGTCCTCGGTCACGTTCGGGATCGTCGAGAACTCGTGCAGCACGCCGTCGATGCGCACCGACGAGACCGCGGCGCCGGGGATCGACGAGAGCAACGTGCGACGGAGCGAGTTGCCGACGGTGTAGCCGAACCCGGGCTCGAGCGGCTCGATCGCGAACCGGGAGCGGATCGGCGAGACGACCTGTTCGGAGATCTGAGGCCTCGCGACGATGAACATGCGGTGGTTCCCTCCTTCGGCGGGGGATCATCCATTCCTACCCCGCTTCTCAGTGAGCGCTATCGCTTCGCTGCTTGAGCGCTCCTTCTCAGTGAGCGCTAAAGCTTCGCTGCTTCGGCGCTCTCATGGTGCTGCCCGCCGTCGCAGATCGGACGACGGGTCGGCGCCTGCTAGACGCGGCGGCGCTTCTTCGGCCGGCATCCGTTGTGCGGCACCGGCGTGACGTCCTGGATGCCCGTGACCTCGAGGCCCGTGGCCGCGAGCGAGCGGATCGCGGTCTCACGGCCGGAGCCCGGGCCCTTCACGAAGACGTCGACCTTCTGCAGCCCGTGCTCCTGGGCGGCCCGCGCGGCCTTCTCGGCGGCCAGCTGCGCCGCGTAGGGGGTCGACTTGCGCGAGCCCTTGAAGCCCACGTTGCCGGCGCTCGCCCACGAGACGGTGTTGCCCTGCAGGTCGGTGATCGTGACGATCGTGTTGTTGAACGTCGACCGGATGTGCGCCTGGCCGTGGACGACGTTCTTCCGCTCGCGGCGTTTGGTCTTCTTGGCCTTCGGCTTCGCCATGCGTGTGCAGCTCCCGTTCCTCGCGGTGGATCGCTTACTTCTTGGTCGCCTTCTTCTTCCCGGCGATGGCCTTCTTGGGGCCCTTGCGGGTGCGCGCGTTCGTGTGCGTGCGCTGGCCGCGCACCGGCAAGGCGCGGCGGTGGCGGATGCCCTGGTAGCACCCGATCTCGATCTTGCGCTTGATGTCCTGCGCCACCTCGCGGCGCAGGTCGCCCTCGACCTGGAAGTTCGCGTCGATGTACGCGCGGATCTTCAGGACCTCGTCCTCGGAGAGGTCGCGCACCTTGGTGCCCCCCTCGACCCCCGAGCCCGAGACGATCGCGTTCGCCCCCGAGTTCCCGATGCCGTAGATGTAGGTCAGCGCGATGTCGAGGCGCTTGTCGCGCGGGAGGTCGACGCCTGCGATGCGTGCCACTCGGTACCTCCTCAGCCTTGCCGCTGCTTGTGCCGCGGGTTCGAACAGATGACCAGGATCTTGCCCCGGCGCCGGATCACGCGGCAGCGATCGCACATCTTCTTGACGCTGGGCCGAACCTTCATGTGCTCTCGAGCTCCTGTTCCTGCCGCTACTTGTACCGATACACGACCCGTCCCCTGGTGAGGTCGTAGGGCGACAGCTCCACCAGGACCCGGTCGCCGGGCAGGATGCGGATGTAGTGCATGCGCATCTTCCCCGAGATGTGGGCCAATACCTTGTGTCCGTTCTCGAGCTCCACCCGGAACATCGCGTTGGGCAACGGCTCGATCACCGTTCCCTCGACCTCGATCGCGTCTTTCTTCGGCACGCTCCAGCTGTTCCCTCTCGAACGGGTTGTTCGCTCCCAGCTTCCGGGACGTGCGCCAACACCCGCCGGAAGGGGGGCGAAGGTTCAGTATAGGGGCCGGCCGGCGAGAACGTCCATGCGAACGGGTCCCGGGCGTGCTCATCCGCGCGCGGTCAACACCTCGGCGCCGTCGTCGGTGACCGCAACCGTGTGCTCGAAGTGCGCCGCGAGCGAGCCGTCGGCGGTCACGACCGTCCAGTCGTCGGCCAGCACCCGCGTGGCTTCGTCGCCGAGCATCAGCATCGGCTCGATCGCGAGGACCAGCCCTGGCCGCAGGTCGGGCCCCCGCCCCGGCCGGCCGAAGTTCTGGATGAAGGGGTCCTCGTGCAGCGCCCGGCCGATGCCGTGTCCCCCGTACTCGCGCACGATGCCCAGGCCGGCGGGCTCGGCGACCGACTCGATCGCATGCCCGATGTCGGAGAGCCTGCCGCCCGGGCGCACCGCCTCGATGCCGGCGTGCAGCGCCTCCTCGGTCGTCTTCAGGAGCCGGGCGGCGTCCTCGCCGGGGGCGGCGTCGCCCACGAACACCGAGACGGCGGAGTCGGCGTGGAAGCCCTCCCAGATCGCACCGAAATCGAGCGAGAGCAGCTGGCCCTCCTCGAGGATCCGCTCCTGAGACGGGATGCCGTGGACGATCTCGTCGTCGATCGACGCGCAGATCGTGGACGGATACGTGCCGCGGTAGCCCAGGAACGAGGGGGTGGCCCCACGCTCACGGATGACCGCCTCGGCGACGCGGTCGAGGTCGGCCGTCGTCGCACCGGGGCGCACGGCCTCGAGCACGGCCGAGATCGTCTCGGCCACGATGCGCCCGGCGCGGCGCATGCGATCGAGCTCCTGTCCCGACTTCCGGATGATCACGTCGCCTCCAGGACGCTCTTCGTTCGGAGCGCCACCTCGTCCTCCGGCCCCTCGGCGTCGATCACCTCGAGGAGCGCGCGCTCACGGTAGAAAGCCTCGAGCGGCGCCGTCTGTTCCCGGTACAGCGCGAGTCGACGGCGCACGGTCAGGTCGTCGTCGTCGGCGCGCCGTTCCAGGTCGGCGCCTTCCACGTCGCAGACGCGGTCGTTGGCCGGGGGTTTGGACTCCATGTTGTAGGTGCGCTTGCACACCGGGCAGGTCCACCGGGCGGACAGGCGCCGCACGGCCATGTCGTCGCCGATCGCGTACTTCAGCACCGCGGTCAGGGGCTTGCCCTCCCGATCCAGAGCCCCCTCGAGGGCGATCGCCTGCGGCACGGTGCGCGGGAAGCCGTCGAGGATGAACCCGTCGTCCGCATCGGGGGCGGCGAGCCGGTCCATGACCATGCTGACGACGAGATCGTCGGGCACGTATTCCCCGCGGTCCATGTAGGCGCGGGCCCTGATGCCGAGGGTGGACCCGTGCTGCACGTGCTCCCGCAGGAGGTCGCCGGTGGAGACCTGCGGGATGCCGTACGTGTCGACGAGCACCTGGGCCTGTGTCCCTTTGCCAGCCCCCGGAGGTCCGAGCAGCACCAGCCGCATCGGCGCCTACTTCAGGAAACCTTCGTAGTGGCGCATCAGCAGCTGGGACTCGATCTGTTTCATCGTCTCCAGCGCCACGCCGACGGCGATCAGCACCGAGGTGCCGCCGAACGGGAACTGCTGGAAGTCCCACAGGCGGAAGACGATCGTCGGGACCAGCGCGACCGCGGCGAGGAACAAGGCTCCGGGCAGCGTGATCCTTACGAGGATGTCGTTGAGGTAGGTGGCCGTCGGCCCGCCCGGACGGATGCCGGGGATGAACCCGCCCTGCTTCCGCAGGTTGTCGGCCTGCTTCGTGGGGTCGAACTGGATCGCCGTGTAGAAGTAGGCGAAGAACACGATCATCGAGGCCAGCACGATCATGTACACGTACGTCGGGTTGCCCGCGTTCAGGTACGTGTCGACGAAGTTCTGGAAGCCCTGCCACGGCACGATGCTCGCGAGCAGCACCGGCATGTACATCACCGACGTCGCGAAGATGATCGGGATCACGCCGGCCTGGTTGACCTTGAGCGGCAGGTAGGTGCTGCCGCCGGTGGTCATCTTGCGGCCGACGACGCGCTTGGCGTACTGGATCGGGATGCGCCGCTGCCCCTGGTCCATGAAGACCACCGCGACGATGATGCCGAGCCCGATCAGCATGATCACCGAGAACTTGAACGCGCCGCCCTGACGCAGGATCGAGCCGCCCTCGCCCGGCAGCGCCGCGATCACGCTCGTGAAGATCAGGATCGACATGCCGTTGCCGACCCCGCGCTGGGTGATCAGCTCGCCCAGCCACATGATCATCGCGGTGCCGGCCGTGAGGGTGAGCACGATCAGCGCCACGTTCGGCGGGGTGAACGTCTCGGCCGGGAACGGGTCGGGAAGCCCGGTGCCGCCCGAGTGGAACAGGAACACGATGCCGGTGGACTGCAGCACCGCGAGCACGACCGTGACGTAGCGCGTGTACTGGTTGATCTTCTTGACCCCGACCTCGCCCTGGTCCTGCAGGGCCTGCAGCTTCGGGATCACGACCGTGAGCAGCTGCATGATGATCGAGCTCGTGATGTACGGCATGATGCCGAGGCCGAACACCGCCATCTGTCCGAGCGCGCCGCCCGAGAACAGGTTGATCAGCTGCAGGAACCCGCCCTCGCCCTGGTCGATCGCGTCGCGGATCGGCCCGAAGTCCACCACGGGGACCGGCACGAACGAGCCGAACCGGTACACGGCGATGATGAACAGCGTGAACAGGATCTTGTTGCGAAGGTCCGGGAGCCGGAACGCGTTGAGGAAAGCCTTCAGCACGGGTCTGTATCGTACTCTGGCATCTAGGACTCGATGAGCTCGGTGCGACCGCCGGCCTGCTCGATCTTGGCCTTGGCCGCGCCCGAGAAGGCGTGGGCCTTCACCGTGAGCGCGTGGCCGAGCTCGCCCCGGGCCAGGATCTTCACCGGACGACCCTTGTGCACCAGGCCGTGTTCGTACAGGGCGGCGGGCGTGACCTCCTGATCCGCCTCGTAGTACCTCGCCAGCACCTCGACGTTGACCACGGCGTACTCGACGCGGTTCACGTTCGTGAAGCCCTTGAGCTTGGGCACACGGCGCTGCAGCGGCATCTGGCCGCCCTCGAACCAGGCCGGCACGTTCTTCCGCGCGCCGGTGCCTTTCGTGCCGCGCCCGGCGGTCTTGCCGCGCACGCCGGCGCGCCCGCGACCGACGCGGCTTCGTTCCTTCTTCGCGCCCTCGGCGGGTTTGAGATGGTGGAGCTTCATGCGTCGACCTCTTCCACGTGTACGAGGTGGCGGACCTTCTCGATCATGCCCCGGATCTCGGGGCGATCGTCCTTGACCACGGAGTCGTCGATGCGATGCAGCCCGAGGCGCCGCACGGTGTCCTTCTGGTCGCGGGGCCGATCGATCACGCTGCGGACCTGCGTCACCCTGAGCCGGCTCATCGGCGGCCTCCCCGCGGCTGGCCGCGGCGCTGGTCACGCGAGGGCGGCTGATCGGAGTAGACCTCCTCGAGGGCCGCCGTGCGGGCCGCCTGGAGCCGCACGTCGGCGGCGGCCACCGCTTCCAGCATCGGCTTGGGCGCCACCTCGTGCACGTCGCGGCCCCGGAGCCGCGCCACCTGCTGAGGTCGGCGCAGGGCCTTCAGCCCGGCGACCGCCGCCTTCACGATGTTGATCTGGTTCGAGCTGCCGAGCGACTTCGACAGGATGTCCTTGATGCCCGAGACCTCGATCAGGGCTCGCACCGGCCCCCCGGCGATCACCCCGGTCCCCGGGGCCGCGGGTTTGAGCAACACGATGCCGGCGCCGGCCTCACCGATCACCTCGTGCGGGATCGTGGTGCCCATCATCGGCACCTCGAACATGCTCTTGCGGGCCTCCTCGACGCCCTTGGAGATCGCGGCCGGCACCTCCTTGGCCTTGCCGTAGCCGAGCCCCACGCGCCCGGCGCCGTCGCCGACGACGACGAGGGCGGCGAACGAGAACCGCCGGCCGCCCTTGACGACCTTGGCGACGCGGTTGATCGAGATGACCCGCTCCTCGAAGGGGCTGCGGTCCTGCTGGTTCGAGTCGTAACGCCTGCTCATGTCAGATCCGGAGTCCTCCCTCACGCGCGCCGTCGGCGAGCGCGGCCACCCGGCCGTGGTACAGGCGGCCGCCGCGATCGAAGACGACGTGCTCGATGCCCGCTTCCTTGGCCCGGCGCGCGAGCAGCTCGCCGGCGGCCTTGGCGCGGGCCGTCTTGTCCTCGCCGGAGACCTCGCGGTCGCTCGCCTGGGCGAGCGTGTGCTCCGCGACGTCGTCGATCAGCTGTGCGTAGATGAACCGGTTCGACCGGTACACGGCCAACCGGGGGCGTGCCGCGTCGCCCGAGACCTTCTTGCGGACCCGGGCGTGACGGCGTTCGCGAGCCGCTCGCAGCTCGTTCCTCGCCATCAGGCGGCTCCCGTCTTCGCGGCCTTGCCGGCCTTCTTCCGCACGTATTCGCCCTCGTACCGGATGCCCTTGCCCTTGTACGGCTCGGGCTTGCGGATCTTCCGGATCGTCGCGGCGATCTCGCCGACCGCCTGCTTGTCGTTGCCCCGCACGACGATCTGCGTCGGAGCCGGCACCTCGAACTCGATGCCCTCGGGCGCCTGCACGGTCACGGGGTGCGAATAGCCCGCCTGCACCTCGATGTCGTTGCCCTTCATCGCCGCCCGATACCCCACGCCGACGATCTCGAGCCGTTTCTCGTAGCCCTTGGTGACGCCCTCGACCATGTTGGCCAGCAGCGTGCGCGTGAGCCCGTGCAGCCCGCGGTTGAAGCCCTCGTCGTCGGGGCGTTCGACGCGCGCGACGCCGTCGTCGACCACGATCCTCATGTTCGCGTGCATCGACTGGCTGAGCTCACCCCGCGGGCCCGTGACCGTTACGAGGTTGCCCTCGCCGACGACCACGTCGACCCCGCCGGGGATCTCGATGGGCTGCTTCCCGATCCGACTCATCGTGTCATCCTCGTTCGTGGCCGCACGTCACCAGACGTGGGCCAGCACCTCGCCGCCGATCCCCTGCCGGGAGGCGTCCTTGTCGGTCATCACCCCGTGTGAGGTGGAGATGATCGCGACGCCGAGCCCCCCGAGCACCCGCGGCAGCTCGTCGCGCCCCGTGTACACGCGGCGGCCGGGCGTGGAGATGCGCTTGATGCCCGTGATCGTGCGCTGCCGTTGCGCCCCGTACTTCAACCGCACACGGAACGCTCGGTGCACACCCTCGCCCTCGAGGGCGAAGCCTTCGATGTATCCCTCGCCGTCGAGGATACCGAGCAGGGCCTCGTTCAACTTGGAGACCGGCACCTCGAGCTCGTCCTTGTAGGCGAGGTTCGCGTTGCGGATGCGTGTGAGCAGGTCGGCCACCGGGTCGTTGACGTTGCTCGAGAACTTCCGTCCCTTGGTCACCATGACGCCTTCGTCACCCCCGGCAGCTCGCCGGCGTGGGCGAGCTCTCGGAAGCAGATGCGACACAGCAGGAACCGCTTGTAGACGGCGCGGGAACGCCCGCACCGCCGGCAGCGCGTGTACGCGCGCACACGGAACTTCGGCTGTCGCTGCTGCTTGTTCTTCAGTGCCGTCTTGGCCATGCGTCTCTCCCTACCCCGCCTCTGCAACCTGCTCGACGGACCCCGCGAGCGGGAAGCCGAGCGCGACCAGCAGGCT